>Ga0306922_10008320_pt1 | contig 10064 bp, 6 predicted proteins | sample sta12Cox44000082_FD_203758 | JGI IMG/M metagenome (GOLD analysis project Ga0306922, IMG submission 203758) | Lab enrichment of tropical soil microbial communities from Luquillo Experimental Forest, Puerto Rico - statoxic.12C.oxic.44.000.082 (v2)... | ecosystem: Environmental > Terrestrial > Soil...
GTGCAACTGGCGTACGGTTCAAAATCGATTCCGCAATGACGCCAGAAGTCTCGCCCCTGAAGGGCTCGACTCCGGTTGCCATCTCGTAGAGGACGGCCCCAAACGAAAACAAATCCGTGCGTGCATCTAGTTCTTCGCCCCGTACCTGTTCCGGTGACATATAAGCAAGTGTGCCAATCGGGGTACCAAGGTGAGTGAGTTGCTCGGGTTTGCTGGCCGTGGGCATCGCCGAAAGATTCGTTCCCCCGCCCGCAGGTGCGAGCTTCGCCAAACCAAAGTCCAGAATCTTGGCGTGGCCGCGTTCAGTGACAAAGATGTTGGCAGGCTTGACGTCACGGTGGACGATTCCTTTTGCATGCGCCGCGTCCAGCGCATCGGCAATCTCAATTGCCAGTTCCAGTGTCTCGTCGAGTGGTAACGGCTTGCCGGAGATTCTGTGCTTGAGGGTTTTCCCTTCCATGAACTCCATGGCGATGAAGGCATGACCGTCCTGTTCGCCGATGTCATGAATCGTGCAGATGTTCGGATGGTTCAACGCGGATGCCGCCTGGGCCTCGCGCTGAAACCGAGCCAGCGCCTGCGTATCGATCGCGCGAAATGGCGGACGCCCAGCCTCTGATTGGCCGTACCATCTCGCACTACCGCATCCTGGAAAAACTCGGTGGCGGCGGGATGGGCGTGGTCTATAAAGCCGAGGACGCGCGGCTTCATCGTTTCGTCGCGCTCAAATTCTTGCCGGAAGTGGTGGCCCATGTGTGCCGTGCTGCTCTTCTGTCGGGCTTCTGAGAAACAAAGCAAAGTTAATCAATGCGCAACCGTGCGCCCGCTGTGACATAGGCACACGTGCTCATTCGGCCCGCCGCCGCAACGTCTCGAATACCAAGTGTCCACGTTGACTTGCCTCAGGGCGCGGCCTAATATCTCAAGAAGAAACTCAAGAAGTCAGCCTAATGCGTGTTCCTTCGCGTCTCGCAGTGGTTCGACGAGGCGATTACACCGCGAAGTACTGGACGACTGGAAACGGCGGAGTTTGCTTGACCTCATTGAACTAGCTTGCGAACTTAATCAGGCTTATACTTTCAGAGAATCTCCAGATAACCTTCCGCCGACCTTTGCGACGGATTTTTGTCCAAACTGAAGCGCGCCCTACCGGAGCGGGTTTTCAAGGCGCGTCCCTTAGACTCGGTCCGGTTCACAGCGATTGACTCGTCACGCATAGCCCCAGAGTTCCGTAGTTGCGCGAAAAAGGGAGTCCAATCATGTACATCTATACGTGCTGTCGCTGCACCAATTGTGCCGCCCAGATTGTTCTCGAAGAGCAAGGCGTCTCGAACACTAATTTGTTTCGCAGACCGGCAAGGCCACGCGCGGGGCGTGAAGCTTGTCCATACTGTCGGACGGTGTTCGTGCCCGAAACGTATTACGTCGCAGAAAATGAAACGCCTCTTTTGGAGCGAGCCCAAACAGAACGGTTCGTAAGGTAAACGTCATTGAAGCCCAGAAAAGAGTCGCGGTGTCAGACACTTCCGTTGAAGAGGTGAATATGTCCACAGGTGCGAAAATCCGGCCGGGAACTCAAGATCCTGTCAAAGTTGACCCGGAGCACTACAGAGTCGAGCTAGAGAACGAAAAGGTTCGGGTACTCCGCGTCAGGTACGGACCACATGAGAAATCCGTGATGCACGGACATCCACCTTCAGCTGAGATAAACCTTACAGTCGCTCATCTCATGGTCAGATATGCTGATGGAAGGACAGAAAGCATGCAAGCAAAAGCTTGGCAGGTGCTTTTGTTACCGGCTTCCGAGCGCCTGCTTGAAAACCTAAGCGATTTTCCCTACGAAGCAATCGTGATTGAGTTGAAGTAGCTGAGCAAAGCTCCGCTCGTTTCTAAAAGCTGCGGAGCGCCAAGCCACGTTTTCCTGCCTGAACGACAGTTCGCCACGAGCTATCAGGCGAACGTTGTACCCTGCTGAAAATTGGGAGAGGCAAAGATATGCCCTGCAAGGGCCGCTTCAGTGGCTGGCTTAAGGTCATTATTCATCCGGGTCTTTACGACATATCCAAGAGCGCCGCAGAGGAAGCAGGCGCGAGCGAACTCTGGGTCAGTGTGAACCGTCAAGAATACGAATTTCGACTTGCAGCCGGATTTCTTCAATCTCTTCATTGCCTCGATGCCATCGAGAAGGGGCATCGAAATGTCTGTGACAATGACATCCGGCTTCAGTTTTTCTGCAGCCTCGACTAACGCCTGCCCGTCCAACACACGCTCGACTATTTCAAAAGCTCCGTCCAGGAGCTTTTCCACTTTCTCCAGGAAGTTTGGATGGTCATCCGCCAACAATGCGGTTGGTTTGCTCAAATCGCCCGCCTTTTGAGGAATGGCCTGGGAAGGGCGTTTTGTTCACGCACCCGCTAGCTTGAAGGCCGGAGGTGATGACTTATATACTCAAGCTAGACCCATGCAAGAGGCTAGCGGTCGGCACGTTTCCCGAAAACTGTCAATACTGACAGGGCAACCTATCAGCTAAGTTGGGTCGTCCTAGAGGTCGTGAACTGCGAAAAAATGCTTCCGCGCTCGCTTCTCAATCGTCAGACAGTTATCTATAATCCCGATGGGCGGTGGAATCCCTCGAGCATTAAGCATCTATCTTCCAGCTCTGACTCGCGGTTTTCCCGGTTTCTAGTGGGAGGGCTCTTTGCCTTGTAGACGTTGTGCTAGTGTCGCACAGCAAGAATTTGATGCGGAAACAACCCTGAGTTTCCCTGACGTCCAGAGAGCGAATCTGCCGCCCGTCTACGTCTGCAATCGCCTACTAGTCTGTCTGGATTGTGGATTTACCGAGCTGATGCTTCCTCAGACCGAACTGGCGAGCCTTAGAAAAGGAACCGCGGTATCCCGTTCCCAGGGTGCTTAGGGCAATTCGGCAATATGGGCGAGGATTTACCTAGCTAGCCGAACACTGTCGATAAATCGTCTTATCGCAAGTGACCGGGAAGCTGTGATGGCCAGAGTTGTTCCGCGACCCGAAATCGAGCAAAGGGTTTCTGCGGGCCTACAGTAATTTTGCAGTAGTCACATGCTCATAACCAATCAACTCGGGTCGTAACCGTTCAACTCGCAGTTGTTGGAAGTGATTGAGCGATATAGTAGAGTCCAAAGTTTTCACAACCAATCAACTCAGAAATGAGTTTTCCTAAACCGTTGGTCGGGAGTTCGACTCTCCCCAGGCTCACCATTTAATCCGTTTCATTTGTTTAGCTTGTGACTTTCGTGGTTACCGGGCAACTTCGCGCAACTGCATGTTCACTGCACATTCTCATCGTTCGGAGCACAGGTTCGCCTTCTACTTCAAACTAAGCTCTGCGGTCCAAAGAAATCAGCCGGGAAAGGCCGTTAACGAACAGAAATTGCAGTGAGATAGAAGAAGAGCGACGGGGCCCAGTGAGAAATAAAGTCTTACCACTCCTCCGGCGTGCTTTGACCCGCAAGAGAGTTGAAAGCGGCAGCAGCATCTTCCGCCCGCTCAAACACCTCGAAAACTGTGAATACCTTTGTTATCTGGAGGATGTCTTCCAAACCAGGATTCAGATTGGCAAGTCTTATCGCACCGCCCACCTTCGTAGCCGTGCTATACAGACCTACTAAGACGCCGAGGCCGCCGCTGTCGATGTAGCTGACTTTGCCGAGATCGAGCACGAGTTGCTTGGATTCGGTCAGGTGATCCCGGACGAGGCAACGCAAATTGGCCGATTCTTCGCCAAGCACAAGCCGGCCGCTACATTCAACAATAAGAACCCCAGCAGACCTGCGCGTGATCATCTGAAGCGACACAACAACCCCTCTTAAACCTTTACGGCTGCAGCCGTCATCACAAATGAATTCATTACCTGAGTGGAATAATTTCCACGATCGCATTGTAATCCGGCACGCCGCTAGGATCTAGGCAACCGGCCGGTACCAGCACATTCACTTCCGGCCAATGACCCTGGACACAGCCGGGCTTGATCCGATCTAGCTTGACGTGACCGTGAAATTCACCTTGATCGTTTCGAAGTAGAATCGCGGCACCATCGCGCAATCCGAGCCTTACGACATCTTCCGGCGACATGAAAATGGCATCACGCTGGGAACCGGTGAGGGGGTCCGTCTTCCCGTGGATTAAGCTATTGAATTGTTTTCCGCGCCGGGTAGCTAGTATAAAGCGGCCTTCGGGCACTCTTTCTTCCGGCAGCTCGACGGGGGAGAAGTGTCCCTTGCCATCGGGGGTCAGGAATCGGTCGACAAGCAGCCGTGGGCCGCCGTACTGAAATTGGTCTCCTTTCTGGCGGAGGCTGGCGATACCCTTGTAAGTTGCGCACACACGTTCAATTTCATAGCGAATGTCCTGCGTGTCCTTCCAGGAGAAGGACTTCGCTGCCCATTGCGGGTCAGCACGACGCGCGACCAGAACAGGAATCTCCCACTCGTCCTTTGCTTCGCCGGGGCGCGGTCCAGGAATCTCGGGACTGTAGATCACTCGACGTTCCGTAGTTGTTTCCGTTCCGCCGCCTCGCTGTTCATAGCGTGTGCGCGATGGCAGCAGGAGAACTGTGTCGCAGGGGTCCACTAGCATGTTGGAACTGACGAGAATATCCTGGTGGATGCGCAGGCCGATTTTCGCGACAGCCTCGCGAACTCTTTCGGGCTCCGGCAGCGTGTCAATAAAGTTTCCGCCGCTCTGCCAGATAGCATCCAATTCACCTCGTCCAGCCGCCAAGATCATCGCCGCAGCTGTAAGACCCTTCCAGACCGGCGGTTCGAAGCCCCAATAATCGGGCTGGGCAAAGCGGCGCGCATTATCCTCCGTCACGGCTGACCCCATCACGTAGGCAGTCGGCATGCCGCCCATTTCGGCTCCGCCCTGAACCCCGCTGTGGCCGCGGATGGGCATCAACCCGGTTTTCTCGCGGCCTACGTTGCCCCTTGCCAATTGGAGGTTGACGATGGAGCGAACATTATCGCTGCCATAGCGGTGCTGAGTTATGCCCATGCTCCACACGATGATGGCGGATCGAGCTTTCCCGAAGGCTTCAGCGAAGCGGTGCATGTCGGCGCGAGTTAGTCCAGAGCCGTGCTCCAAGTCTTCCCAGGCTAAGTCGCGCGTTTTGTTCACAATCTCATTCCATCCCACAGTGCGCGCGGCAATAAAGTCACGATCCACCCAGTCGTTTTCGATAAGGTGCCTCAGCACACCATAGAAGAATGGAATGTCACCGCCAACATGGACCGGAAAAAAGTCGTCGACAAAGCGGGTGCCGAATAATGCGCTTTTCGGCACCGAAGGAACCCAGTAGCGTTCCAGACCCGGCTCAAGATAGGGGTTAACCACGAAAACTTTTGTCCCTTTTTTTTTCGCATAATAAAGATACTTGGTTGACACCGGCTGGTTGTTGGCAATGTTCGACCCGACGAGAATCAGCAGGTCCGTTCCTATCCAGTCCGAATAAGAGCATGTGGTGGCAGCACACCCGACCGTGGCGCTCAGACCGGCGGTGCTCGGCGCGTGGCAAATGCGCGCGCTGGTATCCACGTGATTGGTGCCAAAAAAACGAGCTACCTTCTGGTGCGCGTAATAGGATTCATTAGTCAACCCGCGAGAAGTGAGGAACCACCCCAAGCGCTTTGGATCCGTGGCCTTCAACCCCGTTGCCGCCAGTTCGACAGCTTCGTCCCAGGAAATGCGACAAAAGCCCCTCGCGCCTTTCCGGCGGACCATAGGCACGGGCAGTCGACCGAGTTTCGGGAGATTGCGAGGAGGAATTTTCCGGAGGGCAGATACATCTTCTAGCAGGTGCCAGTCCATTGACGGCATTGTATTCAGGCGGAGCAATTTCAGACGCAAGGCGCACAGGTGAATCCCTTTCATAGTCCAATCGTGGATACCGCTGGTGCCGAGGGAACAACCGTCACAGCATCCGTCGTTCAAAATGCGCCAGGCATATCCGAGATTGTCGCGATTCTCCCAAGCGGTCTCCGCGATGTCCCGATAAGCATTGGGGTGCTGCTCGTTGAGACCGTAGGGGACAAGGCTGACCCAGTTTCGGTGTCCATTGGATGGCATCGCAGACTGTCTCTCAGGTATATCGAATTACGATACGTTAGTCCAATCGAAAACGATTCTCTCAGGGGGCGGCTCAAGAAGCTGCGGTTTCCGCATTGTAAGCTCTTGCCGAATCGGCATTACGACCGCGATTGCTGGTAAGATTCTGCCGTGACTTTAGACTGGATTGTGAAGAATCTGTATTGGCTCGTTCCTTCACTTCTTGTGGCAATCGGTGGGATTGCGACTATCATTCGCTGGATTATCAAGAAACCGAAGCCGTCGGTCGAATCGATTCAACAAACCGCAAGTCCGTCCTTAGCTCAAACCGCCAATCCGAGTATTACTCAACAGGTGATTGTGCATCCTCTTTCGCAGAACGAGGAACCGAAGCCACAACAAGCCCCGCCACCGGCTCCAACGGGAACAATCAAGTCGTCAAATATTGTCTTCCTCAGAACTCGAACCGCTATCGTCGCGGGCTCATCGTTGGATGGTGTGCTGTTGGAAAAAAGAAATAGCAAAGGCAGCACTTCCGACGTCACAGCTCTCGTTGCATGCTTTCGAAACGAGCCCTTAAACGATAGACGAGTGTCAGATGAACTGAGCGTGACAGCGAATCTGATCTTTCGGGGTGTGGAAAATCACGAGTTGGGAGAAGGTATCGCTCGAGCGTGTTGGTTGGAACATGGCGGTGCCAGTGTCGATTTTGATGTTGGACATAGTCGATGTGCGGTTCTCATGGTCGTTGCGGGAGCACCTAACCCTATTTTCGTTCCTTATAAGACACGCGTGCGAGTTAACCATAGACTTACTTTTACAACTGAGAGATTTAGATTTGAGCATCCGCCCGCGACCATTGAATTGAGGCTTTTAAGCAGCCGAAATGAATTGCTTATGCCTGTTATGCTGTTTACCTTTTCACTGGTGGATGGAGTTCCGAGCGCTAACCTTCTCTTCGACCGTTCATGATGAATAAATAAAAAATCGCCGAAGATGAAGGTCAGTCTCGTGTCGTTGCAAGGTCCGTTGCACGTTCTGATCCCGATTAAGCCCAGAACAGCACGAAATTGTCCGAACTGAAGGCACGGAAAACATACAAATTGAAGAATAGACGCCCAATTCCTAAACCGTTGGTCGGGAGTTCGACTCTCCTAGGCCCACCACCTTAATCCAACAAGCGCAGGAGTTTACTGGTGTGAGCACTTTTCAGGGAAGTTCGGAAGCGCAGTTACGCGGCTTTTCAATCAATCAGTCCTGCGGCGTCCACCGACCTTTGCCAAGCGAGAAGAGGACATAATCCGTCGCTGCATCAGATAAGTTGGAGAATTCTTGAACGCACTCGTATTTCGCAGACCTCGACAACCAGCCTACCCTGAATCGATTGCCTTTCTTTTGAATTAACGACGACGGCGTAAGTCGTTTGTCATACGATTCGTTCAGTAAACGTCGAGCGATTTCCGGATGCTCCAGAAAGTATTTCGCAATTTCGGGAGCCGAAAGGTTCTGAAATCGCTCTTGCGGCGGCAATTCCTATCCGTTGAATCTTAAATCCTTTAGGGAACCCAGGAAGGGCTTGAATTTTTTTGCTTTCTCCACAATTCAAAGATTCACTTCGCTCGTTTCGCACGATAGGGTTTGTCGGGTGAAGATTTGTCTCGCGACAAGACCTCATCTGTTAAGGCTTTGAACGCCGAACCCGTATCAGCCGCCTGCGGTTCGTGGTTCTACATTCAGTGCAAACGGTCTGGCCTCTGAGCAGGTAAACATCCATGCCGCAAATTTCGCAGATTGTGAGCACTCGCTTGCCATGGTTGTAGACGACTACTTTTGCTCTGCGGATTTTCAAATGTGGGCGATGTGCTGCCATGAATTTCATTTTATCCGCTACTGCAGCTTCGCATACTCCGCCTTCGCTTGCTTCAAAATAGGAATATCCGCATCAGCATCTTTCCAGAGCATGAGGAAATCCTGATATGCGGCGCGGGCTTTGGCGGTGTTGCCTTGCATGGCGTAGCCGCGTGCCAGTCCCAGCTGGGCCAGCGCGCCGGTCGCACAGTTCCACAAAAGTCCGCGATGGTCGAGAATTTTCTGAAATTCGGCGACTGCGGCCGAGCCCTGCTGTGCGTTCAAGTAAGCCTGGGCACGGACGTAGACAGGATACAAACATGAATTAGTAGCGCTTGTACTGAGCATGCCTAGTTCGTATGGCGCTGCCGCTTGAAGAAGCTCAATGCTATTGCCAGCATTCCTTCGACCTAGTTCTATCTGAGCACGGATAGTAGGGAGCCAGATTGAATGAAAGACTGTATCCTGCGGGAAACGCTTTGCGAGGTCGTCGACAAGCGACTCGGCGTGCGCTGCATCGCCCGCGAAGGCAGAGGCTAGCGCCGCTCGTGCCTCTGCATCGCGGCTTCCCATCACGAGCGCTGCTGCTGCAGCAGCATTTTGGCGGGCAGCATCCGAGTTGCCGAACAGCGCTTCCCGTATCGCGGCGTTCGCTTGCCATAACGCAGCAGGCTCCTTTTCATCGCTGCGCAGAGCGCTGTCGACAGCTTGCCGAGTTAGCACACGGGCTCTGCTGAGTTTCCCGAACCATGCTTCTGTATCGGATTCGAGCGAAAGCATCCAGTCCTCTGCGCCGGGCTTTCCGACAGCCCAATCGGCCTGCTGCTTCATCACAACAGCGTTGCTTTTGAGGAAAGCCAAAGCGTAGATGTTCAGGTGAAACGTAATCCCTTCGAACTTGCCCCCCAACTCTTCATCAATGGTTGTCTTTGCTTCATCAAAACGGTTTAGGGCGAGGTAAATCTGGGTCAAATTGTTATATCCGATAGCCAAGCTCGGGTCGAGGCGTAACCCTTCACGTGTTTCCGCGGCGGCCTTTTCATATTGGCCCAGAATCATGTAGTTGGCGCCCAGGTTGATGTATGCGTATATATCGCGTGGATAGGCTTGCTTCCAAAGTGCGTACGTCTCGTCCGCTTTCTCCAACTCACCCGTAGCAAAACTATAATAGAGTCCGGCGATGTGAAACTTTTCGCGTTCTGTAGCACGGTCGCGCAGGTCCATGGCTTTCTTCATGTAATCCGTGCCGAGTTTGGTCTGGTTAAGGTTGCTGTAAATGACCCCCAGACTGCCGTACGCCAGCGCGAAGTTGGGGTCGAGTTCGATTGCGCGCTTCATGAATGGAATCGCTTCGACATCTCCCTTCTCGCGTTGCGTACTTCGAGCCATGGTGTAAGCTTTGAGTGCCTCCAAGGAATTCGTTGTGGCTTCCTCTAGCGGAACATCAAATTTCTTCACCGAACTGAGTGATTCCCCCAGTTCATTACGAAGCTTCGCTGCCGCTTGGCCCAGCGCCGTAAGGACATGCTCCTTTCCGGCAGCTGTCACCTGTTCGCGGGCGAGTGCGTCTCCGCTCGCACAGTTCAAGGCCTCTAGGCCAACAACGTACTGCGCCCCCAACGCGGCAATCGAGCCAGCCAGATAAGCCTTGCTGCCCGTACGCTCGCATACTTCCCGTGCCAAGTCTCGCGTCAATCGCTCGTTCGGTGAACGGGTCATTTCCAGGAGTGACTGGCGACCTTTTTCCTCTGAGAGAATGTTCAGGAAAGGCGACTGACCTAAGTCCACTGCCAGGGCTTGCTTGAGCGTGTCGTCGAACACGGTATCGCCCGTTGCGTTCGTGAAGTCCGCCAAGACGATTGTGTCCTTCTCGGTCAAAGCTTGGGCCTTGCGGGTAAAAAACAACCAAGCACCTATCGCAAGGGCGATTATTAATACAGCTGCGCCACCTAGCGTCGCCCATCGAAACGAAATCGATTTTGCGGGCTTCGACCTTGTCTCGGCGGCTGCAATGGTTGTACGACCAGACTCTGTATCCCTCTTGAGACGCTGCAAGTCCGTGCGAATGTCGGCGGCGTTCTGGTATCGGTGCTTGCGGTCTTTCTCCAAAGCCTTCGTTATGACTTCTTCAAAC
>Ga0306922_10008321_pt1 | contig 10064 bp, 7 predicted proteins | sample sta12Cox44000082_FD_203758 | JGI IMG/M metagenome (GOLD analysis project Ga0306922, IMG submission 203758) | Lab enrichment of tropical soil microbial communities from Luquillo Experimental Forest, Puerto Rico - statoxic.12C.oxic.44.000.082 (v2)... | ecosystem: Environmental > Terrestrial > Soil...
TGTTGACAGGCAGCATCCGCGACAGCGTCCGATCGCGGAAAACGGAGTGATGGGCGAGTGCCCCGGCAGCGTGATTCAGCGAGGTCGTGCCCAGGGTGGGCGTGTAGGCTTGCGATCATTCTCGCCAGCGAGCGCGAATATGTCGCTAAACCGGGTGACGAACCCCTTGGCAAAAGCCTAACCAGCCCAAGTACCAGCACAGCGACAATTGGTTGACCAGCGCCCGCGACCGCTGCAACGGTGATTGATGTCGCGATCGCTCCGCCGGTCGCGCCATCGACACAGTCGCGCAGTTCATCTTCGTTCAGATCGAGCTCCAGCACCGGACGAGTTGGGCGCGTTCTTCACCACGATGCTCATCACACCCACCTATCACATTGATTTCGATCAAACTTCGTCCGGCCGATCGCAGCATATATTTTTTCGCCTCCCGCATGGAAAAACCAAGGATGGCTCGGATATGGTGTCTGAAAGATCGTTTCGACGTGCGTTGGTTGCCGTCGCTCTTGCTGGCCTGAGTCTTGGGTTTGTCGGCTGGTCAGCGGGCAGAGGCGATCTGGCAGAATGGTGCTGGGTAGGCGGAACAATCCCGGTTGTGATCGCTCTCTCTATCTCCATCGTGCGCGATCTATCGGCAGGTCGCATGGGGGTTGATTCGATCGCGCTCGTTTCCATGTCGGGTGCGGTTGTGCTCGGTGAGGCGGTGGCTGGGATCGTCATCGCCATCATGTATGCCGGCGGCAATGTGCTCGAAGACATCGCTGTTGCTCGGGCAGAGCGGGATCTCAGATCGCTGATCGATCGTGCTCCGAGAATTGCTCATCGCCGGGCGGGATCGATCATCACGGATACGCCGATCGAGCAGGTCGAAGTCGGCGATGTCGTTCTCGTGCGGGGTGGCGAGGTGGTTCCGGTTGACGGGGTCATCACTAGCCATGCGGCGACGATCGACGAGTCTGCGCTTAGCGGCGAACCAATTCCTGTGTCCAGGCAGGCGGGAGAACAAGCGCGTAGCGGCTCTGTCAATGCTGGGGGACCATTTGAGATCCGTGCGTCTGCGACCGCCGGTGAAAGCACGTATGCCGGTATTCTGCGAATGGTGAGCGCAGCTCAGACCGCAAGATCACCCTTCATCCGCATGGCTGATCGTTATGCATTGCTGCTGTTGCCGATTAGCCTGCTGATCGCATCCGCCGCCTGGTTCTACGCTGGGGATCCGGTCCGCGGGCTGGCTGTGCTGGTTGCGGCCACGCCGTGCCCACTTATTCTGGCAGCTCCGGTAGCTTTCATTTCGGGGGTCGCACGCGCTGCAAAGCGCGGGATCCTGGTCAAGGGCAGCGGCCCGCTCGAAGCGCTCGCGCAAACTCATACGGTGATGTTCGACAAGACCGGCACCCTGACGGTCGGTGGCGCGCGTCTGGTTGCAATCGAAGTCGCCCCAAACCAGCGAGCCGACGATATCCTGCGGCTCGCTGCGTCACTAGAACAGGCGTCGCATCACGTCGTCGCGATGGCAATCGTCGAGGCCGCGATGGCAAAAGGCGTCAAGCTGAGCACGCCATTGGACGTTCGCGAAACCATGGGGGCGGGTCTTGAGGGCGTGGTCGATAAGCGGACGATCCGGGTCGGATCGCATCAATTGGTCAACGGAGCCAGCAAGCCCGAGGCCTGGGCGGTTCGAGCCCTGCGGCGCGCAGCCTGGCGCTCGGCGCTCAGCGTGTTCGTGTCCGTCGATGGGCGCACGATAGGTGCCTTGCTGCTCGCCGACGAACTCCGGCGTGAAACTCCGCGCGCTGTCCAGGCGCTTCGAACAGCGGGCGTATCGCGGATTGTGATGGTCACGGGTGATAGGGCAGAGGCGGCGGAAACGATCGGCGCTGCACTTGATCTCGATGCGGTCCTTGCAGACCGGGAGCCGGCCGACAAGGTCGATGCCGTGGTGATCGAGCAGCGCCAGAATGTCACCGTGATGGTCGGGGATGGCATCAATGACGCGCCGGCACTGGCGGCTGCGAACGTCGGCATCGCGCTCGGGGCGCGGGGCGCGAGCGCGTCTTCCGAGGCGGCTGATGTCGTCATCCTCGTCGATCGGCTCGATCGGTCTCCGATGCCATCGCCATTGCGAAGCGGACCCATTCGATTGCTTTGCAGAGCATCCTCTCGGGAATGACGTTATCCGGACTCGCAATGGCCTTCGCGGCGGTCGGATGGCTGCCCCCGGTTGCCGGAGCGCTAACGCAGGAAGCAATCGATGTCGCCGTCATCCTTAACGCCTTGCGCGCATTGAGCCCCGGCCAGACGAGCGGCCGCCGAACGATGCCTCCCGCGGCGGCCGGCTCCCTTCATTCGGATCACGAGCAATTGGAGCCGACGCTCGACCGACTGAGGGAAATCGCAGACGCGCTGGACCAATCAGAAGGGGCCGGCGCCGTCGCCATGATTTCGGAAGCAGATCGGATCGTTGCGAATGAGATCGTGACCCATGAGCGGGACGACGAAAATCAGGTCTATCCACGCGTGGCAAAATACCTGGCCGACCGGCACGGACTTGGGGCCATGAGCCGAGCGCATCGCGAGATCATCCATCTGTCACGCCTGTTGCGACGGCTTGCTGACGGGCTTAGCCCAGCAGATATTGATCCCTACCTCATCAGGGATGCCCAGAGGGTCATCGAATCGATCGAGGCGCTCGTACGCATCCATAACGCTCAAGAGGAAGACATCTATGAATATGCGATTGGCGCGTAATCGCAATGCGAAGCATAACGAAGTTGATCGACGCTGGTACTAATATAAGGTGCCTACAACTGTGCCTTTACAGCTGCTGCTGGATTGACGGCGTCAGGTCGCGGATTCCTGCGGTTTCGCACGCCGGATGCGAGCTCGGAGCTGGCGAACGCGACCTACGCTGGCCAAACACTGCAAATCGGTTTTGCTTCCGAGGCTTGATGTGCTTGCACTTCGGCTGCCAGGGCCCGAGCTCACATGACTTGGTCGGCTTTTCGACGTCTGGCTAACCCGGCTATGCCGCAATCATTTGCGCCGGTACCGAAGCGCATCGACGAGCAGCGAGAACGCCGGTGATGGCTGCCGGCGGCTCGGATAGTAGAGGTGGTAGCCGGAGAACGGCGGGCACCAGTCCGAGAGCACCCGAACGAGCTGGCCACTCGACAAGTATGGCTGCACGTGACCTTCCATCAGGTAAGCCAAGCCGAAACCCTTCAGGGCAGCCTGGAGCAAAGCGGCGGCGCCGTTGAAAACGAGCTGGCCCTCCACGCGCACGTTCACTTCGCGGCCGTTCTTCTCGAACTCCCATGCATACAGGCTGCCACCATGCGTGGGCAGGCGAAGGTTGATGCAGTTGTGCTGTGTAAGATCCTGCGGCGTCCGCGGCTTCTTTCGGTCGGCGAAGTAGGAAGACGCGCCCACGACCGCCATGCGCAGGTCAGGACCAACGCGGACCGCAATCATGTCCTTTGCCACCAACTCGCCCGGCCGAATTCCGGCATCATACTGGGCCGCGACGATGTTGGTGAGACCGTAGTCGATCAGAACCTCGACCTTGATGTCCGGGTAGTGCGGCAGGATCCTGGCCAATGCGGGCAGGAGGATCGCCTCCGCGGCAAATTCCGTCGAGGTGATCCGGATTGTGCCGGCCGGTTTCTCGCGCAGTTCGCCCAACGCTGCGAGCTCGACATCCATCTCGTCGAACTTAGGCCCAATCTTTAGCAACAGCCGTTCGCCGGCCTGAGTTGGCGTGACGCTCCGCGTCGTGCGGTTCAGCAACCTGACACCCAGCCGTTCTTCTAGGTCCTTGACAATTTGACTGAGCGTCGGCTGAGAGATTCCGAGCTTGGCCGCCGCTCTGGTGAAGCTTCGCTCTCTGGCCACGGCCAGAAAGGCAAGTAGATCGCCGGCGTTCTCGCGCTCCATTTATAGTTTACTCCAATAAATCTAATCGGGTTTTATCATCTAATGCTCGAGGTCCCAAGACGTTATGTTCGGATTCGACCGCTGGCCCAAGTGGCGGCCGCCAGAACTTGGAGCCACAACAATGACGCAAGGTATCGGGGGCAAAGTCGTCGTCATTACCGGCGCCAGCAGCGGATTGGGCGAGGCAACTGCCCGGCTTCTTTCGAAGCAAGGCGCCGCAGTTGCGTTTGGGGCGCGGCGGGCCGACCGCCTGCAGTCGCTCGCTAAGGAACTCGTGGCGGATGGCGGCAAGGCTCTCGCGGTCGCGACCGACGTGATCCACCGCGACCGACGCAGGGACGCGCGTCAGAACCTTCTATTCACAGGTGGCGTGCCGGCCGACTCGTTCGCGCGAGCCGTCGCGTTTGCAATCAGCCAGCCTGAGGATGTGGACATCAACGAAATCCTCTATCGGCCGACCAGGCAGGACCTCTGAGGGACGCCCAGCATGTCGGTAACTGCTGTGGAAGCGACGGTTGCGGCTCCTCGCCGGTGACCCTATGAGAGCTGCCGCACGCCTTATGAAGGGTTAGCCTCCCATCGATGATTGACTGCGGGAAGCCACCTTGCCGACGAAAGCCGGAAATTCGCTGATCTGGATGGGGGTGAGCTTAAAAGTATCAACCCAAGGCGTCGCAGTACCGTCATCCCAGCGTCAACTCCCCATGGCGTTATCATGGATCTGTGTGCGTTGAGTACTGCGTTATGATAATTTCTGATGTGATGTGCCTTAGGTGCGGTTCTTCCTATTTGATGGCTCAATCAGCCTCGGCGTGCGGTTCTCCGGGGCAACAGGATTGCTCCGTTTGCGGCAATGCGCTGGCAAGATGGAATGATCGGAACCGCAGAGCATTTCGACTGGTGTTGTCGCCCCAACACAAATATTCCCCAGTGCGAACACGCCGCGGTCCACAGGCTCTGCGCGCCGTATCCGATCATCGTCGAAGGGCTCGAAGCGCGGCATCGAAGCTCTGCGCGCCGCGATAAGTCGAAACCTGTTCGCCTGCGACTATCCGTCCGCGGAGCCGGCGCCAGAGCTGGCCGGCGGAGTCCGCCGACTGCGCCCTGTCCGCCTTCGCTGCCGCGCTCATGGTGGCTATAATTTCCCTAATGCCGATCGCGATATCCATAGGCGGTGCAATCGCGAGAGCTTCTGATGGCTCAAAAATCGGATCCGCCACTGCTTTGTGCTCGCGCGAGGAAGCCGAATTTGGAAATTTCATTTGCAAGGCCCCAGGGACTGTGGCGATGGTGCAGATTGCCTTAGGGTCTCTGGTCAGGAGTTTGCAGGGTGATTGCTTTGACCTCGCTCGCTGCAAGGGGCGAGAGCCATGCAGCAAGGAGCTTGCCCGCCGCCGGCAAACCTGTTGGATGTGTCGCAGGATAGCGTGACTTCCGAGACCTCGGCATGAGCATTTTCATTCTGCGGCGGATCGTGGCCCTGGCGGCAACCTTGATCGGGGCCTCACTGATCATTTTCCTGGTGCTCGATGCATTGCCGGGCAATGCCGCCCAGATGCTGATGGGCGCCGACGCGTCGCCTGATGCGGTGAGGGCGCTGACGATCAAGCTTGGGCTGGACCTGCCCTTGCCCTACCGCTATTTGCAATGGATCCAGGGTATGGCAGTCGGCGACCTCGGCAACAGCTATGTCTATGGCACGTCGGTTGCGGGATTGATTGCGGATCGCCTGGTGCTGACCGTTCCGCTCGCTGCCATGTCCATGCTGATCACGGTCGTGCTCGCGCTGGCGGCCGGCATCTATACTGCAGCCAATCACAATAAGATCGGCGATGTCGGCGTGATGTCGCTGACGCAGATCGGCATCGCGCTGCCGAATTTCTGGTTCGCCATCCTGCTGATCCTGCTGTTTGCGGTGAAGCTGCAATGGCTCTCGGCCGGGGGATTTGCTGGCTGGGACGCCGGCGTCTGGGAAGGTATCCGCTCACTGCTGCTGCCTGCAATTTCCCTGGCGCTGGTGCAGGCCGCCATCCTCGCGCGCGTGACGCGTTCGGCCGTGCTCGAGGTTCTGCGTGAGGATTTCGTGCGGACCGCCCGTGCCAAGGGCCTGAGCAAACGCGAGGCGTTGTGGGGCCACGTTCTGCGCAACGCCATGATCCCTGTGATGACGGTGATGGGCCTGCAATTCGCCAATCTGCTGGCTGGTACCATCGTCATCGAGAACGTTTTCTACCTGCCGGGGCTCGGGCGGCTGATTTTCCAATCCATCGCCAACCGCGACCTGATCGTGGTGCGCAACTGCGTGATGCTGCTGGCAGCGATGGTGGTTACGGTCAATTTCGTGGTCGATGTGCTCTATGCCTTCATCGATCCCCGCATCAAGGTCCACAATCTATGAGTGGCTCGACGACTGCAACGGCTAACATGCCGACCGCGACGCCACATCGCCCGGCGACGGGCTTCTGGCGCCGCGCACTTCGTCACCGCAGCTTTGTACTGGGCGGCGCGCTCGTCCTCTTGGTCTTTGCAGCCGCCCTGGTCTCGCTTGTGTGGACACCGTGGCCGCCTTACGACATCGACATCGCAGCCAAGCTGAAGCCGCCGTCCGCCGCGCATTGGCTCGGCACCGACGCGCTCGGCCGCGACGTCGTCTCTTTGCTGTTGGTCGGGGCGCGATCGACGATCCTGGTCGGTGTGATCGCGGTCGGAATCGGCTTGACCTTCGGAGTTTGCCTCGGCCTGACCGCTGCCGCGCTGAGGGGATGGGTGGGCGAGCTCATCATGAGGATGAGTGATTTCACCTTTGCTTTTCCCGCCGTTCTCTCCGCGATCATGCTGGCCGCAGCCATCGGGCCGGGCATGGTGACTTCGATCATCGCCATCGGTATTTTCCAGATTCCCATCTTTGTGCGGGTGACCCGCGGATCGGCCAATGCGGTCTGGGCGCGGGAGTTCGTGCTGGCTGCGCGGGCGTCAGGCAAGGGCCGCTTCCGCATTACCATCGAGCACGTGATGCCAAATATTCTGTCCCTGCTGATCGTGCAGGCAACGATCCAGTTCGCGTTGGCCATCCTCGCCGAAGCGGCACTGTCCTACCTCGGACTTGGCACGCAGCCGCCGCAGCCATCCTGGGGGCGCATGCTCAATGACGCCCAGACTCTGTTGTTCCAGGAGCCGAGCCTTGCGGTCTATCCGGGCGTAGCAATCGCCATCGCCGTCGAGGGCCTCAACCTGTTGGGCGACGGCCTGCGCGACCTGCTTGACCCCCGCTTGGCACGGGAGCGTTGAAGATGAGTGAATCTGCGAACACGCCTCTGATTGAGGTCGAAGATCTCGGCGTCACGCTCAACACAAGCCGGGGAGCCGCACAGGCCGTCCGCAAGGTTAGTTTTTCGCTCAAGCGAGGGGAGACGCTGGGGTTGGTCGGGGAGTCCGGGTGCGGTAAATCCGTCACGGCGCTGGCCTTGATGGGGCTGCTGGCGGACAGTGCCGTCGTGAGCGGCAGTGTTCGGCTGGACGGCAGCGAGCTGGTGGGGCTGAGGGATACGGACTACGGCAAACTGCGCGGCAATCGCATCAGTATGATCTTTCAGGAGCCAATGACCGCGCTCAATCCGATCCATACGATCGGGCGGCAGGTCGCCGAGCCGTTGCGGCGCCACAAGGGTCTATCGGCCGCGCAAGCACGCAAGGAGGCGGTTTTCCTGCTTGATCGGGTCGGCTTGCCCGACGCCGCCAAGCGCGTCGATGCCTATCCGCACCAGTTTTCCGGCGGTCAGCGCCAGCGCGTCACCATCGCCATGGCCCTGGCCTGCCAGCCCGACGTGCTGATTGCCGACGAGCCGACCACCGCGCTTGATGTCACGATCCAGCGGCAGATCCTTGATCTGATTGCCGATCTGGTTGCCGAGCGTGGCATGGCGATGATCCTGATCTCGCACGATCTCGGCGTCATTGCCGAGAACGTGCAGAAAATGCTGGTGATGTATGGCGGCACCGTCATCGAGAGCGGCCCGACGGCGGACGTATTCGCGCGCATGGGGCATCCCTATACGCAGGGCCTGTTTCGCGCCCGTCCCCGACTTGGCGCAAAGAAGGGAACGCGACTGCAGACCATTGCCGGCACGGTGCCCGAGCTCGCTGACCTGCCGGCCGGCTGCGCCTTTGCCGACCGTTGCGCGATCGTTGAGAGCCGGTGCCGTGCAGCGCTGCCAGCTGCCGTGGAGGTCAGGGCGGGCCATCAGGTGCGCTGCCTGAGAACCGACGTTTCGATGGCGGAGTGCGCATGACCAAGCTGGACCCCGCTCCATCCACACCCGGCTTGCCGCTGCTCCTTGTGAAAGACCTCGTGCAGCGCTACGCGCTGCCGCGCGAGAGCCTATTCCGCCCGCCAGGCCAAGTCTTTGCACTCAACGGTGTGACCGCGCAGGTCATGGCCGGCGAGAGCCTCGGCGTCGTCGGCGAGTCCGGTTCGGGAAAATCGACCTTCGCCCGTCTCGTGATGGCATTGGAGCAGCCGACGTCGGGCTCGGTATCGCTCTCAGGCCGTGATCTCAATCAGATGCCGCGCGACGAGCTGCGCCGCGCCCGCCGCGATTTTCAGATGGTGTTTCAGGACCCCTATGGCTCCCTGGATCCCCGGCAAACGATTGCGCGCATTGTTGCCGAACCGCTGACGGCGCTTGGGCGGATGAGTTGGCTCGCGTTGCGGGATCGCGTTGCCAGTGTGCTGAGACAGGTGGGCTTGCGCGATGCCGATATGGACAAGTTTCCGCACGAATTCTCGGGCGGACAGCGGCAACGCATCGCCATCGCCCGCGCACTTGTCACCCAACCCAAGCTCATCGTCGCCGACGAGCCCGTCAGCGCGCTCGACGTATCCGTGCAGGCGCAGGTGCTCAATCTGCTGCAGGACCTGCAGGAGCAATTCGGGCTGAGCTATGTTCTGATCAGCCACGATCTCGCGGTCGTCGACTATCTCTGCGACGACATCGCGGTGATGTATCTCGGCCGCATTGTGGAGCAGGGGCGGCCTGAAGATTTGTTCGAACATTGCGCCCATCCCTATACGCGCGCCCTGCTCGAGGCCGTTCCGCGCGTCCGGGCTGGCGGCGCTCGGCGCCGCGGAGCCGCACAGGCGATCGCCGCGCAGTCCGCCGGCGAGCGGGGGTGTCCTTACGCCGCACGCTGTCCATTTGCGGACCAGCGTTGTCACGAGCACGCGCCTGAGCTACGCAGTGTCGGGAAGGCGCATCTTGCCGCGTGCCACCAGGCCGAGGTTGTGATGGCGTTGCCGTCGCCGGTGACGGAGGGAGGCTAACCTTCAAGGTTGGCAAACATTTTTGGTCCAGGAAGCAGACGATGTTCAGAAACCTATGCAGTCTCGCGGTGACGGCCGCCTCGACAATCGCCTTAGTGGCTTCGGTGCCCAGCTTGGCGCAGTCCAAGAAGGACAGCGTCGTGATGGGTATGACGCTGGAGCCGCCGGGGCTCGACCCGACTGCCGCCGCCGCCGCGGCGATCGCCGAGGTCACACTCTACAACGTCTATGAGACGCTGACCAAGATCCAGCAAGACGGCTCGGTGTCGCCCTTGCTAGCCGAGAGCTGGCAGGCTTCGCTCGATCTGAAAACCTACACCTTCAAGCTCCGCAAGGGCGTTAAATTCCAGAACGGTGAACCCTTCAATTCTGCAGCCGTCAAATTTTCCTTCGAGCGCGCGGCAGTACCGGCCAGCACCAACAAGGACAAGAGCCTGTTCCAGAGCTTCGAGTCCGTGACCACTCCGAGCCCTGACACTGTCGTGCTCGCGTTGAAATATTCCGAGCCGAACCTGCCGTTCCTGCTGGGGCAGGCGACGGCGTCGATCGTCGAGCCGAAGAGCGCGCCAACCGATGCCACGCAGCCGGTCGGAACCGGCCCCTATATGCTTGGCGCCTGGGCCAAGGGATCCTCTCTTACGCTCACCAAATGGCCCGACTACCGCGACGCAGCCACGATCAAGCTCGCCAAGGTCACTATCCGCTTCATCAGCGATCCGGCGGCGCAAGTCGCCGCCCTGCTGTCCGGTGACGTCGATGTGTTTCCGCGCGTTGCCGCTGCGCGCAGCCTCGCGCAATTTAAATCCGATCC
>Ga0306922_10008322_pt1 | contig 10063 bp, 10 predicted proteins | sample sta12Cox44000082_FD_203758 | JGI IMG/M metagenome (GOLD analysis project Ga0306922, IMG submission 203758) | Lab enrichment of tropical soil microbial communities from Luquillo Experimental Forest, Puerto Rico - statoxic.12C.oxic.44.000.082 (v2)... | ecosystem: Environmental > Terrestrial >...
ACCTCCGACGGCATCCGCGTCCCCCCCCCCAGTTCGGGTGGCATGGTCGATAGCTGCGCATTCGGAGTGCCGTTACCGCGTGCCCAGTCCGCGGGCGAGAAGGAGCTGCCGGGTGCGGGCTCCGGTCTTGGCGAGGATGGCCTTGAGATGGTCGCTGGCGGTGTGTTCGGACACCACCATCCGCTCGGCGATCTGGCGGGTGTCGAGGCCCTCGCAGAGCAGTCCCAGTACTTCGGACTCGCGTCGGGTCAATCCGCAGGCCCGGGCGTAGATGTCCAGGCGGTCCGCCGCGGTACTCGGCTCGATCGACACCGCGATGTCGGTGCCCAGCCGCGACGCTTTGACCGTCACCCAGCGGCTGCCGCCGAGGTGGATCCGCGACCACGGCGGGCCGATCGGCATGCCGTGCTCCTGCGCGACGAGGGCGGCGGCGATGTTGTAGGCGGCGGCCGGGATCGGCGCCATTGGCTCATCGGGCGGGTTCAGGCGCAGCAGCGCCTCGGCCGCCGCGTCGGTCTGGCTCCTGACGTGCAGGCAGGGGTCGAGGACCACGACCGCGGGCCCGATGGGATGCAGCTGCCGTGCCGGATCGGCGAAGGTGCGGGCGATCGCCGCGCGCAGCCCGGCGGTCACCGGGCGGGCGAATGTGGCGAGCAGGCGCAGTTCGTCTGCCGTGAACGATCCGCCGCCATAACGCCACAGGTCGAGGAGTCCCCAGCAGCCGTGCCGGTCGGCGAACACGACGATGGCGGTATCACTGACCCCGAGCTGGCTTTGCACCTCGCGCCACAGCAGCGACCGGCCGGGATGCCCGTCCGTCTGGCGCATCAGCGAGGTGGCCGCGATTCCCGCCTCGAGCACGTGGTCCCAGCGGCAGGACGGAGTGAGATACCGGGCGCGGATCAAAGCGGGCAGCCGCGGCCAGGTAAGGCCGGGCACGTCGGCTAGCGGCGAGGTGCCCACCCGGGTCACTGGATCAGTGAGCGGGAAGTTGTACCCGCCGAACGGCACGGCCCGGCGTACCAGCGCGACGAGATCCTCGCGCAGCGCCTTGGCCGGCAGCGGCCGGCGGCACACGGCCGCCGCCCGGTCGGCCAGTTCGTGCGAAGCCGCCACCGGCCCAGCATAAGGCGGCGGAAATCCCCCGGATCTGGGATAGGACGGCGCGTGTCCTTGGCCGCAGTCTGGTCTTCCACCGATCTCAGGAGGAGACATGACCACCGTCCACATCGAGAACACAGTCGGCGACTTCGATACCTGGAAGGCGAACTTCGACAAGTACGAGCGATTCCGTGCCGATCAGGGCGTCCAGTCCTACCGGGTGAGCCGCAGCGTCACCGAACCGAACGAGGTCCTCATCGATCTGGAGTTCAGTGACCAGACGGCCGCTCAGGCATTCCTGCCCAAGCTCGAGCAAATCATGAACAGCCCGCAGGCCCGGACGCAACTGGTGCGGCATTCGGTCCCACGGCTGTACGCCGTCGTGACCGAGCGCGCCCCGTCAGCGGCCGGCTGATCTCAGCGCGGGGTCCATTGAGCCACGCACGGCACCGCCGACGCGCTGGCTCGAAGATGGTGTGGCCGACGACGACCGGGCGCTCGGCGCCCAGTTCCGGGACGAGCTGTATGCCGGGTCGCCACTGACGGCGCCGCCCGCCCAGTATCCTGCTCGCCAGCCTCCTGGCAAGGAGCCAGCCACGACCACCGGAACCGCAACGCACCGGGGTTGTTATTCTGCCCGAGCCAGCCGCTTGGCCGACTTGCTTCATCGGCCGCTCCGAGTCGGCAGCTGCTTTGTGGGGCGCACCGCGGGAGAGGAGAATCGGTCCGTGAACGGCGGCAGCCGGGTCATCGGACGCGAGGCGGAGCTGGCCGCAGTCGGTGAGGGACTGCGGCCTGGCGCCCCCCGCCTGGTCGTGATCTGCGGCGAAGCTGGTATTGGGAAGACCACGGTGTGGGAGGCTGCGCTTGAGCGGGCCAGCGCCGCGGGTTTCCGCGCGCTGGTGGCGCGCCCGACAGAGTCCGAGTCGCAGCTGGCCTACAGCGCGCTCAATGACTTGCTCGCCGATGTTCTTGATGGGCTACTTCCTGAGCTGCCGCCGCCGCGCGCGCGCATGCTGCGGGTCGCTCTTCTGCTCGAGGAACCAGGCCATGCTCTGGCCACCCCGCGGGCGGTAGCGTTCGCCGTCCTCGATGCGCTGCGGCTGCTGGTTCGGCACGGTGGCGCGGTGCTAGTGGCTGTCGACGATGCACAGTGGCTCGATCCCGCCTCCGCTGCCGCGCTTGGTTTTGCGCTGCGCCGCCTCGGCGGTGGTGACGGGGTGGCGGCGCTGCTGTCCTGCCGGGCCGGGCGTGGCACGGTCGTGAAGCAGTTGCTTGCGGCTGACCGGCCGATCCGGATCGAGCTCGGCCCGCTGAGCTTGGGCGCACTGCTTCGCATCGTCCGGGAACGACTGGGCCGGTCGGTCCCGATTCCGCTGATGACCAAGATCCACGAGGCGTCTGGTGGGAACCCGTTCTACGCGCTTGAGCTTGCCCGGCGTTCGGTGGAGACCGGTTCGCTGTCGGCGCCGGACTCGCTTGCCGCCCTCGCCCGGGAGCGGCTCAGCGCTTTCCCCGGGCCGACCGTGGAGGCGCTACTGGAAGTTGCAGCGCTCGCGGATCCAGTGGCCGGCCTGGTCGAACTAGGGCCGCTTGAGCCCGCGTTCGCCGCTGGCGATCTGGTGGTCGAAGGTGAGCGCTTGCGCTTTGCTCACCCGCTCCTGCGTTCGGCGGTGTACGGGGCGGCGACACCGCTGCAGCGGCGCGAGCTCCATCGCCGGCTGGCGATGCGGGTCAGTGGGGAGGAGCGTGCGCGGCATCTGGGGCTGGCGAGCGAGCGGCCGTCGGCACAGGTTGCTGCCACCCTTACCGACGCGGCCCGCGGTCTGGCTGCCCGGGGGGCATCCCAATCGGCGGCCGAACTGGCCGAGTTGGCACTCCAGCTGACACCGCCTGAGAATCGCGGCCTGGCCGTCGTGCTGGCTGCCGAATACAAGCTACACGCGGGTGACCCAGCTGGGGCGCGTGCGCTCCTGGAAGAGTTCCTGCCGGGCGCGGACGGTGACCTGCGGGCACGGGCACTGCTGTTGCTGGCGTGGACGCGTGAGGACGACTTCGACATGGCGTCGCGGCTATGCAGGCAGGCGCTGGCCGCCGCAAGCGACGAACGGCTCACGGCGGAGATACATCTCCGCCTGGCTGAGTCCGCAGTTGGCCAGGGCCACCTGACCTTGGCGCTAGAGCAGGCCGGCCAGGCAGTCAGCTACGCGGAAGATACCGGTGATGCGGTTCTGCTGGTGAGATCACTTTCGTACCAGGCGCACTTTCAGACCCTGGCCGGGGCGTTTGAGCCGGGTTTGCTGGAGCGCGCGATCCGCCTTGAACAGGCGCTTGAGCGTCCACCTTCCTACTACGGGCCGGGCGTCATGCTCGGTCTGCGCTTGATGTGGGCCGACCGGTTGGGCGAGGCGCGGCAGCACCTGGAGAACGCCTGCGCGCTCGCGGCTGCGGCTGGTGATGAGGTCGCCCGCGCGGCCCTGCTGGTTCACCTGGCCCAGCTAGAGACGCGGGCTGGCGACTGGGCAAAGGCACGGAGGTATGCAGATGAGGCGGTGCTGCTCTCCGAGCAGATGGGCCTGCGGCAGATCCAGAGCGGCTCCTGCTCTGCCGCGGCCATGGTCGCCGCGCTCACCGGCCGGGCCGAGGAGGCTCGCACCACGGCCGGGGCGGGCCTGGCCGCCTCGCGTGCGGCGAAGGAAGTCATGTTCGCAGCCCACAACCTGGCCGTACTCGGGTTCCTCGAATTGTCACTGGGGAACCCCGCCGGAGCTGATAGCCACCTGCGCGGACTTGTGGATCTCTACACGCGCATGGGATACGGCAACTGGGGCGTGAATCCGTTCCTGCCGAACGCGATCGAGGCGGCGCTCGCGCAGGACGAGGTGGCGCGGGCCGAGAACCTCCTCACCCAGTTGGCGCATGCCGGGCGCGACAACCCGTGGGCGCACGCGACCGCGCTCCGGTGCCGCGGGCTGATCGCCGCGGCGGAGCGTGACCCGCGGGCCGCCATCACGGCGCTTGAGAAGGCTGCCGAAGCGCATGAATGTTCGCAGGACCCTTTCGAGCGCGCCCGGACGCTGCTCGCACTCGGTGCTGCCTTGCGGCGCGGCAACCAGCGCCGCGCCGCTCGCGAGAAACTCGAGGAGGCCCGCGACGTCTTTGGTCACTTGGGCGCGCCGCTGTGGGAGGCACAGGCCTCCCGCGACCTCGCTTCAATCGGCGGACGCCAGCCTGGGACCAGCGGCTTGACCGCCAGCGAACGCCGCGTTGCAGAGCTGGTCGCCCGCGGGAACACGAACAGGGAAGCCGCCGCACTGCTTCTTGTCTCTGAACGGACGGTCGCGACTCATCTCACCCACATCTACGCCAAGCTCGGCCTGCGCTCCCGCACCGAACTCGCACACATATTCCCCACCGGCGGGCCAAAGTTACGTGCTTCTGACGACGCGGCCGAAGCCGGCCACTGCCTAGCGTCAGAGCCGTGCCCCACTTCCTGGCCCAGTCGTATGTCGCCCATCGCGAGGAGGCGATCGCGGCGGTAGGCCGGGCGTGCCAGATCCGGTCACCGCTGCTGCTCCGCGCGATCTTCGTGCCCAGCGACGAGATCTTCCTCACCCTCTGGCATGGTCCCGACGTGGACGCTGTCGATAAGGCAGCACACGACGTTGGGCTCGGGCCCGGCCGGGTCGTTCGCATCGAGGAAATGACGGCACACCCGGCGCTCTCAGAGGAGAATGAGAAATGACCCTGCAGCTCGGCGAAACGGCACCCGACTTCGAGGCCGAAACTACCGAAGGGAACATCAGGTTCCACGACTGGATAGGCGATTCATGGGCCGTGCTGTTCTCGCACCCCAAGGACTTCACCCCCGTCTGCACGACCGAGCTCGGCTACATGGCGAAGATCAAGCCAGAGTTCGACCGCAGGGACACCAAGATCATCGGACTGTCAGTCGATCCGGTCGGCAGCCACGACAAGTGGGCAGACGACATCAGGGAAACACAGGGCGACGCGCCCAACTACCCAATCATCGGTGACGGCGACTTCACCGTCTCCAAGCTCTACGGGATGCTCCCAGCCAGCACCTCCGGCGATCCGTCGCTCCGCACCCCGGCCGACAACCAGACCGTGCGCAACGTGTTCGTCATCGGCCCGGACAAGAAGATCAAGCTGATCCTGGTCTACCCGATGACCACCGGCCGCAACTTCGACGAGGTGCTGCGGGTCATCGACTCGCTCCAGCTGACCGCCAGGCACAAGGTCTCCACGCCGGTGAACTGGCGCCAGGGCGAAGACGTGATCATCGCCGGCTCGGTCTCCGACGACGAAGCCAGGCGGATATACCCGGACGGCTGGAAGGCACCGCGGCCCTACATCCGGATCGTCCCCCAGCCAAGCTGACCGTGGCACAAGTGAGGGAGCTAGCAATGAGCAGCTACTCTCCCGACTGGCGTGAGTCTGGCGTGCGGATCGTGCACCACGGCCAGCTCAACTCCAACACAGCGCAGACGCCCGGCATGCACCGCAAGGCCGCGATCAGCCGCGCATCGGCCGGGGCGGGCAAGATCTGGGCCGGTACCGTGGAGATCCAGCCCGGCGCCCGGACCGGACCGCATCACCACGGCCCGCTGGAGAGCGTGATCTACGTCCTGCGCGGCCGTGCACGGATGCGCTGGGGCGACCGGCTCGAGTTCGCCGCCGAAGCGGGCCCCGGCGATTTCATCTATGTCCCCCCGCACGTGCCGCACCAGGAGATCAACGCCAGCGAAGACGAGCCGTTGAGCTGTGTTGTGGTACGCAGCGACCAGGAACCGGTCGTGGTGAACCTCGACGTAACCGCGGTCCGGGATCCCTCGCTGATCGAGTGATGAGAGCCGCATGAGCGTCTACGTCGTGCGCCATCAGCATCCGGCTGAGCGCTGCCCGGCCGCCAACTTCACGGACGGCGCTGGCCTGCTCAACCATCTCAGCCCGCCCAACGCGGCCCGGCACGGCGTGCGCATTCGCGGGGAAGCGGTGCTCGCCGCGCACACACTGATGCTGATCGCCGAGGCCGACCGCGAGGACGCCCTCCGCGCATTCCTGCGGCCGCTCGAAACGGCGGGCACGCTGGCGGTGGATCTGGCGTCGACGTGTGCGCGGGTGATGGCCGCGGGCGGGTGCGCCGGGACCATGCCAGCGGCCGACCAGGAAGTGCCATCGCTCAATCCCGAGGACGCCTGCCTGGCGGCGATCGACGCCGGCCTGCTGGTGCGCAGGGCCCACCCGCTGAACTGCGAGACACCACTTCCCGCCCTGGCCGGGGGGGTAGTCATGCCCAACGCCAGGTTCTACGTCCGGAACCATTTCGCCATCCCCAACCTCGACCCGGCCAGCTGGCGACTGCACGTAAGCGGGCTGGTCGACGGGCAGCTCTCGCTCGATCTCAGCCAGTTGCGGGCCATGCCATCGGCGAGCGCGGTCGTCACGCTGGAGTGTGCAGGCAATGGGCGGGCCGGCCTCAACCCGCCGGTACCAGGCGAGCAGTGGGATGTCGGGGCGGTGAGCACCGCCGAGTGGACCGGTGTCCCGCTCACCGCGGTGCTGGACCGGGCCGGAGTTCAGGCCACCGCCCGGGAGGTGCTGTTCCGCGGCGCGGACCGTGGCGAGGTGGACAGTCATGACGGGCGAATTCACTTCGAGCGCAGCCTGCCAGTCGGCGTGGCCGGCCAGGCTGGCGCATTGCTGGCTTATGCCATGAACGGCGAGGAACTCCCCGCCCAGCACGGGTATCCGCTCCGGCTGGTGGTCCCCGGCTGGTACGCGGTCGCCTCGGTGAAATGGCTTACCGGGATCGAACTGACCGCCCAGCCCTACCGCGGCCACTTCCAGGCAGACCGGTACCACATCGACGGCGAGCCGCTCTCCCTGCAGCGGGTCCGGTCGCTGATCACCGAACCAGCGCCCGGCACAACGGCCCAGCCAGGCGACACCATCATCCGGGGCGTGGCCTGGTCGGGGTCCGCGCCCATCGCCCGGGTAGAGGTGAGCTTCGATGGTGCCCCCTGGCAGCCGGCCACACTCGTCGGTGAAAGGCGCAGGGACAGCTGGCAGTGGTGGGAACTGCCAACACGCCTCGCCAGCCACACCGGCATCACCCTCCGGGCCAGAGCCACCGACCAGACCGGGCAGACCCAGCCCAGCCAGCCGCAATGGAACCCGCTCGGCTACGCCAACAACGCCGTCCACCAAGTCCGTCTCGCTGCCGCACCGGCCGTCGGCCGGGAACAGTCTCCCGGCTCCCCCGAAGCCGCATCGTGACGGAGCGAACCGACCCGCCCCGGCCCCGGCGAGCCGATGTGGCCGACGGCTACGACCGGGGTGCCCAGGCGTACGAGGCGCTGTGGAGCCCCGTGATTCTCCCACCGGCTGCTGCCCTCGTCCGGTTTCTGGGGCTCACCGGCAGGTGCGTGGTTGCCGATGTGGGTGCCGGGACGGGCGCACTGCTCGGCGCCATCCGCTCGGCAGCGCCGACCGCCCACGTGATTTCACTCGATGCGTCGGCCGAGATGCTCCGCATTGCGCGGACCCGGCGTGGCGCACAAGCTGTCGTAGCCGATGCGCTCGCCCTCCCGCTCGCCGAAGGAGCCGCGGACGCCGTCATCCTCGCCTATGTACTGTTCCACCTCGCCGACCCGTCACTGGCGGTCGCCGAGGCCGCGCGCGTGCTGCGCCCCGGCGGGCGGATTGGCACCATCACGTGGGCCTGGGAGCGGGTATCGCGTGCCGAGGTGGCGTGGGATCAGGCCCTCACCAAGGCCAGCGTGCCGCCTGCTCCGCCCCGCCGCGTCGATGCCGGGCTGGACCGGGCAGATGCGGTGGGTGCCCTGCTGCGATCAGCTGGGCTACGCCCTGACCGCGTCTGGCTCAAGCGGCTCCGCCATCAATGGGACGGGGCATCGTTCTGGGAACTTGCCCGCGGCGGGGGCGCAAACCGGCTCCGGCTCAGCCACGTTGACGCCGCGACTCGCGCCAGAGTGCTGGCCCGCGTGCACAGCAGCCTCAGCCGGCTGGCTCCACAGGACTTCCTCTGGGAAGGCGCGGTCATCTGCGCCGCAGCCACCAAGGACACCACTCCCTGAAGGCTCCGCCATGAACCGACGGAGGTGAACTCGGCGACGCACGGCCAGGGACGCCGCCCCGGGTCGGGCGGGTCAGGGCGAGATAGTGATGCTGCCTGCTTCGCTGGCGTGGTTCCCGGCGCTGTCGGTGACTTTGATGGTGAAGGCGAAGGTGCCGGCCGCTGTCGGGGTGCCGCCCAGGTGGCTGCCGGTTAGCGTCACGCCGGGCGGGAGCTGGCCGGCGGCCACCGTCCAGGTGAACGGGCCGACTCCGCCGGAGGAAAAGAAGTTCTGGAGGTAGGGCGAGCCGACCGTCCCGGCGTTGCAGCAGGTGCCGGGGAAGGTGATGGTCAGCGGCGGTGCCGGGCTGACCGTGACGCGGTAGGTCCCGTTGGTGCTCGGCGTGCTGGCGCCGAACGGGGTGACGTGGACGGCCCATGTGAAGGTGCCCTGCCTGGTGGGGGTGCCGCCGACGATGGTCCCGGCCGCGCCGTAGGTCGCGGGCATAGACAGGCCTGGCGGCAGGGCGCCCTTGGTGATCGTGAAGGTGTCGACGGCGCCGTTGCTGGTCAGCAGGAACCCTTCATACGGCTGGCCGACCGCGGCGGCGGGAAGCACGCAGACGCCATGGACCAGCCTGCCGCCGTTGGTGCTGGGCGAGCACAGCAAGGTGATCGCCCGGGACTGGGCCAGCGCCGGGCCGGCGGCGGTGATGCCGGCCAGCAGCGCTCCGGCCGCCGCGACGGCGGCCACCGTTCTTCTCATCATGCCCTCCTCACGAGTGCGAGTGGCGGGCCGCGGGACCCCCGGCGGCCCAGGCCGCCGGGGACACCAGGGCGCCCTGGCCAGTCCATCTCCGTGAACGTGTGCGCGATCGAGCGCGCCGCACGATGTCCTCCCCAGCACATGAGGCTGCTCGCCGCGGCCGGGCCCTGGGTCTGGGAGGAAGGCACAGGCCGGATGCTCATCGCGGACCGCATGATGCCTCCCCGCTGCCCCGCCTCCGGGCTGTCGCGACAGTCTTCCCTGCGGCACTGCACTGCGGGAGGTCAGTGCGGGCAGGACACCTGGCAACCATGAGTACGCACCGGACGCCCGGCCTGTTCACCCTCGTTGGTAAACACGACCAAACCTTTACAAATGTCGCCTTCCCGGAGGGCAACGCCGGTCAGGCCAAGCGAGTGCGCTTCTCCAGCAAGACTGGAGCATGCCGCTGATCGATGTGACCTACGACGGGACGGTGGGCGAGGAGGTGTTGCGTCGCCTTGAAGCTGCGCGGCTGCCCGCGGTACCTGGCGAGCTCGCCCGTCAGCACCGGGCCGACCAGACCGCTCCAGACAGGCGCACCGGTCCGAGCCATCGCCCTGCGGGCCTACTCCCAAGGGCGGACAGGCTGTCATCCTGTTATCGCCGGAGCCATAGCCAAATTCGCTCTCCGGGCCGATGTCAGCGCGTGGGCAGCGAACCTAGCATGCGTGGTATGAGTACATCTGTCCTGGCAGAGGAAAGAGCCGACACCGCGCCCGCGACGGCCAGACCTTACCTGTTGGGCGGCTTGGCTGCGCTGTCCGTGGGCGCCGCGGCGATCCATTTCGCCGTCATGTTTTCGCACTTCAGTGAGTACGTTCTCTATGGCGTCTTCTTCTTGATCATTTCCTGGGCCCAGGCGATCTGGGCGGCGGTGGTGCTGTGGCGGCCGTCGAAGCTGTGGCTGTGGCTGGGCATCGCGGGCAACGCGGCCATCGTGGCGATCTACTTCGCCTCCCGCCTGACCGGGCTGCCGTTCGGCCCGGACAAGCACCATACCGAGGCGTTCGGCAGCATTGACCTGGTCAGCGTGATCCTTGAGGTTGCCCTGATCG
>Ga0306922_10008323_pt1 | contig 10063 bp, 10 predicted proteins | sample sta12Cox44000082_FD_203758 | JGI IMG/M metagenome (GOLD analysis project Ga0306922, IMG submission 203758) | Lab enrichment of tropical soil microbial communities from Luquillo Experimental Forest, Puerto Rico - statoxic.12C.oxic.44.000.082 (v2)... | ecosystem: Environmental > Terrestrial >...
TATTGGCACCTCTGAAAAGCACGCTGTGCAACACTGCGAAAAACTGCGCAAGTCCTTCTCGTTGAATTAGAAATCCGTTGCTCTATCCGGCTGAGCTACGGGCGCAGAATTCGCAAGGACATATACCGCGTTTTGCGACGAATAAAAGAAAGCGGCCTGCATCATTCGTAGTTTTGCTCGAGACAAGCATCAGGTGCACGACCCAGCACGACCGATACTTTTTCAGGCCTTACGCAGATAAGGAACCGCAGCAGACGTTCAAAAATAGACGACCGGCGGATTCGCCCATTGCCCCCTTCGAATTCCGCCGGTCAATTAACCGAAAAACTATGGAACTACCCCGCCTCCGACCACCCGACCGCACAAGACCGGATCAGCTTGCGTATCCGTGATCGCGCTCGTAGGCGCGAATCGCTCGACGCGTCTGCGGTCCGAGAACGCCGTCAATAGACCCGCGGTAGTAACCGGCGCGGGCGAGCCTGCGCTGTAGCTCGGCTACTCTAGAGTGGGTGGGGGTGGCCTCGCCGTACCCACGACCACCATAGCCGGAGTCGCCGTACGCGTTGCCTCCATAACCATAACCGTAGGGATCACCATAACCGTAGCCATACGGATAGCCATAACCATAGTATCCGTAGCCGTATGGATAGCCCCAACCCCACCACGGATCCCAGCCCCAGCCCCACCACCACGGGAAGCCGAAGCCGCCGATGAAAATGATGTCATGGTCGTGGTGATGATGCCAGTCGCCGCCATGCCAATTGCCGCCGCCCCAGCGCTGGCCACCGTGCCACGCGCCCATTCCGGGACGGCCCCCCATTCCGGGGCGCCCTCCCATGAAGCCATGGCCGCCACCGCCGCCACCACCGTGCGGTGCAGCTGTAAGAACTGGCGCAGTGAGCATCAATGCGGCAACGCAACCCAACAAAAACAGAAGTTTAGAATTACTCATAATCGCTAGGATTTCTACAATCATTAGACACCGCACGGGATTCAAAGTCTCGTTTTATTTTTACGGCCAGATAAGAATAAAATGAGACCGGTGGCTCGCTCTCGTTTTTCCCTGCGAGGCCACCGGTCAAACCCCAATCGTCAACTGGGTGCGTGCGCACCCTCCCTTTGAGATCGCTTTATATAACTAAAAATCGCCAACCGGCTGGAGTTTCGCAGGGATTCTTGCTGGTCAGCGCGCAGCCGATGCGGTTATCATGGCGCTTTAATCACCATGGAGCGTGCAGCGATCTTCATTTCCATCGTGCTCACAGCGCACTTCGTTCACGCCGCCTCCTCGGAACACAGCGTGAGTCCGTCGCGCCAATTCGTATCTACGGAGCTGATGCGGAATTGCGCGGCGCGGTTTCTGACCTGGCAGAGCGAACCAAGGCCGATTTGCTAACGCTGTTGCGGCAACGCGACAACTGGATCGTTCCTGTCGTGATAAATCTACAACCGCAGCAGGCGAATCTCCCCGAAATTCCGCCGGCTGACCTCCGATTTAGCCAGACCGGTTTTGGCCTCAAGCTGCAGCTCGACCTGACAATCTCGAAGAACCTCGATGTTTCATTAGTAGAGCGCGGGTTGCTGCGCGCGATTTTATTGGAGATGATTTATCGAAAACAATCGTACATCGCGGCCGGTAGCGTATTCGTCGAACCGCCGGATTGGTTGATTGATGGCGTGCTTGCGCTTGAGCCTGAGCGCGATCGCGCACAGTTGGTCGAAGCGCTCACCACCGCGGACAAGACAGAGCCGCTGGAAGCGTTTCTCCGTCAACGCCCGCGATTTCTCGATTCCGCGGGCCGGACGCTTTATCGCGCGTATTCTTTTGCGTTCGTGCAAATGCTAATCGATGGAAGAAACGGCCCTCCGCGGCTGGCGCATTACATTGGCCATCTATCCAACGCTTCAAACGAACCGCTTGCGGATTTGAAGGCGCAGTTTCCGTCCCTCGGCGGCGACCCGGAGCGAACCTGGCAGTTGACCTTAAGTCGGTTGAGAAACTTGCAGACGTACCAGTTGCTCAGCTTTGCCGAAAGCGAGCAACGCCTTGATGAATTGTTGCGCCTGAAAACCTCAGAAGCGAATAAACCCGCCAAGCCGGAGGGTCTTCACGAACTCGCGCAGCACAGAATGTCTGCAAGCGAGAAAAATGGCGTTGAGCGAGTTGACCCGTGAATTGCTCGTGTTCGTTGCGCAAGCCAATCCGGTGTTGCGCCCGATTGTGCGCGAATACCAGGAAGTCGTCGCGCTGCTTGCTCGGGGGAAGAGGAAACGAATCGCAAAGCGTTTGTCGCGTCTGGAGGTCACTCGCAAACAACTCGCCGCTCGAATGAGCGATATTGACGATTACATGAACTGGTTTGAAGCGACTCAAATGAAAAGCCGCAGCGGGAATTTTACTGGCTATCTCAAAGCCGTGAACCACTCGCAGCTCGCGGCACCAAAGCGGCACGATCCGCTTTCAGTTTACGTAGATGCGCTGGAGGACCAGTCCGAAAATTGAGCAAATCTGGACAGACTCTTGTCTCTTTCGACTTTGATGATTATCTTGAGCAGCGCGCTTTGACGCGCATTTTCTCTTGATGCAAAAGATTGGTTTTGCCGAAGCTCTCGACTCAATTGTTGCCACCGACCCGCGTTACCAGCGGGAGGCCTATGCCTTTTTGCGCGACGCGCTCGATTTCACCACCAAGCAACAGAAGAAAGTCAAGGGCGTCAGCGTTCGTCACGTGACCGGGCCGGAATTGCTCGATGGAGTGCGGCATTACGCTCTCAAGGAATTCGGCCCCATGGTGATGACAGTTTTCGATAACTGGGGCATTCATTCCTGCGAGGACATCGGGAACATGGTTTTTAATTTGATCGGCGCCGGGATATTCGGAAAGACCGAGCAAGATTCGATCGAGGACTTCAAGAATGTTTACGATTTTGGAGAGGCTTTTGTGAAACCGTTCGCGCCAGCGAAAGCAGCAACAGCCAAATCGCCGGCGCAATTGCCAGCGCCGAAGCCTGCGGCCGCGAGAAAGTGATGTTTGGTCGCCAGTTGAATCGTTAGCCCCTTGAACCGTTGAATCGTAAGGCCGATGTAACGTTGTAACGATTTGACGAATCTCGATTCACGCGCTTGATCGCAATGCATCGCATCCAACTGGCGAAATTTTTCCCCCTCGCTCTATTACTTGCCATGATCAATCTGAAAGCTGCGCCGCCTTCCGGTGGATCATCCACTATCGCGTTTCCGCCAAGCACGGCGCAGAAATGGATTTTGCCGAACGGATTGACCATCATCGTGCAAGAAGACCACAGCGCGCCAGTAGCGAGTGTGCAGGCGTGGTGCGCCACGGGAAGCATCTACGAAGATCAGCACATGGGCGCGGGCTTGTCTCATATTCTCGAGCACATGCTCTTTAAGGGCACAAAAACGCGATCGAGCAACGAGATTGCGCAAAAAATCCAGGACGTCGGCGGATACGTGAACGCCTACACTTCGTTCGATCGCACCGTTTTTTGGATCGACGTGCCAAAAGATGGCGTCTCCACGTCGCTCGACATTTTGTCCGATGCCATGATGAATTCCACCTTGCCGGCCGAAGAGTATCAGAAAGAGCAGGAAGTCATCCGGCGCGAGTTCGCCATGGGGATGGATGATCCCGATCGCATGGCCGGGCTACTTCTTTTCGCCACCGCTTATCAGCGGCATCCCTATCGGTTTCCGGTCATTGGTGAGCTCGAAATTTATAACCAGCTCACTCAGGAGCAAGTGATGCAGTATTACAAGACGCGTTACGTACCGAACAATCTCACGTTCCTCGTCGTGGGAGATGTGGATGCACAAAAAGTGCGGCAACAGCTCGCCGAACTGTTCAAGGCGTATCCGCAGCAATCGCTGAGGCCTCTGTTTATTCCTGCGGAGCCGCCGCAACTTGGCCGGCGCGAAGTGAATCAGGAATTTGCGACTGAACTAACGCATTTGTCGCTCGCGTGGCACATCCCGGAGCTTACAAATCCAGATGTGCCCGCGCTCGATCTGCTCTCAACGATACTCGGCGACGGACGCAGCTCGCGTTTATATCGGCGCGTGCGTGAAGAGGCTGGTCTGGCGTTTAGTATTTCGGCATTCTCTTATACGCCGGGCGATCCAGGTTTGTTTGGGATCGATGCTACTGTCGATCCAAAGAAACGCGAAGCCGCCGAGCAACTGGCGTTGCGCATCGTGGACGAGGTCAAGCAGGCCGGCGTCACTGCGGACGAACTTGCGAAGGCGAAGAAAATCACGCTGAGTCATCATCTCGGCGCGCTGACGACGATGCGCGGCCAGGCCTCGGACATCGGCTCGAACTGGTTGCTCACGCGCAATCTGAATTTCAGCCGCGATTATTTGAACGCAGTTCAGAAAGTGACGGTCGATGACATCAAACGCGTCGCGGCAACAAATCTGACAGAAAACAATCTGACGGTCGTCTCGTTGAATCCAAAGGGTTCGCTCGGCGCACAGGCAGAAGGCGCGAAAGCGATCACCGCCGGTGAGATTCAGAAATTTGATCTGTCAAACGGACTGCGATTGCTGGTGCGCGAAGATCCTCGCTTGCCACTCGTAGCAATGGGTGCGGTTTTTCGCGGCGGCCTTCTGGCAGAGGACCCGCAGGACAACGGCATCACGCGGTTGATGGCCAAGGTGCTGTTGAAAGGAACCAAGACGCGCACCGCCGAGCAAATCGCCAACGAAATCGAAGCTGTCGGCGGTTCCATTTCGAGCGACGCCGGTAACAACAGCTTTAGCGTGTCGGTCGATGTCACCAAGCCGGATGTGAAATTGGGCTTGGACTTGCTCTCGGACGCGTTGCTTAGCGCCACCATGCCGGAGAGAGCGATCACGCGTGAAAAGGAAATTCAAATCGCCACCATCCAACAGGAGGAAGAGCAGTTGACCGCGGTCGCGCGCAACATTATGCGACAAGCGCTCTTTCCGCAGCATCCGTATGCGTTGCGTTCAAATGGGTCGGTCGAGTCTGTGCAGCGGTTGACACAAAAAGATCTGCTCGAATTTCGCGATCGCTACGTCGTCGCGAAAAACGGCGTCATTTTTGTCTTTGGCGATGTGAAGGCGTCCGAGGTGAAGCAACTGGTCGAGCAAACGCTCGGAAAGATGAAGCCCGGCGCGCTTGCCTTGACGGACGCGAAACCTTCTGCGCCGCTGAGCAAACCGGAGACTGTGGAGAGGCACAAGGACAAAGCGCAGGGCGTGATCATGGCCGGGTTCCGCGGCGCGAGCCTGTCCAGTCCCGATCGATATGCACTGGATTTAATCGACGAGGCAAGCAGCGATCTCGGCTCGCGTTTCTTCATTCGGATTCGCGAGCAAATGGGGTTGGCCTATTACGTTGGTGCGAGTCAGATGCAGGGTCTGGTGCCGGGTCTCTTCGCATTTTACCTCGGCACCGATCCGAAAAAGATCGAGCCGGTGAAAACCGCGTTGCTCGATGAAATCCATAAGCTCGCTAATGAAGGCCTCACGCCTGAAGAGTTAGCGCGAGCGAAAAAGAAATTGATCGGGCAACAGGAGATCGCCAATCAAAGCAACGACGCTTTTGGTTATCAGTGCGCATTGCACGAACTCTACGGACTCGGCTTCGATTATTACAAGCGACTCGACCACGACGTGAACGCGGTGACGCTCGATGCGATTAAGCAAGTGGCTGCGAAATATTTTCGCGATCAACCGTACGTTTTGGCAACGGTGCGACCCGCGGAAAAGAAGTGACGAGTGACAAGTGACGGGTGGCGCGAGAATCCGTTGATGATATAGTGGTTGGACTGATCACTCGTATGGCTGAAGTCCAAAAACAAACGTTGAGCGGCGAACTGACCCAGCGCTTCATCGAATTTGTGGTGATGCAGGCGCAAAACGCCGCGTTGTTTCTTGGCCAGATTCCAAATCCAAAAACCGACGAACCCGAAGTGAACCTCGATCTCGCCCGGATGTTCATCGACCAACTGGAAATGATTCAGGAGAAAACGCGCGGAAACCTGACGAACGAAGAGGCCGCGGTGTTGCGCAACACACTTTCCAATTTGCAGATGGCGTACGTCGAAGCCGCAGGGGAACCTGGTAGGGCGCGACCAGAGCCTGCTCGCCGTGGCGAGGGCACGCCGGAAACGGCGGAAGCTGAGGCGCCCCAAGCCGCGCAGTCGGTGGAACAACCGCCGGCAGGTCCGCCAGAGCCATCAGCGCCGGTCACATCGAGCGAGCCCGAAACGGAGTCGCGCAAGAAATTCACGAAAAGCTACGGGCCGTAAGTCCTGCGGCGGCGACCACAAAGCGCGCTAGATGTAGCCGGGATTGATGACCTCGACAGGAGGGGTGAATTCCGATCAACGCCGCGGCCGCATGTCCAGGTCGTTTCCGAAAATAATGGATCGTTTGCGAGATCACGCGAGCGGTGCGGAAATACTCGGGCGCCCGGCACTTTCCGTTGCACGCCCCCCGCCCTCGCTGCGCAGACAGGCGAGCGCGTCAAGCATCTCGCGCTGAGCTTTCGTGTTTTACTCAATCCAGCGGGCTTTTCACCCCGACACCAGGCCGATTCAATACGTGCGTGTAAATCATCGTGGTGGACACATCCTTGTGTCCAAGCAGTTCCTGCACCGTGCGAATATCGTAACCACGCTTAAGCAGGTGCGTGGCAAAGGAGTGGCGCAAGCTGTGGCAGTTCGCGCGCTTCACGATTCCTGCCGCCCGCACCGCCCGATTGAGCGCGCTCTGCAAAATCCCTTCCGCCATGTGGTGACGCTGTTTCTTGCCTGTCCGGGGATCGGTCGAGATGCGGGATGAGGGAAAAACATATTGCCATCCCCACTGGCGCGCTGCGGTTGGAAGTTTCCGGCTGAGTGCGAACGGGAGATAAACGCTGCCGAATCCGTCCTCGAGGTCTTGCTCGTGCTGCGCTTTGATTCGAACCAAATGTCGCTGCAACGGTTCCGCCAAATTTAACGGCAACATGGTGACGCGATCCTTTCCGCCTTTCGCATCACGCACCGCGATTTGCGCCAATTCGAAATCGACGTCCTTAACCCGTAAGCGGACGCACTCCATTAAGCGCAGCCCGCTGCCATAGAGGAAGCCGGCCATCAGCTTGGGCACGCCGTACATGTGCGCGAACACGCGCTTAATCTCCGCGTGAGAAAGAACCACCGGCATTTTTGCCGGTCTTCTCGCGCGTTCGACATTCTCCAGCCATCCAATTTCTTGCTTGAGCACATGTTTATAAAGAAAGAGCAGCGCGCTCAAAGCCTGGTTCTGAGTCGAAGCAGCGAGGTTGCGATCGCGCGCCAGGTGCGTGAGGAATTCGGTGACCTCTTCCTCGGCCATATCGCGCGGGTGGCGTTTATGGTGGTAAAGAATGAAGCGCTTGATCCAATCCACGTATGCTTCCTCCGTCCGAATGCTGTAATGTTTGTGGCGAATAACGTCCCGGACTTGGTCGAGCAGTTTTGGTTTGTCTCGGGTCGCCGTGGACGCTAAGATCGACATCGTGAAATTGATTATCTCCTCCCAGAGTGAAAACTCAAGCCGGATTAGACCTAAAATCTGGACATTTACTTTATTAGGTCCAAAATTTGGTTCAAATTCTCGTTAGGCGGCAAGTCGCGAATATGAAATACCTAGTTGAACTCGACTATCACAAGACAGGTCAGCCTTTTACTGAAGACACTGCTCGCATTTTCACCGAACATATCATTTTCCCGACGCTTGCGAGAGCGGAACAACTGGTCAAAGAAGGCCGCATTGTAGCGGGTGGACCCGTTGCCGGACGGATTACACTTTGCTTCATCGCCGACGTCGATTCACCTCAGCAGCTCGATCAGCTTGTTTATAGCCTGCCGTTGTACACAGTCGCCGACACGCAAGTTACGCCGCTAATCGAATTCAAGGATCGCCGCGCCCATGTCGAAGCCCTTTTTCAGCAAATGACAAAGAGGATGACTGCGTCAGAACGCCTAACAATGGGCTGGAGCGAACCGCCGCACGGCACATGTTCACATTTCAGATGATTAAAACAGTATTAATCGCGGCCACGCTCGCTCCCGGCGGCGGTGGCTCAGCTTGGTCTCGTTAGACCGATGACGCGCCGTTTGTCACAGGCTGCGTCGGCTTTTCTGTGCCTGGTCGCGGTCGCGGGTCCTGCGCTGCTCGCCGTGCTCGCAGCACTTTACACCGGCCGACCTTCCCCTGTCTTTCTCGCAGTAGGCCTAACGCTCGCGGTAGCTATCCTAGCATGCGATGGCTGGATCATCGCGCGTCGCCGCTGGATCACGGGAAGTGTCGCCCTAACAAGCCAGATTGCATTCTTGTTCTTTCTTGGCGGCTACGCGGCCTCACCGTTCCCTGCACCACCGCCGTTATCCGATCCGCTACCGCAAGCATCTTCACCCGCGAGCATGGCAATCTATTCTCTCCCAACCGGAGTCATTCATCGCACTTCCGCTTTCGCGTACCGCGGCGGCTCGCCTTGGAAAAAATGGGACTCGGTGATGACCGCCGTCCTCGTTCGCCATCCGAAAGGAGACGTGCTGATCGACACGGGCGTCGGCCGAACCGTCGCGTCGCAGCTGAGGGACGCACCATTTCTGTTCCAACTGGTGAGCCATTTGGTGCCACTACAGCCGGCGGCCGATCAACTCGACGCGACGGGGTACGATCGCAAACAACTGCGATTTATCCTTCTGACCCACGCGCACTGGGATCACGTAAGTGGCGTACCCGACTTTCCCAACGTGCCCGTACTGGTGACCGCGGCTGAGCATCGATTCATCGACGAGGGCGGTTGGGTCACCGCGACCGCCCGGGGAATAGACAGATCGCAGTTGCGGGAATACGCGTTTGATGGCGGCCCGTACCTTGGTTTCAATCGTTCTCACGATCTGTACGGCGACGGCTCCATTGTAATCGTTCCCGCACCGGGACACACACCGGGGTCGGTCGTGGTGTTCGTCACCTTGCCAACCGGCGCTCGTTATGCGTTCGTTGGCGACCTGGTGTGGCAACGCGAAGCTATTCTCGAGCGAGAGGGGCGCCCGTGGGCCACGAGCAAGATCGCGGGTGAAGATCCTGTCGGGGTTCGGGACTCAATGCTTCGGATGAGCGCAATCGTGACCCGGTATCCACAAATCACCATCGTGCCTGCCCACGACAGGCGGGGATATGCTTCTATTCCGGAATGGTCGCGCGCCTAACCAATCGATGAAGCCAACTGCCCCATTTGGAAATAAGTTCAGCGTGTTTGCCACGACACCCTGCCGTGGCTTATCTCCTTCTCGTTAGGTCACTGAACACCGTCTCGATTACTTAGACTAAGAGCGACTGGAAAGCGCGGTACCTCTCAAACTGTAGGGTCCGAGTTCCAAGCATGATCAATTCGTAGTATCGGGCATCCCGCCCATACAGTTACCGGCTAGGAAGTCAACTTTATCGGAAACCATACGCCAGCGCCCAATGCGTGCGGGCTGCTGGCGATTCCTCCACGCTAACGATGATAAAGTAACTGCCTGTGGTTTTCGGAATGATGTGCGCAGCCGCAATTTGGCCTTTCGCCCAACTGTCTGGTTGTTCCACGAGTTCTCCGTCCGAATTATAAATATGAACGGACATCTTTGCTCGATCGACTTCTGTTCCCAGCCAGAACCAATATTCATTCCCTTTAAACAATTGTTGCCGCACCGCTTTCCTTTCACCCGAAGCGAGGTCGCCTACCCAGTAATCCTCGCGCACGTGAAATCCTTTTTTTACATAGGGTTCCGCCGCCAGAATAGCCCATGCCCGCGCATACACTGTGGTGGGGTCCACCGAGGCGAAAATCGCAGGCGGTAGCACAACGATGGCCGCCAACAGGGAGGTCGTGCAGAGAAGGACCTTTGCGAAAGGGTTCACCCGAAATTTCAGTCTTTCTTGATGATGTCGTTGCCGAGCCGCGTAGTGATCTCGTTGACCTTCTTAACTGATTCGGCAGAAATGCGAGCATTGCCGATATTGATTAGAGGCTTTACCTCCACCAAGGCGTCCTGA
>Ga0306922_10008327_pt1 | contig 10062 bp, 10 predicted proteins | sample sta12Cox44000082_FD_203758 | JGI IMG/M metagenome (GOLD analysis project Ga0306922, IMG submission 203758) | Lab enrichment of tropical soil microbial communities from Luquillo Experimental Forest, Puerto Rico - statoxic.12C.oxic.44.000.082 (v2)... | ecosystem: Environmental > Terrestrial >...
GGATGCGAGGACGCGATGGCGTCGCCAGACGAGCGGCGGCCGTTGCGGACGACGAAGTCGTGTGGTCCTGGCGCCCCTTGGCTGGCGTCAAGTTGGCGACGATGCTTTGCATCGCGCCGATGACGGTGACTAAAACGTCATGGACACCGGGGAGATCACGAAGGAAACCGTAAAACCATCGCGCAGGGAATGCCGCCGTAAGCGGCGTACCTGTGGTGACTTTGCTTGTGTGCCTTCCTTCATCGCACACAAGGCTGCGGGTGCGTAGCGTACCCGGCATTCCCTGCGCCCTCTTCCTTCGAGGGATGCTGTTTTGACAAAAACTCGGGCGCAATGCGCGGGCCGAGAAAGTTGGCTCGTGCCCCGCGCCTGCGGCTGTTATCGAGCGCGCCTCTGCCGGCGCGAAGCGACGTAGACGCCGGTCAAGACCAGCGCAAAGCCGATGACATGAAAAGCCTGCAGCCGTTCGCCGAGAAAGACGATCGCCATCGCCGTGCCGAACACGGGTGTGACGTGGAAGAACGGCGCGGCGCGGTTGGCGCCGATCAACTGCACGCCGCGATTGAAGCAGAGATAGGCGATCGTCGAGGGAAAAAGCGCCACGTAGATCAGCGACAGCACGTTCTGCATATCGAAGGCCATCACCGGCCGCGCCAGCAATTCAAAGACGAGCAGCGGGATGAGGCAGGCCGCGCCGCAGCCGAAGGTGAAACCGGCCAGCGAGAGAGAGTGAATGGCCGGACGTTTCAGCGTCAGCACCGAGTAGAGCCCGAAGATGATCATTGCGAAGGTGAAGATCAGGTCGCCCTTGTTGAAGCGGATGCTGGAAAGCGTGGTGAGGTCGCCCTCTGTCAGGATCACCAGCACGCCTGTGAACGACAGCAGCACGCCGAGGGCCTGCGCCAATGTCAGGCGCACGCCCAGCACGAGCAGCGACCACACCGCCACGAACAGCGGCCCCGCCGACTGCAGCAGCAGCGTGTTGAGCGCCTGGGTGTGCTCGAGCGCCCAGTATTGCAAGGTGTTGAAGACGCCGATGCCGGTGACCGAGAGCGTGATCATCACGCCGAGCTTCGAACGGATGGCGGGCCAGTCACGCTTCAGGTGTTTCCAGGCGAAGGGCAGGATGAAGAGGAACGCCAGCGACCATCGCAGGAACGACAAGGTTACGGGAGGGATATGGCCGGCAGCGAGCCGGCCGACGATGGCGTTGCCGGCCCAGCACAGCGCGGTGATGCTGAGCAGCAAGTAGGGCTGGTTGGCAACCCAGCGACCAGGATGAATAGCCGGCGATGCTTGGTCGGAAGCAGACATCAGTGTTGTCGATTTTGGCCCTGTTCATAACGCTGGCCCTGGCCCGGCGCGTGGTTCCGGGCCGCTGTTGCCCGGCCGGCTCCACAGACACGGATTCCAGGTCGGCTTCAACGGGACGGAACGCATCACGACCATGCGCGATGTTGAGTGGTGGGGCAGGGGGCCGGGGGCGGAAGGGTTTGCGAGGGCTCGCCTTGGCCCGCCTCGTGCTTGCCGCCACCAGATCGACACAAATTTCAAGGGGATATCAAGGGGTTGGGGCCGGGTTCGGGGCTGTCAGAGGTGTCCTTCTTGCTTGCCTAGATCACCCGCTTCCTTTATCCGGTGGAGTTGCCTCGCATGCGAGCGAGCCGCGGCCGCAATTTTGGGGCGGGCGCGTGATACGGGAAGGTCTGCCGGGGACTTTGATCCGGAGGCGGGCTGCCTTTCCGAGCCGATCGCGCTCGCGTGAAACGAAGGTTGCGAAGGGAATACCCGCGAATGGCCAATGTTGTCGTCGTCGGCGCCCAGTGGGGCGACGAAGGGAAAGGCAAGATCGTCGATTGGTTGTCGGAACAGGCCGACATCGTCGTGCGATTCCAGGGCGGCCACAACGCCGGCCATACGTTGGTCATCAACGGCGAAACCTTCAAACTCGCCCTATTGCCATCCGGGGTTCTGCGGCCCTCGAAGCTCGCAATCATAGGTAATGGCGTGGTGTTCGATCCGCAGGCCTTTCTGGACGAGGTTGCCAGGTTGAAGGGGCAGGGCGTTGCCGTCAGCCCCAAAAATCTGCGGATCGCGGAAAACGTCACACTGATCCTGCCGCTGCATCGCGAGCTCGACGCCTTGCGTGAGGAGACCGCCGAACGTTCCAACGCCGTGACAGCGATCGGAACCACGCGGCGCGGCATCGGCCCTGCCTATGAAGACAAGGTCGGCCGCCGCGCGATCCGCCTGATGGATCTCGCCGATCTCGATACGCTGTCGCACAAGATCGACCGACTGCTCGCGCACCACAACGCGCTGCGGCGCGGGCACGGCCTGGAAGAGATCGACGGCGCGGCCATTTTGCGCGAACTGACGGAACTTGCGCCGAAACTGCTGCCCTACGCCGAGACGGTCTGGCGCCTGCTCGATTCCAAACGCCGCGAGGGCAAGCGCATCCTGTTCGAGGGCGCGCAGGGCGCCCTGCTCGATGTCGACCATGGAACCTATCCCTACGTGACGTCGTCCAACACGGTCGCGGCACAGGCGGCGACCGGAACCGGCATCGGCCCCGGAGGCATCGGTTACGTCCTGGGAATCTGCAAGGCCTACACCACCAGGGTCGGCGAGGGCCCGTTCCCGACCGAACTGCGGAACGAAATTGGCGAGGAGATCGGCCGTAGGGGCAAGGAATTCGGCGTCAATACCGGGCGAAAGCGGCGCTGCGGCTGGTTCGACGCGGCGCTGGTGCGCCAGACGGTACGGACCTGCGGCATCGACGGCCTGGCGTTGACCAAGCTGGACATTCTGGACGGGTTTGATTCGATCCGGGTCTGCACCGGCTATCGGCTGGACGGCAGGGAGATCGACCACCTGCCGGCGGGCGAGGGCGCGCAGGCCCGGGTGGTACCGATCTACGAGACCATTGAGGGATGGAAGCAACCCACCGCAAATGCCCGCTCCTGGGCGGATTTGCCGGCCCAGGCCATCAAATATGTCCGCCGGGTTGAGGAATTGGTGGGTTGTTCAATCGCCTTGCTTTCCACGAGCCCGGAACGCGAAGATACTATCCTGGTTCAGAATCCTTTTGAGGCTTGACGAGATGTTTCCTGGACGCGCGCATTGTTGAGTTGAAATGGCCGACTATTACCCGTTGATCGCCCGTGCCATAGCCGGATTGGATCCCAATGCCCCCGGCGAGAGCAGACGCGCGCTCTATGAGCGGGCGCGGGCGGCTTTGATCGCCCAGTTGCGCAGCGTACAACCGCCCTTAAGCGAATCCGAGATCACCCGCGAACGGCTGTCGCTGGAAGAGGCGGTGCGCAAGGTCGAATCAGAGGCCGCCCAGCGCGCCCGCGAGGCATCGCGCACGACTGGCGGCGCCGCGCGCGCGGGCGACGCCTTGCGGCGGACCGGCGCTCGCAACGGCGATTCGGCACCTTCTCCGACCGCCCAGTCCGCCGCGCCGCCGCGTCCGCGTACCCCTGCGACGGCGCCGCCGCAGCCGACCTCACGCAACGATCGCCCGCCGCTTGGGCGCGAGGAGCGGAATGGACGCGTCGAGCCGCCACCACTGCCACGACCGCAGCCGCCACAGCCTCCGTCCCAGCCGCAGATCACGATGCAGGAACCGCAGCTGACGCCGGTACGCGATCGCGCGGGCGCGCCACGCCGCGAGGCCGATAACGGTGCGCCGCAGGGACCGGGCGTGCGCGGCTTTCGCGATATAACCGCAGATGCCGACGACCTCGGCCGCGCCGCCGCACAGGCCAGTCGTTCTGCGCGAAAGACATATGCCAATGTGCCTTCGCCGCCGCCGGAGTTCGACCGGATCGAGCCGAACGTGGACCGCGATGCTGATCCGGACGCTCCCTATTCCTACGACGAATCGGTCGAGGAGGCCGAGCATTACAGGCCGCCTGCATCGGCTCCGCGCGCACGCGTTGGCGCAGACCGTGAGCGCGAACCCAAGCGCCGCGGCGCTGGCGCGGTTTTTCCCTTCAAGAGTGCGATTGCTGTCGGCGTCGTCTTGATCCTGGTCGGCGCCGGCATCCTGTGGGGCAAATCCGTGGTGAGCCAAATCAGCGGGCTGTTCAGGTCCTCGCCGGTGGTCGAGGCACCGAAGGACACCTCTGCGCCGCTGACCAAGCCGAAGATCGCCGACCGCGTCGGCCAGCCTTCGCCCACGGAGCAGGTCGCGCCGGTTGCGCAGCGCGTCGTGCTCTATGATGAGGATCCATCCGATCCCAAGGGCAAGCAATATGTCGGCTCGGTGATCTGGCGCACCGAACCGATCAAGGCCTCCGGCAATCAGCAGGCCGACATTGCCGTTCGTGCCGACATCGAGATTCCCGACCGCAAATTCAAAATGACCATGTCGTTCCGCCGCAATACCGACTCCTCGCTGCCGGCGAGCCACACCGCGGAATTGACCTTCATCCTGCCACCGGATTTTCCGGGGGGCGGCGTCTCGAACGTACCGGGTATTCTGATGAAATCGAACGAGCAGGCGCGTGGCACGCCGCTCGCGGGACTAGCGGTAAAGGTAACCGACGGTTTCTTCCTGGTCGGGCTTTCAAATGTCGAAGCGGACCGCGCGCGTAACATCCAGCTGCTCAAGGAGCGCTCCTGGTTCGATATACCGCTGGTTTATACCAACCAGCGCCGCGCCATCATCGCAATTGAAAAGGGTGCGCCGGGCGAACGCGCATTCGACGAGGCGTTCGCAAACTGGGGCGAGTAGGCGAGGGTCGTGTCGCCGAAACAGCAGAGGGGGATGGCATGAAACGCTACTTGATTTTTGTCGCGGTGGCGCCATTGCTCGGTGGATTATGGCAGCTGCTGACCGCGACCATCATGTCGGGATATTGGAGCCATCCGAATGCCGCGGAGGTTGCGAAGCTTTTCAAAATCTTCGGCATGACGCTGCAATTCAGCTATCTGTTCGGTCTCTTACCGGCGCTCATGATCGGCGCGGTGGACGACATCCTTGCTCACTTCAAACGGATCGGTCCGGTGGTGCGAATGCTTCTGGTCGGCGTCATCGCCTTCGTCGCGGCCGAGCTATGGTTTTCCCGAGTGTCGGACACCGGCGCGTTTCAGTCCGTGATGTACGGGCTGGTCGGCTTTATCCCTGGCGCCGTCTGTTCCTGGCTGGTCCACAAATTCGTCGGCGAGCAGCAACCGGTGGCGACACAATCGGCGTAGGCTTGTCTGTTGCTTTCGGCAAAAGCAAAACACCCCCGGCCAGGGTCCGGGGGCGCCTCAAGAAGATATCGCGCAGACCAATGAGCTTACAAAAACCGCGCCTTAGGCGGCGTCCTTGTTTGAACTGTCGGCGGGCGCCGCGGGCCGCGGCCGCCGAGGCAACGGAAAGGCCTCGCTCTCATAGAGCGAGCGGATACCGCTCTGGTCGAAGCGTGCTTCCTCGACCTGCAAATAGGCGCCGTTAAGCGAATCGGCCGGCAATTCCTCGATGGCAAAGCGAACCGCTTCGGCCGCGGTGCCAAAGCGCCTATAGGCGAAGCCCGCCCTCTTTTTCTTGCGAATCGCGGCAGGGAAAAGTTCGGCAGCGGTGTTGAAGTTGAACGGACGCATGGGACGCATGGTCGGGGGCCTCTTGTCTTATTGGCTCTCGCGGGAGCGGCTCGGGATTTTGAAAGACGGTTGCACCGCAACGGGCGGCTCACCGCGCATATGATTTCACTCCCTAATATAGGCTTGTTTGACAGAATTGCGAATCCGGCCGGACCAAATCATGAACCCGGAACCCGCTTCTGGAATCTCCAGTTAGCCGTTCAATTTCAAGACGTTATACTGTCTAAAGCTTATGCAGAAGCAGCAGGACGATGAGCACCACCAGAATAACGCCGCCGAGGCCCATGCCCGAATGACCCATGCCGTAGCCGTAGCCGCCAAAACGGCCGCTCAGGCCGCCCATCAGGTAGATGATCACAAGAATGATCAGGATCAACCCAAGGGACATGGCGCTCCCCCCCTACAAGCGGGCGGCGAACAAAATTCGCCGCTCGCCTAGAGCAAAGCACATCGGGGCTTTTGATTCCAGCTTGGGAACCGCGGTCGCCTATTTCGGCTCCAGCTTCAGCGCCGCCGAATTGATGCAATAGCGCAATCCAGTCGGGGCAGGGCCATCCTCGAACACATGGCCGAGATGGCCGCTGCAACGCGAACAGAGGACTTCGGTACGGATCATGCCGTGGCTGAGATCACGCTCCTCATCGACATGGTTCTCGACCGCCGGACGGGTGAAGCTCGGCCAGCCGCATCCAGAGTCGAACTTGGCATCGGATTCAAAAAGCGGCTGCCCGCAACCGGCGCAGACATAGGTGCCCGGCCGATGCTCATGCTCGTATTCGCCCGAGAACGGCCGTTCGGTCGCCTTCTCGCGCAGTACGGCATATTGCATGGGTGTCAGTTCTTTGCGCCACTCTGCCTCGCTCTTGATGAGCTTGCCTGATTTTGTTCCGGTGTCGGCCATATGTCCTCCGATCCCGATGGGTGATGCGAGTAGGGCTTTGGATTTGACGTTCGCATGAAGTAATCAGCGAACGTCAAATCATCCGCTCCATTAGTTCGTAACGTCCGCGCTCTTCACCAAAGTCGGCTTCTCGCTGTAGTTTTCTGCAAACAGCTTCTTCAAGTTATCGATCTTCGGCAGATCGTTGAAGGCGATATAGGGCTGATTCGGGTGCAGCGTCAGGTAGTCCTGATGGTATGTCTCGGCAGGAAAGAATTCGTCGAGCGCGGAGACCTTGGTGACGATCGGCCTGCCATAGGCATGGCTGCCCTCGAGCTGCGCGATATAGGCTTCAGCGACCTTCTTCTGCTCGCCAGAGGTCGTGAAGATTGCCGAACGATACTGCGTCCCTGAGTCCGGTCCCTGACGATTCAGCTGGGTCGGGTCATGCGCGACCGAGAAAAAGATCTGCAGGATCTTGCCATAGGAGATCTTCTTGGGGTCGAACTTGATCTGAACCGACTCCGCGTGCCCCGTCGTGCCGGTCGAGACCAGGGTATAGTTCGCGGTCATTTTGCTGCCGCCGGCGTATCCGGATACGGCGTTCACGACTCCCGATGTGTGCTGGAAAACGCCCTGCACACCCCAGAAGCAACCGCCCGCGAGGACGGCGGTCTGCAAGCCGTCGGACGACTGGACGTCGACCGCGGGCGCAGGGATTTTCACGGGGTCCTCGGCGGCAAGCGTACGGCTCGTAATGGTTGCTGTGATCGCCAGCGCGCCGATGGCAGTGCAGAGCGCAAGGCGGTTGAGTGTGGTTTTCCGCATGGCATGACCTCTTTGGAGCTTTGTGTCGGAATTAACGGTAGTCTAGGGCGTGCGGCCATCCCACCACAATCGCCTGCGACGCCGAATTTACGGGGCCAGAAAGCAGATTGTTACGGTCATCTACGCACGCTTCCGTGAATAAAACCGGCCGGTTCAAGGCTTTAAGGCCTGGTTCAGCCGGCCGGACGCGAGGACTTCTTCTTCGTGGTCGGGGCGGCGGCGCCGGAAGTACCTCAAAACGCGCCGACAAAAAGGCGATGAGCGCCAGGGCGTGCACACATAAATCCGCGCGTGCAGATGCCGGCATAAGGATGTCCGCTCTACCCTCGGAAGCAGACATCGCAGAAGCGCGAGAGCATGTCCGCTAAGGGCCAGATGCAGACTCATGCGCCGCCACAAAAGTGGCTATTCGATCACCTCGTTAGCCTGAGCGAGCGAAGATGGAGGGATCACAATACCGGTGCGTTCGCGATTTTCAGATTGATTGCTAATTCAAACTTGCTTGGCATCTGAACTGGCAAGTCAGCGGGCTGCGTCCCCGGCTTACTCGGCGGGGCGATCAGCAAGCTGAGAAAGCCTTGCGCGGAGCCGCGGAGCCGCAAAATCGATGAAGCTGCGCATCTTCAGCGGCAGCACCTTTTGATTTGCGTAGATAATGCTCACCGGCACCGGCGCAGGCTCAAACGAACTGAGAACGACCTGCAACTTTCCGTCCGCGACCGCTTGCGCGGCCTGATATGACAGCACCCGGGTCACACCCACGCCCGCAATCGCCGCATCGATCGCGGCTTCTGCGGTGTTGACCGACAGGCGCGACCGGATTGGCAGTACTTCACCCTTCTTGCCTCCGTAGGACCACGACGTTCCTGAATTTAAGGCCTCGAAGGCAATGACGGAAAGTTTTTGAAGATCGCGCGGCGCTTTCGGAACACCGTTCGCCGCAAAATAATTTGGACTTCCACAAGTGATCTGGCGCACCACCCCCACTTGCGTTGCGACCATCGAGCTGTCGCGCAGTCGGCCGATCCGTACAGCCAGATCGATGTCGTCATCGAGCAGATGAGCATTCCTGTCTGAGAGGAGCGTGCGGATGTCGATGTCGGGATATTTGGCTAGAAACTCGCCGATAACAGGGACCACATGGAGTCTGCCAAAGACGATGGGCGCGGATATGACGAGCTGGCCCCTCGGAGCGACGTATTCGCCGGCGACCTTTCGCTCGGCGTCCCCGATCTCATCAAGGATGCGTTTGCAAGCAGACAGGTAGTCGTGCCCCGCGTCGGTAAGAGCAATCCGTCGCGTAGATCTATTCAACAGCCGTGTGCCGAGATGAGATTCCAGCTCTGCCAGCTTTCGACTGACGGTGGGAAGAGGCAAACCCAACGCACGCGCAGCCGCGGTGAAGCCTCCCTTGTCCACCACGGCTACGAGGATCGTCATCGCTTCCAAACGATCCAATTGACTATCTCAGCCAGTAAGACGATGTCTTTCAAAATTACAGCATTATCGTTCTCCGTGGAAGGATCTACCTTCGTCCTCAGCCGATCCAACCGGCTTGTTACTTCCAACCAGCGAAGGAGGTCATTATGTCCCGCCTTACCATTCCTGCCCGCGACGATGTCCCCCAGGCGTCCAAGCCGATCCTGGACGCCGTCCACAAGCAGCTCGGCGTCGTCCCCAACATGTTTCGCTTGATTGCCGCCAGCCCGGCCGCATTGCAGGGCTTTACCGGCAACAACGGCGCGCTCGCCAGGACGCTCGATGTCAAGACGCGCGAGCGGATCGCACTCGCCGTTGCTCAGGTGAACAACTGCGACTACTGCCTGTCGGCGCACAGCTATCTCGGGCTGAACCTAGCGAAGATCACGCCGGAAGAGATCGCCCTCAACCGCAAGGGCGCATCCGGCGACGCGAAGGCAGATGCGGCGGTGCGTTTCGCGGCCAAGGTTGTGCGCGAACGCGGTAAGGTCAGCGACGGCGACATCAAGGCGGTCCGCGACGCCGGCTTCTCCGACGGCCAGATCGTCGAGATCATCGCCGTCACGGCCGAGAATATCTTCACCAACCTGCTCAACGTGGTCGCGCAGACTGACATCGACTTCCCCGTCGTTCACGCGGCCGAGGCCGCTTGACGGCTGGCGCGGGCTGGCAGGCTCTTTCTGGCCTCCGGCCCGCTCCTTTTTCTTTCGGAGGAGCCTAACCATGTCTTACGGATTCCTCGATATCACCGAGGCCGTGCGGCACTGCGCGATTGCCTGACCGCACTCGAAGCCGAAAACGCCGAACTGCGGGCCAAGCTCGCAGCGCGAAGGAGGAAAATGATGGAAGCCGAACGCCCGCCGCTGCCACCGTTCGCGACCGTTGAGGCCGCCGTCCGGAAGGTTCGTCTCGCGGAAGATGCCTGGAACACTCGCGATCCGGTTCGAGTATCGCTGGGCTACACGCCAGATAGCCACTGGCGAAATCGCGCAGAATTTGTCGAGGGTCGCGATCACATTCAGGCATTCCTCACTCGGAAGTGGGCCCGCGAGCTCGACTACCGGCTGATAAAAGAATTGTGGGCCTACACGGGTCATCGGATTGCGGTGCGGTTCGCTTATGAATCGCACGATGACAGTGGGAATTGGTTCAGGTCGTATGGAAATGAGAATTGGGAATTTGAGCCGAACGGCCTGATGCGCCGCCGTCACGCGTGTATCAACGACCTGCCGATAAAGCCCGAGGATCGTTTATTCCATTGGCTTCTTGGCCGGCGC
>Ga0306922_10008330_pt1 | contig 10061 bp, 5 predicted proteins | sample sta12Cox44000082_FD_203758 | JGI IMG/M metagenome (GOLD analysis project Ga0306922, IMG submission 203758) | Lab enrichment of tropical soil microbial communities from Luquillo Experimental Forest, Puerto Rico - statoxic.12C.oxic.44.000.082 (v2)... | ecosystem: Environmental > Terrestrial > Soil...
CAGACGAATCGTTAACACTAAGGTTCTTCCTCCTAAACACGTTCTATTCTAACGTGAGTTACCTCGCTCCGGCAAACTGTCCTGGCTCTTCAACCGCCGGGTATTCGAGCCACAAATGGCTGATTTTCCTCGGCCCGATCTTTGGCGTTGGACCGTTAACATCCCCGACCGCGCGATCGAAAGATAGTCCCCGCTAGGCACGCAGGTAGAGTCCAGAGGCTCGCGACGCCGTTTGTCGAGGCGCATCGGCCGCAGCACGGCCATCGAAAGGTTTGAGGGTGAAGCGGTTAGCCGAGTCGGTTCAGTCCGTTGAAGGCTGCGGCTTTGTAGCATTCCGCGAGCGTCGGGTAATTGAACACGGTATGGATGAAATAAGTGATCTTGCCTTTCAGTAGCAGGACAGCTTGGCCAATGTGCAGCAGTTCCGCGGCGTCCTCCCCGAAAATGTCGACACCAAGCAAGTCGAGCGTTTCACGGTGGAACAGCAGCTTCAGACGGCCTTCCGTATGACCCGTGATTTGTCCTCGCGCGATTTCGCGGTAGTAGGCCACGCCAACTTCGTAAGGCACGTCTTCCTGGGTTAGTTGTTCTTCGGTCTTCCCAATAAAGGAAATCTCCGGAATTGTATAGATCCCGTAGGGGTATCCGGCAGGGTCCGACTCCGCTTGCAGCCCGAATGCCCTGGCGGCCGCGAGTCGTCCCTGTTCCATGGAAACCGACGCAAGGCTTGGAAAACCGATCACGTCGCCAACGGCAAAAATGTGTTTTTGCGATGTGCGGTAGTCCGCGTCCACCTTGATTCGGCCGCGATCGTCCGCTTCTACTCCCGCCGCAGTGAGGTTCAGGCGGTCGATGTTTCCCTGCCGTCCCAGCGCGTACAAAAGCGCGTCACCGACGATTCGTTTCTTACTGACAAGATTCGCTGCGACTTTTCCGTCCGGCAATTCTTCAACACTCTCAACTTCTTCATTGAGGCGCATGGTCGCGCGGCGGTCACGCATGTGATAGCTCAGCGCTTCGACAACTTCCGAGTCCGCAAATTCCAGAAGTCGCGGCCGCTTTTCAACGATAATGACGCGCACACCGAGAGTCGCAAACATGCAGGCGTACTCGACGCCGATGACCCCGCCACCGACAACGATGAGCGTCTTGGGTATCGCGGGAATGCTCAAGACTTGATCGCTGTTCACGATGTTGCGGCTGTTGGTCGGAACTTTGGCGTTGATCGCGGGCTTTGTGCCGGCCGCGATGACCACGTACGTGGCTTCCAATTCGTTGAACCCGTTCGAATTTTCCACACGGATCAGGTGCTCACTGGCGAACGAGCCTATGCCGTGGTACAGCTCGACACCATTGCGCTTCAGCTGGTTCTGCAGAACAGCCGTCTCATTTTCAATCACGCGAGTGACCCGGAAATTGAGGTCCTTCATCGTGATGTTTTCTTTTACGTGGTAATTGGAGCCGTAAAACGCCTGGTCGTGGAAACCGGAAAGGTGGGGCACCGCCTCGCGCATGGTCTTGCTCGGAATGGTGCCCGTGTTGATGCACACGCCGCCAACTGCACTTTGCTTTTCGACGACCGCCACACGTTTTCCGGCCTTGGCAGCCTGGATCGCGGCGCGTTGCCCGCCCGGACCCGAACCGATGACCACAAGATCATACTGTTGCATCGGCGGAATCCTGTTTTTCCAGCTCTGAAGTCTCGCTTGCCTGCCGTGGCGCCACCGCTTGCTGCCTTGTGCGCATGTGATTCCGAGATGAAGCTGTCTGTGCCGGCCCGATCCGTTTACATATCCACTCGCCAGATCCATCAAGTGTTCTTCCACGGAAAAAGTCTTGCCGTCGAGCCGCGGATGGCCCGGGTCGCGCGCTTCTTCCAAAACGCGTCGGTTGAATGCCATCCATTCGAGGTGGCGATTCAAATAAAGGCGCGCATCACCAAACGCAATGCGGGTCATGGCAGATCCTCGAGAGGAAAAAGAGTTATCGCAATCGTGTTACGGCCAGATGAATGCCCACCCGTGGTGGTATGCTGGCTGCGCCCCGGGGAGTAAACATGCGGATGGGTCTAATTGCGGGTTTCCTGGTTCTTTTCGCTGCCGCCCTTTCTGTGCTCGAGGGGAGGCCGTCGGCGGGGCAGCAAGCCGACAACTCCATCGATTCGATCTTGTCGCCAGACATGCCTCCCTACGCGCCGGGGCTCGCCGCGTTGGTCAAAGACCGAGGCAGGATTCTCTTCGAGAAGGGCTACGGCGTCCGCGACCTCTCGACTCAGTCGAGAATCGATCCGCAAACCAATTTTCGCCTGGCCAGCTTCACAAAGCAGTTCACGGCCATGGCGATTATGCTACTGATCCGCGATGGCCAGCTGCAGTACGACGACCACCTGACGGATATCTTTCCGGCCTTTCCCGCTTACGGGAGAGCGATTACCATTCGCCAGCTACTCACCCACACCTCCGGCCTGCCGGATTATGAAACCTTGATGGAACGGGAGGAAAAAGCGAAGGGAGCGATCTGGTCGGCGCAGCACCAGATCCAGGACGCGGAAGTGTTATCCCTGCTCGAGAAGCAGTCCGCCGGGAAATTTGCTCCCGGTACGAGTTGGGCTTATAGCAATTCGGGCTATGTGGTTCTCGGACTGATCATTGCCAAAGTCGCGGGCATGTCTTACCGCGAATTTCTTTATCAGAAGATTTTCTCTTCCGTTGGCATGAATCACACTGTTGTTTATCAGAAAGGCATCAACGAAGTCAGTAAGCGCGCTCTGGGCTACTCGAAGGAGAAGGATGCGTTTGTCGAGGCGGATCAGAGTGCGACTTCCGCGACGCTCGGGGACGGCGGAATCTATTCGAATGTTGTGGATCTGGCGAAGTGGGACGAGGCGCTTCAGAAGCACACGCTGTTAAGCGAGAAGGAAATGCTGCCGGCATTGACGCCCGTGACGCTGGCTGACGGTTCCGAGCCGCACTGGCCCAGAGCTGTCGACAGCAGCGAGAACCTCGCGCCCGGTAAGCCCGTCTCCTACGGATATGGCTGGTTTCTGGACCCTTTCGAGGGCCACCCACGCATGTGGCACGGCGGGAGCACTATGGGCTTTCGTACCGTCATTCAGCGGTTTCCGGCGGACAGCCTCACGATTATCCTCCTGTCGAACCGAACCGACCTCGACCCAACGGCGCTCTCCGGGAAGATCGCGACGCAACTGCTTCCGCGGCCACACTGACCCGGGCACCTTATTTCGCCGGAGGCTCAGCCAAGTCCCGCCAGCTTGCCTAGGCCCTTCATTCTGGCTCGCGCGGCCATCGCGCCGTATTGCTTCATCATCTGGCGCATCTGCAGGTACTGCTTGATGACCTGGTTCACGTCCTGCACCGAAGTGCCACTGCCCTTCGCGATGCGCTTGCGGCGCTTGCCATCGATGACGTTGTGGTCGCGCCGCTCTTCGTTGGTCATGGAGTTGATGATGGCTTCGACCTGCTTCAGTTTTTTTTCGTCCACCGAAGCGTCTTTCGGGAGGTTCTGCAGCGGGCCGACCTTCGGCAACATGTCCACAAGCTGTTCGAGCGGCCCCATCTTCCGAATTTGGCGCAGTTGATCGCGGAAGTCTTCCAGCGTGAACTCCTCTTTGCGCAGTTTCCTTTCGAGCTCGAGGGCGGTCTTCTTGTCGAACGCGGACTCCGCCTTCTCGATGAGCGACATGATGTCGCCCATGCCCAGCACACGAGAAACAATACGCTCCGGATAAAACCCCTCGAGCGCGTCATATTTTTCGCCCAGGCCCACAAATTTTACCGGTGCGCCGGAAACCTTACTGATGGAAAGCGCCGCGCCGCCACGGGCGTCGCCGTCCAGCTTCGTTAGAATGACTCCGGTCAGCCCGAGCCGCTTGTGGAACTCTCCTGCCGAGCGTACCGCGTCCTGACCAATCATGGCGTCGGCGATAAAAAGGATCTCGCTCGGTTGCAGTTCCTTCTTCAGCATAGACAGCTCGTTCATGAGCTCATCGTCAATGTGCAAGCGGCCGGCGGTGTCCACAAGAATCACATCGCTCGCGGAGAGCTTGGCTTCCTTGATGGCGCCGCGCACGATCTCCAGCGGCTTGTCCGTCCCGACGCCGGGCCACAGCGAAGCTCCGATCGACTTCGCTACCTGGCTTAACTGCTCGCGGGCCGCGGGCCGGTACACGTCGGTCGAAACAACGATGGGCCTGTGCCCGTGCTGCGAAAGCCACTTTGCCAATTTCCCGGTGGTGGTCGTTTTGCCGGAGCCCTGCAAGCCAACGATCATCCAAACGGAAGGGGGTCGAGAAGCGAACAGCGGTTTGGCGTGCTTTCCAAGCAGGCTCAGCAGTTCGTCGCGAACAATTTTCACGACTTGCTGGTCCGGCGAGAGCTGCAGCATCACCTCTGTCCCCAGGGCCTTCTTGCGAATGTTGCCGAGCAGTTCGTCGGCAACGGTTACGTTCACGTCGCCTTCGAGAAGCGCTTCGCGGATTTCCGCCAACGCAGCGTCGAGGTGCTCTTCGCTGAGCTTGCCCTGCCCACGCAAGTTCTTGAAAGTTCGTTGCAGCCTTTCGGTCAGGTTCTCAAACATAGGTCGAAACGGGCCTCTTTCATCCTTATCATCTATTGTACAGGGGGCAAGCAACCGCCGCAGCTTCGCTAAGGCGCGGACTGCCTTTCGAATTTAGACCCGCTGCAGATGAGTGTCACGGAAATAAGTGGGGTACTTCAGGCCGTAGCCGAGCATCCGGTCGAAGCCTAAGTGAGAGAGCCAGATCAGGCCGTAGGGGGCTAATTGGCGAGCGGGCAGGGTGAGCGAAACCAGTAGAAGCCCGATTGGCCACACCAAGGTATGCGCGAGGTTATAAAATGCAGAGCCGATCTTTGCGTTCACCACGTAGCCCAACATGAAGAGATCCGGCGCCAGAAACAGTGCCGCAAACAGCCACCACGGAAAATGAGCTGCACGGTAAAGAACGAGGCTCAGCACAAAGTAGCAAGCGCCTTCCATCTGCAACAGCCAGCGCGGTCGTGTCAGCATGCGGAAACGGCTCCTGAAATTGGATTCTGCAGGGCGATTTGATGCTCGACGCACCCCGCGAAGCTATGAAGCACCACCGTAATTGCGGTAGCGCCAAAAAACGCTCGTTGCGCGGCCAAGCGAAGCCTAGAAAGTCAATTTGATGCCCAACTGCGCCGCGAAAGGAATGCCGACGGTCGTACCGGGGCCGAAGAAGTCCCCCAGGGCGCCCGCGGGTGCACGCAATTGGTTGAGGCTCAAGATTGCTTGCGTCTGCGTGCACGCCGGGTTCAGGCAGAGCGCCGTCGCATTGACAAGATTATTGACCGGGGTTGGCAGCGCGGAAAGACTCGTGACGTAGTTGGCGCCCGGGTTGTTGCGATTAAAGAGGTTAAAGAATTCGGCGAATGGCGTAATCGCCCAGCGCTCGCGAAGGGTAAAAGGGCGGCTCACGCGGAGGTCAAACTGCACGTAAGGCGCGCCTCGAAACTCGTCGAGCGTCGTTTCCACGCCGTTCACCACGGCGCGGTTACCCACCGGGGTTGTCATGGTATACGGCCGAGCGCTTTCGGCTTGTCCGAGAAGGGAGAGTTGGAAACCGCCCGGGACCTGGAACGTGCCCGCGACAACGAAACGGTGCAACACATCCTCCCCCGAAGGGCCATAATCGCCGGGAGCAAACGCGTTATTCGGGTCGCACACGCCATTTACATAATCGAAAAGTTCGCCAAGCACGCAGCCCCAGGTCTTCGCGGAGGATAAGGTGTAGTGCGCCGTCAGATTCACGCGGCGTGAAACGTTACCCTGGAGGCGCAGAGAAAGGGCATCGTACGCGGAACGGTTGTCGGAGCGAAAAACCGATGCTTCCGGGTAGGTGTAGCTTCGGTAGCCATGCATGCCGGTTTCGCGCGTAAAGTCGGCGCCAACGGTCCAATTGTTGGTGATGGCGTGTTGTATACCCGCAGTCGCGTGCAATGCGTACGGCGTGTGGTAATTTGGGTCGATGAGAGCAGGTTTGGGCGCGCCGCTCTCGAGACTGCCGTCATTCACCGATTGAAAAGCGGTTACCCATCCCGTCTGAGCGAGATCGTTGAAATACAAACCCACGCCCGCTCGAATCACGGTTCTTTCGGAGTTCCCAAGGGCCTGGGCGATGCCCAGCCGGGGTGCCAACGCCTTCCGGTAATCGTGTGGAATCCCATTTACGAAGCCGGTACTAAGCGCGGGATTGAAGCTCTGGTCGCGCCCCGAGGCGATGAACAGCCCGAGGGTGGTATCGTAGCGGAGCCCGTAGTTCACGGTAAGGCGTGACGTGACCCTCCAGGAATCCTCCGCGTACAAACCCAGACGCTGCACGTTCTGCGAGAAGCTCCCGTCGCCCGCTGGACTGACCGTGCTCCCGTTCGCGTAATCGATCGGAAATTGCGCCGGGTTCGACAGGTAGTAGGTCGGATTCTGCGGAAAGGTAACCAAAGTCTCCCGGTTCGCGGTGAGTGCTCCGCTCAACACCGGCTCGTGAATGAAGTTGATGCCGAAGCGAGGGGCGTGCCGGCCACTGACGTGGCTCGCGTCGTAGCGGATTTGATACTTTTCCTGGTTGCGCCACACGGGGAAGTCGGCAACCGGCGTGATGAACTGGTTGTCGCCAAAGGTTTCGAAACCACTGATCGTGCTAGAGGTGGTTGTGAAGGGAAAAGCGAGCGCAAATCCGAGCGTGTCGTTTCGCGACTGCGTCAGGTGCAGCAGGCTGGCGTTCAGAACCAAAGAGCCGAACCACTGCGGGGAAAATGCCGTCTGCTGGCCTAGCACGAAGCTGAAGTAATTGTTGTGCTGTGTCGCTCCGGTGGAGGGCAGGGCGCCCTGCTGTACCAGCGCGTTGTGTGTTGTGTAAGAGTCTGTCGCCGCGCGCAAGAACCAGCGGGAGCGCTCCGATTGCGCCCAGTCCAGGCGGAACGTCGCAAGGTAGTCGCGAAACGGAACGGGCACAGTTCCTGGCACGGCGAGCGAGCTTACTCCGGGAATCAGCCCCATCGTGGCAAGTTGCGCAAGGGCGTTGAATTGTTCCGTGCTCGCGGGGCTGTAGGCAATACTCGCGTTCTCGTGAACGTATTCGATCGAAGAGAAAAACCACAGTTTGTCGCGAACAACCGGGCCGCCCAGTGTTCCCACGTAGTTCTGCCGTGAAAATGGCTGCTTTGGGTTTGGAACCGGATTATCGATCGGAAATCGGGCATTCAACGCGGTGGCTCGCTCGTAAAATGCCGCCTCGCCATGGCAGGTGTTGGAACCGCTGCGGGTGGTGATCACCAGGGAACCAGCCGTCGTTCGTCCGGTGTCGGCTTCCGCCAACGCCGTCCGGAAAGCGAACTCCTCTATGGCGTCTGGCGAGAAATTCTGCAAAAAGCCGCCGATGTAATCGTCGGAGTTGTCGCCGCCGTCGACGGAGATCTCGTTGTTCAGGCCCGAACTGCCGCCGGTGGAAACCGCGGTGATGCGTGCCTTCGTTGGGTCCGAGGGTTCGACAGGCTCGGTCCCGGGAGCAAGATAAGCGATGTTCGCGAAACTGCGCGCCGCCAGCGGACTGCTTTGTAAATCGGCCCGGTAGACGATCGCCTGATGAACCGTGCTTGCCGCATCGATGGGCTCGGTAGTAATCGATTGCTGTGCGGCGTTCACCACTACCTTCTCCGCGATCGCTTTGGGCTGCAAGGTGACATGGATCTGCCGGACCGAGCTCAGCGCTACGGTTACAACCGACCGCGCGTCGGCAAAGCCAGTGGCGCTGATTTGCAACAGGTATTCGCCCGGGCGCAAGTCCTCAAAGCGGAATTCGCCTAGCGAGTCCGTTCGCGTCTCTCGGGATAGGGATTGCTCCGAATTACCAACGGACACCGTGGCGGAAGCCACTCGTCCACCCGCGGAATCTTGGACTGTGCCGCGGAAAGCCGCCAGCGTGTTCTGCGCTCGAGAAGCCCAGCACATCGCAAGGCACATGCATAACGCAGAGAATGCGCGCCGGGTCGTGCTCGGGATGTTGCTGGGAAACATCAATTTGGCTTACTCCGTTCGCGGGCAACGGCACGGCCAAGGCAGAGTATAACCCGTGGAAATCGTAGGTGAAAGATTACCGATTTAAATGACCGTGCGGGTTGCGGTCACTTCAGGTGCGTATCGAACCACGCGCCGGCGCGGTCGATCACGTCGCGCTCGTGTTCGGGTTTCACAAAAATGTGGCCTTCGTGATCGTAAACCACGAGCTCTGTCTCGACGCCGAGCGTTTTCAGGGCGTGCCAGAATTCGTAGGACTGCGGCGTGGGGCACTCGCCGTCACGGTCACCTACGAGAATCAACGTGGGAGTTTTCACATTCTTGATGTAGGTGAGCGGCGCGCTTCGAGCGTAGACTTCCGGGTCGTCGTAGACGGACTTCCCGAAAAACGGAATCATCCACTGGTCGATCTGGTTTTCACCATAGTAGCTGGACCAGTTCGCAATGCCCGCACCAGCCACGGCCGCGCGAAAGCGATCGGTTTGCGTGACGCCCCACATCGTCATGTATCCGCCGTAACTCCAGCCCGTCAAGCCGAGGCGCCTCGGATCCACGGGCACGCTTCGCAACACCTCGTCTACACCTGTGAGGATGTCCTGCCAGTCGCCGTAGCCGAAATCCCTGACATTGGCCCGTGTGAACGCCTCGCCGTTCCCAAAGCTTCCGCGGGGGTTCGGCCGAAATACGAAATATCCCTTGGCGGGCAAAGCCATCGAATAGTTGTGCGGACCCGGCCAACTCGACTGCACGCCGGCGCCCGGACCGCCGTGCACCACAACCACCATCGGATATTTCCTCGAAGCGTCAAAATCTTTCGGATAAATGAGCCATCCTTGCACCTCGAACCCTTCGTTTTCCCAGTGGAAGCTTTTCGCTTCGCCCCAGGCCGGCTTCACGCCGGCGTTTTTGTGCGTCACCTGATTCCACTTTCCTATCGGCCCGGCCCATACCTCGGGAGCCTTCTCAAATGAACTGCGCACCGCGGCGCTTGCCGTTCCATTGGGGGTGAGGGCCAGGCTCGTGGACCAGAAGCCGCTGGTCACCAATTCCGGCGCGCGATATAGCGGTTCAATCTGGCCGCTGACCGGATCGATGCGCACGATACTCGACTCTCCGTCGATATTCTCCATATCGATGATTTTTCCCTCTGCGGTCCACGACACAAGCGACGCGGAGGCCTTCCGCTCTGGCGTAAGATTGCGCGCCGCGCCACCTTCCCAAGGGATCACGTAAACGTCGCCGCCGACGGAGTCTTCATCGCTCATCAATCCTTCGATAAACGCGATGCTTTTCGCGTCGGGTGAAACCGCGGGCCGGCCAATCTGCAATTTGGGCGCGTAGATTGCCCGCATCTCCGCTGATGAAGCATTGACCGCATAAAGTTGAGCGATGTACCAGTTGTTGTCACCGTTTCCCTTCGCGGCGGTTAGCACCAGGCTCTTCGAGTCTGGCGCCCAATCGTATTCGTAGAGATACGTGTCCGCGGGCGTAAGGTCTCGGAGCTCTCCACTGGTTACATCCACGATCGCGAGCCGTTGCTCGAAGAAGACATCTTTGATTAGGCCGGTCTCCGCGGTCTCTGCCACCAGTGGCCCGGCTTCGCGGGTCGCATTCTCGGTATGTAAAATGGCGATGAATTGCCCGTCCGGCGACCATTTCGGTGTGGCCAGCAAACCCTTAGCGTTGGTGACCTGCCGGGGCGTGCCGCCCTCGAGCTTCGTCACATAAAGCTGGAGCTGCCCTTTCTTCGCCGCATCGGAAAGAAACGCGAGCTTCTGGCCGTCTGGAGAGCAGGCCAAATCCTTTTCATTGAAGTGCGCCGCAGCGGCGCCGGCTGTTACGCGCAGGGGCTTTTGCGATTGTTCATACTCTTCTACATAGATGTCACGCTTCCCTGTTCTGGCGCCATTCCTGTCGATTTGTGTTTCTACCCAAGCCACTTTCTTTCCGTCCGGCGTAATGGCAACCTGTTCGAAGGCTTGAACGAA
>Ga0306922_10008331_pt1 | contig 10061 bp, 5 predicted proteins | sample sta12Cox44000082_FD_203758 | JGI IMG/M metagenome (GOLD analysis project Ga0306922, IMG submission 203758) | Lab enrichment of tropical soil microbial communities from Luquillo Experimental Forest, Puerto Rico - statoxic.12C.oxic.44.000.082 (v2)... | ecosystem: Environmental > Terrestrial > Soil...
GGACGAGGTGGTGGCCGTGCGGACTTCGCCCAGGCGGGGGGGAGCAAGCCCGAGGCGCTCGACGCGGCGCTCGAGTCGGTGCAGGAGTTCGTGCGCGCAAGACTCTCGGCGTAGCTGCTCCAGCGCCAGGGCGCGCTTTGCTCCGTACGCGCGCCTTTGAGTATCATGGCCGCCCCGCGCGCGGTGCGTGTCGGCGGCGGTAGCCAAATCACTGAAGCAAGAGCCTTTCATAGTCGCGGAGAGATGGCCGAGTGGTCGAAGGCGCACCCCTGCTAAGGGTGTAAGGGTCAAAAGCCCTTCGAGGGTTCGAATCCCTCTCTCTCCGCCACATCTTCAATGCAGCCTTGAGCGACGAATAGTCTAAAAAGCCTATAAAAATAGGCTTTTTCCTTTGGTCGGCGCGCTCGACTCACGCTTTTGACCTCGCGGACGTGCGGCTGCTAAGGTAAAGCAACAAGCCGCGCGGTCGAAGCGGCTCTTGTCGTCATTTTCTCTTCGCCGACAAGGATGCGGGTTCGCTGGAGGTCGGTAAGTCAGGGGACTTCATCGTCCTCGGTCGCGACATCCTGGCTCTCGCCGATGCGGGCCAGGTTGCGCAGGCCGCTAACACGAAAGTGCTCAGCACCTATTTCATGGGAAACCGGGTTTACCAGAGCAATCCTTGAGTGGCGCCTCGCGCGTAATAAAAAAGAGTTGGCGAGAGGTTTTTTCAGGACGCTGGCGAATACCTCTTCTGCCGACGGCTTTATCTGAGCGGTTCTCCAGGAGCGCGCTGCGAGCCCTCGAGCGTGGCCCCCGCTTGCCGAGCCCGAGCTCACGCCATGCGCTATCGCGAGTCACAAACCTGCCGTTAGAATCGGGGCGAGACGAACGGTCACATAACAACAAAAAATCTGGACGCAAACAACAACAGAGGAGGAACGACCTTGTTGCACCTTATATGGATGTTCATCATCGGCATCGTCATCGGTGCCATTGCGCGTTGGATATTCCCCGGTGGCGCGCACATGGGAATCATCGCGACGGGGATACTGGGAATCATCGGGTCATTCGTCGGCGGGTACATCGCACGACTGTTCAACAAGCCCCCCGAAGGTGCTCCGGTCCATCCGGCCGGAGTCATCATGTCGGTCGTCGGTGCGTTGATCGTACTGTTCATCTACAACAGAGTCGTCGGCTGAGCGCACTGAGGCAGGAGGCGTGGCGACGTCGGCGGACGTTGCCACGCGCTGCTGTGCGTGCGGATCGCGCGTTTCCGCACGAAGCGCGCGCGGTTAAGCGTCGGCCGCCAGGCACTTCCCGGGATTTGGCCAGGTCCTGCGAGGAAAAGATGAGCGAACCAGGTGATGTGGTAGGATGCGCGCCCCCGAGTAGCTGGCATCCCGCCGATCAGGCGAAGTGTCGGCCCCTCTCAGGGCCCCAAGGGGCGGTGCAGTCCCTTTTCCGCTCGTCTAAGCGGCGCGCCCGTAGCTCAGTTGGATAGAGTGCCTGGCTACGAACCAGGAGGTCGGGAGTTCGAATCTCTCCGGGCGCGCCAAACTACGACAAAGACTTACCGAAGTTGCGGTACCGTCGCTCGGGAGTGCTGCCCGTGACTAGTAGCTCATGTGACGGCCGTGCCGGCATCGCCCCCTTCCTCGGCGCACTCGTCGTGCTGATGGTGATTGCTCTGGCTGGCTGCGCATCCGAGGAAGCTACGGCAATCATAGAGCGGGCCAAGGCGGCCACTGGTGGCAAAGCTTGGGACCAAATTGCGATTTGGCACGAAGTCGGCGAAGTGACATCCGCCACTGGCGAGAAATCCCGTTATGAGCACTGGCAGAATTTTCACTCTCTCGCCACGCGCAATATTGGCGGCGGCGAGATGGACCATATGATCTTCGACGGCCATGAGGCTTATGGATGTCCAAATCCGGCATGTGATCCCCCTAGGCCGCTTGATGCCACCTTATTGAAGGGCGGTGCGTATCAGGTCGGGTACGGTTTTTTCTTTCCGGATCGCTTTCCGGCCTCTTTTCAGTACGAGGGTTCCCGAGTCGACCATGGAGTTCACTACGACGTCGTAAAGGTCTCACCAACCAATCTCGACCCATTTGAAATATGGATCGATTCAACGACGCATCTCATTTATCGACTCGCGGATCCAAGTCGCCGCTTCCAATGGGACCTCTCCGACTACAGACGGGTGGGCAGTGTGACGGTGCCGTTCACCGAGGTGAGTAGTGGCGCGACAGTCCACACGGAATCGATCACCTTCGAGCCTGCCGGTAGTGTGAGCTTTTCTCTGTCAGCTGAGCCGTAGCTGCCGACGCAGTGCACGTGAGTGAGAGTGTGAGTGCGCCAGGATTAGATTGCCTGTGCCGACGCGCAGCTCCTGAGCACTCGGCGCACGAGTCTCGTTGCGCCTTGACCGCTGGAATTGAAACTGCGAATAATTCCGAATAGTGCGCGGATCCGTCGCGAAGGAGTACTGCCCATGTACCTCGAGGTACCGTTTATCAGCCAACTATCCTTTGGCCGGGCAGGAACTGATCCGACCGGCTGTTGGTACGCGAGTGCTCGCATGGTTGCAGCGGCATTCGAGTACGGTCCGAGGCTCGGAGTTCCCCAACTATATTCCATGGGAATCAGGGACCGGGCCGGCAAGGCTGCGATTGGCCATTGGGCGATTGAACAAGGCTGGATGCCAACACTAATGGAGAACGAGCATTTGGTCGAAGTGGAGAAGTCCATCATGACCAACGCCGCGCTGCTGAGGAATCTGATAAGGCTGCGCGGTCCGCTGATGTTTGCATGGTGGAAAAGCGCGAAGGGTCACGCGTACGGGCACATGTCGACCATGATCGGTGTCGATGGTGACGAAGTTATTTTCCACGATCCCGAAGACGCTCCGAAATCCCGAATGGCTATGGCCCAGCTCAGGACATCCATGAAAGTCATGCGCCACTTTCCGCTTATCCGTAGAGATGCGCCGCCGGGTTCCTATATGTGCGGCCTGGTCGAATGATTTGGGATCTGGACGGACCAAGAAATCACACATTTCTCATGGTCCGTCGCACCTCATAAGCCATTGGAGACTCTGAGCGACCGGTAGACTGGTTATCTAGCGCCGAACGCCTCTGAACGCTTTGATCCGCGACTCCTCGAGCATGGAAATCGCGGCGGGTTCTGACATGAGTTGGTGCCTCTGCGATGTGTGCGAAACTAAGTTAGACAGCGGGCGAGAAGGTTGTCGCTATGTCCTGCGCTGCTAACAAAACTCTGGTCCTCAACTACTATCACCGAGTCGTTGGCGGTGGCGCTTTAGGGGCGATCCCTGATTACATCGGCGAAACCTACATCGATCACAATGCCTCCCCTGGCTCTGGGGGACCTGTAGCGGTTGAGATGCATCTCCGCGCGCTGCGTAACACCTTCCCTGATTTTGTCCTCCGCACGCACGAAGTCATTGCCGAGAACGACTGGGTGGCTGTGCGGGTCACGGCTGAGGGCACCCATCTCGGCGAATGGTTAGGCATCAAACCTTCCGGAAAGCGCATCCAGCTCCGCGGCCTCAACCTCGATCGCGTTCTCAACGGACGCATTGTCGAACACTGGGGAGAGGCAGATACGGTGGGCATGCTCGCGCAAATGGGCGTGGACTCGTTTGTTCTCGGTACACATGGTCCGCGGACCAAACGGACCAAGCGGAGCAAGCGGACCAAGAGAGCCTTGGTCCGTGACGGCTAAGTCGTTGACGGGTATGGAGCGTACAAGCGAAGTTGGTCGCACCTTTCGGCACTCATGAGACCGACGGTCTCCTTACCAACGCGGTCGTGCCAACCGGGCGCTCGCCGCTCACTTGGCACCTCGCAGTCGCTCGACGGGTTCATTGGGTGGGCTGCCGCGCAGCCAGTAGACCTCGCGCTCGATCGTCAGCTCGTAGCAGCAGTTCAACGCCCGCCAGGCATCCGTGATGCCTCGGTCTAGCGCTTCGAGACGACGGTCGACGAGCTGCTTGTCCTCGACGTCGGCGAGATAGGACAAATGCAGGACCGATCGTGCCTTGCGCAGCTCTGCGATCAGCAGGTCGAGTCTCGGGCGCCATTGCAGGCGCATCTCGGTGGTGCCCGGTTCGAACACCGCATCCGAGAGATCGAGACTTACGACGCGATGGATCGAGGCGCCGAACTCGAAGCGCAGGGCCTTGCCGCGCGTGGCGCGTTCCACGAGCACCTGCGGTGTCGTCGGTCGATAGCCGCTCGGCAGCGTGCGGTCGTCGAGCTTCAGGGCGAAGTTACTACCGCGGCCCTCGAGCGGGGTGATCGCACAGGTGATGTGGAATCGCCCGAACTCGTCGGTGATGGCGGCCAGACCCCGGGTAGTCACGACCCGCACCCCCGGCAGACCCTTCTCGCCGGGATCCTGCTGGCCGTTACCGTTCGCGTCGTCGAAGACCTTGCCGATGACGTCCGTGCAATCGAAGGTCGTATCCGGCGACACAACTACCGTAGCACTGGCCTCAGTCGACACCGGATTGCCGATGACCACGGCGGACGCCTGGGCGCGGTTCATGGGAGTGCGCGTGACGGTGGCGGGAGCCGCGACGCGGCTCACCGCAGTGCCCATGGCCTGGGCGAAAGCCTGGGCGCGGTTCACGAACTGGCCTTCGCCCACTCCCGCGCCCACGGCCAGCAGCAGCACAACAGTATGATGCGCGCCGCCCGCGAAGCTGAGATTGCTCCACGTGAGCTGGAACCCGGACACCGTGGGTTCCGCTGGCGTGTCATCGAGACGCGCTGACCCGTTGATGTAGCGGAACCCCGCGGGGATGCTATCCACGAGCGCCACCGCCTCGACAGCCCCGCTGAGCACGTTGGTGACGGTGATGGTGTACGGCACCAGCTGCCCGCGCGACACGTCGACCAGCGGAGTCGTCTTACTGACGGTCAATGCCCCGAGTGGAGTATCCAGCTGGAGCGAGACGCTTGCCGAAGCGGTCTGCGGCGGGTTGTTCCAGGTGACGACGCCGGTGTTGGTAACGATCGTGCCGGTGGCGAGCGTACGGCCGAGGGTCGCACGGAAACGCAGGTCGATCGTCGCACCGGGCGCGAGCGGTCCGTAGGTCGCCGAGTAGTTCGCGGTGATGACGTTGCCGGTCACCGCCACACCCGTCACCGAGCCGTTCATGGTTGCGGTGCCGGTGACGTACGTGAGCGCCCCGGGCCCCGCCGCGTTCAGGTCGTCCGTGATCACCACCGGGCTCGCCGGGTTCGCGGAGGCGTTGGTCACGTGCACCAGGTAGTCGAGCGTTGAACCCGGGGCTGCCATGCCGCCGCCTACCACCGTCACCTGCTTGGTGATCGTGATGGCGGCGTTCGTCACCGTCACGGTGTGCGCGTCCTGGCAATCCAACACTCCGGGCGTGCCGTTGGTCAGCGTGCAGGTGGAGCTCTGACGGGTGGTGTCACTGCTCGGGCCGTTGTACCACTGCGTCACGCCGGCAACATTGATGAGCGTGATGCCGTTGTGCGTGCTCGCATCGAGCTGGGTCTGGTAGGTGACGATGAGGCGCTGCGTCGGGCTGATGACCGCCGCGGCGCTCAGCATGTTGAGTGTCAGCGTGCAGGTGGGCGCCCCGGCGTAGTTCACCGTGTAGTCCGTACCCACCGCCAGCGGTCCCTTGCCGGGCACCGGCGTCACGCCATCGGCCTGGAACACCCGCACGGACAGGATCTGCGGCGTCGCCGCGCACATGCCCCCCGTCGTACCCGTCGGCAGCTTGTCGACGAGCGTCGCGTTCCACGCATCGGTGTTGCCGGTGTTCTGCACGCTGAGCGTGAACCGCCCCAACTGCCCGAGGTACATGGTGGTCGGGCCGCCCTTGGTCATCGTGACGGCGGAGACCGGCACCGTTACTGTGTGTGCGTCCTGGCAGTCCAGCACCCCGGGCGTGCCGTTGGTCAGCGTGCAGGTGTAGGTCTGACGGCCGGTGTTGCTGGTCGGGCCGTTGTACCACTGGGTCGCACCGGCGACGTTCGTGAGCGTCGCGCCCTTCTGCGTGTTCGCATCGAGCTGCGTCTGGTAGGTGACGATGAGGCGCTGCGTTGAGCCGATCACCGCCGCAGCACTCAACAGGTTGAGGGTCAACGTGCAGGCGGGCGCGCCGGCATAGCTGACCGTGTAGTCTGTGCCAGCCTTGAGCGATCCTTTGCCGGGCACCGGTGTCACGCCATCGGCCATGAACACCTGCGCGGAGAGGATCTGCGGGGTCGCCGTGCACATGCCCCCCGTCACACCCGTCGGCAGCTTGTCGACGATCGTGGCGTTCCAGGCGTCAGTCATCCCGGTGTTCTGCACGTTGAGGGTGAACTGCCCCAACTGCCCGAGATTCATCGTCGTCGGGCCGCCCTTGGTAAGGGTGAGCGCGGGCGGTGTCGGGGCGACCACCTGGATCGAGACGCTGCCCGAAGCACTCTGCGCCGGATTGCCCCAGGTGACGACGCCGGTATTGGTGACCGTCGTGCCGGTGGCAAGCGTGCTAGCGAGCGTTGCGCGGAAGTGCAGGTCGATCGTCCCTCCGGGTGCGAGCGCTCCGTAGGTCGCCGAGTAGCTGGCGGTGATGACGTTGCCGGCGACGCTGACACCGTTGGGCGAGCCGTTCATGGTCGCCGTGCCGGCGACGTACGTGAGCGCCCCGGGCCCCGCGGCGTTCAGGTCGTCCGTGATCACCACCGGGGTCACCGGTTTCGTCGAGGTGTTGGTCACGTGCACCAGGTAGTCGAGCGCTGCGCCCGGTACCGGCGGGCCGCCGCCGACCACCGTCACCTGCTTGGTGATCGTGACCGCGGAGATCGTCACCGTCACCGTGTGCGCGTCCTGGCAGTCCAGCACCCCGGGCGTGCCGTTGGTCAGCGTGCAGGTGTAGGTCTGACGGCTGGTGTCGCTGCTCGGGCCGTTGTACCACTGCGTCGCCCCGGCCACGTTGGTGAGCGTGGCGCCATTCTGCGTGTTCGCATCGAGCTGCGTCTGGTAGGTGACGATCAGACGCTGCGTCGGTCCGATCACCGCCGCGGCGCTCAACATGTTGAGTGTCAGCGCGCAGGTGGGCGCGCCGTTATAGGTGACCGTGTAGTCCGTGCCGGCCGTGAGCGGTCCCTTGCCGGGCACCGGTGTCACGCCATCGGCCTGGAACACCTGCGCGGAGAGGATCTGCGGCGCCGCCGTGCACATGCCGCCCGTCGCACCCGTTGGCAGCTTGTCGACGATCGTCGCGTTCCAGGCGTCGGTGTTGCCGGTGTTCTGCACGTTGAGGCTGAATTGCCCCAACTGCCCGATGTTCATGGTCGCCGGGCCGCCCTTGGTCATCGTCAAGGTGGGCGGAGTTGCGATGGTCAGTGGCGGCGAGACGCCCTGCTGTCCCGGCAACGGGTAATGGAAGGTTCCGCCGATGGTCGTTCCCAAGGTCCAGCTGGCCGTGTTGGAGAACTGCGTGCCGGGTGAGTTCGGCGGCACGGCGTTGTTGAGCACGACCGTGACTTTCAGCACGATCTGCTGCCCGGCCGGGATCGCGGGGAAGTTGCTGAAGGTCAGCAGCCCCCCCGCGTTGGTGACGCCGAATGGCACCGCAGCGCCGCTGCCCTTCCAGGCGGCGCTGCTGCTCACGTAGCTGAGCGACACTCCGGTCGCATTGAGGTTGTCAGTGACCGTGACCTGGTCGACTTCGGTGTTCGAGCCGTTGGGATTGACCACAGCGCCGGTCGTTGCGCTCACCAGTTGCGGGAATGTGAGCGTGTAGGTAAAGGGCACGCCGATCGAGACGACGGGCGGCCCGGGCGGATTCGCTTTGTCGATCTTGTCGACTGGTACGAAGAGGTTCGCGCACTTCAGGATGTGCGCGCGGGTGACCGAGCCGTTGACGAACCAGACGAAGTCGCCGTGCTCGTGGCTGTCGCAGGACATGTTGCCGTTGAAGACGACATTATTGAAGATGAGCAGCGTGTTGTTCGTGCTCAACCAGGTGATGCTGCCCCCATACGGATTGGACGCCGGGTAGTTCTCGATGGTGCAGGCGCCATCGATCTGCAACAGGTTGGGCGGTGACGGATGGACGTTGCCGTCCAGGACGCCTGCGTAGTTGCCGACGCAATTCGCGCTCTGCGCGTGCGCCGGGCGGACACCGCCCAGGAACAGCAGCGCGACGCCGAGCAGCAGGATGGCCATCCAGCCGCGGAGCGCTCTAACGTTCGTTATTGTCCTACTCGTGCTCAATGGCATACCTCTTGCCGATCGCTCGCATCGACAAGAGGCCGAGGTAGCCCGAGTTTCGGACTGGAGTTTCGGTAGTCCCGCTGTCATAGAGCCCGCGAGGCTCTTTAGACCGGTGACTTTGCGTCCCCACCTTTCGGTGGGTTTGCCCTTGTCGTGTCCAGGAAGTGCTGATCGCTCAGGTCAAATTGCGCCCTCAGGTAGCGGCGGGAGGAAACTGATCGGATAGATGCTGGTCACCAGCGGTACGACCTTGGCGCCGGTTGAAAGTCTTCAGCCGCTCTGCACTGCAAATGAGGCTTGCGATCGAATTTTTCACGCAGGTTTCCCCCTCCGGTGCGCCACCGAAGATCTGCACACCATTCCGGTACACGGCGGCTGAACAGAGACTGAATGATCGCGAGATACCAGGCTGCGTCAGATTATGCCCGCGCGCGCCCAAAGTTGCGCTGTGATCTGTGCACGTTTGCCAAAGCGGAATACGGTTACGTACTCCGCGTCGGGACGTTGGAATGAGTGCTGGCACCGCGGCTCAGCAGCGATACCCTCCGTGCGACCACGCTGGCGAGCAGCGCGATCGCAAACCAGCCAAACCAGTCCCCGAGCAGAAGAAACAGCGTTTCGTCATGCCCCACGCGCACGCTCGACATCAGCAGTGCGATCGGTGCAGCGTCGCTTGCGGTTTCAGCAACTATCCTGCCGCGATCGTCTGCCACCGTCAGCACCCCGTTCCTTGCGGACCTGGCCAGACTGAAGCCATCCTCCACCGCACGCATCACCGCCATGTGGCCGTGCCACGAACCGTCCACGTGGAAATCCCACGCTGGGGCCAGCATCAGGCCGACACCCGCCCGCCCGTAGGCGCGCGCGGGCTCGGTGAAATCGAAGTCTTTGCAAATTGCGACGCCCCAAGACGCCCCTGCCGCCCTCCCCAAAACCTTGAAGGACGTTAGCGCCGTGCCCGGTGTGTACATGTTCTCCCAGGGCGGCAGCAGGTGCTCCTTGGCATAGCTGCGCACAGCGACCGCCGGTGCATAGATCCGCGCCTCGTTGTGTTGCATGGTTTGCGAGGCCACATGGGTCATTCCAACGACCAGCACCGCGTAGGTGCTGTCTGCGACCGCCTGGAACAGTGCGTCGGCGCGCGCAACGTCGGAGTCCAGGACCACGCCCAAATTCTCCGGCAACACCACGACCTGCGCCCCGCGTCTGGTCAACTCCTGCGCCTTGTGCGCGTATTCCTCGAAGAGCTGCGCCGTCGCGGCGCCTGGTCGGCTCATGCCGTCCGAATCTGAGGCCGCAAGCCCAACGCTCACTTCCGGGCCAGGCTGAGAAATCTGTAGGCGCACGGCACCAAAGATGAGCACCGCAGCCACGGCGGCCAGGGTGGCTGCTGCCACTCGCACCGCCTGTCTGCGGGCCGGCCTCCAAAGGTGGAGTCCGAGCGCCAGCCCGGCTGGGAACAACATGAGCACGAATGCTATCCCCCATGGGCCGGCCACGGAGGCCCACTGGAGCAGGGGCAGGAAGTCGAGCTGCGAATAGGCGACCGAAACTGCTGAGCCATGCGGCCAGAGAAGATTGCGCAAGTACTCGAACGCCACCCACACCGCCGGCAGAGCCACCAATGCGCTCCAGACCGCGCCCCGCCGCGTCAACGCTCGCGTCAGCAACACTCCCATGGCAAACACCACCGCACTTAGGCCGAACGTCACGACCCATGCAAGCGGTCCCAACGCGCGAAAGTAGCTCCACAGATTGAGGCATCCCGCGAGCCAGGCACCCGCCGCCACGAGTGCGGCTTCCCGCGGGGG
>Ga0306922_10008334_pt1 | contig 10059 bp, 7 predicted proteins | sample sta12Cox44000082_FD_203758 | JGI IMG/M metagenome (GOLD analysis project Ga0306922, IMG submission 203758) | Lab enrichment of tropical soil microbial communities from Luquillo Experimental Forest, Puerto Rico - statoxic.12C.oxic.44.000.082 (v2)... | ecosystem: Environmental > Terrestrial > Soil...
CATGAACGACGCGAGCGCGCGATCCTGGAAACTCGAGCGCGATGCCGAAGGCATCGCCTGGCTCACCTTCGACAAGCCGGGGACCTCGGCCAACGTGCTCTCCGCGGGCGTACTGATGGAGCTCGATGAGGTGCTCGGCGCGCTCGAGCAGGACCGGCCCCGTGGCGTGATCGTCGTATCCGCAAAGAAGAGCGGCTTCATCGCCGGAGCCGATATCAAGGAATTCATCGGACTCAAGGATGAGGCGAGCGGCTATCAGCTCATCCGCCGCGGCCAGCAGGTGCTCAACCGCCTGGCCGCCCTCTCCTTCCCTACGGTGGCCGCGATCCACGGCTTTGCACTCGGCGGTGGGCTCGAGCTCGCCCTCGCCTGCCGCTATCGCGTCGCGGTCGGCGACGAGCGGCTCTCGCTCGGGCTTCCGGAGGTCTTGCTCGGCATTCATCCGGGATTCGGCGGCACGGTGCGCGCGGTCCAAGTTGCCGGCGTCCGCGTCGCCATGGAGATGATGCTCACCGGCAAGCCGCTGCGCGCGGAGAAGGCGCGTGCGGCCGGCCTCATCGACCGGCTGGTGCCCGAGGCGCAGCTGCGGACCGTCGCGCGGCAGCTGGTGCTCGAAGCCCCGGCCGCACACCGGGCGCCACTCAGCCAGCGGTTACTGAGTGCCGCGCCCCTGCGGCCGTTCGTCAGGCGCAGCCTCATCGCCGAGGTAGCCAAGCGCGCTCCGCGCGAGCACTACCCCGCTCCCTACGCCATCATCGACCTGTGGGCGCGCTTCGGGGCTCGGGGCAGTGCCGCCTTCGAGGCCGAGGCACGCTCGATCGCGCATCTGTTCACCACCGAGACCTCGCGAAACCTCGTGCGCGTGTTCCTGCTGCAGGACGCGCTCAAGGGCGGCGGCGGCAAGAGCGGCGCCGACATCGCGCACGTGCACGTGGTCGGCGCCGGCGTGATGGGCGGAGACATCGCCGCGTGGGCCGCACTGCGCGGCTTCACGGTGACGCTCGAGGATCGCGCCGCCGAGTACGTCGAGCCGGCACTCAAGCGCGCCCAGGAGCTCTTCGACAAGCGACTGCGTGATCCGGTGAAGAGCGCCGCGGCCCGTGCACGGCTGCGCGCCGATGTGCCCGGGGATGGCGTCGGCGCAGCCGACCTCGTGATCGAGGCCATCTTCGAGAATCTCGCCGCGAAGCAGGAGTTGTATGCGCGCCTCGAGCCGCGCATGAAAGCCAGCGCGCTGCTCGCCACCAACACCTCGAGCATCATGCTCGAGCCCCTTGCCGAGCGGCTTGCGCGCCCCGAGCGTCTCGTCGGCTTGCACTTCTTCAATCCGGTCGCGCAAATGCCGCTCATCGAGATCGTGCACGCGCAGCGCACCGCCCCCGCCGCGGTCCAAGCGGCTACCGGTTTCGCGCGGCGGCTCGACAAGCTGCCGATCCCCTGCCGCAGCGCGCCCGGCTTCATGGTCAACCGCGTGCTGACGCCCTATCTCTACGAGGCCATGCTCGCCGCCCAGGAGGGCACGCCGCTCGCTGTCATCGATCGTTGTGCGGTGCGCTTCGGCATGCCCGTGGGCCCGATCGAGCTCATCGACGTGGTCGGCCTCGATGTCGCCGCGCACGTCGGCGAGATCATCGCGCAAGAGCTCGGCCGCCCGGTGACGCAGATCGCGCGTCTCGATGAGCTGCGCGCCGCCAAGAAGCTCGGCCGCAAGAGCGGCGAGGGTTTCTACCTGTGGCGTGAGGGCAAGGCCGTCAAGCCGCCCGCCGAGCAAGATGCGCCTCCCGATCTCACCGACCGGCTGATCCTCGTGATGGTGAACGAGTGTGTTGCGTGCCTGCGCGAACGCGTCGTCGAGAGCGAGGATCTCGTCGATGGGGCCGTGATCTTTGGCGCCGGCTTCGCCCCCTTCCGCGGCGGCCCGCTCGCCTACGCGCGCGCCCGCGGCGTGAGCGCAGTGGTGTCGCGATTGCAGGAGCTCGCTGCGCGTCACGGTGAGCGCTTCCGCCCGGATGAGGGTTGGATCTCACTCGGGGCCGGTCAAAAGCGTGACGGGGCCTGAAGCGCGCGCAAATCCCTGTGCTACCATCAAAAACCGATCGCACCCGGCAGGCGCGGGTGCGATGCAGTTCACGTCAGTTGTTGGGGGAAAATGGCCGAAGAACAGGCAGCGTCCATCCAATTGCTGCGGATGCTCGCACCGCTCGAGGGCATGAAGCGCGAGAATCTCGCGGCGCTCGCCAAGAAAGTGAGCGTGCGGACCTTAGCGCGCGGCCGCGTGCTGTTCACCCAGGGCGACACCGACAAGCGCACCGTGTGGCTGGTGAGCGGCATGGTCGAGATCGACGACGGCACGAAAAAGCCGACGGTGCTGCGCGGGGGGACTCCGCAGGCGAAGAATCCCCTGCACCCGACTCTGCCGCGCACGGTGACGGTGCGCGCGGTCGATGACATCAGCTTCCTGTCGATCGACAGCGATCTGCTCGATGTCATGATCACCTGGGATCAGACCGGCAGCTACGAGGTCGAGGAGCTGCAGGCACAGCTCGCGGGCGCCGGCTCCGACGACTGGATGACGACGCTGCTGCAGACCAACGCGTTCCATCGGATACCGCCGGCGAACATCCAGGCGATATTCCAGCGTCTGCAGCGCACCCCGTGCCGTGCGGGCGAAGTGGTGATCAAGCAGGGAGCCGAGGGCGATTACTTCTACATCATCGTGAGCGGCAAGTGCGCGGTGACGCGCGAGACGCCGCTGTCCCGCGACGGCATCAAGCTCGCCGAGCTGGGCGTCGGCGATACCTTCGGCGAAGAGGCGCTGATCGCCGAGGCGAAGCGCAACGCCACCGTCACCATGATGACCGATGGCGTGTTGATGCGGCTCAACAAGCAGGACTTCCGCGAGCTCATGAACGAGCCGTTGCTGCAGTGGGTGTCGTCCGAGGCAGCGCGCAAGATCATCTCCCAGGGTGGCCGCTGGCTCGATGTGCGATTGCCGAGCGAGCACCAGAACCTCGCGATCGAGGGCTCGCTCAACGTGCCGCTCTATCTGATCCGCCTGAAGCTCTCGACGTTCGATCGCGGCAAGCCGTACGTGGTGTATTGCGATACCGGCCGCCGCAGCTCCGCCGCGGCCTATATCCTCGTCGAGCGCGGCTTCGACGCCTACGTACTGCAGGGGGGCATGGCTGCCGGGGCAGGGCTGCAACTCACCCGCGGGGGCGCAGCGGACAAGCCCTGAGCATGCATATGGTGCCTGTTCGAGCGTTGCCTTATCTCGAGGGCTAGTAGCCAGGGCGCGCGTGATCTGAGCGGCACGGGACTGGTTATCGCCAACAATCACCCGGACAACTGCTTTCCGGTGCAAGGCGCGCCTGGTTGCCCCTAGTTTGTAGCGGCTGTGCCGCTCGCGAGGCCGGATCGGCCTGGCGCTACATGGTGTGCGTGGCCTTGTCGCCCGAGAGCGCGCCAGCCAGATAGGTCTCGATCTTCTTCTGCGTCTGCCCGCGGTCCTGCTCGGAGAACTGCACGCCGATGCCGGCCGTGCGTTTGCCCTGGTTGCCCTGCGCGCCCTTGGGCGTTACCCAGATGACCCGGCCCGCCACGGGCAGCTTCTCATCTTCGCCCATGAGATTCAGCAGCATGAATACTTCATCGCCGAGGCGGTAGTTGCTGTTGGTCGGGATGAAAAGGCCGCCATTCTTCACGAACGGCATGTAGGCGAGATACAGGGCACTCTTGTCCTTGATGGTGAGAGTCAGTAGACCCGGCTTGTTTGCACCCGCTCTCAAGTTTTTGTCCCCACCACCACCACCACCCAGCTGTGCCGGCCGTGCGTTCATCCCTGTACCCCGTTGCGCCCCCCGCCCAGGGGTACGAGCCGTCTAAAGAGAGCCTCGAGCGCTACTCCCCTGTTCAGTGGTAGGTCCAGCGTGGCCCGCAGGTCCCGCACCTCGTCAATCAGCCCGAACAGCTCGCGTATATTCAAAGACGCGGCCGCGCCTGACAAGTAGGGGCCAGCCCGCATTTCCGCCAAAAGTGCACCGGCGCGCTCGCGGCTGCGAACGCGTTCTGTGAGCCAATTCTCAAAGCACAGCAGGCGCAGCGGCAGCTGCGAGCGGGCCCAGCGCTCGGCGGCGGCCACCGGGTCGGTGCGGCCGGTGGCGAGCGCATCGAGCGTCGTGCGTGCGTCGGTGCCCACCTGCGCGAGCTCTGCCGCATCGCCCTGTGCCGCCTGCATCGGCGCTTCGCCGATGGTGTCGAGCGCGGCATCCCAATCGGCCTTGCCGCGCACGGCGACCAGCCAGGCGATCGACTCGGCGCGCTCGGGGGCTCGGATCCGGAGCCGCTGACAGCGGCTGAGGACGGTGGGCGGTAAGCGCGAGGGCTCGGCCGCCACGAGAATCAGCAACGTGCGCGCGGGCGGTTCCTCGAGCGTCTTCAGCAGCGCGTTGGCGGCGAAGCGATTGAGTGCATCCGCCGGGGTGATGATGCCCACCTTGTAACCGCCGCCGTGACTCGTGAGGGACAGCTCCGCGGAGAGCTCGCGCACCTGCTCGATGCGGATCTGCCGCGACTCTTCCTGCGGGCGCAGCCAGCTGACATCGGGATGCTGCAGCGCTGCCACGCGCCGGCAGGCTGCGCATTGGCCGCAGGGCGCTGTGGCCTGGCGCGCGCACAGCACGAGCGCTGCCGCCCAGGCCGCGAGCCAGTCGCCGCCGGTCCCCGGCGCCTCGTGAACGAGAAGCGCATGCGGGAGCCTTCCGGCCGCGTGGGCGGCGGCGAGCGCAGCCGTGGGAGCTGCGAGCCAGGGCGGGAGACTCTCCACGGTGAAGGACATCATGACCGCGGGAGGCGCGCCAGGATGGCGGCGACCTGCCGCTGCACCTCGCTCAGCGGCGCGGCGGCGTCGATCACTTGAACACGGCCGGGCTCGCGCCGCGCGAGCGCCAGATAGCCGGCACGCACGCGCTCGAAGAAGCTCGCAGCCTCCGCCTCGAAGCGGTCCGCTCCGCCACCGCCACCGCTACCGCCACCGCCAACGCGCTCGCGCGCGCGGGCGAGTCCCGCCGCGACCGGCAGATCGAGCAGCAGCGTGCAGTCGGGCACCAGCTGCGGATGCACCGCGCGGGCAAGCGATTCGATGAGCACCGGGTCCACCCCGCGGCCGCTGCCCTGATACGCCCGCGTCGCATCGGTGAAGCGATCACACACCACCCACTGTCCGGCGAGCAGTGCCGGGCCAATGACGTTGTCCACATGCAGCGCGCGAGCGGCGAACATCAGCAGGGTCTCGGTCACTGCGGAGACCTGCTCGGTGCCGCGCTCGAGCACGATGCGGCGCACGCGTTCGGCCAGTGGCGTGCCGCCCGGCTCGCGAGTGAGGCGCACCGCGAGCCCCTGCCCTGCGAGGTAGTCAGCGACGTACTTCGCCACCGTCGATTTGCCGGCGCCCTCGATGCCCTCGAGCGTGATGAATTGCGCGCGGCTCACGGCTGACGTGCTCCACCGTGCGCGGCCGCGCGCAGTCGTTCGAGATAGGTCTGCACCGCCGAATTATGCTCCTGTAGCGTGGCCGAGAAGTGGTGGGCGCCGTCGCCGAGACCGGTGGCGACGAAGTACAGTGCCGCCGTGGTCGCCGGGTGCATTGCGGCCAGCAACGATTCGCGCCCGGGGAGCGCGATCGGCGTTGGCGGCAATCCCTCGCGCGTGTAGGTGTTGTAAGGATTGTCGCGCAGCAGATCGCGCGTGTGGATGGTGCCGTCATACGTCTCACCGAGCCCATAGACCACCGTGGGGTCCGATTGCAGCCGCATGCCCTTGCGCAGGCGGTTGATGAACACTCCCGCAATGAGCGCCCGTTCGCTCTCGAGTGCAGCCTCCTTCTCGATCATGGAGGCGAGTATCAGCCCCTGGTATGGGGTGGCGAGCGGCAGGTCGGGACTGCGGACCTCCCACGCGGTGGCGAGCGCGCGTTGCATGCTGTCGTAGGCCAGTGTCAGGATCGCAGCGTCGCTGGTGTTGGCGGCGAACCGATAGGTATCGGGGAAGAATTCGCCCTCCGGCGAAAGACCGGCATGCCCGAGGGCCGCCATGATCTCGCTCGGGCTCTTGCCGCGCAGCGTATGCAGCACGCGTGGATGCTGGCCGAGGGCATCGAGAAAGTCGGCGAAGGTCGCCCCCTCGACGATGGTGAGCTGCTCGAGGATCACCTTGCCCTCGGCGAACAACGCGAGGATCTCGGCGGGACTGGCGTGCGAGGGCAGCTCGTAGGCGCCGCTTTGCATGCGGGGCTTCACCCCGCGGAGGCGCAGATACCACTCGACCGCACGTGCGTTGCGCACGGTGCCGGCAGCCTCGAGTCTGGCGAGCACGCTGCGCACGCTCGCGCCGGGCTCGACCTCGATGCGAACCGCGCCAGCCGCGGGACCGGGCGCCGCATATTCGTGCCGCAGCCACAGCCATGCTGCCGCCGCGGCCGTGCCGCACAGGAGCACGAGCACGAGAAGCAGCACGCCGAGGCGCACTTTTCCGGCTGCACGCAGCGCTCGGGATTCAGACATCCGTGGCTCCCGTCTCTCCGGCCGCCCCGAGATGGGCCGTGAGCCCTCGCTGCAGGCGGCGCGTCACCGGCCCCAGGGCGAGACTCACTCCCTCCAGCTCCCGCACCGGCCGGATGCCGATGAGCGCATTGGTGAGGAAGAGCTCCTCGGCCGCCGCGAGCTCGGCCCCATCGAGCCGCCGCTCCTCGATCGCGATACCCAGTTGCGCCGCGATCTCGAGTACGGTTTCGCGCATGACGCCTGCAACGCCGCAGCGATCGACACTCGGCGTCAGCAGCTTCGAGCCGCGCACCAGGAACACGTTGCTCATCGTGCCAGACACGAGTGCCCCGGAGCTGCTGAACATGAGGGCCTCCCCGATGCCCGGATCGCTCCACTCGCGGCGTGCCAGCACCTGCTCCAGGCGGTTGCAATGCTTGATACCGGCGAGGGCCGGGTTCTCTCCGAGCCGCAGCTTCGCGAGGCGCACGCGCAGGCCCTGCTCGGCCGCGCCCGGCTCCTCGTCCGGCCACGAATAGCGCAGTGCGAAGCGGACCGGCTGCTCGCGGCCAGTCAGCGCATAGCCGCGCGCCACCGCCGGCCCACGCATCAATAGCAGCTTGACGATGGCGCGGACTGCGCCCGCGGCGAGCTCCTGCACCTCGCTCTCGATCGCGGCGACATCGCAGGGAAGCCCCAGCCGCTCGCAGCCGGAGGCGAGGCGCCGCAGGTGACGCTCGAGGAGCCGCGGCCTTCCTGCGACGCACGCGATGGTCTCGAAGAGACCCTCTCCGTAGTGCAGGCCACGTTCGAGCACCGAGACCGCGGCTGCCGGCTCGCGCGGCGGCGTCCCGTCGATGAGCACGAACTGCAGTTCTGTCATCACGGGGCCCTCTCGAGCGCCGCGAGCAGGCCCCGTGCCTTCGCACGCGTTTCTTCGAGCTCGCGCTCGGGATCGGAGTCCGCGACGATGCCCGCCCCAGCCCGGAAAGTGAGCGTATTCGCGCGCAACGTCATGGTGCGGATGAGGATATTGAGGTCGATCCGACCATCGCGCGTGAGGTAGCCGAGCGAGCCGGTGTAGGCCCCGCGGCCCTCGCCTTCGAGCTCGGCGATGATCTGCATGCACCGGAACTTGGGACAGCCGGTGATGGTGCCGCCGGGGAAGACTGCGCGCACCGCGCCGATGGGGGTCACTTCGCTCCGCAGCACACCGCAGACGTTCGAAACGATATGGTGCACGTGCTGATAGGACTCGATGATCATCAGCTCATCGACGCGCACTGTGCCCGGCTCGCATACGCGCCCAAGGTCGTTCCGCTCGAGGTCGATCAGCATGATGTGCTCGGCGCGCTCCTTGGGATGAGCTGCGAGCTCGCGCATCTCGCGCGGCTCGCGGGCCGGGTCGCGGCTGCGCGGGCGGGTTCCGGCGATCGGACGCGTGTCGACGCGCCGGCCATCGACCCGCACGAGTCTCTCGGGCGAGGAGCTGAGAATCGAGACGCCCTGCCACTGCGCGAGTGCAGCGAAGGGAGCCGGATTCGCGGCGCACAGCCGCGCATAGAGCGCGGCGGCGACCGCCGGGCTGCGCGCCGCACGGAGGATGACATCCCAGGGGCGCGAGAGATTCGCCTGGTAGATATCGCCCGCACGCACATACTCCTTCGCGCGGTGCACGCGCGCGAGGTAGGCGGCCGGATCCTCTTCGCGCACGACCTCGATGTGCAGCTCCTCCTCCTGCGCCAGCTCGGCCGCGGCCTCCCGCGCGTCCGCGACCAGCCGACCGAGCACTGCGGCCTCCTCCGCAATGGCGGAAACCCGTCCGCTTTGCAGATCGAGGACGAGCGCACCGTGCGTGCGCAGCGCAAAAGCCTGCCAGGGAAGCGGTGTAGGCGGCAGCGCCAGATTCGGCTCGATCTCCCGCGCGAGCTCATAGCCGAGAAATATCGCCCAGCCGCCCGAGAACGGACCTGCCTCGGCATCGCCGGCGTCCGCTGCCCTGCGCTCGCTGCGCCACCAATGCTCGAGCGCATCGAGAAAACCCGTCCCGCGGGGCCTCATGCGCTCTCCAGCGAGCCGCCCCTCCCGATCGAGCCACAACGCCGCCGACGGGGCGGCCAGCAGCAGACTGACGCGGCTCAAAGGGCCCGCGGCCGCGCTATCGAGCAGCAGTGGGTAATATTGCGGGTCGCGCGCCGCCAGCTGCCGCAGCACCGAGGGCGGAACGTCGAGCTCGCGAACGAGCGGAGCGCGCGTGGCAGGTCCTGGCAAATTTTGCGGGGTGCTTACTCAGGCGCGGTAGCGCCGGAAGATCAGCGTACCGTTGGTGCCGCCGAAACCGAAGGAGTTCGAGAGGCTCACGTCGATCTTCATCCGCCGGGCGGTGTTGGGCACGTAGTCCAGATCGCACTCCGGATCGGGCGTGCGGTAGTTGATGGTCGGCGGGGCCACGTGGTCCCGGATCGCGAGCACCGAAAAGATCGCCTCGACGACGCCAGCGGCGCCGAGCAGGTGACCGGTCATGGACTTGGTGGAGCTGACCGCGATCCGCCGGGCATGCTCGCCGAAGGCGCGTTTGAGCGCCACGGTCTCAGCCGCATCACCGAGCGGCGTCGAGGTGGCATGCGCATTGACGTACTGCACGTCGGCGGGATTCAGCGCACCATCGCGCAGCGCATTCACCATGGCGATGCGGGCACCCTCCCCGTCCTCGGGCGGCGCCGTGATGTGGTGCGCATCGCCGCTCATGCCGAAACCGACGAGCTCCGCGTAGATGCGGGCGCCGCGCGCACGCGCGTGCTCGAGCTCCTCGAGCAGTACTGCGCCGCCGCCATCGCTCAGCACGAAGCCGTCGCGGTCCTTGTCCCACGGCCGGCTGGCCTCCTTGGGCGCATCGTTACGGGTCGAGAGCGCCTTTGCTTGCCCGAAGCTGCCGAGCCCACAGCGCGTGGTGGCCATTTCGCCGCCGCCGGCGATGATGACATCTGCATCTCCGTACTGGATGGTGCGCATGCCGAGTCCGATGGCGTGCGTCGAGGTGGTGCAGGCGGTCACGACGCCGAGGTTCGGGCCCTTGAGCCCGTAGCGAATCGAGAGGTGTCCCGCGATCATGTTGATGATGGTCGCCGGCACGAAGAACGGCGAGATCTTGCGCGGGGTCATTGCCTTCAGGTACGCCTCGTAGTCCTCCTCGATGGTCCAGAGGCCGCCGATGCCGGAGCCGCACACGGCTCCCGCGCGGGTGGGATCAGACTTGGAGAAATCGATGCCGCTGTCGGTGACGGCCTGGATGCCAGCCGCGAGTCCGTAGTGCATGAACTCGTCCATGCGGCGCGCGTCCTTCGGCGAGATGTACTGGGCGACGTCGAAGTCGCGCACCTGGCCACCGAAGCGGGCTGGAAAAGCGGAGACGTCGAAGCGCGTCACCGGACCGATGCCGCTCTCTCCCCGCAGGATAGCGTCCCACGCCGACTGCACGGTGCTCCCCACCGGAGACACCACGCCAAGACCCGTTACGACA
>Ga0306922_10008335_pt1 | contig 10058 bp, 15 predicted proteins | sample sta12Cox44000082_FD_203758 | JGI IMG/M metagenome (GOLD analysis project Ga0306922, IMG submission 203758) | Lab enrichment of tropical soil microbial communities from Luquillo Experimental Forest, Puerto Rico - statoxic.12C.oxic.44.000.082 (v2)... | ecosystem: Environmental > Terrestrial >...
ACCGGCAAGCTGCGCGCCTGGGCGGTGACGACGGCCGCGCGCTCGGAGATCCTGCCGGACGTTCCGGTACTCAGTGATTTCGTGCCGGGCTACGAGGCGAGCGCGTGGCTTGGCCTGGGCGCTCCCAGGAATACGCCTGCGGACATCGTCGAACGGCTCAACCGGGAGACCAATGCGAGTCTCATGAGCCCCGAGATGACAGCGAGATTCCGCGATTTGGGCGATACAGCGTTTACCAGTCAGCCGGCCGAATTTGGCAAGCTCCTCGCCTCCGAAACCGAGAAGTGGGCCAAGGTGATCCGGGCGGCCAACATCAAGCCGGAGTGATCCACCAACCGCCGCCCAATATTCCATAACGTCCCGTTCCGCGAATAGCGGATGCCCGGCCGCTTCGACGGGTGATCGAAGAGCCGGCGCTCGACGTGATGTCAAGCGGCTCATCCATACCCTAGTCGGGCTTCCGAGTGATCCAAACAATCGCTACCATTCACGCTCGTTCGTAGGCATCTGGAAATCTCCAGCGGAGAGAAATGCAATGAACAGGCCGAAGACATTCATTGTGGCCACACTGGCGCTCGCGTCGCTCAGCATGATGTCCGGCGTCGAAGCACAACAGCAGCAGCCGCAACAGGCGGCGCCGCAACTGCCGCAAGCGCCGAACATGACGTTCTTTGTCACCAGCGTCGGGCCCGGCAAGGGCGCCGATCTGGGCGGTCTTGAAGGCGCGGACCGGCATTGTCAGGAATTGGCACAACGCCACGGCGCGGGAGGAAAAGCCTGGCACGCCTATCTGAGCACCCAGGCTGCCGACGGCAAGCCGGCAGTCAATGCGCGTGACCGCATTGGCAACGGCCCGTGGCAGAATTTCAAGGGCGAAGTCGTCGCTCAAAACGTCAATGATCTGCACAGCGACAATAACAAGCTTGGCATGAGCACATCGTTGACTGAGCGGGGCCAGATTATTCCTGGCGTGGGCTTTGCACCGAACCGGCACGACGCCCTGACGGGCTCGACCCCGGAAGGCCGGGCTTTTCCGGCCGGTGAGGATCGCACCTGTCGCAATTGGACGAGCAGCACCCAGGGTGTGGCCATGCTGGGCCATATCGACCGCAAAGGTTTGCGCGACGATGAAGCGTCGCGCTCGTGGAATTCATCGCATCCCTCGCGCGGGCCCGACGGTGGCTGTAGCCAGAACGATCTGCGCAGCACCGGCGGCGATGGGCTGTTCTATTGCTTCGCCGCTCAGTAAGGGCGGCTTTGCAAGCTTTGCGGTGGCCGTGCCCAAGGCAGGGCCACGCTTATTTCGAATTGCGACTTAGCCGCTCAAGCGGGTTCATGCGGAGAAGCTTCGGCATGTCGCCGGAGCGATTGTATGAGGCTCTGCGATGTCCGCGTTTGGCACACAGCTGCCAAGGGCGCATGCGGCGTCTCGTCCGCAGCTGGCGAAAACTGACACTGCACCCCGGCGCGTCTGTCGCTCAACCGAGCGGGAAGCCTCTGTTTCCTGGTCGAAGAGGCCTCGCCTCCGCAATTGGCAATCGATTGGATTTCATTTCACTCCCGCCGCCAGCTCTTCGCGAATGCTGCCATGGCGGCCTCGCGTGTCGCGGTATAGCCGTGGGTGGGTGTGCGGCGATAACGCCAGCGGACTTTAACGCGCTCCGCGCCAGCCATCGCCACGAGCCTTGATGAGTGTGCAGCCCTGGGTTACCAACCGTATGGATTATATCGGCTCGGAAGATCGAATGGCCCCGGCAGCGGCGACTGGTGCCAGCCCACGCGCCCGCCAGTGCTTTGTACCACGCTCAAAGGCATCGAATATGGGCCCGCAGGGAAGGCGTACTCGGTGAATTTGCGCTCGCCCGGCAGAACTTCGGTGCCGGCATCGAGGAACGACCGCGGCTCGACCGTAATCCGCGCCCGCGGGCGATTGACGGGGCGATCGGGCTGAGCAGTGTACGTCTGGGCCTCGACCGGCGGTACGTCAATCACCGTTGCAGCGAGCACTGCAAGGCACAGCCCCGCCAAACAGGTTTTAATGCGCAGCGAAAAATTGTTCATGACACGCTCCCCCAAAGACATCCCAGTCATTAGTCGCGGCGAGCCGGCGGAAGGTTCAGCCGTCGGCGCCTGCGGGGACCACCCCTGCGCGGTGCTTACCCGCGGGGCCTTTATTTCCCATTCCGCCAATTTCTCACCACCACTTGCGCGCCCTGCCGGAGCGTAATCTTCGTCTTCGGCCATCGCAGACATACGGCCCTATAGGTGGCAACCGCCGTCTCCGTTCTCCATCCTAGGCGCAGCGCAGGGTGGCGAGCGGCGCGGGTGATCCGCGTCGCCGCCATTCACGCCACGGCAACCTACCCTAGTGCGATTTGTAGCAGTGGCCGCCGCCCCGGTGCCTTACGCGCGCGCGACACTTATCAAGTGTCGAAAATGAGCAGTCAGGGTGTCCTGCGGCTGTTGCCCCTCTTAACTGCGCACAGTACGTGGCAGCGTTTGCAGAGCCCTGAGGATAAAGAACGAAGCCCATCGAGAGAAGCATCATCGTAGTAATAAGCCAAACCAGCGACTTTGAAGTCCACATGGTCAACCTCCCCATAAAACGTTGTGGCGGGGTTCCCCCCGGCAGCAAATTTCGGGGCCATCGAAGCAACGCTGGCGGGACCATGTTCCGTCATCAGGCCGCGATCCCGCGCGGCAGAGTAAGGTTGGCTGATGTCACGCGCATGGGCAAGCTCGTTTTCCAGGTAGCTGGCGCCTTTGCTGAATTCGAGCGGACGATGATTCGCCAACGAGTCAAAGCCGGCCTCAAGCGAGCGGTTGCTCAGGACATGAAGCTCGGCCGACCGAAGATCGACAGCGCGACCGAACGAAAGGTGCGAAAACAGCTCGCGAAAGGTGTGGGTATCTTGAAGGTGGCGAAGTCGCTCGGCATCGGGACTGGCACGGTCCAGCGCACCGCAAGCGAGCTTGGGTGAAGGGAAGCACTGCCTCTTCTCTTGTCGCCGAGCCTCTATCTCTGTTGGCGTCGTCGGACCCGCCTGCCGATAAACCATCGGCCTTAGTCACAGACTGCGCGATGCAAGCGTGGTATCGTCCCTCCATTGCTTATGACCCCCAAACCGGAGCGGTCACATGGCAAGCCACATCGAACGACGAAAACTCTTAGCGAGGCTCGGCGGCGCGGCGCCCGCAGCCGACGTAAGACGCGCTGGTCGGTTGCAGATCGTTATGCTCGCTTCGCCTGCAAGCGAGCTCCGTTGGGAGCGCGTCAAATAAGCACCGCACCCACCTCCGCCTTGCGTGAGCGGTGACCGAGGATGAATGCATGAACAGGCCCCCGCTTGTACCCATTGCCCTCGCACTCTATCTGGGGTTGAGCGCCGTCGACCCCCTTGCGGCGCAGGACTATCCCACCCAGCCCATCAAGGTCATCGTGCCTGCGGCAGCGGGAGGACCAAGCGATTTCCCTGCCCGGCTCGCGTCTCAAATTCTTCCGCCCAGGTTGGGACAGCCTGTGATCGTCGAAAATCGCGGCGGCGCGGGTGGGGGAATTGGGGCGCGGGCGGTCGCCGGTGCGCCCGGGGACGGCTATACGCTGATGGTCGGCAACACGAGCACGCTCGCCGTGATCCCGGCGGTATCAGCAAACCCCGGTTATGACCCGATCAAGGACTTTGCGCCGATCGCCAAGGTCACCGAGGGCTTCCAGATCGTGGTGGTGCATCCATCCTCGCCATGGACATCGATCAAGGAGCTGGTCGACGACAGCAAGGCCAATCCGGGTAAGCTCAACTATGCTCATACGGGCCCTGGCGGCCTCCCACATCTGGCCGGCGAGCTGTTCATGTTGCGCAGCGGGGCAAAATTGACCGGCGTCTCCTATCGTAGCGGCGGAGAGTCGGTCACCGCGGTGCTGAGCAAGGCGGTAGACGTGACGCTCGAAAACGTCGCGATCCTGGCACCGCTCATCCACGACGGAAAGGTGCGCGCGCTCGCCGTAGCCAACAAGACGCGCACACCGATCCTGCCCGACGTGCCGACCCTGGCCGAGGCTGGCGTGCCGGACGCGGAGGCCAATACTTTCTTCGGGCTCGTCGCGCCGGCCCGCACGCCGGCGAGCATCATTCGCAGGATCAATAGTGCGATGAACGAAGGCCTTCAGACGCCGGAAGTACAGAAGGTGATCACCAACGCTGGCAGCGAGGCAAAGCCCGGCACGTCCGAGGACTTCGCCGCCTACATCGCGGTTCAGCACAGGAAATGGAAAGAGGTCGGCAAGGCGGCGGGGGTGATCATCAACTGAATGCGTTTGCGGGCAGGAAAGCAATCACGTGAATAAGACCCCTGTCCTCATCGTCGGCGGTGGACCAGTCGGGCTCGCGCTCGCCTGCGAGCTGGGCTGGCGCGGAATCGCATGCTCGCTGATCGAGCAGGGCGATGGCACGATCATCACCCCCAAGATGAACGAGGTGAATGTCCGCAGCATGGAGTTCTGCCGCCGGTGGGGCATTGCGGACGACGTGCATCGGTGCCCGTTCCCCCCCGACTATCCTCTCGACGTGGCGTTCGTGACGACCCTCTCGGGTCATGAGATCGGCCGCCTGCCGCGTCCACCGCGGATGAGCGAGCAACCGGAGCCGCACAGCCCGACGCGACTGCAGGTATGCTCGCAGATGTGGTTCGATCCAATTCTGCAGCGCTTCGCGCGGAGGTTTCCCCACGTGCGCTTGCACTATCGCACGCGGCTCGAATCCTTTGCGACGTCGGAGAAAGGCGTCAGCGCGGAGGTCGTCGAGATCGAAAGCGGTCAGCGGCGGAACATCGAGACTGACTATCTCGTAGGATGCGACGGCGCAAACAGCATGGTGCGCCGCGCGCTCGGCATTGGACTCGACGGCAAGACGCTGGGACATCCGGTTCACTTGTACTTTCGCGCGCCCAACCTTTTGGAGATTTGCGGCCGTAAGCCGACGACCTTCTTCATCACCATCGATCGGGGTGGCGTGTGGTCGAACGTGCGCGTGATCGATCCGGTAAATGCCATGTGGCGCCTGATGGTGCTCGACGCCGGCAGTACGATCGATGCCGAGGCGGTCGACCGAGAGGTCTATTTGCGTCGGGCAGTCGGGCGTCCGCTCAAGGTCGAGTGGCTCGGCACTAGCGTGTGGACGCGGCGCAGCGTGGTTTCCCAACGATACGCAAAAGGACGTGTTTTTCTTGCCGGCGACGTCGTTCATCAACTGTCGCCCACCGGCGCGCTCGGCATGAATACCGGTATCGGCGACGCGGTCGATCTCGGCTGGAAACTCGCAGCTGTGCTCGCCGGATGGGGCGGCACCGACCTGCTTTCAAGCTACGAGATCGAGCGGCGGCCGATCGGGGTGCGAAACGTCGGCATGGCTACGGAATTCTATCGCGATCATCAGAAAGGGAGCGATGATCTTGCCTTCATCGAGGACGACAGCCCTGCGGGAGCGGAGGTACGTCGGCACATGGGCGAGGCGCTCGTGCGCGACATCGGCCGCATGTTCCGTACGATCGGGCTTCAGATCGGCTACCGCTACGAGAACTCACCGATCTGCATCCCGGACGGCACGCCGCCTTGCCCTGACGACCCGGAAGTTTTCGTGCCGTCGGCGCGGCCCGGTTCGCGCGCGCCTCATGTATGGCTGGGTGAGGGCCGCTCGATCCTCGACCTGTATGGACGCGGTTTCGTGTTGCTTCGCCTCGGCGTGGATGCGCCCGATGGCTCACGCTTGGAAGCGGCGGCTGCGCAGCGCCGTGTCCCGCTCAAGACCGTCACCGTCACCGACCGTGAAGCGATCCAGCTCTATGAGAAACGATTAGTGCTGGTGCGACCGGACGGACATGTCGCATGGCGTGGAGACACGATTCCGCTGGACGCTGCGACCGTGATCGACAGGGTGCGCGGCGCAGCGCCATTTAGGCTTTCGCGCGCTTGGGAATCCCTTGAGCAGCATTGCGTCTGCTAATGGACACTTTTTGCGATATCGCAAGATCGCGGATGGACTTCCGCTTTCGGTGGAAGAGCGGTCGTGCAGCGGGCATCACTGCAAGACCGAGTTTGACCCTGAGCCGACATAGGTCAAATTGAAATCCGCTGACCGAAGAATTAGGTTTTGCCGGAGTAGGTGCGCAGAATTGCAGCGTGGTGAATAAGAATACGATCCCTGGAAGGGGATCAGGGCAAAATTTTATGACACAAATGGTGTTCATCTGGGTGCAGGGGTACATGTCAGGCTTCAACGGATATTCCTACTTGGTGAAAGGGAGAACGTTCGACCTCGGCTCCGCCTCGCCGGAGGCGCAGTGGGAATACATTGTCTCATTTTGCAGATCGAACCCTAACACCCCTATCGTCAAGGCAATTCAGGAGATGCAGCTCAGGCTGTTAAAGGTTTTGGACCCTATGGGAGCCAACTTGACAGCGCCGAGTCGCGAAGCCGCGTCGGGTCGCGCTCGCCTTTCTTCGCAAGTTCAAATAATGCGCTTCGCAACCAACGTGACCACGGGGTCACCGCGATCGACCGAGGACCCGTCGTCGCGTTTCCACAGTCGGAGATCGTCCAGGATTTGATCGAACGCTGCCGTCATTACCCGTATTTCGTCCGGCCCAAATGAGCCCCCTTGCTCCTGTTCGTCTTTTCTGTTGTCAGTTTTCTGAATTGCCAGTGCGAGGACGCTAAATCCGATCGCGGCAGCGATCGTGATCGTGGCAAGAGCAAGCCACATAGCCTTTCCTCCTGCCTTTGCTTGATTCCACCGGAACGCGCGGCCCCTTTGTGCGGTTCCTGACAGATGGGATGCTCTCATTTGCCGCAACTGCATGGCTTGGAACCCTTTGCGGTGCTTTCAAGATTTTCGATGCCGAAAAATTTTTTGGAGTTTTGTACCGGCGGTGAGCGCGTGCGGCTTTTCAGCCGACCCGGCAACGACCTCACCGGCCGCTTCCCGCTGATCGTCGAGACGTTGGCCCGCTTGCGCGCGCGCTCCTGCATCATCGATGGTGAAGCGGTGGCTTGCGACGATAACGGCGTTGCCTCGTTCGATCTTGTCCGTCACCAGCGCGCTAACGGGAGCGTATTCCTCTATGCCTTCGACCTGATCGAGCTGAATGGCGACGACCTGCGGCGTGATCCGCTGGAAGTGCGCAAGGCCACGCTGCGAAGCGCTCTGGCCAAAGCTGGCCTTGGCTTGCGCTTCAACGAGCACCTCAAGGCGACGGCCCGACCGTGTTCGCGCACGACCCGCGACCGTGCTGCCGCGAAACTTACACCTCGAAAATCTGCCACAGCACCCCGGAGGGATCGATCACGCAGGCCACCAGTCCCCACATCTCCTGTTTCGGCTCAACCGTCTTGACACCATAGCGCTTGGGAAGATCGAGGCTGACGATGTGATCCCACCAGCGCCGCGCGTCGCGGACACGCAGGTGAATGGCTACGTTGTCCGCCCATTGCTGCACGTAATGGTTTTGCAAGAGGAAAGAGAAAGACCCGAGGCGCAATTCCGCGAGCTTGTCGGGCACAAGCTCATGTAGCGCGAAGCCGAGTTCGGTATAGAAGCGTTTGCTTAGTTCAAAGTCCCGGGCTGGAAGGACCGGCCGTATTGCTTCGACCGTCGAAGCGAGAGCGTTTGAAGGCGCCATCGCATGTATCCGTCACTGGCTGCTTCGCCGCTGACAGTCTAGCACAAATCCTTATCCGGCCTCTCGCTTAGGAGGCCCTTGCCCAAAAGGGGCCGGGGGGGATCGCGAAAAGTAAGGGTCGACCATGGCGGCGGCGCTCTGTCGCTCGAAGTTTTCTGTAATTGGGTAAGAACATTCGCGCGGGAAAAACATGAAGAAACCAAGTCGTCTCGAAGCGCAAGGGCTCGACGTATCGCTCCGGCCGCTCGCCCGACTGGCTGAAGATGAAGAACCCAACGGCTCCGGCGGTGAAGCGCGAGGCCGAGGAGGATTGGGGTAAGCGGCGATGACGGGCAAGAACCGGATCATGATCTACGGCCCCAAGACCAACGGCACTTACGTGGTGGAGTTCAGGACAGCGCAGGGCGCTGTGCTGGCGATCTCAATCCCACGAACCGAGGCAGCAGTGATCCGCCATTTCCAAGAGCGGATGCCGTATGGGTTGTTCGTGCCGGATGAACCTTGAAACCTCGGAGCCACGATGACCCAAAAGCCAAAGCCGAACCCTCGTCCGCCTAAGCCGCCAGCACCGCCGCCACCTGAGCCGCTACCACCTGCAGCCTAGAGGGCTAGGGGCGATGGCGGCCACGCCTATGCCCGTGCTATTTTTAACGTGATGAATTTGCCGCCTGAATTAATCCGTTTCTTCGGCCGCCTCACGACAAAGAGCGTTCTTGCACCATTGTCAGTGCCAGCAGGGCTGCTCGGTGCGTTTGCTCTTCTGTTGACCCCTATAGCGGGTCCGCACCATCCACTGACTTATATCCTTTGGATTGCTTTTCTGGTCTGGATGTTCGGAGTGATAGGCACCGCTTACATCTACTGGTCAATGAAAGGCCCGGACAGATTGCAAAGCGAAGGCTATCAAATAGAGCAACAACGCATCAAAGTGATTGGCGATGAACGAAACCCCGGCAAGGTGATTGAGGGCACGCTGACTTCCAACACAGCAGCGCCAATGGTGGTGGGCAAGCAATGAGCGAGAAGCCCAAGACTTACATTATCAATTTCTATGCTCCAGACGTGGACCTTTGGCAGCTAACAACATACCTACATGACAGCCGAGACATAATTGCCTATTGGAACTACATTCCGCTCGTTTATTGCATTAAGTCTTATCTGTCAGCAGAAGAACTTACCCGCAAGCTGCAGGCTTATTTGCGGCACTCGTTCATGATCGCGGAAATCAATCCAAACAACATCAACGGCTTTCTGCCAGTAGAAGCCTGGACATGGTTCTACCTGGATCATCACGAAAAACGCGCCGAAATTCGAAGCCTTGCGGACCTGGGAAAATGGCCACTGCCATTGTCAAGAAGATAACTTTGGCCCGCGTATAGGCAGCATGGCTCCACAAAGCTGGTAGTCGATCTTGGGCGCGTCGAAGACGTCAGCCGCGCGCGCCGCGCTCAAAGACGACATTGGGTGGGTATATAATCCCGTCAACGCACAAGGGAGGAACTCACAATGACCGAGGAGACCGCTGGCTTTGTACTGGATTGGCGTAATCCTGTTCGCGGGCGCCGTGTGGATCGGTTGGGGTATGGCTGGAGGGCCAATTATGTGACTTTTCAGCCAATAAGTCCGTCGAACTTGGACGGCGGCGGCTCATAGCCAACGCCCGGCGGCAATACGCGCACGAGCCGCGGGCGACAGCCCGGGTGCGAACTTGGCCGGCAGCTTAGCGCGCAGTTTGACACGCCGCAGGCGGCGTTCCGTGCGTTGATGCGGTGGGCTAATGCCGAAGAGCCATTAGGGCAAACGCGCGAGCGCGATGCAACGGCGAGCCAAAGCGTAACGCTTAATGGCGATTATGCGAAGCCTGCGGATGGTCCTACGTGACCGCTTTGGCAAAATCATTGCAGAATTTCACGCGCTACCGTTACTTGGCGATTGATTGCCGCGTATTGCTGCGGCCAGCTTTGCATTAGCACTACTTTGGCAGTTTTGAGCGGCACAGGATTGAACGAAGCCGCTGACGCGGCAGTGGCAATTTCAATGAGTTAGCCGGTAAAACCATACGCCAAGCACAATCACAACGACGAAAGTCGTTATACTCAAGATTAGCCATTCAGTCGGGGCCATTGTAATTTCCATCGAGACGAATTGTGGACACGGGGTGGACCGTTAATGAACCTCCAGCGTTGCGACGTTGCAACGGCAAGCCAAAGCGCAACGGCGCTTAATGGCGATTACACGAAGCCTGCGGATGGCCCTACGTGATCGTAACGTTTTATGTAGGCGTGCGGCCATAGCGTTTGCCTATGCCCAACAGGTGTTTATTTGCTCGAAGTGTGCTGGACCTGACACATCGCGAGCCGATGTTGCGGTATCATGCTCCCCA
>Ga0306922_10008337_pt1 | contig 10054 bp, 10 predicted proteins | sample sta12Cox44000082_FD_203758 | JGI IMG/M metagenome (GOLD analysis project Ga0306922, IMG submission 203758) | Lab enrichment of tropical soil microbial communities from Luquillo Experimental Forest, Puerto Rico - statoxic.12C.oxic.44.000.082 (v2)... | ecosystem: Environmental > Terrestrial >...
TCCTGCCTTGGCGCTTTTTGGACGCCTGTCAGCTGAGCGTGCCTAGCGCCTCGTTCTTGCCGGCGTCCAAAAACCTGCACAGCAGCAGACATCGCCCATCCCGCAAACGCTCCAGATAGTGGCGTTCATGTGTGGCGAAAGGGGCTATTTTTCGACCCAGTGAGCTCGCATGCCGGTGCTGGTGAGCTCCGTTCGACCGCGTTTCCTCGCTTGAGATTGACTCCGCACGACCGGGCTAATGCGGGTTACTGGATGGCGACTTTGTCGCGGACGTTCTTCTGGACAGAGGAGTTGCTGCTTGAGCGGCGGGCTTTCCACGCAGCAGCTACACTGGCTCGCCTCATTGCGACAACAGCGTGCTATTGAACCCAGTCTTGATTCTCGGGATCTGCGTCGTGGCCGGCCGGACCATTCGTCTACCGCTCCGCTCGCTCTCGCGTCCTCGCGATCGTCGTCAGCCAGCCTACGCCGCCGCGGCCGGAGTTTCCTGGCGCAGGGGTGGCCCAGTCGTGGCAGACGTCATTGCACGCTTGTGAGATCTGGACACGGTCCGCGCACTCCCATACAGGCCGGCGGCTATCGTCCTGCCGCATCACAGGCCGGACAGATGACAGCATCCAACCACACGCAACAACGACTCCAACGTTTTCCCTTGCCTGAAGGGGGCGGTCGTTTCCGCACCTCAAGTCGCCGTCGGCCGCTAGTCGGCCGCGAACGAGCGCGGCTCGCCGGCCGCCGCGTCGAACATCGCGCCGCCGCCCGGGGGCGTCTTCTCGCCCACGTAGCGCTCGAACTCCTGGCGATAGCGGACGCCGATCCGGTGCTCATCTCGGGCGAGGCGCGGTTCAGCAGCTCGAGAAACCGCTTGTGCTCCTCTTCATAGCTGTGTTGCGTCGCCACGCTTTCGAAGTGTCCAAGCGTGTCCAGATAGTCATCGCTCATCGGGTCCGGCGTTTCGAGCTTGGCCAGAAGCACCTTGACGGCGGCCTGCCCATGTAGGCGGTGCTCGCCTCATGCTGCTCGTCGACCTGCATCAGCGCCGGATAGACCGCCGCCTCCTCCGCTATGGCGTGGCCGGTCAGCAGCGTCGCCAGGTTCTTCTCGGCGGCGCGACGGGTCGACACGTCGGAGGCCGACCTCACCGCCGCGGAGGCGCGCTCGATCGCTTCGTGATGATCGATGATCGTCGACAGCCAGTCACCCGGACGCGTCTGCGCGCGGGCCTTTTCACGAGCTTCCCGACGCTTCTCCTCGCTCTCCAGCGGCGTGACACCGGAGAGGATCTCGTCGATCCCGGACATGGCGAACTCCTGTAAGATGAAAATAATGGCATCAATGGCCGGCGCTTTGGCCGCCGTCGACGTGGAGCATTTCGCAGGTCACAAAGCCGGCCCTTTCGAGGTAGAGGATCGCGTCGATGATATCGGAAATCTCGCCCAGCCGGCCGACTGGCTGCAGAGCAGCGAGGTGCGCGTACTCCTCGACGGAATGCATTGGCGTCTTGATGTTGCCAGGCGAGACCGCGTTCACTCGGATGCCGCGTTTGGCATACTCGATTGCCAGCGATTTCGTCGCGGCATTCAGGCCACCCTTCGTGAGCGCCGCCAGCACGGCGGGTACGCCAGCGATGGCGTGCTCGGCGAGGGTCGTGGTTATCTGTACAATATGGCCGCTGCCCTGCTTCTCCATCTCGGCGACGGCCAGTTGCGTGATGTGAAAGAAGCCCGTGACATTGACGCCCAGGATCGCCGCGTAGTCGGCCTCAGTGTACTGAGTGAAGGGTTTGCTGATAAAGATTCCGGCGTTGTTGACGAGCGTGTCGATGCGCCCAAACCGGGCCATGCCTTCCGAGATTGCACGCTCGGCCGTCTTCCGATCTGTGATGTCGCCAGAGACAACCACGACATCGTCGCCGCTCAACGGCGCCATTGAGCGCGCCGTCGCCACCACCCGGTAGTTGCGATCCCGGTAGGCATTGACGAGGGCCGCGCCGATGCCCTGCGACGCACCGGTGATAACGGCTACTTTCTGTTCGATCCCCATCGTTGACCTCCCTTTTGATCCTCTTTTGATTTTACATGAGCTGAACTGCACTTGTCTGAGCTACTTGGCCTTCTTGTTCAGCGTCTTGATAAGAACTTTGGCCGTTGGACCTGACGAGGCCGGGTTTTGACCGGTGATCAGCAGGCCACCGGTGACCGTGTGAACGCCCCAGTTCTTGACCTTGGAAAAGGTGGCGCCGAGGCTCATTAGTTCGTCCTCGACAAGGAAGGGCACCACCTTCGTCAATCCCATCGCTTCTTCCTCGCCATTGATGAAGCCGCTCACGGTCTTGCCTTGAACCAACGGCTTACCGTCGGGCGCCTTGACATGACGCAGCGCCCCGGGCGCGTGGCAGACGAGCGCGACAGGCTTGCCGGCTCGCAACATCGTCTCGATCAGCCTGACCGAGGTCTGATCCTCTGCCAGATCCCACATCGGGCCGTGGCCGCCGGGGTAGAAGACGGTGTCGAAGTTCTCGGCCCTGACGCTGTCGAGGCGAAGCGTTGTCGCGAGCTGCGCTTGTGCGGCTGCATCGGCTTCGAACCGGTGCGTAAGGTCGGTCTGAAAGTTTGGCTCGTTGCTCTTCGGATCGAGCGGCGGTTGACCGCCCTTCGGCGAGGCGAGCACGATCTCGGCACCGGCGTCCTTCAACGTGAAATAGGGGGCAGCGAACTCCTCAAGCCAGAAGCCCGTCTTACGGCCCGTATTGCCGAGCTTGTCGTGCGAGGTCAGAACCATCAAGATCTTCATGAAACCGTCCTCCTTCGGGTGGGCACTTCCTTTCGATGGTGGACACCGGCGTCCAATTCCGGCCCCCTCCTGTGGGTTTGACGAGGGATGATAAGGCGTGGCGCGTGGCCGCAGCCGCGTTAACGATTCCAAAATTTTGCAAAACCCTCTTTGCATCCGTTTGCAGGTGCCGACTCGCTAGCTGACGGAAAAGCGTGCTTGCCGCGGGTGGGCTTACGAAAATCCGCCGCGGTCGGTACCAATTGCCGACGCCTCTGAGGACGCTTCCCCGATGGATGAAGAAATCTTCGCCTTCGGGTCGTTTCGGTTGATCCCCGCTCAGCGCACGCTCTTCGAGGACAGGAAAGCGCTGCGCCTCGGAAGCCGTGCGTTCGACATTCTGGTTGCGCTCGTTGAGCGCCCCGGCGAGACGCTCTCAAAGGAAGAGCTGATCGCCCGGGCTTGGCAGGGCACGGTCGTCGACGAGGCCGCCCTCAGGGTCCATGTTGCGGCGCTGCGCAAAGCGCTCGGCGATGCCGTGCCGGCAAGCGCTATGTCGCCAACCTCCCTGGCCGAGGCTACGCTTTTATCGCGCAAGTGACGCGCGAGCACGTGCTGTCGGCAACCGCCACCCCGATGGCCGAGGCCGGCAATTTGCCGGCGCTGCTCACCCGCGTCGTGGGGCGCGACGGTGTCATCTCCGGACTGACACAACAGCTGGTCCGGCGCCGGTTCCTCACGATTGTGGGTCCAGGCGGGATCGGCAAGACCACAGTGGCGGTCGACGTCGCAGACCGCGTACGTGCTTCGTACAGCCACGGCGTGTGGTTTGTCGAACTGGCTTCCCTGTCTAATCCCGATCTGGTGCCGAGTGTGCTTTGTGCGCTACTGGGGATTACGTTGTCAGGCGTCAACCCCTTATCCGGACTGGACGCCTGGCTAGGCGACAAGCATATCCTGATCGTGCTCGACAGCTGCGAGCACGTCGTCGGGGCGATCGCGGCTTTGGCCGAAGCGATCCTAAAGGCCGCCCCGCATGCAAGTATTCTCGCTACCTCCCGGGAACCATTGCGGGCCGAAGGCGAGTGGCTTCACCGTCTGGCACCTCTGGATCTTCCGCCGGAGGCCAAGAACTCTCCGACTGCCGCAGAGGCTTTGGGTTATTCGGCTGTCGAACTGTTCAACGAACGGGCCACCGCGACAACCGACAGCTTCGTGCTCGAAGATGCCGAGGTACCGGTGGTGCTGGAGATTTGTCGCCGGCTCGACGGAGTGCCTCTCGCGCTCGAACTCGCGGCTGCTCGCGTCGATACATTGGGCGTTGGTGAGGTGGCCGCGCAGCTCGATGATCGGTTCGGTGTTTTGACGAGCGGTCGTCGCACGGCGTTGCCGCGGCAGCAGACACTGCGCGCGACAATTGATTGGAGCTATGACCTGCTGCCGGAAGTCGAGCAAGCTGTCCTGAGACGCCTGGCCGTCTTTCGAGGCGCCTTTACGACCAATGCGGCAGCTGCCATCGTCACTGATGAACGGATCGCCGCCACCGATGCAGTCGAAGGTGTTGCGAACCTGGCAGAGAAATCGCTTATTACGACCGACATCACAGGAAATATATAACCTACCACCGTCTACTCGACACGACCCGGCTTTACGCGCTGGAGAAGCTCGCCAAAAGCGGCGAGATCGACAACGCGCACCGACGCCACGCCTCGTATTTTCGCGATACAGTTGCATTGCCGGCATCGGGCTCCGGGTCAGGGTTATCGAACGAGGAGTTGACGCGCCGTGTTCGCGAGATCGACAACGTTCGCGCCGCTATTGACTGGTCGTTCTCCAGTGCTGGAGACAGTACACTGGGCGTCGAGCTTACGGCCGCTTACGCGCCTGTTTGGCTGGACCTCTGGCTCATGGGTGAATGCCGCGAGCGCTGCGAACGCGCGTTGCAAGAGATCGAGCCGGATACGACGTTCGACGCCCGGCTCCGAATGTGGCTGCAAATCAATTTGGCAATCTCTCTGTTTGACACAATGGGTTCGGCCGGCCAAGCGAGGCATCTTTTGATTGCAGCCCTAGAGACGGCAGAAACCTTAATGATCTCGATGGGCAAGCGCGGATACTGTCGCGCCTTGTCCCCCATTACCTTTTTCGGGCTGAGCACAGCGAGGCGCGCGCTGCAGCAGAGCGGCTTGGGCGGGTAGCGCGCCGGATTGGCGATCCAGCAATCATGCAGATGGCGGATCGGCGCTTGGGCGATGCGTTCGTGATGCTCGGAAGGCCGCGCGAGGCTCAGCGATTGCTCGAAAGGTTCCTGGAAGTTGTCCCTTCGACGGCGGATCAAGCGCGGCCGCTCTGGTACCCGGCGGATCACCGTGCTTCAGCGCGAGCGTTTCTGGCGCGGGCGCTCTGGCTGCAAGGATTTCTGGACAGGGCTTACAGCGAAGCGCAAGCGAGTGTCGATGAGCTGCGTGTTACAGATGATCAGCTGCTTTGTCGAGTGCTATATCTCGGCATGTGCCGGATCGCGCCCAGCACCGGCAATTTTGCGGCCGCGGAGCAAAGCGTTGCACGCTTGGTCGAGGCCGCGACGAGCCTGAATGCGCCATTCTGGCGGACGGCCGGGCTTCTTCTGTCAGGCAAGCTGATGATCGAGCGGGGTGATTTTGCGCAGGGTGTGGCAACGCTGTGCGATGCCTTGAGTGCCTGCCGTAAAACCGGCTGGCGCATGTCGTATCCTGAGTTCAATGCCACGCTCGCGAGCGGACTTGCCGGCCTTGGCGAGATCGATAAGGCGCTTGACGCCGTGAATGAAGGATTGACGGCGGCAGTCCGAGGCGAGGACGGTCACGACCTGTATCTCGCCGAGGCGCTGCGCGTCAAAGGCGACGTCCTGCTTCAGCGCGAGGCCCCGCTGGCGGCGGAGGAATGTTTCCGCGAGGCGCTCGACACCACACGCAAGCAGCACGCCCTGCTCTGGGAGCTGCGGGTCGCACTCAGCCTTGCCCGCTTGCGGGTTATCGAGCGGCGCACCGACGAGGCAAGGCAACTTTTAGCTTCAGTTTATGATCGCTTTACCGAGGGGTTCGAGGCGCCGGATCTGCGCGCTGCAAGAGCGCTGCTCGATACCTTACGATAGTCGATGTTGGTACGATAAGCGATATTGTCCGCATGCAATGCGGGGTTGCAGCGGTCGGGCATCGGTGCACCAACGCTGCAGCCGGGTGCGGGGACGTGAGTGGACGCCTGCGGGTTCCTAGCGGTAGGCTTGCGAAAATCCTCTATGGTCGGTTAGGACGTAGGTACGGCTCTGAGAGCGATTGCCCGATGGGTGAAGAGACCTTCGCCTTCGGATCGTTTCGGTTGACCCCAGCTGAGCGCGCGCTCTTCGAGGACGGGAAGGCGTTGCGCCTCGGGAGCCGTGCGTTCGAGATTCTGGTTGCGTTGATCGAGCACGCCGGCCAGCCGGTCTCGAAAGAGGAGCTGTCCGCGCGGGCTTGGCCGGGCACGGTCGTCGAAGAGGGCGCCCTCACGGTCCATGTTGCGGCGCTGCGCAATGCGCTCGGGGATGGCCGTGCCGGCAAGCGCTACATCGCCACCCTCTCCGGCCGAGGTTACGCTTTTATCGCGCCTGTGACGCGCGAGAACGCGCCGTCGGCAACGGCCGCGTCGCTCAAGAGGGCCGAGGCCGGCAGTTTACCGGCACTGCTTACGCGCGTTGTCGGCCGCGACCGTGTCATCTCGAGGCTGGCGGAGCAGCTTGCCCAGCGCCGGTTCCTCGCGATTGTGGGTCCGGGCGGAATTGGCAAGACGACGGTGGCCGTCGCCGTCGCAGACCGCGTACGTGCGTCATACAAGGATGGCGCGTGGTATGTCGAGCTGGCCTCCCTGTCTGATCCCGACCTGGTGCCAAGTGCGGTTTGCGCAGCGCTGGGGGTCCGGCTTTCAGGCGGCGACCACACGCGGGCGCTCGCTGCTTCGTTGCGCGGTAGGACCGCGTTACTCGTGCTCGACAGCTGCGAGCACGTCATTGGCGCGGCAGCGGCTTTGGCCGAAGCGCTCCTGAGGGCCGCGCCGCACGCCAGTATTCTGGCTACCTCCCGGGAACCATTGCGAGCTGAGGGCGAGTGGCTTCACCGGCTGGCACCGCTGGAGCTCCCGCCACAAGACAGGCCCTACCCGACTGCCGCCGAGGCTCTGGGTTATTCGGCAGTCGCGCTATTCAACGAACGAGCCGCCGCCAGAATGGACGGCTTCGTGCTCGACGATACCGCTGTGCCGGCGGCTCTCGAGATCTGTCGTCGTCTTGATGGCGTACCTCTGGCGATCGAGCTCGCAGCGGCTCGGGTCGATACATTCGGCGTCGCGGAGTTGGCCGCCCGGCTCGACGACAGGTTTGGCATTTTAACGAGCGGCCGCCGCACGGCACTGCCGCGGCACCGGACCCTGCGCGCGACAATCGATTGGAGCTATGACCTGCTGCCGGAAACGGAGCGGTTGTTGTTGCACCGTCTCGCCGTGTTCCCCAGCGGCTTCAGCGATGATGCGGCCGCCGCGGTCATGAAGGACACCATGTCCGATCCGTCGGCGGTGAGAGACGCGATCGCCAACCTCGCCGCCAAGTCGTTGATCGCGCTCAGATCGGAGACTGCTTCTCGTTGGTATCTGCTCGAAACGATCCGTGCCTATGGATTGGAAAAGCTGGCTGAGAGACGCGAATATTCAGCTGCGGCACGGCGCCATGCGGAGTACTTTCGGGATCTGATAGTTCCGGTGGCGGAGAGCTCGACCTACCTTTTGAGCGCCGACAATTTGATCCGCTGTGTCCGCGAGCTCGACAATGTCCGTGCTGCCCTCGATTGGTCATTTTCGCCCGAAGGCGACGCCACGATCGGCGCCGCCCTGACGGCGGCGTTCGCGCCGATCTGGACGCAGATCTTGTCGCAGGCGATTGGTGGTCCGCCCGCCCCGCGGGCCATGTCGCTGGTCGGCGAATGTTGCGATCGCGTCAAGCGGATGCTGATGCACAAGGGGCCCGACCTCGGGCTGAGCACCGCGCTCGAACGACGAATGTTTACCGCGTACGCGACGGCATTGACTATGACATTGGCGCCGGTCGAACAAGTTCGTGCCGCCGTTAGAAGAGCGCAGCAGCTCGCGGAGGGGGTCGACGACGTTGAGTGGCAGCTTCACCTTCTCTGGGTCCAATGGTCGTGGGAAATGGTGTCCGGTGACTACCGGACATCGTTGACCACGGCCCGGTCAATAAAAGCGTTCGCGCAGCGCGGTGTCGACGCCGCCACGAGGCTCATGGGCGATCGTTACCTCGGCACCTCGCTGCTCTATGCGGGAAGGCTGCACGATGCGCGGGATCACCTCCAACGCGTTGCTGACCATTATCTCGCGCCGAGGAATGGGCGTCACGCTACGCTATTTCACTACGACCAGCACCTGGTGGCCCGCTCGAAACTGGCACTTGTGCTGTGCCTTTTGGGCTACGTGGATAGAGCTTCCGAAGAGACTCGTCTCAGTTTCGAGGAGGCATTGGCGTCCGACGCGGGATTTACCCTTTGCTGGGTGCTGCAAGACGGCCAGTGTCCGATTGCACTTATGACGGGCGACCTGGCAGCTGCCGAGACGGCGATCACGGCAATGAGCGATTGCGCGGCAAGACTCGATCACGCGCTCTGGAAGATTGCCGCGACAGCTTGGAAAGGAAAGCTGCTAACCGAGCGTGGGGCGTTCGCACAAGGTGCGACGCTGATCCGCCAAGTGGTCGACACATGCGAGCAGACGGGCTGGCAGATCTGCCATGCCCAGTTTCTCGGTTATCTCGCGGAGGGCCTAGTCGGGCTCGGTCGGCTTGACGAAGCCCACGACACCATAGAACGAGCGATCGCTCGTGCTGAACAACGCGGAGAGGGTTTGTATCATGCGGAGCTCCTCCGCATGATGGGCGAATTGCTGTTACGGAGGTCGGCGGGCACCCACACACAAGAGGCGGAAGATTGCTTCCGCAGAGCAAATGAACTCGCCCGTGAGCAAGACCAAGCCGCCTGTGGCGGTGGCCCTCCCTGCGGTCGGGCCAGTCTTGACCGCGGCTGCGCGCGGCGCCCTTGCCGATCCCAGGTCGGGACGAAGAAACGGTGCGCCGATCGAACAAAGAAACTGGCTCTTGATGCCATGCCAGACCGACCACCTGCGCCAATTGGCAAACGTGACAGTCACGATTGCCGCAGGGGGTGAGAACATGCCCAAACTTCGCCTCGGCGCCGGGCCGATGACCCCGGCCGAACGCCAAGCGCGCCGCCGCGCCCGGCTCCGTCGGAACAAGCGCACGCCGGCGATGCCGTCGGCGCGACGCACCCGACCGCGACCCCAGCGTTGGGCGGCGGCGGTGGCGGCGCTGATCGAGCTCCAGGACGAATACCGCGCCTGGCTCGACAGTCTACCGGCGAGCCTGGAAAGCTCGAGGCTGGCAGAGAAGCTGAACACTATCGTCGAGTTCGATCTCGAGGAGCTGCAAGCGATCGACCTGCCGCGCGGCTACGGCCGCGACTGACACAGGAGGTTCACCACCGGCTTCATCCAAACGCCATGGTCAATTGCTGAACTTGACGCACACAACTATTCGATAGCTGACCTTGCAAGGGGTAGCCGTCCGTCAGGGATGGATCAAGCCGCCAGAGCACTGGACTCAAGGTCAAAGACTGACTCTCCTGCGGAAGTCTCTCCCCAACCGAGACCCTTATTGGTCGATCCACCGCGCTTGAAACTCTGAAGACCGGACCGCCGGAGCATCGGGTGTTGCAGCGTTGCAGTAATCCGGAGTGGATGACCAAAAGGCGCTACCTATAGAACGAGCGGTTGGCCGCGACGCGAGCGAACGCAAACGCGCCACGGACAATCGGAGGACTGAGGTCTTTAGAGAACTGCGTTTCCATTTACAGAACCGCGACCGGGTTCGGGATGACCTCAATTGCTGCTTTCAGCCTCTTGACCCATTGGTCGCCATACCGGGCATGAACATCTTTGCCTGCGTGGCCCGTCAAATATCGCTCGATATCTTCTTTAACGGCAGGATGGCCTTCCGGAGTAAGGGTGTAGCTGACCGCCGTATGGCGATGGCTGTAAAAGGGCTTGTTCGGGTCGGTGATGCCAACGACATTGCGCAGCCACTTAGAGATCGGGCTTGTCACCTTACCCGCCCGCCTGCCGTATGTATCGAGTGAGAGTTGTGGAAACAGCGGCCCATCACCGACTGAGCCGACGTAATCCAGAAAACCTT
>Ga0306922_10008343_pt1 | contig 10049 bp, 8 predicted proteins | sample sta12Cox44000082_FD_203758 | JGI IMG/M metagenome (GOLD analysis project Ga0306922, IMG submission 203758) | Lab enrichment of tropical soil microbial communities from Luquillo Experimental Forest, Puerto Rico - statoxic.12C.oxic.44.000.082 (v2)... | ecosystem: Environmental > Terrestrial > Soil...
GAAGCCATGGTGGAAATGGTTGAAGCGCTGTACGACGACGATCGACGGTGCGAGGCCGAAAAACCAGGGAGCGTCCCCCCAACCCCAATAAGGAGCCCCTGCCCAATCCCAAGAAGCGGAGAAGTCGGGATAGGGATACGCAGAGGGGTACGGGGAATACGCCGGCGGCGGAACCTCGTAGACCTGCGGCGGCAATCCTGGCGTGGTCTGGGTGATCCGCCAGCTCCCGTCGGCTTGTTGGCACCCTTCGACGACCGCCTGCTGCGGCTGCCCCCCGACCGTTACCGGCACAGTGTAGCTGGTGCAGGAAGGCTGCACCGCAAGCGGTTGTGCACTGGCGGTCGGCGCTGCGAGGCTCGCATCGGGCAGAGGCTGACACGCCCCACAGGCCAACACCACCGCCGTTGCCATCGTCGGGATCCGGCGCATTTCCGCCTTCTCCCGTCGCGCCTCAAGCCGGGCGCGTCGGGTCGGCGCCCAGCCTGACCACCAGCTTGCCGAAGTTGCGCCCCTGCAAAAGCCCGACGAACGCCTCGGGCGCCCGCTCGAGACTCTCCACCATATCCTCGCGATATTTGAGCTCGCCGCTTTTCAAGAGCGGTGCGGCCATCGCCCGGTACTCGCCGAAGCGCTGCCATTGGTCGCTAACGATGAACCCCTGGATCTTGAGCCGCTTGCGCACCACCGACATCAGGTTGGGGCCAGGTCGCGGGTCGACGTCGTTGTACTCCGCGACCATGCCGCACATGACCATGCGAGCGAAATCGTTGAGCCGCGGGAATACCGCGTGCTGCACTGCGCCGCCGACATTCTCCCAATAGACGTCGATCTCTTTGGGACAGACACGGTCGAGTGCCGCGCCGAGGTCCGCCGAACGATGGTCGATGCAGGCCTCGAAGCCGAGCTCGGCCTCGACCCAGCGACACTTGTCGGCCCCGCCGGCGATGCCGACGACCCGTGCGCCGGCGCGCCTGGCGAGCTGGCCCGCGACCGCGCCAACCGCGCCCGAGGCGGCCGAGATTACGACAGTCTCGCCGCGCTGCGGTTTGCCGATCTCATCGAGCCCGACATAGGCCGTGAGTCCCGGCATGCCGAGCACACCCAGCGCCGTGGAGAGCGGAGCCTCGGCCGGATCGAGCTTGAGGAGGCCCTGGCCAGAGACGGCGCTGTAGAGTTGCCAACCATAGCCGCCCAGAACAAAGTCGCCCTCGCGAAAGGCCTGATCGCGCGAGCGCGCGACCTCGCCGACGACCCGCCCCTCCATGACGGCGCCGACCTCGACCGGCCGGGCATAGGAGCGCTGGCCGCTGATCCGCCCGCGCATATAGGGGTCCAGCGAGAGATAGATGCCGCGCACCAGTACTTCGCCATCGGCGGGGTCTGGCAGCGGCGCGTTAGTTATCTCAAAGTCGGCCGGAGTTGGCACCCCGGTGGGTCGCCGTTTCAGTAGCACCTGTCGGTTGCGGTTTTCCATCGGCTTTTCCTCCCTGGTGGGCGCACGAAAGAGGTAAGCATCGTTGCGCGGATTCGAAGCCCACGGTCCTGTCCTACCGGCAAAACACCCGGACCCAACCCCTCACCGAGCTGCGGCCTCTGCGACCCAAACGGCTCAAGACCGCGCGGCCCGGGGCGGAATGGTTCATCTCGCGCCCCATCGCGGCCTTGCCTGCGCCGTCACAGCGACGGCCGGGCCGTCGAGATCGGCAATCAGACCGCGGATCGCATCATTCCGCTGAACGAGGCTTTCGCCCGCGCTGACGAGCAGGTCGGCATCCTCGTCGGGGATCGTCAGACCGGTCGGGATCGCCTGCAGACGTTGGCGTTCCTGCGGGTCGGTAATGCTCGCCAGGGATATATGCACGAGCGCGCCGCGCACATCGGCGCAATCATGTCCCTCGATGACCCGTGCCTGGGCGCAGCGGGCTTTCCGCACGCTCTCTACCAATTGGCGCAGCTCGCTGGCGGTCAGGATCAAGGTTTCGAAGTTGTAGGAGTCGATCTGGGTGCCGGAAACGGCCCCAAAAATCAGGCCAAGACCGGTCACAACCCGTTGCTTTGGTAACGATGGGTCGCTCGCCGACTGCCCGTCAACGCTGAGGACGAGAATCCTGCGGGCCTTCAGTGCGACCCGGCGAAAGGTCTCGCTATTCTCATCGAGCGCTATAGCGCCGTTCGTAACGCCCCGCAGAGCGAGATTGTCGGAAATGCCGCCATCGAGCAGGTGGACGTATTTGGTGCGCTCCGGGTCGAGATAGCGGTTTGCGGTCCTTGCCAACAGAGCGCGACGGGACAACTCGTCGGGCGTATCGGCCCACTCCGCGGGTGCTGCGGTCGGCGGCCGGACGCCGCGACAATCCGGTGTGTGGCTGGTCAGAGTGATCGGCGTAAACAATACCGGAAAGCCATTGCTGGCCGCGACCGCGCGCGCCACCGGAAAGCTCGAGAGGTCGGAGCAGATCAGGTCGAAATAGGGTTGGGTGAATGAAAAAGGGATGCCATTGGCGATGTCGGTGGCATCGACCGAGACGACCGGCAAGCCCTGGCGGAGCAGGTCGACATAGGTGGCGCCATGAAACATCAGCCGGTCATAGATCTCTGCCATCCGATCATTCGTGCCGTAATAGGGGTTGACCAGCCAGTCCCAATTCCACGGCAGCAAATATGTCCCCCAAACATACGCGTTGATATCTTGCTTCAAGAACTCGCGGGGGAAGGTCTCGAAGCTCTTGTCGTGGTAGAGCCCGTAATGCATCGCCGGAAAGCTGCCGCCCGAGACGGAGGCTATGTAATCGAGCTCGTCGAGCAACGAGCGGGTGCGACCATTTTCGACCACCGGGATCTGCCGCAAGCCGCGCAGCACACCGTGGGCAAAGGCGGCGGAACGTTTGCCGCCACCGGAAAACGCCATGATGAAAACGATTTCACCCTGCGGGTGTTGCAGCATCGGCAATAAGGCATAGCCACCGCTGTACACCGGCGAGCCTTGTGCGTTCTGCGGCAACGATTGGTTGGTCGGCACGAACGCGGTTTGGCAGCCGCCCAACAGCAGAGCCAGGGTAGCCAGGAAAGTTTGTCGCAGAGGCCGCCTGTCGCCGAACCTTGCCATATCTCGTGTCCCCCGCTTGATCCGCTTTACTTATAAGCCATCGATTGCGCCGGCGGCGCGACCAATGTGCTGGCCACCGACTAGAATCGAACGCGAATGCGAGCTCCAGCCACGACGACGGTGTCGATGCCGGTGAGTTTCCCGGTCGTTGGGCTGATGGCTTGATTGAGACCGGAAGAGACGATCTGCAAATCGCTGGTAAGGTTCATCCATGGCGTAACCGCCATGTTGTAGTACATTTCGATCGCATCCTCGCGCTGCAGGCCGAGGTTGAACTGCTGCCGCAGAAAAGGAAGAAAAGCGCTGCTGAACTGAGTCCGTGCTAAACCAAAGCCGAAGCTGTCATCGGGGCGGCCCGGCACCACTCCCTTGCCGCCGATGCCGGCGATATAGGCATATTGGATCGGGTCCGGGTTCCCGTCGGAAGTTCCGAACCCGAAAAAGAGACCAACCCCGTGCTTCGGGTCGCCCTCGGGCTGCCAGAAATACTGATCGAAGGTATAGCTGATCGTCCAGCTGCTGCCCGTGTGGTTGGCTGGTTGGGTCGGAACCAACAGGGAACCGGCTTCCGAGGATTTGCGTCAAAACCGGGCCTGGGTTTGCCAGGAGGGGAAACTGCTCGTTTAACAGCAGGCGAGTGATATTGGATGGGTCTTGGTCGAGCGAAAACCGGTCTTGGTTGTTCCACGTAAAGCCGAGGCTCTGGTGACCGACGAGCCCGAACGGTGTGACTGTCAATTTGGTGTTGCCGAGAATCAATGCCCCGTGGAATGCTTGGCTCACATCGTTGCTGATCGGTTCGCCGTTTGGGCCGATCGCCAGGCCGGACAAAAGAATGTCGTCCCGCGGCAAGACGACGACACCCCCGCCAAATGTCGACAGCGGGAGCAGAGCGAGGGTCATCGGAAAGTTGAACGCGGTGTTCATGACTGCGTGTGGTAGTTTCCGTTAAACTCGGTTTCCCCCGCGTCCAATAAGTTGAACTTGCCGGCGGTTATACCGAATTGGGGACTGAAGAACTGGGTCAGGCTGGCGTTCGTCAGTGCAGTGGTGCGGTCGTCGGGCGCGGGCAGCAGGGCGGCGGTGTTTACCGGCACAATTGTGCCGGCGTCCTGGAACGCATTTGCTGCCAAACCCGGTATCAGCCGAGACCTTGAAGAACCCGCCCCGGCCAGAGGCCCAGCTTCTGGGTGTCCACATTGAGTGTAATCGACGTTACCCCAGAAATCGCCGCCGCTATTGCGGCCGCCGCCCATGACGACCTGTGGAGTCAACAGCAGATCGACATCGAACACAATCCCCTTCTGTGCAAGTTCATCCCGCAACCCGCCCCAGTCACCGGTCATGCGCGGCCGGGACAGAATGTCGCCGCCCCAGGTGGCCGGCACGTCGAGCAGTTGTGCGCTCGCTTGATGGGAAAGAATAACAAACGGCAGAGCGAGTATCAGACACCACAACGGTCCGACGGCATTTGACCGCTCCCTGCTGTGCTTGGCCGGAGGTATCGATACGTTGCTACCGGTCATCGGCGTTTTCCCCCAGGGCGTATGCTGTTCTCTCGCTTCACTGGCCCCCGGCTCCTTCGCCGATAAGCCTAAATTCATCCACCGCGCCGGCGGACGAGCAAACTCACTTCACGGCTTGCCGGTACCTTCCCTTGCCGCTCCAGCTGATCCAAGAACCGCGCGTTCCTCACACCTGAATATCGTGTTATTGGCGGCTCACCGCAGCCTTCGCAGTAGCCTTGCGCTCTTATTCTGTGTCCTGAAGCATCTGTCCGGAAACGTCGGCGGTCACCTTGAAGATTATCCCGGTGAACGCGAAAGGCGGTTTGCAGAGCTGCGACACGGCTGAGCCGGGATTGCGGCCGACTGTGAGACCACCGCCGAGCCCTAGCAGGCTGCTGAAAAAGTCGGTCGGTGATGCTTCCAGCCCAATTCGTCACCTTTTGCCCCTTCGTAACCCGTTGATTTAATTAGACCAGGGTTCCCGTTGCGAGCCCGTTTCATGACCGTTTTTCCAAAATCGCGACTTTTTCCGCAGCCTGCTAGGAGTAGCGACACGGTCACCGGCAGCTCCGTCTGACCGACGAGCTTGTCGTTCATATAGAGCTGCGCGCGTCCCACTGATCCTTTACCCTTTGCGATATCGGGTTTGCCGGTTGGCTCGAACTCGTAGCGCAGCTTTGCTTTGCCTTCTGGCACGGGCTCGTTCGATTCGACGTGGAATTCCTGCGCGCCGACATAGTTGTGCACGTAGTGCAATTTGTTGTCCTTGTTGAATGGCGCCGTCGGAGCCGGGATAGCCCTCCGACCCCTCGGTAATGCACGCCATACCATTGGAGTGATGGTTGCGCCCGGTCAACATGCGTGAACGCGACGGCGAGCACAGCGCGGTCGTGTGCATGTTGGTGTAGAGGAGGCCGTTTTGGGCGAGCTTGTCGAGGTTCGGTGTGTTGATCGGCGAGCCGTAGCAGCCGAGCTGGCCAAAGCCGGTGTCGTCGAGCACGATGAAGAGCACATTTGGAGCGCCAGGTTTGGCGCGCACCGGGGTCGGCCAAGCAGGAGCGGATTCGCCGATCGTGCGGCCCATACGACCGGGGAAGGTAGTTCCGGGCTGATACTCTTTGAGCTCGGCATGCGCCGCGTGGGAAAGCCCGGCGGCCGAACCCGCCGACGCAGCGACGAGGCAAGTGCTGCTGAGCAGCAGATCACGGCGGTTTACTCCTTCGGCTTTCTTCACGACTCGCTCCCTCGACTCACGATGCATCGAAAGTCGAGCTTCCGGATCGGCCTCATTCCGCCGAGCTGGCGGTGTCCCGCTCGGCCTTGCGGATCGTCTAGTTCTCCGCCTTGTTGAGCTGCACCGGATCGAGGTGGATCTCGACCTTCTTCAGAGTTCCGGTGAAGGGGTTGGGGGATGCGTAATCGTCGCTGACCGGCGAGCCGGTATCCACGCCGATGTCGAAGGTCTCATCGGCCGAATAGCGCGCCAAAACCGTCTTTTCGACGCGGCCTTCGCCGACCTTCGTGTCGTTGATAAAAAGCGTGACGGTGCCGCCCTTTGCTGCGCCGCCTGGATGCCGGCGGCCTCGAGGATCGTCGGCACGATGTCGATCGCGTGATGGAACTGGGTCCGCAGACCGCCTTTGTCCTTGATACGGTTCGGCCAAGAGACCACCAGCGGATTCCGCGTGCCGCCGAAATGCGAGGCGACCTGCTTGCCCCATTGGAATGGAGTGTTCATCGCCCAGGCCCAGCCGACCGGGAAGTGGTTGTAGGATTTGGGGCCGCCGATCTCGTCGATGTGCTGGAGAATGTACACGGTGTCCTCGGGTTGACCGTTGAGCGAGGTCATCTCGTTGAAGACGCCGTTGAGCGTGCCTTCCATCGACGCGCCGTTGTCGCCGATCTCCCAGAAGACCAGCGTATTGTCGGCCTGCCCAACTTGCTGCAGCACGTCGAGAACGCGGCCCACTTCGTAATCGGTCTGGGCGGTGTAGGCGGCAAAGGTTTCCATAAGCCGGCTGGCGACGCGCTTTTGGTCGGCGCTCAATGAATCCCAGGCGGGGATCTCAGCTGGCCTCGGCGTCAGCTGGGTGTCCGGCGGAATAACGCCGAGGGCCTTCTGTCGCGCAAAGGCTTCCTCACGGTATTTGTCCCAGCCCTGGTCGAACTGACCTCTAAACTTGTCGATCCATTCCTTCGGCACATGATGCGGAGCGTGCGTTGCTCCGGGCGCGTAGTAGATGAAGAACGGCCGGTCGGGCGTGATCGACTTCTCCTGGTAGATATACTTGATGGTTTCGTCTGCCAGGGCATCGTTGAGCGTGTAGTGACCCTCCTTTCCTTTCGGGACCTCCATCTCAACCGGTGCGGTATCGCGGTACAGAGCAGGCGCCCACTGGTTCGCCTCGCCGCCGATGAAGCCATAGAAATGGTCGAACCCCTGGAGGCCGGGCCAGCGATCGTACGGCCCGGAGACACTCGTCTCCCAATCGGCGATATTGTGATTTTTGCCGAAAAAGGCGGTGCTGTAGCCGTTCTGGCGCAGAATCTCGGAGACCATCGCGGTGCTCTTCGGGATCTGTCCGCTATAGCCCGGATAAGCATCGCCGAGTTCCGTGATGACCCCGGTTCCCACCGAATGGTGGTTGCGACCGGTGAGCAACGCCGCTCGAGTCGGCGAGCACAGCGCCGTCGTGTGAAACCGCGTGTAGCGCAAGCCTGCTTGCGCGAGGCGATCAAGGTTGGGGGTGGCGACCTGCCCGCCAAAAGTGCCCCATTGCCCGAACCCGCTATCGTCGATCAGCACGACGAGCACATTGGGCGCGCCGTCGGGCGCCCTCTGTAACGGGATCTTGTCGGGGGTCGAATCCTTATAGGTCCGGCCAATGATGCCCTCGAATTTGGGTTCGGGGCGCGGCAGCACGTCCTGCGCCCCCGCTTGCAAAGCGAGCCCCGAGACGCCGACCACCAGCATCCCGGCCGCCAAACTTGCGTTCCAAGTGGGGCGTCTCGACGTTTTCACGGCGTGCTCCCTTTTCTGACCCTGCAGCGCCCGCGCAAGCTGCGGGCAAAGCGGCACACGATAGGGCTCCAATCCAGCGTGTAGATTGGAGGTCGTTGCGGTTTTTTGTGAGGTTGTTGCGCTGTGGTTTTAGGCCAGCGCGGCGCGGTATCGGCCGGGCGTCAGCCCGATCTCGCGGCGAAAGATCGATGTCAGATGGCTCTGATCGCTGAAACCAACTTCCTGCGCGATCAAGGCAAGCGGCTGATTGGTCCGTCGCATCAAGGTTTTCGCCCGTTCGATCCGCCGCTGCATGACGTAGCGCTGCGGCCCAACGCCGACCGCCTGCTTGAAGGAGCGGCTGAAATGGTAGGGGCTGAGGCAAGCGATGTCGGCGAGCACGATGAGCGAAAGATCGTCATCGAGATGCGCTTCGATGTAGTCGCGCACGCGCTGCAGCCGTTCCGGCGAAAGGCCCTTGCTGGTCGGCGGCAAGAGATGGGCGCCAAAACGCCTCGCGAGGCGTATACACAGGGCTGTGCCCAGGCTTTCGACCAGGATCCTGTCTGCAAAGCAGCCTTCGACCTCTTGGGCCAAAGTCCTGGCGATTTGGCCCAGTAAGGGATCGTGTAGGTGAAGCAAGGGTTCGAACCGGGTTGCATTAACCCCAAGCTCGGGCAGCAACGCGGGGTGAAAATCGCTATCCCATGCCAGCAGAACGAACCGCGCAACCGGCGTTACGCTTCGGAGCGTTACGTCGGGCGGACAAAAAGAGAGGATGCCGGGCGCGACAGACGGAAGTTCCCAAGTGGGCCCTTGCTCAACCTGGACGAGCACCGGGGGGAGCGGATCCAGAAAAACGGTCATCCGGTACCGGTCACCTCGCCAGATGGACTCGCCGCCGCCTCGGCGGTAGCTCATCGCCGTGATCGACGGCCACGATTTGATCCTCGAGACTTGCAAGTCAGGGACTTGCCAGACCGAATTGCCAAGCCCGCGCGGATTTACGCCCGATAAAAGCTCGTCGGTGCTATCCTCTTCGCTTGATGCTGGCATGTTGCCCCCGGAATCGCGCGGTCAGGATCATTACCGTGACCTCTCGGTATACAAGCCGGTGGCGCTCCAGATCGAGTTGTCTGGATCAACGCTGTGTGGTTTGTTCCCTCGTTCAATATTGGACGGTTGCACCTACCAGAGTCGCCGCCGCAAAGGTCAAGATCAGAGTCAATTGGCTAAAGTTCTAGTACAAGCCCTTTCGGGATTTTGTAAAATTTTGTAACCGACTATCGGTGCCATCGCGTGAAGTGACAACCTCAGCGGCATTTCCTTTTTCGCTTGGTCTTAACCTCGCTCGTCTCGAATTACATAGCAAAACCCAACATGGAGACTGCGGCCATTGGGCAGGAATGCGTGATCGCCGTCGACGTGTACATCTACGCCTACCCGCTCGTCATCGCCGAGCCGACCGTGACACGTGAGTCAATGTCGAGGTGCCGACCGAACGGCGCCCCGGGTCGGGAATTCGGCCGTTTCGCGAGGGTCAAAATTAGCCAGGCGCCTCACCGAGGAGGGCCTTCGCGGCATAGATGAAGGCATTGGCGAGCTGGCCGTCTTGCACAAGCTCGCCGATATGGCAATTGAAGGCGGCGCAGATCGCTCCGAGCTCGGTGAAATGAATGTGTCGCCTGCCGGTCTCGATGCGGTGATAGGTCAGACGCGACATGCCGAGGACGCCGGCCGCGGCTTCCTGGGTAAGCCCCAGCATGCGGCGCCGGCGCCGTAGAGCGGATCGAATGCACGCTTGTGCATCTTCAGGACGACCCATTGGCCGCTGCTGAAGACTCGAACTGAACAGTCGGGCGCCTATGGCGGCGCCGGAACGTGTGGCCTTCGATCGGTATCCCTGGGCACGTATCCCGCTCAAAGTCGCCATCTATGCCCTATCTCCGTCCACGATTTGCTAAAATGATAACATAATCAATTTAGATAATAACAATAATCACTGTAATTAGCAATATTATTGGTACGATCTCCGCACAATCTGACGCCGTCTTGACGATTCTTGCCACAATCCTCATCGATGCTCGGCCGAAGGGCGCTCTGACCGTCCCGGAGTCACCAATGGATTTTACGTTGCCCGACGAACTCGCCGACCTGAAGGAGCGCACCGAGCGCTTCATACGGGAGCAGATTTTGCCGTACGAGAACGACGGCAGGCAGACAACGCACGGGCCGGCCGAGGAGCTGCGCCTGGAGCTCGTCGGACTCGGGCGCCGGGCGGGATTGCTCAGCCCGCATGTCGGCCGCGAGTGGGGCGGCCTCGGTCTCGACCACCGGGCAAAGGCGGTTGTCTTCGAGGCGGCCGGCTATTCGCCGATCGGGCCCGTGGCACTGAATTGCTTTGCGCCCGACGAGGCCAACATGCACCTCCTCG
>Ga0306922_10008345_pt1 | contig 10048 bp, 8 predicted proteins | sample sta12Cox44000082_FD_203758 | JGI IMG/M metagenome (GOLD analysis project Ga0306922, IMG submission 203758) | Lab enrichment of tropical soil microbial communities from Luquillo Experimental Forest, Puerto Rico - statoxic.12C.oxic.44.000.082 (v2)... | ecosystem: Environmental > Terrestrial > Soil...
CCGCCCGATCGGTGAGGTTAGGACCAGCGACAACACGCGAGCCGTAAAGATCGTTTGGACCGCGCATCTTGCCAACCGCAAGGCGAACTTCTGCGCCTTCCACGGTCAAGCTGGCGCGGAGGACAATCCGCTATTCGCAAGCTATGGAACGCCGCAAAACCCGAGACTGAAGGCCCGTAACGACAAGGTGAAAACAAGCGCCGAGCGAAAAAAATCGCTGGAGCTTGACCCCGGCCTGCAAAGCGTTAACGGCGGCGATACCGTAACGGTGGCGCACTTCGCAATCGATCACGATCTAAAGCAAAACAAGCCGAGCGGCGAAACTAAACTAAAAATCCGGACACTCGGTGAACTGCGGTCGAATGCCGACGGACATTTGATCGTCATCGGAGGGATGGGACAAAGCGATTTTGATCCGGGCCTGGGGCGCGAGACGATACAGCATTTTGCCAACAACGACGGCTGGTTCGACGACATGTCTGACGGTCCCGTGGACGCGGAGTTGACGATCGATGGCGCCAAGCAACAAGTCGCCGGCGCCTGGGTGGTCGTCGGCCCGCCTGATTTCGTGCCCCCCATCCGTAGCTACCGCACGATGTACGACTCGCTGACGGACGTGATCGTGCGCGAGATGGACGTTCCGACGGACGACGGGCTTTTTGCCGGTCCGCTCGCCCACATCGCGGCAATGAACGATGATTGGAAACGGAACAAGACGATACGGGATTTCAAGCCGAGCTTCACGCGAGATATCGCGCCGATCCTGAGCGCCATCTCCAAGATGGAACGCGTACATCAACACCAGATGGGTCCTCGAGCGCGCTATCACGGATCAATTGGCGCTTTGAATTTCAACGCGCTCGGAGGACCAGGCAGCCTGCAAGCCAATCGCGACGCAGTTTTCGAACGAGTGCGAGATCCAAATACGTTCGAGAGCGTGCCGAGACCGCCAATATCTCCCTCACAAATGCCGGCCGCATATGGCGACTACTTCGAAGCAGCAAATAGCAGAGGTGACAAAAACGATCCCGCCTATTTGCATTCAGTTTCCAAGCTGCAATACGCGCTCCTGCGTGCCTGGCAGAAAGGCGACTTTGTTGAAGATTGGAAACAGGTGCCGGTGAATCCGCCTGCGATCACGCCTGAGGGACTCGACCGCGCAGCGCTGGAGAACATGTCGGGCGGGGCGTTCTACCCGGGTATGGAGGCGAGCTGGTTATTTGCGAAGAAGGAAGTCTGGGAAAAACCGCTCCGGCTGGCTCGCAATCGGACTGTGGGAACCATTCCAGTGCCTGGAGAAGCTCGACGGGACGTCCTCGTCGAGGCGGGCGCCTTCTCGCAGCAAATGGCCCTGCCGTGGCAGGCCGATTTCCTCGACTGCTCGGCTGACACTGTCGATGACCCGTCGGTCGCGGGCGGACAGCGTCGAGTCGCATGGTGGCCGACGAACCGCCCGGACGACGTGTTCCCGCTCGATAGTCCGAAAGATCGGCGACCCTGGGCAAGGGTGGCCGATCCGCAGGCGCCGCTTGGTTTCCGTGAAATGCAATCGGGGAATGAAATGGTGAACCTCTGGTCGACGCTCGGCTTTGTCGTCGAGACGACCCCTGACGGCGCGTCGAAGGACCTCTATGAGGTGGAATTCAATAAGGCACCTGTGCAGATTGCGGCGGCAGCTCCGAAGCCGGCAGTGGGCTTGAAAAAGCCGGCAAGGAGAAGTCGGACAACATCGAAGGCATGAGGGTCGTACGCCACCGTCACTGGCGTGGACGCGATGAGCGGTTATGACATCACGATCGTCGGCGCCGGACCGGCCGGCAGCGTTCTCGCTCTTCTCGCAGCGCGGGCGCGCTATCGTGTCTTGCTCGTCGAAAAGTCGCAATTCGATAAGCCACGTTTCGGCGAGACGGCACCACCCGAGCTGCGGCAGGCGCTCACGCGCGTCGGTCTCGAGAATCTTGCGCAAGCACCATTCTGTCGTGACGCGCCGGAAGTGTTATCGGTGTGGGGAAGCGACGAACCGAGGTTGCGGCATCACATCTTCTCGCCCTACGGCACGGGGTTGCACCTCGATCGCCGGGCATTCGATGAAGCCTTGGCCTTGGCGGCGCGTGACGCCGGCGCCGATTTGAAACTTGGCTGTGCCGCGCGCTTCGCGGCCCAGCCACGAGGTGGCTACATTGTGCAATTATCGACCGGCGAACGTGTTCATACCAACGCGGCGATCCTTGCCACAGGCCGCGCCGGCAGCGGCCTCGGCCTTCCGTATGCGCGTGAATACCTCGACAACAATGTCGCAGTCGCTGCGCGGCTTTCGTTGCCCGCGAGGCATCTCGACACGCGGACGGTGATCGAAGCGGTTCCGGCAGGGTGGTTTTATTTGGCGGCTCTGCCGGGCAACGAGGTCATTGTAGTGTTAATCACATTAGCGACGCTCGTCCCCAGCGAACGTCGCGCGCGTTTGCGCTGGTGGTTGGAAGCCTTGGCACAAACCATTGTCGTCCGCAATGCGTTGAACGGGTGTCGTCTTCCCCAAACTCTATCGGTGGCAAACGCACGCGCTTCTTTTGCTCTATCAGGTGCCGGCGACAGCTGGCTTGCGATCGGCGATGCGCGTATCGCTCCTGATCCGCTGTCCGGTCAAGGGATCATTTGGGCGATCGACGACGCTGCTTCAGCGATGGAGCTTTTAACACGCATGCACGGGCGCGATCTTGCCCAGGAGATGCGGGCGAGAACCCTGCGCGACGTCGAGGCCTATCTGTTCGAACGCTCGCGCGTCTATCGGAGCGAGCAGCGCTTCAAAGATGACGCCTACTGGAGTGCTGTTTCCAGATCATCCGCTAGCGTTCCTCATCGTCCAGCAGCTCCGGCAGTTCGGTGATCGCACCACCAAAAAAAGTGACGTTGTGAAACGCATCATGCACGCTTGCCTCTGCCACGGCGCGCGCCTCACTGCCGTTGGTGCCGACCACAAAGATGCGGGTGTTGTGGTCGGTCATCGGCAGACGCCCGTCATCCTTGGCTTTGGAGGCATCAGGCAACGGGATCGATACCGCGTTTCGAACGCGCAGCTTCGGACCTGCCTCTGCTCTCCCGTCGATCAATAATGACGTCGCATTCTGCGCGAGGAGCCGCAGCAGTGCCGGCCTTTCCACCTGCATGACACCGCCCAGGGCCCGCCACCCGGGGGCGCCCAATTGGTATCTCCGGACGTTTCGATATCCGAGTTTGGTCAAGTCATCGGCAAGCCGCTCGCTACGGCCGCAAAAGAGACCGTTGCAATACAAGATCAGAGGCTGAGTTTGGTCGGGGATGGTTTTCGCGACCTCGACTGCGTCGCCGACGTACAACGCTGGCGTCGTGCCTGCCTTTGGCGGAACAGCTCGCGCGCTGGGAATATGACTGACGGCGTATTCTTCGTACGGTTTGGCGTCGAGGACGATCGCGCTCCCCTCGGTCAACGCCGCTCGCAGTTCCGCAGTGCTCATCTCGGGACTGTGTGCGACATTGCTGAGGACCCCATCGAAGATGCTCGGCGCCTCGCGCCCATGCGCTGAAGGCTGCGGTTGCACCTTCGTCGAAGCGGCTATTGCACCCATCACCATGATCCCAACGACCAACACGATTCCAGCCTGTTGACCTGTCGTCATTGACCAACCCCATCTGTCCGTGCCGCGACGACGAAACTGTTTGTCGTTGCAAACCATCCGCGGAATTTCCTTGCTTCTTGAGATCTCATCCGTCGTCATCGTGGCGAGGCTGCGTGATCAGCATTCGATGACGCCGATGTTGAAGCAGCGGGTTTAAGGCAGTTTTATCGCATCCGCTGCACAGACCGCGCGACACACAACCTGGCGCACGGCGCCAGCTTGCTATGTCCCCCGTGCTCCAGTCGCGATGATTCGACGGACAGGCTTTCGCCACGGCCCTGCTGCGCGAAGCGCCAATCGTCTTGGCAAACCGCCCAGACTGCTGCGGAACACTCTATTTGCCGCTCGAGACGCTTGGTGGCAAGGTGTTGCTCGATACTGCCGCTGGCTGCGGCCCACGGCGGATGACGATCCGATGCTGACGGTGGCCACGCTGCTCACGGTCACAACGGAGACGATTCTTCGGACCACGGTTAGCTGGAGACGGCTTTCCTCGCTCGCTATATCTGTACCGTTCGTACCTCTTTTATGGCTAGTGTTCCATCCAGCCGGTCCCAGCAGTGCATCGGCCCTGACGAGTTGAATGTAGCGCCGAGATGCCGAAGCCTGTTTGGCATTTCCACGGCGGCCACGGGCGCGGGAGGTTAGATGTGCTCGAACATCGCGATGCATCGGCCACAGAGCGCCGTCCATGCCTTCGCATCTTCGGCGCCCGCGGCATATACGGATCTAAGAGGGCATGAGGTAACTCACGACCCTACCGGCAACCGGCGCCAGTTCATATCGCTGCTAGTCGGCGGCCGTTTGTCGCTCAACGGTATCTTTGACACACTCCTTGTCCTTGCACGTGAATATTTTTTTCAGCATCGGTGTATATTGGTGGTGCTTTGCCGGTGTGGTGAGCCACCATTGCCATCCGTTGTCGTATGATACCTCGCCAATCTTAAATTCACCGCCTGTGTAGTCGTACATTTGCCAGGTCAACCATCCGACAAGGACTTCTTTGTCTAAAAATTTGTTTTGGTAGGCATTGATCTCGTCATACATCAAGCCGAAAAGTTGGAAATAGATTTGGTGAGCATCGCCTTCATCGAAAGGACTCGGCTCCTTTTTCACCCTCTTGTCCAAGTCGTGTGCAGCAACACGGATCTCGTGGTAACGTTTAGTGAAAGTCAAAAAAAACTCCGTGCGCTTCATTGAGGCGGTTAGTGAGCTCGTCACCCAAATCGCTATGATTATAACCACAACCTGACTTATAAGTGTCCCGATAAGAGATTGCCATTCGTGCAGGCGACTAATCAGATTTCTACCGCTATGAACGATCTGTGGCATTGGCCTGCACGCGCTTTGGATTGATACTAGGTTACGCTAACCCAGCTAGCCTCTCGGCCGTGGGTTCTGCACATCTCCTGTGCCATGTCTGCAGAGCCCATTTGGTATTTCGAACTTTAGGAAGGAAAATCGCGAGAGTTGAGTGAGCTACTTCATACTCGCAAGAAATAATGCAGCCCTGTGCATCCGCACGCTGGGCGAATTTATCGGCCGAAATAGCCTGCGTCCGACATGAGCGCCCCGCCCGGCCGCGTTGTACGAGGCGTGCAACGCGCGCTCATTGCCAACCTGGGCCGCGAGCTGACAACGCGCCAGCTCTGTCAATGGACGCATCCGCGCGGGGTTCATTGCCGCAATCGGCACCACTGAAAGAACATTTCCAGGGCGATCCGGCGTGCTGCTGACAAGGTTGCGGTTCGCGTCGGCCGGCGGTGGCCCGATGGCTGATTTGGCGCGGTAAAAAAGGGTTGCAGGCGGCAAACATTCAAAGGCAATGCAGCGGTTTGCCGGTTCGGTTGGCGGCAAACCCGAGCGAAATCAGGCGTCAGAAGAATCGAGCAATTTGTGACGGCGATCACAGCGAAGGCAAGGCATAGCGATTATACAGGGACCAGGCTCCACGACGGAAAGGGGGAGACCTATGATTAAGATTATACTCTCCGTTGTCGCTGCTCTCGTTGTTACTGTTGGTGCGCTCACGATCACAGGTGCAGGAGACGATAGGTCTGGCACGCCCACCATGACCACGCTTCCTTTGCAGTACTAGATGAGCGCGTTGCAGTACTAGATGAGCGCCCATGGGCGCTGGCGTTTGTTTTTTCCTGTGCGCCGATGCCGCCCGCGATCCATGACGCCGCGGAGGCCGAAAATGGAATTTTTTCTGACCGTACCGTTCTTGAATCAACGATGTGGAGCGCAGGTTCACTATCCGTAACTCCTTCCAGGAGTGCAGTCAGGCGCGGGAGGGGATGGTCAAGGATGAGACCGTGATCAGCCCCCGCTTAGTGGCCCAGGTGGGATGTTAGTTTTAGGGTTGGCCGTTGCGGCAGCCGGCGGATTTTTCGCGGTTGGCGTTCGGCGAATGCGGGCACGAACATCTCTGGCGCTGCGAGCCTCGAAGGATGTTTGCCAGACCCTTCCGACCGCGTGCGCTTCCGCAGCGGCGGGTCAGGCCGCAGATTTTCAAATACGCAGCCGGCGACTCGCGCCGAACCTGCTTAAACACCTCTCGCCATGCTGCTGCCTCCGCCAATCGAGCAGAAAGCGCTTGTTGAACGCTCGGCGCGTGGCCTCCGGCGAGCCACTTGGGTTTCAGGGATCACATCCTGAATTGAAGGCACGGGCTGGCTCGCAGCCACTTACCCCCGCTTACTCCCGCTTCGCCGCAAGGCTCCGCTTCAGTCCTCGAATATTGCCGAAAAGGACACCCGCCTGAAGCCAGCTGGCGTTTCCTCGTTGTCGCCCGCAACGCGCGGCCGCTTCTGCGTCAGATGCGCGGTGGCCAGCCGATTCCAATCGTAGTCGTATACCTGCCCCAGATACTGCGCGATCTCCGCGTCGTCGAAGATCAGACTGGCATCCCGGTTGGTTTTCACACCTTCGTTCGACCAATTGTGGCTACCGAACATCACGATGCTGCCGTCCACGATGATAGTCTTGTTGTGGCAAGCCGGTTGAAAGCGGAACACCTCGCGCGGGAATCCCAGCGCCACCAAGACATCCAAACTCTCTTGTTTCATAAGGTCGCGGCAGATGATCCGCACGTCGAGTTTGTCGTCAATCTTCTTCTTGAGTGCACCAACCAGAAGCCGGAACTCGTTGAAATCCTCGTTCGTGCCCCGGAGGTTGATGTACTGGTTCTGAAACCACACGCTCTTCTTGGCGGAGCTGATCAATTTCAACACGTGCTCAACATAATTGTCGGGGGTCAAGAGCGGCTGAACGCTCACGACACGATTGACGCGCTTTGGCGGGAAGAGCTCAGGGGGCGCCGCAAAGGCGATCGGTTCTTCCGCTTCTTCCTCTGGCACGAACAGGTCTGGCGCCGCGAACGATGCGGCTGTCCCTGCCTGCGACAATGCCAGCTTGAAGTCACGATTTATGTACGTGTCGTAAATAGACGCCAGCCGATCATTGACGACGATGGCATGATAATCGCGGTTGTAATTCCGCTGGAACTGGGCGGGAAGATCATTCGGGTTTTCCGTGAAGGGATGCACGTCCGGCTGATTTGATGATTGCCAATTCCCGCTCGACAACCAAACCGCGTTACCGTCGCGCACAGCGACTTTGATGTGGTAGGCAGATGCCCAAAGGCCATCCGGATTGGCCTTAGAGACCAGCGTTGCCCATGTCATGTTGAAGCGATTTTTGAGCTTCTTCTCGAGTGGATCAATGACCTGATTTTTCTCGTCAAGGTCGTTGGCTTTGACGCCCGATTTCGACGGCTTCTCGGGGACCGGGTGCAGAACCAATTCGAGCTCGCGTCCTGGAGGTGTTACGGCAGCACTGACGGCTTCGAAGATATGTGGCGCAGTGAACTGGTACATCGCAACGGTGAGCCGCTTTTGGGTGCCGGCGAGGAAGGTCTGCAGTTCGCTCCAGCCGGCTTCCGGGCTAACACAGATAGTCACGTCCATCTTTTCCTTCACGAGCGGCAAATCCGGGGGATCCAACTCCTCGTAGCTGCCAGTTTTGGGGGGGCCGAACGCGATCGCTTCCTCGCCGCCAATCAATCTCTCAAAAGCTGACACCGTAGCCCCCTCCGGCAAGCTGAACGAGACTGCTAGGTTCTGTCGGCTCCCCGCGAGCTCTTGCTCCTCGACCGTAGCTTCCGTCACGTTGAACGGAACGCCGAACTTCTCTTGCAGTTCGGACGCGCTAACCGGTGCTGTTCCCGGAGTCACCGCAACGACGACGGCCGGCACCGGAGCTCCAGCCGGAGGGTAGCCGTAACCGGGCCGAACGGTGACCACGTCCTTTACCGCCGACAGATCCTGGCGAACGCGCCCGAGTACCTTCATGATCGGCTCGAATGCGGCGCGCACTTCGCCTGAAACCTCGAGAAGGCCCGAGTCGTTCATGAGATGACCTCTCCTTCATTCACGAACTTCGCTCCAAAGGCGGCCTGCGATCACGCCAAGGCGTCCGTTCGAATGCGCGCGGCAGGATCGCCCAGCATCACGTAGTTTTGCGCGTCATTGCGTTCCAGCCAATAGGTGACGAGATCGCGGTCATTCGGACGCATGAAGCTCGGCGCGGTTGGCGAGGTGGAGCTCGCCAGCACCGTCGACAGCGCGGCGAAACGCGCGCCGAATTGCCCGCACAGCGCGAACCCGACAGGCTGGCCTTTCAGGATAGATCCGAGGCAGTTTCTAAACGCGTGGATTTGCGCGTCCGGGGCCTTGGGTGCCTGAATCGAAAACCCCCAGGCACGATCGATGTGGCCGATGACGGCGAGCGCGCCGCCGTTGGGATGCGCGAGCAGGCGCCGTGGCAACGCCGCGATAAACGGCTGCGGCGCCAAAGGCGGCGCTGTGCCGGCCTGTGACAGGTCCATCAGGAACTGATCCGCATCGGGCGTACCGTTCCCGTAGCAGGCGAATAGAAACGCGACGAGCCCGTTGACGTTGGCGTCGTCGGCGACGTCGGCCGCGGCGAGGACGTGTTCCGCGCGCGCAGGACCGAAGCCCGGCCAATCCTGGCACAGCAAAGCGCCCTGGTCGGTGAGCTGATTCGGCCGCCCCGACGGCAGCCGCGCGCCATGCGACGCGGTGAAAAGCACTGCGGGCGGGGCGGCGGCGTGCAAGCTCGCGAGCAGTCCTTCTTTGGTCGCATCTTCCCCAACCCAGAGCTTGCGATCGAAGCCGAGGTCGGCGTGGATCGGCCGCTTGAGCGCGCCGACCGCGCCCGCGATGCCGTTGGCGAGCGGATCGATGAGGAGCGACGCGCTCAGATTCGTGGGCGGGTCGCCCAGATGACGCGTCCCCCAATAGGTAATTTCCTTTGCGTTGGGAACCTTGTTGCCACTCTCGTAAGCCACGATCGAGCGCGCGTAACGCTCGTATTCGGCTGCCGTATCGAAGGCCAAGCGGCCCACGGCATACTCGACGCCAAGAAGATATTGGAAATCGAATGGGATAAGATCCGGCGGCGCAATCAAGAGCAGGTAGTACGGAAGGACCTCCGGATCGGGATTGCCGGCCGAGACGTGATGGCGCCGATACCAGTCACGGATCTGCTCGCCTTTCTTGTAATCAAGCACCTTGAGGCGATCACCGGCCTGTTTCGCGCGCAACTCGACCAAGGTATTCACTGCGTCGCGAAGGCTCTGGGGTGCATCCTCATGAAAGACGATTCCCCATCCGGCGTCCTCCAGTTTGGTCGGGTCTATATCGAAGGGCACCCCGAACGACCGGGTCGTTTCCAGATGGGGGACCCCGAAGGGAGCGGCACCGGGCTGAGCGAGCACTTGCTTTGCAAGGTCGTCGATCGACCTCGGTGCGAAGGCGTAGTTTCCGGTCTCGATGTCTATTCCGTTGACGTAAATAAGGTTGGGATCGGCGGCCATCGCTCATCCTCCAGCGCGCTAATCCCCCGCCCCAATAAGACGATTTCCTTCTCGAAGCAGCACAATTGCAACGAGGTCCGTCTCGGCCCTTCGAACACCATGCCTTTGAAGATCATGTCGGAGTTACCGTTGCGTCGGCGGCATCCGCCGCCATCGGCCGGATCAACGATGTTGGCATGATCGGGGCGATGGCCTGAACCCTGACGTCGGCCACCTCGTGCGGGCTCATGCCCTGCACGTCGATTTTGGGCTGAGGCGGCTCTCCTGCCTTCGTACCGATTTGGAAGCTCTCGAACGGCCCCGCCAAGCCGCCGGCTTGGCGCCAAGTTCTCAGGACCATGTATTGCCGCATGCGGGGATCTCACGCTTGCAGGGACGGATGGGCATAGGAGGGATGCTCCCATCTCGCGTGGCTGCGACGGAGCGAATCGGTAACGCCGCCGGGCTGGAGCCGATCGGGCGCGTGCAATCTTGCCTTCTGCAAGTACGCGGC
>Ga0306922_10008352_pt1 | contig 10045 bp, 11 predicted proteins | sample sta12Cox44000082_FD_203758 | JGI IMG/M metagenome (GOLD analysis project Ga0306922, IMG submission 203758) | Lab enrichment of tropical soil microbial communities from Luquillo Experimental Forest, Puerto Rico - statoxic.12C.oxic.44.000.082 (v2)... | ecosystem: Environmental > Terrestrial >...
GCCGGGCGGCGCTCGCCTCCTCGATTGTGGTGAAGATCGGCACCACATGCGCGAACCTGCTAATCGCAAAGATTTCGCTGACGATCGCGTTGGGACAGGCGACGGCGAGCAGCCGCTCTTTCGGCTTCAGCCGCGAGGCCGCCATCAGCGCCCGCAGACCGGCGCTCGAAATGTATTCGACCGACGAAAAATCGACGACGATGTCGTCGGTGGTGGAATTAACGGCCGCGAGCAGCCGCGCCTGAAACTCGGCGCTGGTGAGATTGTCGATGCGTCCGACCGGCCGCAAAACGAGGATGTCGGCCTGGCGTCTCTCGCCGATCTCCACCCCACTCTCCCGACTTATTATCGCGCAGACGGCATTCTCAAGAGTTTGGCAGGGCGAGGCAAGAACCGCCGATCATACCTGCGATTGAGCCACCGAGCTGCCGGACCAGCGCAGCGGTTGGCCTGTAGCCTTACCAGTAACCGCCGCGAAAGCGAGTCGAGCGCGGCGGATTAACTTTTTCGCAGCGAGGGTCGGGGACAACCACAGCAGGAAGCTGGCGTAGTAGCGGCGCACCTCATGCGGCGGCCGTCCGACTGGGCGATTCGGCAGATAGTCGATCGGGCGCCACAAGACGCTGTTGGCCGGAAGCCGTCGCTTCTCTTGCTCAACGCTGCTGGTCGTCAAAGGCTAGCCCAGCTGGGAAAGCAGCCGGTCCAAACCCGGTCGCGGCTGTTCTCGGCGGCGCGGACCCGTCATTCGCGGCGTCGCAGCGCTGAACCCACTGATTGACGGCGGCTCCGGGATCAGAGCGATAACGTGGTGAGTAGCACCTGATTGAGCCACGGCTCCCCTCAGGCTACAAGGCCGCATGGCCGGCACACCTATCGATCGCATTCCGTTGCATGTCGCGATCCTGCCCGTGCTCGGCGTCGCGGCCTGGCTCGCGGTTGGCAAGGTGGGTCTGGGGCTGCTTGCGCTGGTGCTCGCCGCAGTGCTGCTCGGCAATGTAATAGCTGCCGTGCACCACGCCGAAATAGTAGCGCTCCGGGTAGGCGAGCCCTATGGAACACTGGTGCTGGCGCTCGCCGTCACGGTCATCGAGGTGGGGCTGATCATCTCGATCATGCTAAGCGGCGAGCCCAACCTGACCCTGCTGCGAGATTCCGTGCATGCCGTCGTCATGCTCGTATTGCATGGTCTCTCCGGTATCTGCATTGTCGTCGGTGCCTTCCGCGACCGGGAATCCGAGTTCCAAGTGGAAGGGGCCAAGGCTTTCCTGGCGGTGCTGATCCCGATGGCGACGCTGGTGATGGTCCTGCCGAACTACCTCGTTTCTGCTCCCGGACCCTATTATTCGCCGCTGCAACTCGCTTTCGTTTCGGCAGTGTGCCTCGGCCTCTACATCGCCTTCCTGTTCATCCAGACAGGTTGGCACCGCGCCTATTTCCTTCCGATATACGAGGGAGGCGCCATGGAGCATGCGAGGCCGAGCGGGCGGATCGCGCTCGCATCCGTCGGCATGCTGTTTGTGGCACTCTTGTCTGTCGTGCTGCTGGCGAAGAGCTTGGCGCCAGCCCTAGAAGCCGGGGTGCAGGCCGCCGGTGCGCCGCTCGCGATCGTGGGGGTGATCATCGCCGCGATCGTGTTATTGCCAGAGACGGCCGCGGCGGTACGTGCTGCGGCGCGTCGTCAGCTGCAGGCCAGCATCAACCTCGCACTCGGCAGCGCGGTGGCCTCCATCGGGCTCTCCGTGCCGGTGGTTGCTCTCGCATCGTTCTGGATTGGACAACCGCTCGAGCTGGGAATATCCGCAGGCGCGAGCGTGCTGATGGCCCTTGGTTTCGTCGTCGCCATCATCACCTACGGCACTGGACGGACGAACCTGCTGTCCGGCATCGTCCACTTGGTGCTGCTGGCGACCTACGTCTTCACCGTCTTCGCGCCCTGAGCAGCATCAACGAGATTGCTGGGCAACCCCCGATGCCGAACCAGGAGCCGCTGGCATCTGCATTGAGCCGCCGCCTCGGCTCGGAAGATCCAGAGCGTCGTGCGCGAGACGAGATGGCGCCGAAGGTTGAAGGTATTGTGAACGGCGGCGTGCATGCTGAGAAGGCACTGTGCGGAGCGAGCCGACTTGAACCGCTGCATTTTGCGCCCTCGTCGTCGCACCACCTGGTGCGAGTTTTCGGTTCGATTATTCTTCGGCAGCCCCTGCTCATGCGGGCAGGGCAGCCGCAGACGCCGGAACGCGGAGGCGTAAGAGCGCAGCTTGTCGGTGACCAGCAATTTGGGCGCGAACCCTTGCTTCTTGAGGAGCTTGCGCATCAGCCGCACCCCCGCCCGGGTGTCGCGGCGGCGCTGAACCGCGGCCGGCAATCGCGGCGGTGCTAAAGGTGGTCCCCCGAGGATATTCATGCGCGGGAGCCCGCCGGAACTGGCGCAGGTCCCGTCCGTCTCAACCCCGCAGCCCATCCCCGAGACCCACGGCCCGGTGAGCGTCATTAGAGGTTGGGGGATGACAGACCCGCAGGAAAGCCTACAATCAATTCGGCAAAGGGGGGGTCGATGAATAGGATGCTGCTTGCGGTCGCCGGACTGGTCGCCTTTGTCTCGGGGGCACCAGACACCTGGGCATTTACGACGCAGCCGGTCACCTCCGACACGATGAGCAACCGCCTGGCGGACCCGGACCAACTCCCGGACAAGACGTCGAAGGGGCAATCCGGCGGAACTACTTTCGGAGTACCCGGCGGTCACCTGATGCTGCAGTTTTCTGCACCACCGTCGAGCGGAACCTCGAACAGCCCATTTGTTAGCAGCCCCAACTCGGCATTCGTGCCGAGTGAACATCGATAGGGGCGGAGCCCGAGCGCCTGCTCGCCGACTAAAGTCCCGCGAAGGGGGCCACCTGCGGCAAATCGGCCCCGCACCGCAAGTCCAAGCGCCCCAGAGCCGCAGAAACCCCGGGAAGTTTCATACCGCGTATGAGATACCGTAGGGCGCAGTGAAACCCTGATCGGGCGGGACGGGTTGTCCGAGGCGCTGGTAGGGCGCTTGCGGGGGGTCCTGGGGCCCGCAGACGCGATATTCGGGTCGGCCAGCGAAACGAACGGCAACATTGGGGTCGAATTGAGCCTATCGCTTGGACCAAGCCAGACGCCCGGATTAGGCGAGTGTGATACTCGCAGCCTGACCCGGCCTTCTCGGAGGAACAATCTTCATAGGTTCGACACTTTGGGGCTCCCACCGGCCGGAGGGCGCTCGCGCTACCTACCTGCGAGGCGAAGGCCCGCGTCGGCCACGGTGATCTCGCCCGTTATATTTCGCGATGTCGGGCCGGCAAGGAACATGACCACCTCGGCGACATCTTCCGCCGTCGACGCGATCTGCAACGGCACCATCGTGCGCACCGCCTCGCGCAACTTGTTGGCGGCCTCCTGACCCGTCCTCGTCCACCAAGGCGTATCCATGTAACCAGGGCAAACGGCGTTGACGCGGATTAGAGGTGCGAGCGCTCGCGCCAGCGACAGGGTCACGCTGTGAAGCGCTGCCTTACTGGCGGTGTAGGCGATCGAGGAGCCGCGACCATCAAAGACGCTGGAAGATGATATGTTGACCACCGCGGATGCACGGCCCGAGACGCGTGCCCCCGCCTCCAGCAACGCGCGCGTCGCGCGCACCATCTGGAACGGACCCACAGTGTTGACGCCAAATAAAAAGTGAAAATCATCGACCGAGAGCGCGTCGAGATCACCATGCGGGACGTGCTTGGTGGCGCCCGCGTTGTTGATCAGCGCATCCAGCCGCCCCCAATCGGAAGCGGCCGCGACTATTCGGCGGCAATCGGCATCATCGGCGACGTTGCCTTGCACGACCCGGACCTCGGCGCCCGCGCTACGACAGGCATCGGCGGTCGCCTCCGCTTCGATCCGGCTCGAGGCATAGTTGATGATCACCCGCGCACCCTGGCGGGCGACGCTCACGGCGGTAGCGGCGCCCAATCCAGTAGCCGCGCCCGTAACCAGAACATTTAGGCCGTCAAAGCCTGCCATCGCTTTTCCTTCCGGCTGGTAGGGAGGTTCGACGCACCGCAGCAAATTGAACCACCCCGCGATACTCGCCGATCTCGACCCCGAACTCCATCGGCTGCCGTTCGGCGTTCCAGCGGGCGTACTCGGCGGCTGAGGCGGCCACCCGACATCACGACGCTACGGTCTCAGCGGGTTTCGGGGTAGACTTGCTTAAGCGCACCTTGACCCCCCCGGCCACCCATGCCCCCTGTCCGCCGCCTCACCGCAATCCTCGCCGCCGACGTGGCGGGGTACTCGCGCCTGATGGGCGCGGACGAGGAGGGGACCCACGAACGGCTCCAGGCCCATCTCCGGGAACTGGTTAATCCGAAGATCGCGGAGCACCGGGGCCGGATCGTAAAGAACACCGGCGACGGCCTGTTGGCCGAGTTTGCAAGTGTCGTGGATGCCGTCCGCTGTGCGGTCGAGGTGCAGCGGGGGATTGCCGAGCGGCATGTGGACGTCCCGCTAGAGAAGCGGATCGAACTTCGGATCGGTATCAACCTCGGCGACGTGATTGCAGAGGGCGAGGACATCTTCGGCGACGGTGTGAACGTGGCCGCACGGCTGGAGGCCCTAGCCGAACCGGGCGGGATCTGCGTCAGCCGAATGGTGCGCGATAACGTCCGCGACAAACTCGATTACGCTTTCGAGGATCTCGGCGAGCAAGAGGTCAAGAACATCGCCCGACCAGTACGTGTGTATCGGGTCGGGGATCGTGACGCCCCCCTTGAGCCGTTGTTGCTGGGTCCACCCTCGCCACTGACGTTACCAGACAAGCCGTCGATCGCGGTATTGCCGTTTCAGAATATGAGCGGTGACCCTGAACAAGAGTATTTTGCAGACGGGATGGTTGAGGAGATCACTACGGCGCTCTCCCGTATCCCGTGGCTCTTCGTCATCGCTCGCAACTCTAGCTTTACCTACAAGGGCCGACCGGTCGATGTAAAACAGGTCGGCTGCGAACTCGGTGTCCGCTATGTGCTCGAAGGCAGCGTCCGCAAGGCGGCGGACCGCGTGCGCATTACTGGCCAGCTCGTCGACACTACGACGAACGCACACATCTGGGCCGATCGCTGCGACGGCGCGCTCAGCGACATGTTTGAACTGCAGGATCACGTGACGAGCAGCGTCATTGGCGCTATCGAGCCACGGCTACGCCTTTCTGAGATCGAGAGGGCGTCTCGCAAGCAAAGCGACCTCAGTGCCTATGACCTTTACTTACGCGCTCTCGCGCAAGTTCATAGATACTCCCAAGAGGGGATGCGCGATGCCATACCCTTGCTGAGACGGGCGCTTGCTATCGATCCGGTTTATGCACCAGCCGGTGCGATGTTCGGTTTTTGTCGTGCTCTTCAGCGAGGACGGGGCTGGGAGGCGCTGTCCGAAACGGAGATAGCCGAGGCCCTACAGCTGTCAAGGCAAGCCCTTGATGTAGGCAAAGACGACCCCGACGCTCTTTGGATGGCCGCCGACGCTATCTCAATTCTTGCCCACGACCACGCAAGGGCTGCCGGAGCCATCGACCGTGCCCTAAAACTTAACCCCAATTCCGCGCATGCCTGGATGGCCAAAGGTTGGATAGCCTGCTGTCAAAACCAGCCGCGACCTGCAATTGAGGCGCTCATGCGGGGTGTCCGGTTGAGCCCCCTTGATCCCCTCGGTTACTTCTTCAAGGGCGGGCTTGCCTTAGCCCATCTGGCGATTGGCCAATATCAAGAGGCTTTGGAATGGGCGGATTTGTGTTTCCGCGAATACCCCCGCTATATGCCCGTCCTCCGTATCAAGGTCGTTTGTTACGCTCACCTGGGGCAGACCGATGAAGCGGGAAAAGCGGTGAAGCAATTGCTTGCCGTCGATCCAAAGTCGACGATCGCGCGATTTACGACAAACCTAACGGGCTATTATCCACCGTCAATTGTAGACGTCTTCGTCGAGGGTCTCCGCAAAGCCGGGATGCCGGAGGAGTGAGGCCCCTCTTGGGGACCTTCTGGCCGCTCTCGGAGGGGTTTCGGAGGAGTTTTCGGGAGGTTTTCCGAGCCCCGGAGAGCCGCACAATCCCTAGCCCTCTCCGAGGTTAGCCCATTGAAAAGGCTAAGGTTTGTCCTAATCGTTCCTGAGATACGCGCCGCGCCCCCGAACCTAGACTCCTCTATCTCTCTGATCTAGAACGTAAAACCTCCGACTAGAAGTCTGCCGGGGGACCCCCGCGACGGAGGACCCGAAGCCCCCTGGGTGGGGGGAAGCCCCCGGCATCCGGTCTGGTGCCCAGGGTCGAGGGACGCGAAACCCGCGCTGGGCCTCACGATCCGGGGTTCGGAGGGTGACCGGCGAGCATCGGGCGGGCGATCGGGCGAAGGGACGCGGCTGCGACAGCGTCGTGGTCGTCTCACTCACGCACGCGCGAGGCGGGTCAGGGTGAGGGTATCAGAGAGACCGGGAAGGGGGCGAAACGCAGCCTCGTGATGACCGTCTGATGACCAAATGACCACGACGCGGGCGCAACGGTTACCAGGTAGTGGCCTAACCTATTGAAGAATATGGTGGGCGCGACAGGGATTGAACCTGTGACCCCTACGATGTCAACGTAGGATAATAGCTTTCCGTGGGTTGCGAGAAATATCCGAGAGTGCGATATGTCAATGCCATAGACCTGAATTCTGTTGCCTCTTGTTGCCGATAGCTTGACTTTCGGTGATACCTAGGGGATACCTAGCCTCGCCGATAGAGCGAGGGCAGGGCGATGCGCGTCAAGATCACAAAGCGCGCGGTTGATGTCTTACGACCGACCGCGGACGGACGCGAGGTGGTGCTATGGGATGCCGAGCTGAAGGGCTTTGGCGTTCGCGTGCAGCGGGGAAGCGTCAAATCATACATCTTGCACTACCGGGTCGGCTCGGGCCGCGGCGCGCCGCTTCGCAAGCTGACGATCGGGAAACACGGCTCGCCGTGGACGCCGGAAACAGCGCGGGCAGAGGCAAAACGGCTGTTGGCGATCGTTGCGCAAGGTAAGGACCCGACCGGCGCCAAGAGCCAGTCGCTGACGGTCGGACAACTCTGCGAGCGATACTTAGAAGCGGCGCGAGCCGGGCTCGTTTTGACGCGCTTCAAACGCTCCAAGCGGCCGGCGACAGTTGCCATCGACGAAGGGCGCGTACGCCGCCACATCCAGCCGCTGATCGGCAAGATCCTAGCCCAGGATCTGAGACGCGCCGACGTTCAGCGGATGGCCGACGCGATCGCCCAAGGTAAAACCGCACGAACCTTCAAAAGCAAGCCGAGTGATCGGGCAATCGCGGCCGACGCCTCCGCGGACCCGGCGATCACGATCGACCCCAGCGTGAAGCCGCGCGGCCGGGCGGTCGTCACGGGTGGCGCCGGCACGGCCGCTCGTGTCGTCGAGTTGCTGGGCGGCATCTACTCATGGGCGGAAAAGCGTGAACTGGTCACCGGACCGAACCCGGCGCACGGGATCGAGACGGCGCGTGGCGAGGCAAAGGATCGTGTCCTCAGCGGTGACGAGTTGCGGGTGCTCGGCAGGGCGCTGGACGAAAACGTGGTAAAATTTCCGATGCCGGCTGCCGCGGTTCGACTGATCGCGCTGACCGGGCTGCGCCGTGGGGAGGCGTGCGCCTTGCGGTGGAGCGAAATCGACTTCGGCGGCTCTTGCCTGCGACTCGAAGCGACAAAAACTGGGCGCTCGACGCGACCGATCGGCAAGGCCGCACGCAACCTCCTTCGATCGTTGCCGCAGCTGTCCGATGAATGGGTATTCCCGAACCGCAACGGCACCGGACGCGCCGACTTGAAAGCCTCGATCGCCTGGCTGTTCAACGCGGCGGGGTTGAGGGACGCGCGCTCGCACGATCTACGGCGCACTTTCGGCAGCGTCGCCGCTGACCAAGGGTACAGCGACGCGACGATCGCCGAGCTACTGGGGCATTCCCCGCGTGGTGTTACGCAACGCCACTACATCCGTCGCCCCGATGCCGCCTTGGTGGCGGCGGCCGATCGCGTATCGCGCCGCATTGCGAAGGCGCTCGGCGCCGCCGACGAAAGCGCAGAAGTGGCACCGCTCCCGGCGTAGTGTAACCGAACGGCGGGGATAGGCTGGCCAGCCGACAAGCGCGGACGCCCCACCGCGTTTCCCGCTGCCATGAAGCGGGAGCCTGCGGAGGCGCGCAATGCCCACAAAGAGGATCCAGCCCCGCTGGGGCTCGCCCAGCGGCGATACCTCTGCCCCGCCTTACCTGACAGCCGATGACATAGCGCGGCTGGCGCGGCGGTACAACATCGCGTCACGCGGCAAGCTCGCCAAAGAGCTGCACAGAGCCGTGAGGGCGATCTGGATGGACCAGCAAAGCCGAACGAGAGCGTCGCTGGCTGAGCAGCGGGCGGCGCTGCTCGAATTGGCGCACTATGCCGACCCGCTGTTTGAGCGACTGCGGCGAGGAGTCCTCGACCCCGAGGCGCGGCGCCGATTGAGAGCGGTTTATGCCGGCCTCGATCCGGATTGGCGCAAAGTGAATGTCGATGGTCCACTGCTTAGCGACGGGATGATTTCGGACATGCGCCGCCAGGCGCGTGATCAGCTCGACCGCGACATTGCCGGGGTGGCTCGATTGGCCCAGAACTCAGCAGTGGCAGCAGGCAAAATCAAGGTGGGACCGGGGACCCCCGGCGATCCGTCGCAGCGCTATGCCAAGCGTAGGATTGACGAAGCTTTCGCGGCCACGACCGGAAAGCGCCGCGGCGGCCGAACGCAGTTTGTCACTGAGGTGCTCGACCTGCTCGTAAAAGCGCAGGATCCGCAAAGAATTACCCGCCGCAAACGGGTAATTGACCCTAGATAGACTGATGGCGACACTGTGTCGCCTCGGGAAGCATCGCGCCATCATGTACCAGATAAGGTTGGCGTATGATGCCTACTGATACTGCGCATCGGCGGCTGCGCACCCCAGCTGCAGCCGAATATCTCGGCTATGCCAAGAGCACCCTTGAGAAAAGGCGCGTTACCGGCGACGGCCCGCCCTTTATCCGGCTCGGCCGTGTGATCGTGTACGACACCCGCGATCTCGACACGTGGCTCGCCAGCCGACGCCGACACTCGACCAGCGAGCCCGATGTCTTCGGCTCCGCGCGATAAAAACGGTAAGCCCGGCTTGAACCATGCCGCGAAAACGAAGCGGCCCCGGTCGCGCCCGCCAGCGCGCCGGAGCCGATACCCAACCGCATGAACGCTTTCTGATACAAGAGTGCGGGCTCAGCCGCCAGTGTGTTGAGTCGAATCTCGATCTCGTGGACATCGCGGCGCGAGCGATTTATGGCGCGCACCGAAAGAGTTCAGCGCCTCGCTGGGAGCAGGCAAGCGCGAGCGTCAGGGAATGGGTAAGGGTACAAGCGCGCGCCGCCATCGCCGCGCTACGGGCCGCAAATGGGCCGTAAGCGGGCCAGTTTTCGCAGTCGCGATATCGGCGGGCCACCTAAGGATCAGACATGGTGCTGGTACACCGTCGAGATGATGCGATCCGACGCGTGGCGCGACATGTCGGTCAATGCCCGGCGAATGCTCGACTTACTGGAGATCGAACATCTGAGCCATGGCGGCTACGAGAACGGCAATCTGATCATGACTTACGACCAATTCGTCGCGGGTGGAATCCGCCGCGGGTCGATCTCCGCCACGATTGCAGAACTTGAAGAGCTGGGGTGGATCGAGGTGAATCGTGGCGGATACCGCGGGTTTGCGCGATCGTGGCCGCATCGCTTCCGGCTAACGCACCGGCGGCAGCGGGTCAGGCCCGAGGTCGGCATGCCGTATCTGGTCGAGGGGACGCATGACTGGCGTCAATATCGCTCGAAAAAAATCAGATCGAATGGTGCCGAAAACGGCACTGGCGCAGTACCGGAACCGACACTGTCATCGCGCAGCGAGCGCCGTTTGACCAAGCAACGCTGAGGGGTGCTTTCAGTACCGGATGCGGCA
>Ga0306922_10008353_pt1 | contig 10045 bp, 10 predicted proteins | sample sta12Cox44000082_FD_203758 | JGI IMG/M metagenome (GOLD analysis project Ga0306922, IMG submission 203758) | Lab enrichment of tropical soil microbial communities from Luquillo Experimental Forest, Puerto Rico - statoxic.12C.oxic.44.000.082 (v2)... | ecosystem: Environmental > Terrestrial >...
CCAGGTCGAGCGGTTCTTCAACAGGATCAAACAATGTCGTCGGGTGGCGACGCGCTATGACAGGCTTGCTGCCAACTACCTTGCTTTCGTTCAACTCGCGTCAATCAGGCTCTCGCTGCGTCTTTATGAGTCCGCGTCCTAGCAAGCGCAGTGCCTCGTCACGTCTTTCGCGGTGAGTGCTCCCTGTTTATTGAGCTTGTCCATTAGCTGCCATTGCTTCAAGCGACCGCCGTTGGTGGCGCTGGATGAATTGTTGCGCTCTGTCTTCAGCGGTCAAGTGAAAGCGTTCGATCGGACGTAGCATGTAGACGACTCCTCTGTTTTAAACTGAGATCGCGAACCACATTTCGCGCGGGCGCCCAGGACCGTTGAGCTTCTGTTTGTCGAAGCGCGCCTTGCCAGCATCGAGCAGCTTGCTGAGCGCGGCGTCGATCCTGTCGGCGGACGTGTTGCGCCCGAGGTGGTTGGTGATGTCCATCCGGCTTGCCCCGTTGACGCCCACGCTGCGCAGCAGCCGCAGGATCGTGTCGGCGAGCGGGTCGCCGGTGGTGTCGCCGAAGATGAAGCGCGCGGACGCTTCGCAGTAGTTCCACACCGCCAGCGCCGCCTTGAGGTGGGCCACGTCGATCTTTTGCGCTCGATCGAGCAGCGCGTATAGCAGCGCCAGCCGCAATGTCTGCGCCTCGCTGCGAGCGGTGATAGCACCGATGAGCCCCGGCACTTCCGCCGTGAGCTTGGGGTAGTTCTCAACCCACATCTCGGCGGCTAGTTCTGTCATGGTGACTTCCGCGGTCATACGCGCAGCAGCGAGCGCGTCGAGTGTCGCGCCGCTGAGCCGATTGAGCGCGTCTTTGTCCGGTATTCCGCCGAACGGCAGCTCCTTGCTGCGACGGACGCACGCGAACAGAAAGCGGTTGGCGAAACCGTTCGCCATCGATGTCTGATTGAGCTTCTGCCGCAGCTCCTCGATTGTGACGTGCGCGGTGATGGAGACGTGTGGGCCGGTCACTTTGGTCGGTGATTGTTTGGTCGTCGTCCGCAATTGTATTGGGCAATCCCACGCTTCGCGGATGATGGTCTCGACGGAATTGCCTTCGCGCCGCATACGGTCGAGTACCGAGGAGAATTCGCGTTCGTCGAATAGCACCCGCTTGTCAGTGACACCGGCGTCGACCAGCACCTCGAGACCCGTTTTCTTGTCAGTGCCGAAAACGGGGTCGCGGATCGCGTGCAGGATGCCCTCGCCCGAGCTGATGCCGCTAGCGATGTTGTTGCTTACCCAATCGGAGGCAGCGATTTTGAAAATGGGGCGCACGCGCTGCGCCGATGTGCCTTTGCGCGCTTTGGCTGTTGGGCCGGCAAGCAAGACATAGAGCACCGGATAGTGCTCGGCGCCGTCGGCGATACAGTACGGCTGGCGTCCGACCGCGTTGCCAAAGCATACGAGGAATTGCAGTAGCATCGCGACCGGATCGCTCTCAGTGTGCGGCAAAATCGTCTTCACCACATCGCCGGCGAGGCCGTGGTAGGCGGCCTCATCCAGCACCGGCCACGCACCGACGTCGACCTTCGCCTCGGTCTCAGGTCCAGTCTTTGTCTCGATCTTGGGTGCAGCACCAGGCGTAGCGCCGCCATTGGCCTTGCCGCCCGGCTTGTCGTCCGGCTCCCACAGCTCCTCGGTATAATCGCCGTGATCAGTGTGCGTGGTTCTCATATCCGCACCAGGTCGTTGAAGTCTTTTACCTTCGTAGTGCGTAACATGCGCACGGAGCGACTCGCGGCGACGTAGCGCTCAGCGCACGCTTTGGCACATGCCGCGGCATCTTCCTCCTCGGCGCGCTTCTTGACATCGTTGTCCACCAGGATGGTGAGCTTCTCGATGCTAGGCAGCACCGGGAATTTCGCGATGTTGGTCTTGGATCCCAGCGGCCACGCCGGCGGCCCGATCACCCCGCGGCGAATGGCGCCAAGCACGGTCTCGATGCCCTCACCGACGGCGAGCTCGCCCGTGGGCGGCCACAGCTTAATTGCGCGCACGCCAGGCCAGCGGCCCATGGTGAGGCGCCTGATCTTTTCCGCTTCCGGCGTCAGGCCGATGCGGTGGATACCGGCGGGCGCGTCGCTCTCAGCGTCGCGGAACAACGCGAGCAGGCACGGGTGGCGGGCACCATTGTCACCGAATGGACAATGCGGGTGAAACCGCAGCACCTCGTCGACATTAGCGGGGAGCACGGCGAGGTCGAGCCCGCGGGTATTAACGAGGTAGCGCGCAGCCAGCGTGAAGGCGATCGGCTTCGCCTCAGCCCACAACTCGAGCCCGCGCTCGAGCGTGTGCGTGGTATCTTTCGTTTCCGCCATGCGCGCGAGCACAGCATCAGGGAGGTCCATGTCCTCGTTGATCCAGCCGTGCGCTCCGCAACCGAAACAGTGATAGTGTCCATCAGCATAGAGTTGGCAACTCGGCGTCTTGTCTTCGTGAAACGGACAATGAATTTTTTCGCGATCGAAGCCTTGCACGTCACTGGTGTAACCGGCGAAGCCGTCGCTGCGCTTGCTCTCATTTTCAGTGGCGCAGTAAATGACGTGACGCCTTCCCACGGCAGCGAATTTGCGTCGGTGACGGGGCTTTCTGCGGAGACAGCCACCTCGACTTGAGGGCTTGTCTCGGTGCGCATCTCATCCAAGCACGTGAGAACGATGTCGTCGCTCGGAATATCCTCATCGGCGTCCTCGGTATCTCCGACGTCGCTTTCAACATAGTCGACGGTTGCTTGCGCGCTCGATGGCTCTCCCGTTGCAGGCGCTTCGAGAAAGAGCGGGCCGACGCGTACCTTGCCGCCGAGCGGTAGACCCACGGCCCATGCCGGTGGGTCGAGCAACAAGGCGAGTGCGTCTTGCGCAGAGATCGCGCCGATTGGTGCTTCGATGATCAGCTCGTCGTGGTTATGGTGCACGACTTTCCAGCCACGCGCCTCGGCGCGCGTGATGGCAGCGGCGAGCAGGTCGCGCGCCATGCCCTGCACGACATTTTCCACGAGGAGCCCGTGCCATGCGCGCTTCGCTGCCCACTTTCCTTTTTCGTTATCAAAGAACTCGATGTCGAGGGGCGCGTCCTCGAATTTCTCGTTGGGGACCAGGTGTGCGCCGGGGTAGTTGATGACGCGATGGTTCGGCAGTTCGAGCATCAGAGCGTAGCCGTCGAAGCTGGCGGTGACCGGCGGCAACGGAGGCGGGTTGACCTCGACGGGACGCCCGTAGTGGATCGCAGTGCGTGCGGCGGTCAGCAGCCTGCGCCAGAACATGCGCGTCGCCGGGTGCTTGCTGCGCCACGCCTGTACGATTGCCAAAATCTCGGAGTCGGCGCGACCATCATTGCCGACGATCTTTTTCCACGCGCCAGTTGCTCCGCCGAAATTAAATGCGAGTTCGGAATACTTCCCGAGCTGGCGTTCACTTGCGCGGATGTCTTCGACCGGACAATTCTTGCGCAAGATAAGGTGGGCGAGGATGCGGTACAGATCGAGGTTCTTGTTGCCGGTCTCGTCGTACCGCCTGAAGTTGGACAGCTTCCAATCTTCGCCGGCGAACCACGCGGTGCCCCGGCTCTCGATCGTCGACAGGTCCACGCATATAAGTTCACAGCCCGGCGCCGCGCACAGTGACGCGCGTGACAGTTGGCTGAGAACCTTGAGCAAGTCCCCGTAGCGCTCCAACTCGGCGCGATTACCGGCGGTGATAGCATTGAGTAGGGAGGCGGGGAGCTCGAGGTCATTACGCGGAAGATTTTGTAGCTGTGCACCGGGGCTGGTCCACCGTCCTGGCCCTGCGCCGTGATAGCGCAAGGCGTGGCGGATGCGGTGGTCATCGTGGCTGGCATGTTTCAGCAGTTTCGGAAACTTCAGCGTGCTGGCGAAGGCGCCGCGCTGGCGCAGCGTCAGTATTTCACGCGTGAAGGGATCAGGCTGGCGTGCTAAGACGGCGGCGACGGAGCGCTTGCCGAGCGTGGTCATCTGGTGCCCGTGCTCGTTGACCAGCTTTCGGATGAGCTCAGTTTGGTTGATCGTGTTGACGGTGCCGCCGGTCAGCACGTTGACATGAGCGTTGATCTTGACGAGCTCCTCCTTCGCGAGCGCGTCAGCGGCTTCGAGGAACGGCGTATTAACGCAGATGCCGCGCGCGTTGATCATCGCATCGGCCAAGAGCACGCGCCGCTCTTCTGGAGGCAGCGGGCGTAAGCGCGGGTGATTGTAGCAAGCGCGCGTCATCGCGGCGTCGCTCTTGCAGCGCTCCAGCAGCAATGCGAGATCGCGCTCGCGAACGGCGGGGTCCTCGGGTTTCTTGCGCTTGCGCTTCTGCGGGCACGTCACTCGCAGCATCGCTTGGCGCGCTGCTTTGTCTTTGCGACGGGGCAAGCCCAGTGCTTCGCACCGGAGTCCGAGCTCGGCCGGGAATGCGCTCGCGAGCGCTTTTCGCTGGGCGCAGTCTTGGTTCTCAATCGGGATTGGTTTGAACCCGTACCGCGGAATGAGCACGTGCTCGAGGATCAGACCCTCGAAGGTCCAGTTATCGCTGATGAATAGGTGCTCAGTAGGGTTAGCGAACGGCGCCGGCACCGGGTCGCCGCGCCTCCACACCTCGATCGGGCCGTCATCGATGGCGAAACATAAAAAGATCAGGTCGGTGCTTGGATGGCGCGCGTAGTTGAAGGCTCCGTACGTCTTCAAGTCGACGTCTGAATAGGTTTCGACGTCCCAAGGGATGCTCGACATGGCGGCACCGGTGATCTTGAAGCGGTTGCTTCCTGATGCCGCTTCTCAGCCTCTCGGAAGAAGCGGCATCGAGCAGCAACCCGCTGCTTAGGAGGCTAGTACTTGATCTCGTCGTTCGTGACGCCCTTGGCGCTTGGCGGCTCGATAGTTTTCACTTCTCCGCCATCGCCGTAGGTGACCGCACGCTGGTACTCGAAATGCGGCCGCTGCTGCCCACCATACCGGGTAGGCATGAAGATGTTGGAGAGCTTGACTACGGCACAGATGTTATTGTTGCCGTAGAACTCGCGCAGCGAGTTTACTTTGTCGACCAGCTGATCGACGCAAATACCGCCGCCGGTGGTTGAGGTAACGTAGGTGAGCTTGTCGAGCGTTCGATTGAGTAAGTCGACCTGACGCTCTGTTGCCCACGGCCCCTTCGGGTTTCCGTTTGGGTCCGTGGTCCAATTCTCGTGCGGCTCTTCTGCATTGAGCTTGTCGACGTCGGGAAACGGCTCACCGTCCGGGATTGTTTCGCGGTAAGGCGCTTGTCCCTTGTCGGAAGCGGGTGGCCATTTGAGCAGATAGCGGCCGATCCCCCTCACGATATACTCGTCGCCGGGCGGAAGCTCGACGCCGTTGTGCAACCACTTCGGCTCATTGTACTTAACGATGTCGTTGACGCCGCTGCGATCCTCCTTGCCTGCGACCGTGCGGACGTAACCGGCAAAGCCGTCTGACCTGATCTTCTCTTTTAGTTCGTTAGCCATGACTGGCCTCCTGTTTTACTGACTGTCCGGATTAGCCGTTGCCGGACGTCGGCTTTTCTCGCGGGAGCGGCAAACTAGTGGACTCCTAGACGACGATCGCCGATCACGCGCTTGAGCATGTTGATGATGGTGAGCCAAACGTCGTCGCTGTTCTCGATGCAGCCGTTACAGATTGGGTAGGCGCCGGCGGCCGGGTAATCGGTGAGCACCGTCGCGGTAGGCGTGCTGGTTTCATAGACGGTGCTGCATACGGCGCACTTGAATACCCCGACGGCGCTGTGCCTCGTGCCTGAGGGCATGAACGTCACGCGGAGACCGGTCGCCATTTTCATCTCCCGTTCTGACTGATGATCTGCTTGATCAGCTGGTACGCGCGCGGCGGTTCGTGCCACAGCCCATCGTCTATGGGCTCTTGGCCCAGGCGCTCGCGCAATTTGCAAATCGCGACGTTGATTTCATGCAGCGCGATCAGGCGGGTGTTGGCGTCAACCGTGCTCCAATCCATCGTTTCGATGGCGTTGACCAATTCGCGCGCCGTGCGCAAGTCCTTGAGCTGCGCCATGAGCCGCTCCATGACGTCGCGATGCAGCCCGACGAGCGCTTCCTGCAGCTGCTCGGCGTGCCAAGCCCGCCAGGCGCGCAGAAGACGCGCATCGGCGCGGTCGGGCCTGTGCTGCTGAATCCAGGTGCGCAGCGCCAAGACATCGATGCGCTGCTTCGCCTTGACGCCGACGGTAGGAAGGTCGATGGCATCGACGAGTTGCGGGACAGCACCGTCGTCGATCATCACAATGGCGCATCCGCCGCTGACAGCACCGGGATCAATGCCGAGGATTTTCACGGCATACTCCTATTGCGCTGAGCCAGCACCACGCCGTTTTGCTCAAAACGGCCGGTGATAATCGGCGGCACCAGCTTGGCGAGCTCGGCGCTGTCCAAATCGAGGGGCATTTTTTGGCGCGAGGCCCAAGCCTGTCGGGCCAGGTTCTCTCCACGATCCCAGTCGAGCGTTTCGGTCGAGCAGGCGACCGACAAACGCACGCGCGAGCCATCGCTGAATTCGCACGCGAAGACCGGACCGAGGCGTCCCTTGGGCTTCGGGACTTTTGGCTTGCGGATGCGATAGCCAGCCGCTCTAACGATGGCGAGTGCGTTGTCGAGAGTTTCTCCCGGCCTAGGGGTTTTCAGCTTCGAGACGTGAAAGCCAAGCGCTTCGACGATAAGCAGCGCGTGACCAAGAGTTTTGTGAAGAGCGGCACGACCACCGTTGCGAGTAAAATCGACCGCGCATTGGGTTTTAGCTTCGTTGACAGTATTGGCGCGCGACGCACCGTCGAAAGGCTCATACCCGCGAGTATTAAGGCGCTGTGTGAGAAAAAGATATTTCGGGCTTTTTTGTCCTGGATACACGGGTGGGGTAGGCACAGTGCGTATGTTGTAGAGTGCGATGCCGCTAACGTTGCCGACATAACCGTTATCATCGGAACCCGACCACACAATTTGTTGCTTGTTGGTCATTGCGGCACCTTTACGAAATCACCGCCGGCTTGCTCCGCAAACCAAGCGGCGACACACTCCCAATTGCAAAATTCGTGCACCCAGATGTTGTCGCCGTCGTCGAATGCCGAGACCATGATCGTGATCGGGCCGACCGGGTGATGTTGGTTTGCGGGATGTCCGCAGTGAAGACAGTCGCCATCGGGCTTGCAAAACCGACTCACATGCTCTTCGATCGCTTCGCGTTTGGTCGTCATGACGACTTCTCCATCAACTCGCGTCGAACGGCTCGCTCGCGCCGAAGCGATCGGCCCCCATTACTCGCCGTTGCCGGTGCCATAGGCTTTGCGGGCCTTCAGTGCGCGTGTCGCTGTAACGAAGTCGCCGTCGAACGCGACCAAGGCTTGCCTTGCAGCGTCCTCGTCGATTTCGGGCTGGGGAACTTTGATCGCCGGCAGACGGAAACGATCGCCGGCAAGTCGGAAGCGCTCATTTAAGTCGGTGATTACGGATGAGAGTTCCGACAGCCGCTCGGTTGCTTCCGCGCGCAGCGCGGCGAGAACTTCGGGGTCGACTTGTTCGGTAATCGCCTCCTGTGCCCGCTCCAACCATTCATCCTCGGCCGCGCGCACGCGATCTGTGAGAGTACGGTCGTAATAAGGGTCAAACGCCCGCTCAATGATTCCACGCAGAACATTAGGCTGGAGGGTTGCCAGCGCGTCGATCTCCGTCTGCTCGACGCCGAAAGCCTCGCGCCAGCGGCTCGCGCGCTTCTCAGTCTCCTTCAGCGGCGTAGAGGGAAGCCCTAGCTCGCCGACTTGCTCGACCGTCAAGGCGATCGGGACGATTTCGAACTTTAGCTTGGGGAAGCGAAAATCGCGGAACGCTTGGAGCTTGCGACCGATCGATACCGGCATCTGGTGGCCGGCCGGATCGCAATCCGCCAAGGTGAACATCACCATGGGCCGGCCGTCGGCGGCGGCATCCTTAGCAATGCGATAGAGCAGCGTGTCGCTGATCTCGCCGGTGGGCAGGTAGAGGTCGGCCTGCTTCGCCCGTGCGATCGGGAGGACGGCATCCTCAAGGCTTGCCTTTTCACCGAAAATCACGAAGTGAAAGACCTGCCGTGGCTCAAACCCCTCGGCGACCGGCGCCGGTTCCATGTCGGAGATGTCAGGGATCGCGATGTCGACGCCCACGGTGATGAGCGCCCTCGGCTTAATGCAAGCCTTATGGTGGATGAACGGCTCAGCGTTGCGATTGTCGGTGATCCGCTCGAAGTCGATATAACCCAACCAGCGCGCGGCCTTCCCCGCCACATTGACGAGCCACGTCCAGTTATTGTCGTCGTTGACGTAGATATCGCCGTTCGGCTTGACGAGGTTGCTGGTGGATACCAACACGTAGTGCAACCCACGCCAATGAATGCGGCGCTTCTTGCCGATGGCACGGTCGAGCTGTTTGGCGAGCCACTGGCTGTCGCGATGACCGGCCTCGGTGTCAAGCCGGTAAGGATCGACCTGCGGGGACAGGACCGTCAGATCGCCCAGCCGGTTGCCGGTCTTGGCGCACGCCTTCTCCAGCACGGAGCGCAGCACGCCGAAGCCGTTGACCGTGGTAAGGTCTGCCTTAGTGCCCGGGATGGCGGTTGGATTTTTCGGCTGTGTATGCTTAGATGCCATTTGCGTAGTCTCCGAACTTTGGACGGTGAAGAGATTTCGCGACGAAATCCCCCAGCGCAGCGATCTCGCTGCCTGGGGTTTCGTTTAAGGGGGTTGCTCACATGCTGAAGGCGCGCCGCGGAGCGCTGCTACCAGATACGCCGGCAGTACGTGGCGCAGTGCCTCCACTTCGTGCGCGGGAAGGGGACCACGAATGCCGAGCTCGGCCGCTCGTTCGCGCTGCCGTTGCCAGCGCCAGTGCGATTCGTCGGTGATCCGAACCAGGCGGCCGATCCAGGCCTCGTCAGGGCCCCAGCCGTCGCGCTTCATCGCGTAGTACTGAGACCTAGAAATTTTTTCGGCCCGGCAAAATTCCGTGACCGTTTTCGACCCGAGTGCAGCAAGCCTAGCCCACAATGACGCAGGCTGTTCGTTCATGCGGCGGCGTTACTCCCCAAGGATTGCTCTCGGGGCGTACACGCGCGCACTAACCGAGTGTCAGGGCCCTTTGGATGAGGAAATAGCGCTCCAAAGGACCGTGCGTGACCGTCAGAGATAGTTAGACCAGTGGTCGTAAATGACGTGAGATTCGGTAGGAGCAGGATCGCTGTATCGTCTCCCAGCCCAGAATTCAGCATGGTATCGAAGACGGTCGTGTTCGCGCCTGACCATTTTACGAATGCCTCCGGGGCCCAGAGCTTCCGGTCCTAAAATCGGTTCGGTAGCAGCAGTGAAAAAGCGTACGAATGGCCCGGTACGTTGCTCTCCGGTAGCGTCAGTCCCGGCTGCCAGCTTGCCTCTAAGCGGGCCCGTCCACAATTGGCGCACACGTTGATGTAGCAATTCTCGGTGAGCGTCGCTGCGGCGGGAAAAATGCTTGCTGGCCCAGACCTGCAAGAGCTCGTCCCACGCTGTCATGAAGCGAAGAGCAGATTCCAATCGCGCCTTGAGTTGTTGGCCGAGGATCGGGAATGCGATGTCCAAATTCCGCAGTTGCTTGATCAACTGTCGCAGGCGCTCATGCTCGGCTTTGTCCGGTCTACGTAGGCGGCGGCGGCGCATCAGCCAAAAGTCACGCCCGGCCTGCTCTAGCTCGGCACGGATTACCACCCAATCGACCTCTGGCGGCCAGTCCTCCCGTGCTCGCTGAATCTTCGCCCATTCAACGTCGGAGTAGCCGAGGAATGTGTCGGAAGACTTCACCTCCGCCATCCGCCGATCGCGGTGACCGTATCGTCGATCGTGATGCCAAACCGCGGCGCGCCAGCGCGGATTGCATCGGCGATGTAGCTAGGCGCCAGGTGCCCGTAGTGCAGCTCCACCATCCGCGTGTCGCGGTGGCCCAAATTCCGCGCCACCACCATCAACG
>Ga0306922_10008355_pt1 | contig 10043 bp, 7 predicted proteins | sample sta12Cox44000082_FD_203758 | JGI IMG/M metagenome (GOLD analysis project Ga0306922, IMG submission 203758) | Lab enrichment of tropical soil microbial communities from Luquillo Experimental Forest, Puerto Rico - statoxic.12C.oxic.44.000.082 (v2)... | ecosystem: Environmental > Terrestrial > Soil...
CTGAGGCTCTCCCGCAGGAGGATGCGTTTGATCACTTCCAGGGTGCGCCGCCGCCTGATCTGAGGGTCCATCTGCGCCAGTTGATCGTCGCCGTCGCTCAGCGCCAGAAGTGCGAACAGGTAGGGCAGGGTGTCTTCCAGGCTGCGGTCAAGCATCAGCACCTTGCCGCCGACCTTCTCGCGCCGCCGGCGCATGTCATCTCCCGGCTCGATAGCAAAATATTCGTGCAGCAGATCGATCACCGGCAAATAAGCGCTCGCCTTGCCGTGCGAGACTGAGAATGCTTCCAGCGTCGTCCACCCGGAATCCGAGACGAGTTTGAATTCGTGGAACAAGCGCGACTTGCCCACGCCCGGTTCGGCCATAACAGCGACGACCTGCCCGTGTCCCGCTTGAGCCTGCTCGGCGGCGTGCTTGAGTGCGTCCATCTCGCGCTCGCGGCCGACGAATTTCGTGAGCCCCCGCATCGCTGCGCGCTGCAAACGCGTCCGCAATGGTCCCAGCCCGGTCACCTCGTAGACGTTGACCGGCGCACTCACTCCTTTCACCACCGTCGGGCCGAGCGCCTTGAACGTGAAATATCCTTCGCAGAGCTTGCGCGTGGCGTCTGTGGCTGCGATCGAGCCTACCGGCGCCAGGGCCTGCATCCGCGCGGCGAGGCTGGTCGAATGCCCGATGGGGGTATATTCAGCGTGGCTCTGGCCCGTTTGAATCGAACGTACTACCACCTCTCCGGTGTTGACTCCGACGCGAGCCTGCAAGGGCAAGCGTCCCTGGCCGCGCAACTTATTCGAATAGCGGCCGAGCTGTTCCTGCAAGCGCAGCGCCGCGAACAAGGCGCGCTGAGGATGATCTTCGTGGGCGAGCGGAGCGCCGAATAGTGCGAAAATGCCGTCGCCGGTCGACTGCACAATGTAACCGTCGTAATGATGGACGGCATCGATCATCAGTTTCAGCGCCGGATCGACAATCGCCCGGGCGTCTTCCGGGTCGAGGTCTTCAATCAGCTCGGTCGAGCCTTTGATATCGGCAAATAGCGCGGTGACCGTTTTGCGCTCGCCATCGGGTAGCTCGTGGGGTTCGAAAGATGATGGGTCCGCGACTGCGTTTGGGCGACGGTCGAGCGCAGTGTGGCTCAAGCCCGGCTGCGGCTCACCTCCAGGCTTAAGTGCGGTTCCGCATTCCTGGCAGAATTTTGCGGTGGGAAGATTCTTGAAGCCGCATTTCGGACACGCGGTCTGGAAGGCGGTGCCGCATTCGATGCAAAATTTCGCCGCCGGTTGATTATCGGCGTTACACGTCGCGCAGCGCATCCTCTTCCCCTCGAGCCGCGGCTTGGAGCATCCATATCAAAAAGTCAACGACAATGTTATTGGCCTGAGTACCTCTCCTTTTGTCGGAAGAGGCTAAGCGGCATCTTTTGACGCGCGAATGAGGGACCGGCCGGAAAACGGCTCGCTCAGTGAGGTTTTTGCTGATCGCCGATGCCCGGCCGATTTTCCGTCTGGTCCTCTCCACGGCGCAGAACAATCCGCCGCCGCCCCACACCGGGAGAGACCTTTAGGAGGGAGAATCATATGGCTGCCAGACTTCCTTATGTAAATCGCGAAGAACTGCCTGAGCAGGACCGCGAACTCTTCGACCGTATCAGCCGCGAGCGTGGCGGCGCCCCGGTCGGCAACATTTTTCGCACGCTCGCCAACGCGCCGAACCTGTTCCGGCGCTTCAATGCCCTCGGAGGCGAGCTGCGCAATGGCACTCAGCTCGATCCGAAGCTGCGGGAACTCGCGCTGATGACGGTGGGGCGTCTGACCGGGGCCGAGTACGAATTCGTGCACCATTGGAATATCTCGCTGCAGGTAGGCGTCCGGCGTGAACAACTCGAACACCTCGCCGACTTCGAAGGCCAATCGATGTTCAATGAGCAGGAGCGCGCGGTAATGCGCTATGCGGCCGAGGCGACGCGCGAGGTTAAGGTGAGCGACGCGACCTTCGACGCTCTGCGGACGTTCCTCGACAATCGTCGCATCATGGAACTGGTGATGAATGTCGCCTTTTACAACGCGGTCGTGCGAATCCTGGTACCATGCAAGGTCGAACTCGAACCCGCTACCAGGAAAAACTGACGGCAGCGGATGCCGCTAGCGGAAGCGGCTTTGCCGCAATGCGCAATGGAACTGGCGACGTGCGCATCGAAATAGGCCGGCGAGGAAGCAAGCGTGCGGCAGGCGCGGCGCACACCTGTTGCAGCGCGCCAACGCCGGCGGCGCATCAGCACGGGCCGGAATGGATTGTTCAATCAACGGATAAACCAGCCGCAAACCCAAAAATACTCCTCCCTCCTCGGTTCTTGACTTCCTGATACGAATAGGCATAAAGCGGCCCTTCAGAGGGAGGACCGAAGCAATGATTAGCGCAAAGCAATATTTACCAGCACGCACGTTTGGATTTTTCCTCGCGATGTTGCTCGCTGTAGGAGGCAGCGCCGCCGTAGCGATGGCCCAATCAAACACGGCCTTTGGGAGTGGAGCACTTGCGAACAATACTGGCGGCGGTAACAGTGGGTTCGGAGTTGCCGCCCTCGGCGACAACACCAGCGGCTCCAACAACAATGCCAATGGATACCTTGCCCTGATCAATAACACCACGGGGACCAACAACACTGCCGACGGAGCCCTAACCCTCATGAACAACACCACCAGCGATAACAACACGGCCATCGGAGGTAACGCGCTGTTTAACAACACCGGACGCGCCAATACGGCGGTTGGGAGCGCAGCGCTTTTTAACAACACCGCCGGCTTCCGCAATACCGCCAGCGGGGGTAGCGCCCTCTTCAACAACACCGGTGGCGATAACAACATCGCCCTCGGCTGGCAGGCTGGCGTCAATCTCACCACCGGAAACAACAATATTGAGATCGGTTCGCCAGGCGCGGCCGCCGAGGACAGCACGATCCATGTCGGCACCCAAGGCACGCAAGACACCACTTTCATCGCGGGTATCAGCGGCACTGCATTAACGGGCATGCCTGCGGCTGTGTTTGTGAGCTCCACCGGTCAGTTGGGCATTATGCCGTCCTCACTGCGTTACAAGCGGGATATTCGATCGCTCGAGAACCGCAGCCGAGGACTGTGGCGACTGCGACCGGTGACTTTCCGTTACAAGCAAAACCCGCAGGGCCAGCGCCAGTATGGGCTGATCGCCGAAGAAGTGGCTAAGGTCTACCCGGAGTTAGTAGTACGTGACAACAAAGGCGAGATCGAGTCAGTACAGTACCACGAACTGATTCCATTGATGCTGAACGAAATGCAGCATCAGCAGACGGCACTGGATACGCTCAAGGCTCAGAATGCGGCCTTACAGGCACGGCTGCAACGGCTGGAACAAAACAAGACGTTGGCTGACCTGAATGATTAAGGCTTGCGTCTCCCTGCCCGACCGCACAGAGTTGATAAAAGGGGCAGTAGGCTAGTGTGCCCACGGCCGCACTCGATCCGGCCAGGGATTGGGGCGCAACAGCCCTCAAGCCTGATTCAGCGTCATTCACGGTGATAGTCGTTTCGAAAAACGTCGGATTTACGCGGCATCGTGACCCATCACGATCAACGATAACCAACAGAACTTTTTCCATGGTTAAGCGATTTGGTTGCACCGGCTTTTGCCTTGAGATACTTTACGGGAAGCTGCATGAGGCACGTGTCGGACGGCCTCCTGTGGCGCGATTCGGCTGTTAATTGTTTGGGGCTTTGCGGGCCTTGGCGCTTGACTTTCTGAGGCCTTTAATGCGAGTGAACATGAGGGAGTCTGCAAACTAACGCGGAGATCGGCTTATGCCAGAATTCGACCTTGTTATCAAAGATGGGATGATCGTCGACGGAACGCGCGCACCGCGCTTCCGGGGCGACATCGGGATCAAGAACGGCCGTATCGCGAAGGTCGGCCGCATACAATCGCATCAGGCGAAAAAAGCGATTGATGCGAGCGGATTAATTGTCGCGCCCGGCTTTATTGACCTTCACACTCATTACGACGCCCAGATTTTCTGGGACCCGTACCTGACAATTTCCGGATGGCACGGGATCACGTCAGTTGTAATTGGTAATTGCGGCTTCGGCTTCGCCCCGGTTCATCCCAAGGATAAGGACCGCGCGATGCTGACGATGGTCCGCACCGAGGCGATTCCGCTGCGTTCGATGCAGGCAGCGATGAAGTTCGACTGGGAAAGCTATCCCGAGTTTCTGAATGCGCTCGATCGGCAGCCCAAGGGCGTCAATCTGCTGCCGTTCGTCCCGATGAACCCCCTGCTCGGCTACGTGATGGGCATCGACGAATCCAAGACCGGCCGCATGCCGACCGACGAAGAACATGCCCGGATGCGCCAAATCCTGAACGAGGCGATGGATGCGGGCGCGTGTGGATGGTCGGCACAGCGGCTGCCGCCCGAGGGCCCATCTTCGGTGCAGCGCGACTATGACGCGACCCCGATGAACACCGATATCATGCACGACGAAACGTGCATCGAGATGGCCAAAGTGCTCGGCGAGCGCGGCGAAGGCTTCCAGGAATTGACCCTGTCGACCTGGGATCCCAAGCAGGATGCACAGTTCTTTGAGAAAATCGCCGAAATCAGTGGCCGGCCGATTATGTTCGAGGCGGTCGCCACCCAGGATCGCTTCCCGCATCGCCATCGCAACACCATGAAGTGGCTGGAGCGTTGCCGTCAGCGTGGCTTGCCGGTTTATGGCCAGGGCGTTACCACCGACGCCGGCTTGAGCTTCACCTTCGAGGACTGGAACCTGTTCGACGATTCCGATGCGTGGCGTGAGGCGACTACGGGAACGGTATCCGAGCGTCGCGAGAAACTCGGCGACCCGCGCCGGCGCGAAGCGATGAAGAACCAGATGCCGCGCGAGAGCCTGATCACCAGCTACTTCGACGAGATCATCATCACCGATTGTGTGAAGCCCGAGAACAAGAAGTTCGAGGGCCTCACCCTGCGCAAAGCCGCTGCCCAGAGCGGTAAGCATCCGGTCGACGTGATGCTCGACATCGCTGTTTCCGAAGGTCTAAAGACCGAATTTTTTGCACCCGCAATTAACCAGAATACGGAGTTGATGAAGGAGCTGATCGACTATCCGTATCTCGCTTTCGGCGTGAGCGACGGCGGTGCCCACACCAAATTCCTGACCGCTGGGCGTTGGCCCACCGAGGGAATTATCAAGTACTGCCGCGACTATCAGTGGCTGTCACTTGAAGATATCCACTGGCGCTTGAGCGCGCTGCCAGCCTTCTGCTCGGGCTTCAAGGATAGGGGCTTCCTGCGCGAAGGCGCGCCGGCGGACGTGGTCGTCTATGACTTGGCGAAGTTGAACGTTCTGCCGGTTGAAATCGTGCACGATCTGCCGGGCGACGAATGGCGCCGGGTCCAGCGTGCGGAAGGCTACAAGTACACCATCGTCAACGGCGAAGTGACCTTTGAGGATGGCAACTGCACCGGTGCGACCTCGGGCAAACTGCTCCGCCATGGTGTGACGGCGTAACGGCCACAACGTAACGCACAACTGGAAAGGCCGATGGACTCAAAGTCCATCGGCCTTTCTCTTTTCTTTATTTTCAGGCCCAGTTTTGCGGTTCTCGGACGGGGAAGGGTAAGCTCAACTGGTCAGGCGCCTACTTGCGACCATGTCCTGACGCTTCCCAGGCAACAAGACACATGCCTATAACCAAGATGGCCAGCGCCGTTATGGGAGCCCATTCCATCGACTTAAACGTTCTCCAACTGTTCAATCCGCCGATGGGCGCGCCGCGTCACCCATGCCGCCAAGGCCGCCATCACTAGTGTAGCGGCAACGGCGGCCGATACCAATGTCCGGCTGGCGCTAGCATGTTGTTGCGCCAGCCAGGCGATTAGCGAGACCTCGATAGCTATCGACGCGGCAAGCACGAGCTTTAACATTTCTTCTTTAAGGCTCTCGGATTTGGACATTAGTAGCGCTGGAGATGCCTTCAAAAGGAACGCCAGGCATCGTGGCAAGTCTTTATCACGCCGCGAAAAAGATCAGCGTGCGCACCTCGATACTTTCCCGCGGCGCCGCATCCGGTGGGCTGGTCGGATCGTCGACTCCTGTATGGGCGGTGAACCGCGCCCGCCCGTCTTCGGCCGAGTCATAACATTTGAGCAGCAGCACTTCGTCACGTTCCATCTGAGGGAAGTAAAACCAGCGATGGTTCGGGTTGTAGAGGACCGAGAACACTTCGCCGGTACGATCACGGTACTTGAGATCAGTCGCAACGAAGTCCTGCAGCGTCATGCTGGTGGCGTCGCACACCGCAAGCGGTGATTCTTCCACCGGTCCGCGAATCGGGCGCCAGACGTTGATTTCAGCAAAGCGATGTATGAGCAACCCGTCAGCTTCGCCGGGCAATAGGTCGCGCACGCGTTGCGGTCCGGATTTGAGGGTGTAGTCGTTGTGTGCGAACTTCACCGGCTCGCGGGCGCCGTTTTCCCCGCGCTTCGCCATCGGCCGGCACCGCACATTGTGATCGAAGACGTGCACTTGCACTGCCCCAGTAGCTTGCTTCAGCAGCCGTTCCACCTCCGGATAGTAAACCCTTGTGACTTCTTTGGGATCGTAGAAATTGGAGACCTGCGTCTCATGGCGCGCGAATGCAAACCCCTGGCGGTCGAGCGTCAGTTCGTCGGCGAGGCGCCCGTTGCGGATCTTCATCCAATGCTTTGTCGTGCGGCCCGAACGAATCGCTACGCCCGCGGGCGGTTCGTACAGATAGGTCACCGGCTTCTCGGCGCTGCTTTCAAGATAATTGACCGGCGCTTCGATATATTCAGAATCGTGATGGGTGGCGGTGCTCATGTTCGGCTCCTCGGTTCGCGATATTAGATGCCGACTATCCTTTTCTTGATGGAGCAGGCTTAGCCTGCGTCTTCGCCCGAAAGGCTGAAGCGTGGGCGGCTAAATGTCAATCGCTTGGACCGTCTTGCTCAGACAGCAGGCGAGCTGCGGCGCGCGCGATATACAACTCTTCGTCCAGCGGCACCACGTAGACTGCGACGGGGGAGTGCTCTTCGCTGATGCAAGCCTCGCGACCGTTCGCGCCGCGGTTGCGTTCGGGATTGACGATAATTCCGAGCGGGTCGAGCCCTGAGCATATCCGCTCGCGCACGCTGTCCGAATGCTCGCCGATGCCGCCGCCGAACACAATCGCATCCGTACGTCCCAGCACCGCCATGTACGCGCCGATGTACTTGCGTACGCGGTAGCAGAACATTTCGACGGCAAGCGCCGCTTGCTGATTTTGTTCAACGTTGGCCTGAATTTCGCGCAGGTCCGCCGAAACGCCCGAGACGCCCAGCAGGCCAGACTCGTGGTTCAGGATTCGTTCGACCTGATCCGGTGAAATATTCTCGCGAGCCGCCAGAAAGCTGAAGATAGCCGGATCAAGATCACCCGAGCGCGTGCCCATCATCAGGCCTTCGAGCGGAGTGAAGCCCATCGAGGTATCCACTGAACGCCCTTGCCTGATGGCGGTGGCGGAGCATCCCGCCCCCAAATGTAGAGTGATCAGGTTGAGCATCTCCGGCGTGGTGGCTCGCATCGCCGCGCACCGCTCCAGCATCCATGCATGCCCAATCCCATGAAAGCCGAATCGGCGGATGCCGTATCGCACCGCGAGTGAGCGCGGAATCGCATAGTTGTGTGCCGCGGGGGGAAGACTACGATGGAACCCCGTATCAGCGACGACGACCGCCGGAATCCCCGGCAGGCGCTCGCCGACGGCTCGAATCGCAGCGAGCGCCGGAGGATTGTGCAGCGGCGCAAATTCGGAGGCGTCGCCGAGAGCGCTCACTATCGTGTCCGTCGTGCGTGCGGGTTCAGTCACCTGCTCGCCGCCATGCACGATACGGTGAGCGACGGCGTCGATAGCTATGCCGCCATGCTGCCGCAGCCAATCTACGGTGCGCACTGCAGCCATTCTGTGATCAGCGATCGGCGCCAATTGCTCAAGCCGATGACCCCCTTCATCGCTCATTTTGATACTGGTGCGCGGTCCAATTTCTTCGAAGGTACCGGTTGCAAGCCGCCGGGGATTTTCTGCCTGTCCAGGCTGCTCTCGGATCTCGATCAGCTCAAATTTCAAAGATGAGCTGCCACAATTGAACACCAGAATTCGCATCGAAATGGCCTTTGCGTGTGCTTACACGAGGAATCAGGCGTCAGTACACGATTCGAAGAAAGATGACGCAGGCGTTGAATACTATCGCCGCAGCTAACAGAAATTCTATTCTGAATGCTCTAGTCTGTGAAAGTCGCCGCCTGGGTCAGGACGGCCGGCATCAAGCGAGGCACGGTCCAGGTGGTCAACGAACAATTCCAGTTCGCGCCGTTGCCGTTCCGAACTCCAGCCCAACTCCTGCGCCATGAGGCGCGCAACCTCGGGCGCAGACGTGAGGACGGCTGCGGGCACTCGCCAGGCCATCCCGGTCCGCCGTGCGATGAAATCGGCGAGCGAGCGCGCGAATTCGTTGCGAACGGCATGAATTACCTCCGCTGCGATCGCGGGCGCGCCGGGTGCTAGACAGTGTGCCAGTTCGGCGCGTTCGGCGGCAATCCGCGCGACCATTTCGGCGCGGGTCCCGTAGCGTGCGATGAGAGCCGGATGGAGTTCGGGCGGCAGTTCGCTCATCGGTCCGCCGGTTTGCGGCCGGCCACGTGCGCCGGGCAGGGGCTCGGCCAGGGTCGGCGATTTTTCATAGCTGCGTCCTAGCATTTGCATTACGCGATCGATCACGCGGCCGGCGACTTCGCGATGCGTAGTCAGCTTGCCGCCGGCCACCGTTATCAACCCGGAACGACTGACCACGAAGAGCTCTTCGCGCGCGGCCGATGAAGGCTGCAGGTGCCGCGATATCCGCAGCGCACGAAGGCCGGCGAAGCACGCCGCGACATGGCGCTGGCTCAAGCACGCGCCCGGCAGGGCTTGGTTAATGATATCAAGCAGGTACTCGGCATCTTCCGGCGCCACGCGGACCTGTTCGCTGTCGCCGTCGAAGTCCGTATCAGTCGTGCCTATCAGCAGATAGTTGCCATGTCGTATCAAGAAGATAAGGCGGTTATCCTCGCCGGTCAGGACGAGCGAATTTCGCACAGGCAGGTGTGACGATTCGATAACCAAATGAACTCCCTTGGTGAGGCGCACCAGCTGCCTGCATCCCCGGTCGTCCAGCCGGCGTATTCCGTCGGCCCACGGCCCGGCGGCGTTGACAAAGGCCCGCGCCCGCAGTTCGAACGGTGCGAAGGACTCCGCATCACGCGCGAACACCGCCGCCACCCGCTGCCCGCTGCGCGCAAAACCTTCGACCGTTACATAATTCGCCACTGCTGCGCCGTGATATGCGGCATCCAGCACATTCTCCAGTGTGATGCGGGCATCATCGCCGGTCGCGTCGAGGTAGATTGCGCCGCCGGCCAGGCCTTCCGGCTGCAGCGCCGGTTCACATTCGTGGATTTCGTTGCGGTCGAGCCGGCGATGCTTTTCATCCGCCGCAGTTCGCGCGAGAAGATCGTAAAGAATCAAGCCGGCGCAAACCGCCGTCCGCGACGGATGCCGTCCGCGATAGAATGGAAACAGAAATTTGAGTGGACGCACCAGGTGAGGCGCGGTGACATGGCGCAGCCGCTCGCGCTCGCGCAATGCATGATAAACCAGCCGTAGCCGGCCCTGTGGAAGATAACGGAGCCCGCCATGAATCAGCTTCGACGAATGCGATGAGGTAGCGCAGGCGAAATCGCCTTTGTCGACCATTGCGGTCTTCAGACCGCGCATCGCGGCGTCGCGCGCAACCGCAGCCCCTGTGATTCCGCCGCCGATGATCGCAACGTCGAAGGTTTCGGCGTGTAATCGTGCGAGATTCGTCTCGCGGTGGGTGTTCAGGTCAGTAGCATCCTATTTAGCGAAGTCGTCGCCCGCACCGTCTGATGCCTGAGCGCACTGTTCATTCGTCCGAGTCTTCCTGGAATGAA
>Ga0306922_10008360_pt1 | contig 10039 bp, 11 predicted proteins | sample sta12Cox44000082_FD_203758 | JGI IMG/M metagenome (GOLD analysis project Ga0306922, IMG submission 203758) | Lab enrichment of tropical soil microbial communities from Luquillo Experimental Forest, Puerto Rico - statoxic.12C.oxic.44.000.082 (v2)... | ecosystem: Environmental > Terrestrial >...
AAACCAGGTGGCAGAGCAACACAAGGTCATATTGCATAACGAGAGAAATAAGAATTCTCCGGCGCTCCGTGGTGAATTGAATTGCTCTGTGTCTCTGTGGTGAGGTCGTGCTTAACGATTCCCCCACGTAATACTCAGCCCTGAACTCGTGCCGTAATCGCTCCCCGAAAACGTCGGCGGAGGCTGATTGTCCCAGCTTCCATAAAACGACACATTCCACGACAGGTTTCCCGAAACCTTGATGTAATACGTCGCATTCAGGTTCGCGTACACCCGTCCCGGCTGCGAGATTGCCGGAAACACCGAGGTCGTCACATCCAGCGTCGTCTTGTTAAACCGGAAAAGCCTCGCGCCTGCCGCCACCAGCCCCGTGGCCACTTGCTGCGGATTCGAAATGGCAAAGTTCGGTGAATACTGCGTTCGCTGGTATCCGAATCCCCCCAACACATAAATCCTCGCGAAGCTCGTGTTTGCCAGATATCGCCCAATCCCGCCTCCGATGCTGGTTTGTATGTTAATCTCCTGCACCGAGCTTTGCAGCAATCCGGCGAGACCGGCGTAGAACCAGTTGTCCCAGCGCATCAAATGTTCACCCTCCAGGCTGATCTGATTGCGTGTCGTGGCCGTAACACCGCTGCTGGTCGACAGCGTTGAGTTATACGACGCACTCGCCTCCCACCGTTCCCGAGGATACGCCACGTTCGCCCCGAGATTGTATTGTGTCGATTGGTTCCCCTTCGTATACGTGATCCCGGAATTGATCTGCCCGTTGAAGCGCTGCCAGACGCGTTCCGACGTCTGGTCCATCTGCACCACGTTCGGCCTCTCCAGCTTCACCTGTTGGCTCGAAGACTCCACCACCTCAATCGTCATCGGCCTGCCCTCTGCTGCCTCCGCCGTGGATAGCGTTCCCGTGTAGACGTTGCCTCTCTCCGTCTTCACCAGGAACAACTGCTTGCTTTCAATGTGGTCCACCTTAAACCACTGCACTTGGCTGGTGCCCAGGATGTACTGCATGCTGATGTACAGCACCCCCTGCGACAGGCCCTTGATCTCTCCAGTCAGATGATCGCCATTCTTCATGACGATGACGTCGGTACTGTCTCGCGCCAACACAGGCGCCGTCAGCATCAGTAGAAGTAGAATTCTGGCTCGAAGTTTCATATCACGCCTGCCTCGATCGCACACCCCACTCCGCCGCATTATGGCTAAGTTGTTTCCGGCGAGGGAGGTGTGTGCGAACATCCTACTGCATGCGCCGCTTGGCTGACCTTCGAAAATGGTTGATGGCGATGGCGTTAGTGGTGCCTGTCCTCGCCTACGCCGGGGTGGCACAGGTCAGCGAATTTCTGCCTGAGGTGGATGCTTACTACAAGGTCACGAACTTCGCGTCTGGATGCAGGCCAAAGAAACCTAGGAAACCGGCGATCCGGTCACGGCTGAATTCGGCCTTAGACTAAGACTAGCCTTGACTTCTATCTCAAGCCCATGGTGCGGCTGCAAAACATCACCAAGTGTGACTCGAAGTCTCGGCCGCTAATTCTCTATCGGTTATCGCTACCTGCCCTATCCCCGCTCTCCGCCAACCAACCGCACGGAGCCCATCGTCAGGTTTAACTTCCCTGTGCCAAAAATCGGGCTCCTGCTCACCCATCGCAACCGCGGCGACCTCGACTGACAGAATGGCGGCTTTACTTGGCGTTACCGGAATCGCTTGCAGCTGGAACCCGACGCGAGAATCCAGTCCTAACACTTACAGCCCTACGCCAGCGCTGAATTCTTCTACGAGAGCCACTACAGCAAGTGGGCCGACACTGCGATTTACCTCGGATGCTTTTTCCCGATCGGCAAGCACGTCGACAATCCCTACCATGAACAGCAGAACCAGACCGGCAGAAGCCCAACCAGCAGTACAACCAGTTCGGCCCTGATGCTGAACCTCTACTTCGCCCGAGCATAGCAGATGGAATTCAATTGGGGTAATTGGGGTGAGTGAAGTACCTGGGTGGAGTACCGCTTCAGCGGTACGTATTCGAAATTTCCAATACTTTCTTGGTCCGGCTTTAGCCCCTGGGCTAATCAGTCTTTCAGCGAAGCCCAAGGGTGCCTCGCTGCTGAACTTGGTTCTTTGCCCGGGAGGATCTGCGCGCATCCGTGTAAATCCGCGGCTGAAATAGTTCCTAGGAATTTCTCTGTGCCTTTGTCTCTGTGGTCAATTCATTCCCACTTCAGCAGCCCCGCATTCCGCAACACACGACGCACCTTCTTCGGTGAAATCGACAACCGGTTCGACACTCGCGAAACTTTCTTCCCTTCCCGCTGCCACACCCGTGGAATCACGATCCCCGCGAATTCCTCCGTGACCTGCTGAAACGTCTTGTCGCCCAAAAGTCCATCCGACCACGCCCGCAGCGTCTCATCGATGCTCGACGCCCGCAGAATCCGCATCTTCAGTGTCATCAGGTCTTCCCACAGATGATCGTGCTCTTCCGGACCCAGCCGCGCACTCGCATGATCAATGCACCGCTTCGCATCCTCCCACTCCTGGAAGTAGTCATTCGCATACACCATCCCCCGCGCAACATAAGCCTCGGCGACCAGCCGCCGATTTTCCGTCAACTCCGCCAATCGGACCGCATCGTCTGCGTAACGGCTGGCGTTGTTGGCGTAGACGGCAGCATCCGCGTCTTCGCCAAACTGCTCATCCACTCGCACGTTTTCGGCAATGCTCTGCAGCGTGCGCGCCCGCGCCATGTGGATGTGGTCGTTTTTGTCGTGCGCCAGGTTGTACGCCTTCAGCGCCTCACTCGCGCCCAGATCAATGTTCCCCGCGTCCAGATGCAGATATCCCGCACTCACCAATGCCGACGCCGTTCCGCTGTAATAGTGATGTTGCGCGTAGATCTCCCCTGCTCGCTGTAACTGCTCCAGCGCCTCAGTGCAGATCTGCGTATACCGTGCCAGTTCGCCGGCCGCGCCGCGTGCCGCCGTCGCTGCTTCCTCTCGCGCTTCGGTCCTCGCCGCTCTGGCATCAATGCGTTTCCGCAATTGCAGCGCGATCAAGCGTTTCACCGAGGCAGCATTCACCAGCGCTCGCGCCAGGTTGCGATGACTCGGATCACGCTGCGCATACAGTTCCACCGCTCTGTCGAAATGCTCCAGCGCTTCTGCGTATTTCCCCGCCTGCCGCTCCATGCGCCCTCGCGCCGACTCGATATTGCCCAGCGACAGTGCGTCATCGGTTTCTGCCAGGTGGGCCTTCGCCTCGTCGAGTATCCGCAGCGCATCAGCCAACTGTCCTGTCTGGAACAGCAGCCAGCTCTCCTGAATCTGGATCACTGCCGCCAGCTTGTGCGCGCGAATCGCCTGCATTAACTCGCGTCCCCTGACGATATGTTTCTTCGCCTGCTCGTATTCACCCTTTTTGCGATGCGCACGTCCCTTCCAGAAATGTGCAATCGCCGCCAGCCGCTTATCGCCCAGCTCGCCTTCCGCCTGCAGCACGAACTCCAATATCTCGATTGCCCGCCCCAGGTTCTCCGCACCTAGCGCGCAAAACGCTTCCGCCATTCGCAGTTGAAGAAATTCTGGAACTCGCATGCGCGCGCGATGCTTCAGCAAAAACCGGTCCGTCAGCATCGCCAGGGACTGTGCGTCGCGATAGCCAAGGTCCACCCATTGCGCCAGTCGCACTACAATTGCCCCGGCGTCCGGTTCGGTCGGTTTTAGCTCGCTGATAACGGCATCTTGTCGCCGAAGAAACTCAAATCCCTCCGCTACCTTCCGCTCCAAAAGCAACGCGTCGAGCCAGGTCACGAGTCGCGATTGATAAGCCATAAGCGCCCATTCTAGGTCAGCAATCCAAATCGGTCTAGACGATTAGGTGGGTCCCGAAAATACCAAGTTGACAGTATCGGTTTTGTAGAACTTATCTAGCTGATATAAAGTAGCTTGCTATACTAGCACACCCGCCAAACCACTACATGGAGCGCCGCGTTCGACTCGTCCGATTCGGACTATCAGGCTTGCCACGCGGCCTTCGCCGTCGTTAAATCACCTTGCACGCGCTCGCAAGGAGACGATAATCATGCACCCGCCGCAAACCAAACAGCATGCCGAAACGAACCACCAGCCCTGCAATTCGCCCCGCTGGAGGGGCATCACTCGTCCTTATACTCAAGCCGACGTCGACCGCCTGAAAGGCACGGTATACGTCGAATATTCACTGGCTCGTTCGGGCGCGGAGAAATTTTGGAAGCTGCTGAACTCCGAACCGTACATTCCTGCGCTGGGCGCTCACCGGCAACCAGGCCGTCGAGATGGCGCAGGCCGGTCTCAGGGCGATTTACCTCAGCGGATGGCAGGTCGCCGCTGACGCCAACCTCGGTGCACAGATGTATCCCGACCAGAGCCTCTACCCTGCCAACAGTGTCCCCACGGTCGTGCGCGCCATCAACAACGCGCTACTGCGCGCCGATCAGATCTCCCACAGCGAAGGTCGCCCAAAGTTCGACTGGATGCTTCCCATCGTCGCCGACGCCGAAGCTGGATTCGGTGGCAGCCTCAACGCCTTTGAGCTTATGAAATCGATGATCGAAGCCGGTGCTGCTGCAGTTCACTTCGAGGACCAGCTATCCTCCGCCAAAAAGTGCGGGCACCTCGGCGGCAAAGTTCTGGTGCCGACCGAGGAGGCCGTTCAGAAGCTGATCGCTGCGCGCCTCGCTGCCGACACCATGGGCGTACCGACCGTGCTCATTGCGCGCACCGACGCCAACTCCGCTGGCCTTATCACCAGCGACTACGACGAGAACGACCTGCGATTCCTCACCGGCGAGCGCACGGCTGACGGGTTCTACGTCTATCGCGGTGGACTTAGCGCAGCCATTTCCCGCGGCTTGGCCTACGCACCTTACGCCGACCTGCTTTGGTGCGAAACCTCCGAACCCAACCTCGAAGAAGCTCGCGAATTCGCCAACGCCATCCACGCTCGCTTCCCCGGAAAGCTGCTCGCCTACAACTGCTCTCCGTCCTTCCACTGGAGGGCCAAGCTAAACGAGGACGACATCGCCTGCTTCCAGCGCGATCTGGCGGCTATGGGATACCGCTTCCAGTTCGTCACCCTCGCCGGCTTCCACGCGCTCAACCTGTCAATGTACGAGTTGGCGCGCGGCTACGCCCGGAACGGCATGTCGGCCTACTCGCAACTTCAGGAGCGCGAGCTCGCTTCCGCCGAAACCAACGGCTACTCCGCTCTCAAGCATCAACGCTTCGTCGGCACCGGATACTTCGATGCCATCGCCACGACCATCTCCAACGGGCAAACGTCAACCTGCGCTCTGCCCGGTTCCACCGAGATGTCGCAATTTGAGAACTACGCCGTGGACTACAATGACGGCGAAGCGACAGAGCGCACTCCGATGCCTCAGCTTTATCCGTCGCTCGAGTCGATGCCTCTTCACACCACGGCTGCGAATGACTAGGCACCCTCGGAGGGGAGGGCGTGGCAGGCGCGCAATCACGACTGCAGTTTCGAGTTCGTCCGAAGGAGACCCATGGCTACTCAAACTGAAGCGATCCGAATCGCGGGGTCCCCTACAGATGCCCAACCAAGCATTCTGACCCCGCCGGCAACTGAGTTCCTTCTGGCTTTGCACACGCGCTTCGAACCGACGCGCCAGGCACTGCTTGAGGAGCGCAGAAAACGTCAGGCCCGCTTCGACGCGGGTCGGTTGCCCCATTTCCTGGATGCCTCTCTCCTAACGAGGGAGGCTTCCTGGAAGGTCGCGCCCATTCCCGCCGACCTGCTCGATCGCCGCGTTGAAATCACCGGCCCGCCCGACCGCAAGATGATCATCAACGCCCTCAACTCGGGCGCCAGCGTCTTCATGGCGGATTTCGAAGATTCCAACTCGCCCACCTGGCAGAACTGCCTCGAAGGTCAACTCAACCTGTACGACGCCGTCCGCCGCACGATCGATTACACCTCGCCCGAGGGCAAACAGTACAAGCTCAATCCGAAAGTCGCCGTATTGTTCGTCCGGCCGCGCGGCTGGCACCTCGACGAAAAGCATTTCCTCGTCAACGTCACTCCGATTTCCGCTTCACTTCTCGATTTCGGATTGTTTTTTTTCCACAACGCCAAGGAACAGATCGCGTGCGGCACCGGCCCGTATTTTTATCTCCCGAAACTCGAGAGCCACGAGGAAGCCCGGCTCTGGAATGACGTCTTCATCTTCGCGCAGGAGTACCTCGGCATTCCGGAAGGGACGATCCGAGCCACCGTGCTAATCGAGACCATCACGGCGGCGTTTGAGATGGACGAGATTCTGTACGAGTTGCGCGATCACTCCGCCGGCCTCAACTGCGGCCGCTGGGACTACATCTTCAGCTTCATCAAGAAATTTCGGAACCATCGTACCCACGTCTTGCCCGATCGCGCGGTGGTCACGATGCAGCAGCCGTTCCTGCGGTCCTATGTCGAGCTGCTCATCCACACCTGCCATCGCCGTGGCATTCACGCCATGGGCGGAATGGCTGCGCAGATTCCCATTCGCAACAATCCCAGGGCCAATGAGGAAGCGACGGAGCGCGTCCGGCAGGACAAGCTGCGCGAAGTCAAAGCCGGACACGATGGCACCTGGGTCGCCCATCCCGGCCTTGTACAGGTTGCCAAAGCCGTCTTCGACGAATTCATGCCGCAGCCAAACCAGATCTCGCCTCCGGCCAATGCGAAATCGCCGATCACGGAAGCCAATCTGCTTGAGCTTCCCAAAGGCGCCGTCACCGAAGCCGGACTGCGCCGCAACATCGATGTCGGACTCCAATACCTCGAAGCCTGGCTTCGCGGCAACGGATGCGTCCCGATCTACGACCTAATGGAAGACGCGGCGACAGCCGAGATCTCACGTTCCCAGCTTTGGCAGTGGGTCCATTACGGGGCGAAAATTGACGACGGACGCACGGTCACCCGAGAACTGTTCGACCAGATTCTGCCCGAGATTGTTGAACGGCTGCGCTCCGCTCCGACGACGCCTGCGGATAACAAGTTCAATCGCGCCGCCGAGCTCTTCACCATCATGTCGAAGGGCGAATTCGAGGAATTCCTGACCAGCGTCGCCTACCGCGACTTGCCATGACCCGCGCCCGGATCCTGATATTGGTGCCCAGAGCCTGTCCTAGACTTGTCGAAGGATTCGCGCCATTTTTACGCGCTAACCTGGGAACCAAGCCGACTCAAGTGGTCCTGCATTTGACCTTTGCTTCATTGCTCATAGCTTGGCATCCCGAGCGAAGTCGGGGAACCTGCATTTCTTCGCTCTCTAGTCACAGCTCGCGACGGACGAATCTACTGCTGATGGCACGACACAGAATTCCGCTTCAGTCAAAAACGAGTCGCATAGCGACGGCGACGCCGGTATAGCCAGGGGCGCGAGCCCCTGGGAGCAGCGTTAGTACCTCACGGGCCGCGGAGCGGCCAACCTCACCTCCCACTATCAACAAATTCCCATTTCGGGAATCTCACTGCCCCCGTGCGCCGCGTCACATCGGAAGCCAACCGATCATCCCTACAATGTCTGCGGGAACCGTGTAGCAAATTTCAATTTTTGGATTGTTACTCACATGCGAAAACTGGAAGCTGTTGAAGATGCTAGGGCAATCATGACCCAGGGCCTGGAGTGGGGCGTTTTCAAGTGGTTGATGGAGAAGCCGAAAGTCCGCAAGATCGCCGACCGCGCCACCCAAGCCCTGAACAACGCAGAGGACAAGGTGAAAGCCACCTGGAGCGATGACCTCAAATGTGCTTACAACCACCTAGCCGCCCAAGCCGAATCGAAGGGGAAAAAGGCCTCGAAAGACGGCGGCAGGTTCGATCCTGAAGTTCTTGAGACTGCCCGCAAGGTGTTCGACGCCGACCAAGAAACCGAAACCATGCGGCTCGACGCCGAAGACACCTTTGCGGAAGGTGAGCGTAGGCTGAGCGTCGCCATGGCTCGTGAGGGAGCGCAGAAGGCCCTCGCCACCTACGACCTGCACGAAAAAGCCATTCGGCAGGCGGAGGCCGTAGCCAGTGGCAAATAGGTCATTAAGCAAAGACAGTCGAAAAAAGTCCCTGCTGATCCCGCGCTGTGAAATGGGGTAGATCTAAGGTTGTTGGATTATGAATCACTTGCGCACAAATTTCCCCTAAGCGGTTGATTCTAAATGTCGGCATAAACAGAAATTTCGGCAATTTTGCCGAGAAATTGGGCCCTGAAAATGTTCTGGTTGCCGCGCGACCCTTTACCTCCAGGCCACAAGGCTCCCGATTTCATCCTATCCTCAGAGATAGGCAAAAAGGTCCGGCTGTCTGCTTTACGCGGCAAGAATGTCGTCTTGGTCTTCTATCCGGGCGACGACACCCTCATCTGCCGACGCCAGCTCTGTGAGTTCCGCGACGCCTGGCCCGACCTCCGCGGACAGAACACTCTGGTCTTCGGCATCAACCCTCAGAGCCCGGAGAGTCATCGCGAATTCAGCGCGCGCTACCAGTTTCCATTTCCCCTGCTGGTCGACGAAGAACAAAAGGTCGCAGCTCTCTACAACTCTGATGGTGGGTTGGTGAACCGCACCGTTTACCTCATCGGTCCTGACGGGCAGATCCGTTACACCCGTCGCGGTATGCCGCGCCCGGAAGAGGTGCTGGCGGCCGCGGTAACGGCAAAGCGGCGCCGCCCGAAGGCAAAGCAAGCTGTTCGCGCCTGAGTGACGAACAGAAGCGTGATTCGAGTCCCACATGTCGTTCGATCCCGACAAATTCGACTTCGATTTCATCGTCATCGGCTCCGGCTTCGGCGGAAGCGTCTCTGCCCTCCGTCTTACCGAGAAGGGGTATCGCGTCGGCGTTATGGAAATGGGCCGCCGCTGGACTCCGGAGAACCTGCCGAAAACCAGCTGGCAGATGCACCGCTGGTTCTGGCGTCCCGGAATTGCGCTTCGCGGCTTTTTCAACATGCGCTTCTTTCGCCACGTAACCATCCTGCATGGCTGCGCCGTCGGCGGCGGATCGATCACCTATGCCGGCACAATGCTGCGCCCTTTCGACAAGGTCTGGGACAACGGCTCATGGAAAGGACTCGACGATTGGAGGTCGGAGATGCCCCAGCATTACGACACGGCGTCTCGAATGCTGGGCGTCACCGAGAACCGGATTCTTGGTCCTTCTGACAAGTTGCTTGGCAAAGTCGCTGAGTCTGTCTGAATCGGCAATACGTTTTACCGCACTCACGTCGCGATCTTCCAAGCACCCGAGGGAGTTCAGGGGGGCGTCACCGTTCCCGATCCCTACTTTCTTTGGCGGCGAAGGTCCCGACCGCACCACGTGCGAGGGCTGCGGCGGTTGCATGATGGGATGCCGCCATGGCGCGAAGAACACGCTCGACATGAACTATCTCTACCTCGCCGAGAAGCGCGGGGCGCAGGTGTTCGCCGAGACACGTGTCGTCGATGTCAAGCCTCTCGGCGCAGCCGACGGTAACAACGGATACTAGGTGTTCACCGAGAAATCTACTTGCACTCGTTTTTCGCAACCCGCGAAGATTCACATGCCGCGCTGTTGTGTTCTCCGCCTCCGCGCTGGGAACGATGGAATTGCTCTTCTTATTGAAGGACAAGAAATCGCTCCCAAGTCTCAGCGACATGCTAGGCCGCTTCGTTCGCACCAACTCCGAGTCTCTGATCGGTGTGCGTGTGCCCGGATCGTACGACGATTTATCGAAAGGTGTTGCCATCGGCTCCGGGGTTTATATCGACGAGCACACTCATATCGAGGCCGTCCGCTATCCTAGCGGCTCTGACTCGATGTCGGCTTGGTCTACGATCCTTACCGGCGGCCGCCCCGGGCCCGGGCGCATCGCATTGTGGATGAAGAACCTTCTAGCCCCAGTTTACGAATTATTTAGAGAGAAGTGCATGCAGGCCGCGCCAATCGCGGGCTTGAACGACTTGAGATTGTATACAACAACTCAGGCTTTGCGGTAACGATCCAGGTCAAACAGGCGAT
>Ga0306922_10008361_pt1 | contig 10038 bp, 3 predicted proteins | sample sta12Cox44000082_FD_203758 | JGI IMG/M metagenome (GOLD analysis project Ga0306922, IMG submission 203758) | Lab enrichment of tropical soil microbial communities from Luquillo Experimental Forest, Puerto Rico - statoxic.12C.oxic.44.000.082 (v2)... | ecosystem: Environmental > Terrestrial > Soil...
GAGCGCGGAGCGGGCGGGGAGGCATGGGCCCCGCCTCCCCCGCCGACCCCCTGGGCGAACCGCCAGGGTAACCCGGGATCCCGCGGCTCATGCCCAAGCTCGAAGCCGCCATCATAGCCCATTCCGCCGGCCGTGTTGAGATCCTCGGCTCGGCTTTCGCCTGTCCGTCTGTTGGCTCAATCCCCGGCAGATCGCAAGCGCCCCTGCGTGGTCAAGGCCGCGATACGCGATAAGTCGGCTCCGGAGAGGAGGTCTTCCAGCAACTGGGACATGCGGCGCCGCCAATTCGGATGCGCATCTATCGTGCCGGGTAGGTTTGCCTGCTCGCCCTCAGCGGCGACATCTTCGAGCTGAACCAGCACCAAACGAGCGCGTGAGCGCGCAAGATAGGTCAAGATCGCGTCGCCGAGCTCGGCGGAATACGCCGGCGCGCCGCTTTCAGAAAGAAAACAACCGACACGCTCAGGTGCAAGCAGCCCTTCGCCGATGAGCGCGTCGAGCAGCAGGCGACGGTCGCGGCTGCGCTCCCTCTCGTCTGTCGCGGCGGCATCTGTGTCGGGATATAGATCGAGACGCTGACGCCAAGCGAGATCATTGCCGAGCCAGAAGCCTCTGAGGGTAGCTAGGTCGTGGGTGGCCACCGAGGCTGCGGCCAGTGCCGGGTATTCGGCAGGCGGCACAAAGCTTCCGTCCGACCGCCGCTCGAAGACCAGGATGCGGTAGGACAACAAATTTGCCGACCGCAGTTTCTCGCGAAACCCGATGGGTACGGTTCCGAGATCTTCGCCGATCACGGCGCAAGCCTGCCGGTGGCTCTCGAGCGCGACAAGCCGCACCAGCTCGTCGAATGGATATGACACATATGCGCCGGCGCTTGCTTCCATTCCGGCCGGGATCCAATAGAGCCGATTAAGCGACATGACGTGATCTATCCGCAGGGTTCCGGCATGACGCATACCAGCCCGCAGCGCCGCAATGAATGGCGCATAACCTTGGCGTTGGAGGACCAGCGGGTTGAACGGTGCCAAACCCCAATTCTGCCCGGACCGATTGAACGCATCGGGGGGCGCACCAATGGATGCTCCGGGGGCGACGAGATCCTGGTCCGCCCATGCCTCGGCGCCGTTGGGATCGACGCCGACAGCGAGGTCACGGTAGAGCCCAAGTGAAAGTCCGGCTTTCCGGCCAGCTGCCGCTGCCGCCGCAAGCTGCCGATCGGCTTCCCATTGCAGATATTGAAAGAATTCTATACGGTCCCGATGTGCGGTCGCGAATTTGGCGATCTCGGGTGCGCGCGGGTTGCGTACCGACGCTGGCCAGTCCCGCCAGGAGAAGCCCACCCCTTCGCGGCAGTAGTGCTCATGGAGTGCTTCGAAGATCGCGAAATCTTCAAGCGATTGTCCGCCGTCGCGCTGAAAGTCACGGAAAGCGCGGCCGATGCGGCTCTTTGCGGCGCCCTCTGCGCCCAGCTCGCGCATCTGGAAGCGTCGGAACAGCGCCTCCAGCACCGGTCGCTTGCATTCGGCGACCGCGCGGTAATCGATGAGCCGGGCGGAGCGCGCATTGGCAAGGGCCATTGCGAGCGGTTCCCCATCGATCAGTCCGCGCACCGATTGATCCTCGGCAAAACCGGGTACCGAGGTCACGTCGATGTAAAGGTAATCGATGTGGCTGCGGCTCGATGGCGCGTAGGGACTCGAATGCTGCGGCTCGGCGGCAAACAGCGCGTGTAGTGGATTAATTCCCAGTGCTGCCGCAGTGCATGACCCAGCTGCGCTTGCCAGCGCCGTAAGGTCAGTGAAGTCGCCCATTCCCCAATTGCGCGCGCTGCGGAGCCCATAGAGCTGGCACGTCAAGCCCCAGCTGCGGGCGCCTGGCCCGAGCGCGCCAGGGAGATGACAGCAAGCCGGCGCGACAATCAGACTGAGCCGCGCCGAAGCGCCAGCGGCCTCGAGATCGAGCTGGTGATAGCCAAGCGGCAGCCCCTCCGGCAGAGGCATGCTGAACCGCCCTCCGGCTCCGGCCGAAGGCGCCGTCAGCCGACCGGAGCTCGCTTCTCCGGTTTCGAGGCGACATGCCCAGACGATTTCCCGACACCCGGCAGGGAGCCGCAGTTCAAGCTCGGGATGCGCCGCCTCGGCATGAACGACGTGCACAGCATCAAGTCCCAATGGCGCACTGCGCTCTCGATCGCCCAACTCTTGTCGGGCGAGACTCGGGTCGGGCGGGAGACCAAAAGCGCCAATCAGCGCCAGTAGCGTCTCGTCGGAAGCCTGACGAGAGCGGCCAAAGATGTCCGTGTAGCGCGCCTCGATGCCGATCAGTCGAGCGAGCTGTTCGATCGCCGCGCGGCCGCTCATGTCAGGCGCGCTCACCGGGGCGTTGCGTCATCCTGCCCCGGCGCCGGGTCATCAGCGGACACCACTCCGGTCGCAAACACTGCTTGCGGCGGTACCTCCTGCCGCGGCGCGCGATTGATGAATAGTGCGAAGGAATGGGCCTGCAGTCGATAAACCTCGCCCGGCGCATAGAGCGTGCCGCCGCTAACGCGCCCGGCTGATTGCGAGGTGTCGACGAGAGGCTCCCAAGACATTGGCGCTGCGAGTGATGGGATATGGAAATCGAGATCTTCGTAGTAGGCATTGATCATGACAAGAAAACTCTCGTCGATGTCGCGCTGACCGCCCGGAGTGAAGAATTCGCCTGCCGCTCCGCTCAAAACATAGCCGAGCGACAGTGCTACCGGATTGTTCCAATCCTCGCTGGTCGCTTCTTTACCCGAGGGAGTGACCCAGGTGATGTCTTTGACCCCGGCCTCGGAAAGCACCTCCCCGCGAAAAAAGCGCGGGCGCGAGAACACTCGATGGCGCCGGCGGAGGTGGATCAGATAGCGGACGAAACGCCGCAGATCCTGGTCTTCTGGTCTGATATGCTCCCAGTCGAACCACGAGATCTCGTTGTCCTGACAATACGCGTTATTGTTGCCGCGCTGGGTCCGGCCGATCTCGTCGCCGGCGAGCAGCATCGGAACACCGAGTGATAACAGCAGAGTGGCGAGCAGGTTGCGCTTCTGCCGGTCGCGCAGAACAACGAGATCCGGATCGGATGTCGGTCCCTCGACACCGCAATTCCAGCTGTTGTCAGCGTTGCTTCCGTCGCGATTGTCTTCGCCATTGGCCTCGTTGTGCTTGTCGTTGTAGCTGACCAGATCCTGCAGCGTGAATCCGTCATGGACCGTAATGAAATTGATGCTCGCCCAAGGACGTCTGCCGCGTGAGCCGAAGATATCAGACGAGCCTGCGAGGCGCGAGGCGAGCTCGGCGACGAGGCCTTGGTCACCCTTCCAGAACCGTCGGACCGTGTCGCGATATTGTCCGTTCCACTCGGCCCAGCCCGGCGGAAAATTGCCGAGCTGATAGCCGTAGGGACCGATATCCCAGGGTTCCGCGATCAGCTTGACACCGGCCATCACCGGATCTTGTCTGATCGCATCGAAAAATGCGCTGCCTTGCCCGTAGTCGCCGTTCTCGCGCGCCAGCGCCGTGCCGAGGTCGAAACGGAAACCGTCGACATGCATTTCCAGCACCCAGTAACGCAGTGACTCCATGACGAGTTGCAGAACCCGCGGATGATCCAGGTTCAATGTGTTGCCGGTTCCGGTCACATCCTGATAGAAGCGCCGGTCGCTGTCCAATCGATAGTATGAGGCGTTGTCGATGCCGCGAAACGACAGGGTTGGGCCGAGTTGATTGCCTTCACCGCTGTGATTGTAAACAACGTCGAGGATGACCTCGATCCCGGCATCGTGCAGCCGCTTGACCATGGTCTTAAAGCCGGCGATCGAATTTGTCGCTAGCAGCCGCGGGTCCGGCGCGAAATAAGCTATCGAGTTGTAGCCCCAGTAATTGGCGAGCCCGCGCTCGAGCAGATGACGGTCGTCGACCGCAGCGTGTATGGGCAGCAGCTCGACCGCAGTTACCCCGAGGTCGAGCAGGTAGTCGATCATTGCAGGCGAGTGGAGACCGGCAAACGTGCCGCGGTGCGCGGCATCGATGTCGGGGTGTTTGATGGTCGTCCCACGGACATGGAGTTCGAGGATGATCGTCTCTTCCCAAGGGGTCTGAGGACGACGATCCTCGCCCCATGTGAAGGCAGATTCGATGACCCGACATTTCGGGATTTGGCGCGCGTTATCGCGGCGGTCGAATGACAAATCGGCGCGCTGACTGCCGACGCGGTAGCCAAACACCGCATCGCTCCAGCGCAGCTTGCCGTGCAGCGACCGGACATATGGATCGATCAGCAATTTATTGGCATTGAAGCGGTGCCCGTTTGATGGATCGTACGGTCCGGAGACGCGGTAGCCGTAGAGCAGGTTCGGACGGGCGTCCGGCAAATAAGCGTGCCAAACCTCGTCAGTATATTCCGGCAGCACGATACGTGCTTCCTCGCGGTTGCCCGAGCGATCGAACAGGCACAGTTCGACCTTTTCGGCGTGCGCCGAAAAGAGCGCAAAATTGACCCCCTCGCCGTCCCACGTCGCGCCAAGCGGATGGGGACGACCCGGCCATACCGTGGTCGGTGCCGCCATCAGACTCAATCCGCGGTGAAAATCAGAGCACCGAGCGGCGGCAGCCTGATACTGACCGATTGATGATGGCCGTGCGCGGGATGAGGCTCGGTATGTGCTTCTCCGGCATTCCCGATCCCGCTGCCGCCATAATCTGTGGCATCGGTATTGATACGTTCGCGATAACGTCCTGGCCGCGGAACCCCGACCCGGTAGTCTTCGCGCGGCACCGGTGTGAAGTTGCAGACGACCAAGGCTAGATCGTGCGGATCAGATCCTCGACGCACGTATGAGATAATGCTTTCGGCTGCGTTCGCCACGTCGATCCAGCGAAAGCCATCGGCATCGCAGTCGAGCCTGTGGAGCGCCGGTGTATTGCGATAGAGAAAGTTCAGATCGCGCACCAGCCGTCGCACTCCTTCGTGGGCGGGATCGGCAAGAAGCTGCCAGTCGAGCCCAATGTCGTGGTTCCACTCGCGCTCCTGCGCAAACTCGGCACCCATGAACAGAAGCTTCTTGCCGGGCTGCGTCCACATATAAGCCAGATAGGCGCGCAGATTGGCGAAGCGCTGCCAGCGGTCGCCCGCCATCTTGCCGATCAGAGATCCTTTGCCGTGCACCATCTCGTCGTGGCTGAGCGGCAGGATAAAGTTCTCGTGGTAGGCGTAAAGAAGGCCAAAGGTGAGATCGTTGTGATGGTACTTCCGGTGGATCGGGTCGGTCGACATATAGTGCAGCGTGTCGTGCATCCACCCCATATTCCATTTAAAGCCAAAGCCGAGCCCGCCGACATAGACTGGACGTGACACCATCGGCCAAGCGGTCGACTCCTCGGCCACTGACGTCGCGCCGCTTGCTTCCCCGAAGACCAGCTCGTTCAACCGCCGCAGAAACGAGATCGCGTCGAGGTTCTCGCGTCCGCCGAAGCTATTCGCGATCCATTCGCCTTCGCGGCGGCTGTAATCGAGATACAGCATCGAGGCGACCGCATCGACCCGGATTCCGTCGATGTGGAATTCGCGCAGCCAGTAGAGCGCACTCGACAGCAGGAAGTTTGCCACCTCCCGGCGCCCATAATTGTAAATCAGTGTGTTCCAGTCGGGGTGAACGCCCTGACGTGGGTCGGCATGCTCGTAGAGCGCCGTCCCGTCGAACCGGCCGAGCCCGTGTGGATCGTTTGGGAAGTGGCCGGGAACCCAATCGAGCAGCACGCCGAGCCGCGCATTGTGACAGGCATCGACGAAAGTGCGGAAGTCATCGGGTGCGCCGTAGCGGCTGGTTGGCGCAAACAGCGAGATTGGCTGGTACCCCCAGGACCCGTCGAACGGGTATTCCGCTAGCGGCAAGATCTCGACATGGGTGAAGCCCATATCTTGGACATAGGGGACGAGCTGGTCGGCGAGCTCGCGATACGTCAAGTATCGACCATGCTCGGCGAGATTGCGCCGCCACGCGCCGAGATGGACTTCATAGATCGCGATCGGCGACTCGCGATCATTGCGGCGCCAGCGCTCGGCCATCCACGCGCCGTCGTGCCAGATATGCCGTGACGGATCGGCGACGACGGATGCGGTGCCCGGCGGCTTTTCCGATCGCTCGGCGTGCGGATCCGCCTTTAGCGGCAGCAGTCGGCCATCGGGTCCTAGGATCTCGTACTTGTACAGGCGGCCCGGGCGCAGCCCAGGCACGAAAAGTTCCCAGAAGCCGCTGGCTTCCCGGCGCCGCATAGGCATGCGCCGGCCGTCCCAGGCGTTGAAGTCGCCGACGACGCTGACCCGGCGGGCATTAGGGGCCCACAATGCAAACGCGACCCCCTCGGTGCCGTCGTGGATAATCGAATGTGCGCCGAGCTTTTGATAGCTCGCAAGATGGTTGCCCTCGACGAGGAGATAAATGTCGAGTTCGCCGAGAACAGGCGAGAATCGGTAGACGTCGTCGAATTCGGCCTGGACAGCATCGGTCGATACGCGCAGTCGATAGCGAAACGGCTCTCGCCGATCGGCAAAAGTCGCAACAAAAAGACCGTCGCGATGTATCCGGTCGCCTTTGGCGACGATTTTGCCGGTCGCAGATTCGACAACCGCCATTTCCTGCGCCGCCGGCAGCATCGCTCGTACGCAAATCCCAGTGGAAGTCTTATGCATGCCGAGGAAGGAGAAGGGATCGTCATGACGCCCCTCGACAATAGCCTCGACCTGCGGGTCAGGTTGGCGAGGCACGCTCGTTCCTCTGCGTCCTGGCGAGAATCCCGAGAATGCCTTTGAGCGGGATGTCGACCCAGGCCGGCCGATTGGCCAGTTCGTACGATACCTCGTAAACGGCCTTTTCGAGTATGAAGAACGCGATCATCTCGCGTGCTTGCTTCTTGCTCGCGGGATACGCCTTGCAACCGCGCATTGTCTTGCGATAGGCCGCGCGAAAGCCGTCTACCGCCCGCTGTCGCCAGGCTTCGGCGAGCTCCGTCATTCTTGGCTCCGCTGCCGGCCGCGCCTCCGCAAGGTGCCGCACCGCGGCGACAGCTGCGTAGTCAAACGAACGGATCATGCCGGCGACATCTCGCAGGGGCGAGCCTTTGCGCCGACGTAAGGCGAGCAGCCGTGCCGGCTCGCCCTCGAAATCGATGATGAAGAAGTCGTTCTGAACAACGATGACTTGGCCGAGGTGGAAATCCCCATGATACCGGGTCTTTTGCGCCTCGACGGTGTCTGGCATCAGCCTCAGGATGCGCTCGAACAGCGCATGGCGAAGCGCGAGGACGCGGTCAGCAAGCTCGCGGGTCGGAGTCGGCAGGCTCGACCTTTCGCGCTCCAACGCGGATAGCATATGTGCTGTGGCCCCGGCGAGATCATCGCGCCACTCGCCAATGTCCTCGGGACTGAGTGGCTCCGGAATGAAATCTGGGTGGTCCCCGGCATATTCGGCCAGCGCTCGGTGCATCTCGGCAGTGCGGATGCCGAGCTGGCGCGCCAGCATCAGGAAGAATACGTCCGGGTCAGCCAGGGCGGACGGGGCGTCTCCACCAGAGACCAGCGCGTCGTCGAGATATCGGGTCAGGTAATTCAACGCCTGTGTCCATCCATCTCCTTGATTGCGGACAAAACCGAACAATACACCGAGCGCATGCTCCTCCCTTCCGCTCTCGCCGTCGATGGCGATCTCCAGCGTCGCGAGCAGTGGCGGGGTATTGGCAAATCCGGCGGACTCGACGAGAAACCGAGACATTTCGATCTCGGGGTGCGGGCCAGGCTGGAGCCGCCGGTAAAGCTTCAGCATTCCGTATTCTTCAAAAAACACTGAGCTATTTGATTGTTCCGCTCCAGCGCGCCGAACCGCGAAACGCTCCGGAACTGCTGACTGATCAAAACTCGGCGTCTTGCGGCAACGGAGTTCGCCACCTTCCAGTGGCATCGTTGCTTCCCGGTTGATGGCATCGATGACCGCCAGCGCAAAGCCATCTTGCGACAAGGCGTCGACGAGCGCGCCTTCCTTGCGGAATTGGCGCAGTTCGGCCAGCGTGACCGGAGTCAGTCCCTGACGCAGCTCGGTCTCCGCCGGTGACCAAATCGCGGCCAGCGGCAGGAAATAGCGTGCGCAGCTGCCACCGGCGAGTCGCGCTTCGACAACCTCCGCCAAGAAGGTTTCCGAGCCCGACCCGTCCTCCAACTGCCGGACGATCTCGCCATATGCGAGCACCGACGCACCTCTGATTCGCTGGTCCTTCTCTCCAAACCAGCGCTGGCGAGGCAGAAAGGCAGGGACCGCATCGTTCTCGAGCTGCGGCAGATTGTGCTCGCGGAACAGGTCGGACCAGCCGCGCGGCATTACCAGCGTCAGGAATTCGGGGGGTGCCACCTGCTGCGCGGAACCCTCTTGCGCGGCGGGCAGCAAGTCGAACCAAAAGAAGCTGTGCGGTTGCAAGGTCAGCAAATAGGGCAATTCCCCCACGGTGGGAAATACACTGCGCCCGAGAAGCTCGACCGGTTGGCGACCCCGGAACTCCGAAAGGTCGAGTTCCACCGCTTGGGGCGAACGTGACAGATTGACGACACAGAGGATGATCTCATCGTCAAGTGTGCGCAGATAAACGATGACCTTTCGGTTCGAGGGGTAGAGAAAGCACAAAGTGCCGCGACCGAACGCGCGCCGTGAGCGACGCGCCGCGATCAGCCGCTTCATCCAGTTCAGCAACGAAGAGGGTGAACGGCTCTGCGCCTCGACATTGACCGCCTCGAACCCATACACCGAATCCATGATCGGCGGCAGGTAAAGCCGCGCCGGGTCGGCGCGGGAGAACCCGCCATTGCGGTCGAACGACCATTGCATCGGTGTGCGCACACCGTCGCGATCGCGCAGGAAGATGTTGTCCCCCATTCCGATCTCGTCGCCGTAATAGAGGACTGGCGTTCCCGGCATCGAAATCAGTAGAGCATTGAGCAGCTCAATCCTACGGCGATCGTTTTCCATCAACGGCGCGAGGCGGCGGCGGATCCCGAGGTTGATCCGCGCGTGTCTATCGGCTGCGTAGTGGCTCCAGAGATAGTCGCGCTCGCGATCGGTCACCATTTCGAGCGTCAGCTCGTCGTGATTGCGCAGAAACACCGCCCATTGGCAAGTCTCGGGAATATCCGGCGTCTGGCGCATGATGTCGGTTATGGGATGTCGTTCTTCGGTCGAGACCGCCATGTAGATGCGCGGCATCAGCGGAAAGTGGAACGCCATATGACATTCGTCGCCCGCGCCGAAATATTGCAGCACGTCCTCCGGCCATTGATTGGCCTCGGCGAGCAGCATGCGCCCGGTGTAGTGAGTGTCAAGTTCGAGGCGTAGCCGCTTCAAGATCTCATGCGTTTCGGGCAAGTTTTCGTTGATTGTCCCCTCGCGCTCGATCAGATAGGGCACTGCATCGAGCCGCATCCCGTCGACCCCGAGATCAAGCCAGAACCGCATCACGTCGAAGACGGCCCGCAATACTCGCGGATTATCGAAATTCAGATCGGGCTGATGCGAATAGAAACGGTGCCAGTAATAGGCCTGCGCGACCGGGTCCCATGTCCAGTTCGACTTCTCCGTGTCGACAAAGATAATGCGGGTTTCCGGGAATTTCTGGTCCGTATCACTCCACACATAGAAGTCGCGGAAGGGTGAGCCGCGTTTTGCGAGACGCGCACGCTGGAACCAGGGATGCTGATCCGAGGTGTGGTTGATGATCAGTTCTGTGATGACTCGCAGATCGCGGCGGTGAGCTTCGCGCACGAAAGTCTTGAAATCGGCCATCCGCCCGTAGGATGGATTGACGTTTTTGTAATCGGCGATGTCGTAGCCGTCATCGCGTAGCGGCGAAGGATAGAAGGGCAGTAACCACAGCGCGGTGACCCCAAGATCGCGGAGATAATCGAGCTTGCGGCACAAGCCCTGAAAATCGCCGATGCCGTCGTCATCGGCATCGAAAAAGGCTTTCACGTGCAGCT
>Ga0306922_10008362_pt1 | contig 10038 bp, 7 predicted proteins | sample sta12Cox44000082_FD_203758 | JGI IMG/M metagenome (GOLD analysis project Ga0306922, IMG submission 203758) | Lab enrichment of tropical soil microbial communities from Luquillo Experimental Forest, Puerto Rico - statoxic.12C.oxic.44.000.082 (v2)... | ecosystem: Environmental > Terrestrial > Soil...
GCAATCTTCGCTGCCAGCACCTTCATCCAGATCATCGCTCTCGGATTCCTGCTGCCTTCCGCAAAGGCAGCCGCCGCCTTCGCATAATCCTTGGCGTCGAAGTAGTACACGTTTCCCAAATCCTGGTATAGCTGCCAGTCGTCCGGGTTCGCTTGAATTCCTCGCTCCAACAGTTTCACAGCAAGATCCGGCCGTCCCGCTCCTCGCGGCGGCGCGTCGCTCAAAAACATGGAACCGAAACGGTAAGCCACCACCAGGTTCGGATCCAGCGTGGTTGCAAGGTCCAGCAGCGGCCAAAGCAAATCGAGTCCTCGCTTTTGCAAGCGATGCTTCTCGCCGTAATATTGCACCGCTCGCGTCCAGTAAATCGCTCCCATCAGCGGCGCGTATTCGAGGCTCAACCTTTTCACGGTGCTCCCGGAGCGCATCAGTAACTCGTCCTGCTCAACGCGCAGCTGGCTCTGTTCCGTGTCGATTCTTTCCTGCAACGCCCAGGCCGCCGTCAGTCCAACAACCAGCACGGTTCCGAGCGCCAATCCGCCGATGATTCTTCCCGTCATTTCAGGTTTCGTCGCGAAAACACCGCCGACGCGCCCGTCAGCACGAGCGCGCAATACACAAACGTATATAACGTGACATGGAGTACGAGCGCCCCCGGCACGCCCCTGGCGTGCGCCACCGCTCCCGTCACATTGAAATTTTGGAAATTTGGCAGGAGGTAAGAAATCCCTCGCACCATCTTCACCGTCGCCGGGCTCAAATTAATGGCCTGAATGGTCCGCAGGTCGTAGGCAAACACTCCTGCCACGTACACCCCCGCCGTGAACAGGATCGCCAGAAACGGCGTCGTGAAGCACGAAAAGAGCATGGCCAGAGCCACAATCAGCGCCAGCTTGAGCAATATCAGGTACACCGCGACAAACACATAAGCGTCCGATCCGACCAGCGGCTGCTTCACCGACCACAACGCCGCGTACAACCCCACGGCCATGGCCCCGGTATTCACCGTCAGCGTCATCACCAGTCCGGCGTACTTCCCCAGCAGAAATTCCCACCTCTTCACGGGCTTCGCCAGCAGCGCATACAGTGTCCGCTTGTCCATCTCCTTCGATACCAGCCCGACGCCAATGAACACCGCGATGAAAAGCCCGATCAGCGATATTGCCGCAAGTCCCAGGCTCACAATCACCGTCTGTTCGATGCCGATCGAAATCTGTCCCACCACGATCGCCGCTCCCATCATCAGCAGCGCAAAGAACACCAGGTTATACAACACGCGGTCTCTCACCGCCTCTCGGAACGTGTTTGTGGCCACTATCCAGATGTTTTTCACTTTCCGCTTACCTCGACCGCGGATGCCTGCGCTCGGTCGGCCTCGACCAGGTCCATGAAAAAGTCTTCGAGCGTCGGCTTGATCTGCGCCACCGACAGGACTCGCGCTCCCGCGCCCTTCAGTTCGTCCAGCGCGCCATACAATTCGCCCTCGCTCACCTGCACACGGTAGCGTTCTCCCGTTCGGGTGGCGCGACCCAGCAGTGCAAATTTCTTCGCCGCGCCTGCTACTTCAAATAAAATCTCCATGCCTTGCGTCTGCATCCCTACCATTTCCCCGGGGGTCCCTACGCCCCGCAGTTTTCCCCCAACGATCACTCCCACGCGGTCGCACAACATCTCCGCATCCGACAAAATATGCGTCGAAAATAACACCGTCCTTCCCTCGCGCTTCAGCGCCAGGATAATGTCACGGACCTCGCGCCTCCCCAGTGGGTCTAGCCCCGACATCGGCTCATCGAGAACCACCACTTCCGGGTCATGCAAAATGGCCTGCGCCATTCCCACCCGCTGCAGCATTCCCTTCGAATACTTCCTCAACTGGATTCTCTTTGCGGTCTCCAGGCCTACCTTCTTCAACATCCTTTGCACGCGTTCTCGTCTGTCGCCCGCCGTCAAGCGGTGAAACCGTGCAAAATAATCGAGCAGCTCGGCTGCGGTCAGGTAGTCGTAAAAGTACGGCTGCTCCGGCAAGTAGCCGACGCTGTGGTGTGTCGAAACATCTTCGATGGATTTACCCAGAATTCGCGCCGTCCCCGACGTCGGAAAGATCAGCCTCATCAGAAGTTTGATGGTCGTGGATTTTCCCGCCCCGTTCGGCCCCAGGAACCCGAAGACCTCGCCCGATTCCACCCGCAGGCTCAGGTTTTCGAGCGACATCTTCTTCTTCAGGTTGAGGAAGCCGTAGGGGTATTCCTTCGAGAGATTCTCGATTTCAATGGCGGCACCGGGCATGCCACTATTTTTCGAGAGCCGCCGGGCACCGTCAACGTGCTCCTCGGCCCACTGTTCGCGAAGTGCAACAAAGCCTTCTCGCAAATGCCGCAAAGGTAAAGGGCGCCGCCTTTCGTCGGCACCGCTAAGCGCTTCCCTTTGCGATTCGCACCAACTCGCCCTTCTTTGCCGCCACGGGTTGCGGCTCGAAGGTCTGCGGCGCTCGCCAATTGTCTAGAATTCCCACCTGCTGTACGCAACTCACCGTGCAGCGCGGCGCACAACCCTTGTGCGTCAAAAACTCCCGCTGGCGCATCTCGGCGGTGTAATCCTGCAACGGCACTCCCGGGTACCCGCGCTGCTGCGAGCACCAATGCACCAATCCATCCTCACAGACATACAAATACCGCGCGCCCGCCCGGCACTTCCAATCGTGCTCTCTGCCGCGCGCCACGTTGTGTTGGAAGTGATTGAATCGCGAAAACGATCGCTTCCCAAGAGTCATGATCTCTTCAAAAATTTCTTGATCCCGCTCGACCAGCGGCTTCAACTGGCCGCTATGGTCGTGGATAATTCCGACCGTGCTCGTAAAACCCAGTTGCAATGCCCGATGGGCAATCCTGAGTGCATCCTCCGAGTTCTTTACTCCGCTGCCCAGCACCGAATTGATGTTCACCTGAAAGATTGCCCATTCTGAAAGCATCTCCAACCGCCCATCCAGCGTCTTCAGGCTCTTCTTCGACACTTCATCGGGCACAACATTATCGATGCTGATCTGCAAGTGTTCGAGCCCGGCTTCGTTTAGCCGCTCGATTCTTTCTTTGTTCAGGAAGAACCCGTTGGTAATCAGCCCGGCGATCATTCCTCGTCTGCGGATATGCCGGATCACCTCGTCCAGTTCCGGGTGCATCAGCGGTTCGCCGCCGCTGACCGTAATCACCGAAGTCCCCATGTCCGCCAGAATGTCCAGCCGTTTCTTAAGCTCGTCGAGCGGCACCGGTTTCGAGGTATCATCAAATTCGTTGCAATAGGTGCAGTCCAGATTGCACCGCCGCATCGGTATGATATGGACCAAAAACGGATGATCCGTCGACACCAGGGCCCTCGCGATGCCCCACAGCTCTCGCCCTCGCGTCCCGTAAAATCGCAGCCTTCGCCGTCGCCGCGTCTCCGCCGACGCCTTCCCTTTCTTGTTTTCGGCCATTAGGAAGCTGATTTCCCCCAGCCTCGATTATACAGTACAGCCAAGTTCTTCAGCGTTTCTGGTCGCCTCGTCTTCTCTTCCCATTGCCTAAAAGCCCACACCCCTCCTGTCCCGCTTCAGCGCTGGCCTCAGCTGGTCCTTACTCCAATAAGCCGCGGTGCCTCAGTTGGTCTGCCTTGCCAGTACCGGCAGGTCCACGGACCGCACTTCTGACGTCATTTCGGTCGTCTTCCGCCAGTCCACTTCGTTCACCTCGACCGCGCCTTTGGCTCCGTTGAGCTGCTGGAACTCCAGCACGTTGCCATTGACGCGGTATTTGCTTACCTCGTAAATGGCGTTTGACTTCAGCACCAGCGTGGTAACACGCGGGGCCGGCCCCACACTGGCTGCCAGGGTTGGCTCGCTCCCCGCGCTTCGAACGCTCTTCTCCACCGCCGGCTGTACCGAGCCGGGCTGCGCCTCGTTCAGCGCGCTCGGGCTCTTCGATGACGCCCACGGCGGGCGGTTCGCATTGGCCGCCGGTCCATAGGCCAGCGTCCGCGGAATCACGATGTCGTCCATCAGCCGCAATTCCAGCGGTTCCTCCCCCTTCAGTGTCGGTCGCGGTCCGCGCAACGGCAGCGCGACCACTTTCCATGGCCACAAAGGCGGAAACATCCACTCCGCGACGTCTCGCTTCGCATGTCCTTTTCCGTCGATGTCACCTTCCTTGTCCACCTTGTAGCCTCTCGCCTGGATCACCTTGGCGGGCACCGGCAAATCGCCATTCGGCAGGATCACCCGATCAAACGTAATCTTCAGGTAACCCTTCCCCACGAAGTGTCCGGGCTCCTTGTCGGCCTCTAGGTGCCCGGCGAGCATGCTGCCCCTCGGGAACACTTGCTTGCCGAACTCCTGCATGGTCCTCAGATGACACAACACGGGATCGCCCACCGCCGCCGTCGCCGATGAGAAGTTTGGTTCATCCATCGTGCACTGCAGCAGTGTTCCGGCCGGCACCAGCATGTCCTGTGCAGGAACTGCCGATGCGCACACCACTACCGCCAGCGCACTCACCAAAACTCCGATGAGTCGTTTCATGGTCTTCCTCCTGATTGTTTTTCTTAAAGACGGCCAGGCGAGAATAGCCGCACCGAGGACGTGCCAAGGTCTCCTTTCGAACCTCACCCCGACATCATTCCCCGGCCTTCCGCGCTTGAACCCATGTCCGGCGCAAAAGTCGCGTATCCCAATCTTTTTTTTTTCGCTGAACTCCCCCGCATGGGAGCGGCAGAACTATCGGTACTCTTAGAAGCGGTCAGAACCGCGCAAGCGGGCGGCTCCCTTTGCTACGTCCTTTCATCTCTCGCAAGCGCGGAGCACCACGACCTCCACCGCGTCCCGGCCCGGTCTCGCCTTCGTCAGCAGTTCCACCGGGTAGGTGCCCGCGGGCAGTGCTCGGTTCCCAGCCACAAAGACGAACGGCACTCGCACGGTTTTCATTTCCTTTGCACGAGCCGCGACCGGTTGGTTCGCCGCGCTCCATGCGAAGATCAGCACCATCCCAACTGCATCCCTCCCTTTGTCGAAGGGGGCCTTCGCCTGCCGGTTTGAAGGCCCCTTGTTGCTCGTGCCGTGACGCAGTTCCTGTTCGAGTCGTCACGCTCGAAACAGCATTCGAAGCTAGCGCGCCCGTCTCGATCGTGCGGTCAAGAAAGGTGAAGTCGTCGTGAACTCTCGTTAAATGCGGAATCCTCTGATTTACAATTCTTAACGCCCTGGCGGGCAGCCTTATTTACAATAAAAGCATCCGCGGGGTCTGCCTGAATCCATGGGAATGGATGCTCTTCGCATGTCGGCGCTGAAAAAATCTTCCTCGTCCGCCAATCCGCTCGTTCGCCGCCTTCTCATCATCGACGACGACGCCGAGCTTTGCGAACTGCTCGCCGAGTATCTCCAGCCCGAAGGTTTTCACCTCGATGCGGTGCACACTGGCACTGATGCCGTCGAAAAAGCGCTCACCGCTGACTACGCCCTCCTGGTTCTCGACGTTATGCTTCCGGGCCTTCGCGGCTTCGAGGTTCTCCAGAAGATCCGCGCTACCTCTCGCATCCCCGTTATCATGCTGACGGCCCGCGGTGAAGACGTCGACCGCATTCTCGGCCTCGAAATCGGCGCCGACGACTACCTTCCAAAACCGTTCAATCCCCGCGAACTCGCCGCGCGCATTCACGCCGTCCTCCGGCGCACCGATGAAGCCAAGACCCGTGGTGCCCCGTCGGTTGGTGAAGAACTCGTGTGCGTCGGTGATCTCGAACTCAGCCCCGCTTCCCGCGTGGTTCGCCGCGACAACCACGAACTCGACCTCACCTCCGTCGAATTTGATCTCCTCAAACTTTTCCTTTCTTCGCCGGGTGTCGTCTTCCAGCGCGAGTATCTCGCTCATTCCGTCCTCGGCCGCGACCTCACCCCCTTCGATCGCAGCATTGATGTCCACGTTAGTAACCTGCGCCGCAAGCTTGGGTCGGCTCCTGATGGCGGCGAACGCATCAAGGCCATTCGCGGTGCGGGCTATCTCTACGCGCCTCCCCTGAAATCCAAAGCCCGGTGAGCCGCTATGCACAGCCTCTTCCTCAAAATTTTCCTTTGGTTCTGGTTCGCCATGGTTCTCGTGGTTCTCACCCTGCTTATCTCCTCGTCCTACAGTGAATCCCGCAACACGCGGGAGCGCGACGAGGCCATGGACCGCAGCATGTCTCCCCTCGTGGCCGATAACTTCGCCGAAGTCTTTGACCGCGAGGGCCCCCCCGGATTTTCCGCCCTCCTGGCCCGCGGCAAGGGTGCCTTCCCCTGGATGCCTTATCTCTTCGATCCTTCAGGCGCCGAGGCCCTCGGTCGTTCCGTCTCCCCCAAGGCGCTCGAAGCCTTTCGGCTGGCGTTCGCTTCGCGCGGCACGGAAGTCGTCCACAGTGGCGAAGCCCGTTGGGTTGCTCAGTGGGTGCAGGTCACAAGCGGCAAGCCTTACGTGGTCGTGCTCGAACTGAATCGTCGCCCTCCCAATCCTTTCTTGCGCGCCCCTTCGCAGGTCCAGCTTTTGCGCTTTCTCGCCGCCCTTCTCATCGTCGGCGCGATTTCTATCTGGATCACGCGCCACATTACCTCCCCGATTCTTCAGCTGCGGGAAGCGGCAAACCAACTCGCTCAAGGCAATCTCACGGCTCGTGTCGGTTCGCTTTCTCTTCAGCGCGCCGATGAAGTCGGCGACCTTAGCAAGGACTTCAACCACATGGCCGACCAACTCGAACGCCTCATCACCTCGCGCCAGCGTTTGATCAGCGACGTCTCTCACGAACTCCGCTCGCCGCTTGCCCGCCTCAGCGTCGCGCTCGGCATCGCGCAACGCTCCGCAAGCGCCGCGAGCCTTCCGGCGCTGGTGCGCATCGAGCGCGAAGCCCAGCGCCTCAATGACTTGATCGCAGAACTCCTTAGACTTGCCCGCCTCGAGAGCGGCGCGGGAAAAATCGAATGGCAGAATCTGGACTTGCAGGCTCTCATCCGCGACGTCGCTAACGACGCCAATTTCGAGGCCAGCAGTCAGAACCGCAGCGTCCGGGTCTCCTCAAGCTCCCCTTGTCATGTGGTGGGCAATTCCGACCTGCTCCGCAGCGCCTTCGAAAACGTCGTTCGCAACGCCGTCGACTACACCCCCGACGGCACGGAAGTCGATCTCTCGCTCGCTTCTTCCGACGACGGCCGGTGCGCCCTCATCCGCGTCCGTGATCATGGACCCGGTGTCCCTAGTTCCGCGCTGCAATCGATCTTCGAGCCCTTTTATCGAGTCGAGAATGCGCGCGAACGCACCCGCGGCGGCTCGGGACTCGGCCTCTCTATCACCGACCGCGCCATTCGCGCTCACGGCGGCTCGGTGTACGCCCACAATGCCGGAGACGGCGGCCTCGTGGTCGAAATTTCTCTGCCCACGCAATCCTCAAACGGCGCAACGTCGTAACCCCCGAAAAAAAGGAGCCGGAGATTCCTTCGAATCCCCGGCCGCCTTGGTTCTGATTTTCTAAGTTTGCTCTGGCTACTCTAGGTTCGATTTCCTAGTAAGGGAATGGTAGGTACGTCCAGAAATCGCCGAGGTACCCGTTGTCCCCCATCGAATCGTCGCCTTGTCCACCAAACATCCACACATAGCCCTGGGAATCCTGCTGCCAGAGAGCCACGCCACGGCGGGCTCCCGGTTGGTTCTGCACAAATGGCACACCATAGAAAATGGGAAGATACGTTGGATAGTTGCCGTTCTCGTTGACGTTGCTCGATCCCTTCCACCAGGTCCACAACCCGGCGTCGGGACCCGTCGTATGGTATTCCCAAACGTCGTCAAGGAATCCGGTGCCTTGCGCGAGCGTCGAGGCCCAGCCCCATCCGCCGAAGAACCATAGGCTCCCGTTGCTGTCGGACCAGCCCGAGGCGCCCCAGCGCGATCCCGGGTAGAATCCTGGTGCGGCAGCCTGTTGGGTGCCGTACATTCCGAGTTGTTCGGCGAGGCCGGTCGCGCCTCCGCCGGACATCCACGTCCATTGCTGCGTGCCGATGTTGTATTGCCAGAGGTCGTTCAGGAGTGCGCCTTCCGGGGCGCTTCCGGGGGGCAGCCCTCCGATGGCTCCGGGATTCTGTGTCCCGACGGAGTCGAGGCCGAGTCCCCCGAACAGCCATAGATTGCCGTTGTTGTCGGCCCACAAGACTGCGGTCTGGCGGCCTCCTGGGTAATTCCCGACACCGGCAGTGCCCAGAGTGCCGTAGACGCCATTGTTCTGTCCAATGTCCGAGCCCGTCGGGCCTACGAACGTCCATACACCGCCGCTGTACTTCCAGAGGTCGTTCAGCAGCGCGACCGAACCCGTTGAGTCATATCCTTGTCCACCGAACATCCATAGCGTTCCGCTGGCATCGGTGCAGTGGGCCGCTCCCCAGCGGCCGCCTGGAAAAGCGGTGCCCGAGTATACGCCAGCCACATTGGCGGTCGCGTAGCCGCTGAGGTTCGTCCAGGTTCCGAGGAAGGTATCGGACCCGATATAGTTGGGCCCTGAAATGTCATAGTGGTCCGGCGTGAATTGCCAAAGGTCATTCAGCAAGCCGCTGTGGGGAGCAGCGGCATTACCTTGGCCGCCGAACAAATACATATTTCCCGAACCGTCCGTCCATGTGACGCTGCCCCACCGCGCGCCAGGAACGCCCGGGTAAAAATTGGTAATGACGTCCCCGCTCGTGGTATCGGTATAGGTGAGACTCGAAGTGATGCTGCTATACAGACCAGGGGTTTGCAGCGGCGGCTGTGCAAAGGGCTCCGGAGTGACCGTGACCAGACCCGTCGGCGTCTGTACCTTTTGCGTCGGCAGATCCGACGGGACCCAGATGCCGGTCCCAAAACCGGTGCCGACTCCGGGCAAAAACACCCACAAGTCGCTCAGAATGAAGGGCAGGTATGGCGGATTCACATTGGATTGGATCGGCAGGCCCCAGCCACCGAACATCCATTTCCGGTCTGCCGAATCCGACCAGGTAGAAGCGAAGTCTCTGCCTCCCGGTGTGTTCAGGTCCTGCGGCGGGGGCGGGTAGGTGAACATTCCATTCGGGCCGTAGGTGCCATTCTTATCGGGGCCGCTCATCCAGGACCAGTCGTTGTGCTGACAGTCGATGATGATGTCAGAGACATTGGCCGTGGCCACGCCCATGTAGTAGAACGCGGTGCAGGGTTGCGTCTGGCTGGTCGGCTGTAAGAACACGTTGACGTTGTACTTTCCGTTGTTGGTGACGCCAGTCGAGAACGTAAAACCCTGGTTATTACCCGTCACAATGAGGTTGTCACCACCATTGTTTAGGAGCTCGGTGAAGGCTCCCTTGAGCGGCGGAAAGCCCGCCGCGTAGGTATGGTCGACCAGGCCGACCTGCGTACCGCCGATACTCCAAGCCGGCTCCGGGCATACCACCTGGACCGTCGTCACCGCGCCGACCACAGTCCCCGTCCCGTTGATGACCGAGCAGATCTGATTGGGGTTCGTGGGTTGCGTCACCACGCTCACGGCATAGGTCGAGTTGATCGGAGCGGGAATGCCAAAAGTGAATGGGACCGTGCCGGTACCGGTGATGGGAAGCTGATCGAGCACCGTTCCTAGCGTATCCTCCAGTTTCAAGCCCCCTCCCACCAGACCCGTAATCGTGCCGCCCACCGTGTAGACGGCTCCACAAGTGATGAGAACGTTGGTAACTGGGGCTGCGGCGGTCCCGGTGCCTTGCGTGACCAGGCAATTCTGGGCGGGATTTGCAGGCTGCGTCTTGACCGTAACGGCGTACGCGCCGGTCACTAACGAAGCGAACGTGAACTTCACGCTCCCCGTTCCCGTGACCGTCAGATTGTCTCCCCCGTTGTCTTGCAATACCAAACCAGAGCCCGTTAAGCCGCTAACGGTGCCGCCAATGGCAAATCCCGAAGAGCAAGTCACGGTGACATTCGTGACATTGGCCGTCGCTGTCCCCGTCCCGTTCGTAACCACGCAGGTTTGCGTGGGGTTGCTCGGCTGCGTCAG
>Ga0306922_10008365_pt1 | contig 10037 bp, 8 predicted proteins | sample sta12Cox44000082_FD_203758 | JGI IMG/M metagenome (GOLD analysis project Ga0306922, IMG submission 203758) | Lab enrichment of tropical soil microbial communities from Luquillo Experimental Forest, Puerto Rico - statoxic.12C.oxic.44.000.082 (v2)... | ecosystem: Environmental > Terrestrial > Soil...
CACAGGTACCGGCATTATGCACAATACCCGTTGCCTCGAAGATAGCGCCGCAGCTCATCCCGAGACCTCGATTGTTGACCTGAAGTGGCCGGACGATCCGGCGGAAATCCCGGACTGGGTCTACACCGACCAACGGATTTACGAGCGCGAGCACGAGCGGATCTTTTTGGGTCCGACCTGGAACTATGTCGCGCTTGAAGCGGAACTGCCGCGGCCGGGTGATTATATCCGCTCGTATATCGGCAGCATTCCGATCATCGTGGCGCGGGATCAGGACGGCCGCGTCCATGCCTTCGAGAATCGCTGCGCCCATCGCGGCGCCGAATTCTGCAAGACCTATCGCGGCAGTACGCAGCGCTTCATTTGCCCCTATCACCAGTGGACCTACGACCTGTCCGGCGCGCTGGTGTCGGTGCCGTTTCGCCGAGGCGTCAAGGGCAAGGGCGGCTTGCCCGAGGACTTCAAGCTCGACGCGCACCATCTGCGAAATCTGAACATCGCCTGTCGGAACGGCGTGATCTTTGCGTCGCGGCACGACGACATGGAGTCGCTCGAGGCCTATCTGGGACCCGAGATTCTCAGCCAGTTCGACTCCATCTTCGATGGCCGCGACCTAAAAATCCTTGGCGTACACCGCAACACGATGCCGGCGAACTGGAAGCTCTATCAGGAGAACCTGAAGGATCCCTATCACGCCACGCTCCTTCACACCTATCTCACGACATTCGGTTTGTTTGTTGCCGGCAATAAAACCGCAATCATGACCGACGCCAAAGGCCGCCATGCCACGCTCTGCAATGCGCGGCCCGCCGGCCGGCCCGAAAACGACGACAGCAAGGCCGAAATCCGCTCCTTCCATGCGGCGATGCAACTTGCCGATCCGCGCGTCATCCAGCTTATCCCCGAGCACGACCATCCGTGGACCAGCAATGCGATCACGATCTGGCCGAATCTCATCCTGCTGCGGCAGACGAACATCCTTGGGCTGCGTCACATCGTGCCTGCTGGACCGCACAGCTTCATGCTGATCTGGACCACGTTCGGCTATGCCGACGACACGCCGGAAATGGAGCAGCACCGGCTGCGGCAGAACAACATATTCGGCCCCGGCGGCTTTCTCGGCATCGACGACAATGAAGCCCTGAAATTCGTGCAAGACGGGCTTCGCCGCTCGGTACCGCGCCATGGCCTGGCACCGCTCGGGAGGGATGACGAAGGCGCGGAAACGGTCATTACCGATCGGGCGATCCGGTCGATGTACCGGCACTATCGGGAGGCAATGGGGCTGTGATGCAAAACGCCGAGCGCAAGGTCTCGAATTCGGCGCCCGATCGCGCGCGTCTGCGCGAGCTGCGGTGGCTGGTCGAGGAGTTTCATTTTCAATATGCCGCGGTTCTGGATCGTTGCGAGATCGAGCGTTGGCCGGATTTCTTCACGGAGGATGGCGTCTACAGGCTTGTTGCCCGTGACAATGCGGACGCCGGCCTGCCGCTGTCGCTGATGTCCTGCGACGGAATGGGCATGCTCAAGGATCGCGCCTACGCCATCGCCCATACCGAAATGTTCGCTCCGCGCTATATCAAACATCTCATCAGCAATATTCGCGTTACTGACTACGATGCACGTACCGTCGTCGCCTCGGCGAACTACATCGTCCTTGAAACCCTGATCGACGAGCCGACGCAAATTCTTCAGGCAGGCACTTACCACGACTTATTCGCGATGGAGGGCGACAAGCTCCTGATCAAGGAGAGGCGCTGCGTCTACGATACCGTCCTGGTTCCGAACTGCATTGTTTTCCCGCCATGACGGCAGTGCTTGCACTCCCGACAAAGTATCGGCGATCTTCGACAGTCGCGTTCGCTTCGAGGATTGTGAGCTGCAGTGTTTCCCCCGGTACGCTTCACCGATGGCAGGGCAAGGACTGAGGCCATGGGCTCGGCCCGGCACGCGAAGCCAGCCACGGCGGCGCACCGAGCGCGCCGCAAGGCGCGCCCCGGCCGGCACCTACCGCAGCGGCTCGCCCTTTCGCTCCTTGATCAGAAAGACTGTGGCAAAGACGTCCACGATCCAGATCACGACGAGGAAAGACAATGCTGTGGCCAACGAATATTGCGTGGCCAGCAGGCCTATCACCAAGGGGCCAAAGCCGCCCACGCCGCGGCCGAAATTGAAAAGAACGTTCTGCGCGGTGCTGCGGCCTTGAGTCGGATAGCTTTCAGCGATCAGGGCGCCGTAGCCGCCGATCATCCCGCTCAGGAAAATTCCGGAGATACCGGCCACCAGCAGCAGCAGGTTCGGCTGCGTGACGTTCGGAAAGACCAGGGCCATGATGGCCGCGCCGATCTGGAAGGCCACGAACAGCGGCTTGCGGCCGACACGATCGGCCATGAAGCCGAATATCAGCATGCCCACAGCGCCGCCCAAAACCGTGGCGGAGATCCAGAGCGATGACTGAGTCAGGGAGAATCCGAGCTGCGTCGAAAGATAGGAGGGCAGCCAGATCATGGTTGCGTAGTAGCCGAAATTCTGCACCGATGTCATGATCGCGATGCCGATTGAGGCGGCGGTCGCCTCGCGATCCGCAAACAGAACGCTGTAAGGATTGATCGGCTGCTTTTTCTGGGCGTCGAGGAACAGCGCCGGCTCGCCGACAAAGCGCCGTATGCCGAACGCCAGCAGAGCCGGTATGACCCCGACCACGAACATCCCGCGCCAGCCGATATACGGCAGCAGCAAAGGCGTGAGAAACGCGGCGACCAGCACACCGGCCTGCCAGCCAAGCCCAACATAGGACGTCGCCCGGGCGCGCTTGCTGGCCGGCCAGGCCTCGGCGGCAAGCGCCATGCCGACACCGAATTCGCCGCCCAGTCCGATGCCCGCGATGGTGCGGTAAACGAGCAAATCCCAGTAGCCCTGGGCAAGCGCACACAGCGCCGTAAAACCGGCGAATACCAGGATGGTCCAACTCAGCACCCGTACCCGCCCATAGCGGTCGCTCAGGGCGCCGGCGGTCAAGCCGCCGATCACCGCGCCGACCAATGTCCAGGTGACGAGCGAGCCGGCCTGCGGACGGGAAAGATGAAGCCCTGCAGCAAGCGGCCCCAGAATGAACCCCAGGATCAGCAGATCGAAGCCGTCCATGGCATAGCCGAGCGTAGATGCCACCAGGGCCTTGCGGGCATAGGCGTCCACCTCGGCGGGGGCCGCAGTCGTCGACATCGTCGCCGACGCATAATCCACGCTCATTGACTTACTCCCCCGCTATTGGCGCATGCAGCGGTCGCCCGGGCTCTGTAGCCGCGGCCTGCCCTGTGCAGACAGCTCCGTACCTTCTGCCATTTTCTTGACAGCCGATTTCCATTTTGTTTGTACAGCAGAATGGATGCTCCGGAAAGCATTTTGAGCCATTTGCAGGCAGCGGCGACCCGATCCGTTCACGTCAACAGGGCAGGGCGCCGCGGACCGCACGGAAGGGCTGTGACGGGGGACAACGCTGAAGGTGGTACGCGATGAACTCGCTTCCTCATGTCGGCAACAAGCGCGTCATCGACATGCATGTGCACATCGGCCCGGAATTTCTGCGTCGCAAGTACAATGCCGCGTCGCTGGCCGAGGAAGCGCGGCGCGAGGGTTTTGGCGTCGTCATGAAAAACCACTTTCAACCCACGACCGGCCAGGTCAGCCAGATCCGGCGCCCGGACGATACGGTACCGCTGGTCGGATCGGTCGCGCTCAATTACAATTGCGGCGGGGTCGATGATCACGGCGTGCGGGCCGGGCTTTCCGGGTGGAAGCGCGACGTGACCGCCGCTGACGTGGATCGCGATCGCTTCGTCGTCTGGATGCCGACGATGTGCTGCGAGGCTCATCTGCGCTGCTACAACCGCCGCGACATTTCGACGGCCTGGGGCGTCAAGGCGGAATACACACGTTTCTACGCCGAGGGCACGGGCTATCAGCTCGACCGCGCCGATGCGGCCAAGGTCGCCGCGCTCGATCGCGCGCTCGACCTCATCCATCAATACGACCTGATACTTGCCACCGGCCATCTCGACCGCAACGAGACGCTGCTCGTCGTCGAGCGCGCCTACGCCAAGGGCATTCGCCGCATCATCCTGACGCATCCGCTATTCCAGTCGACGGAACTCACACCGGAGACGATGCACCGGATGTGGACGCAATACGGCGCTTACAGCGAGCTCTGCTTCTCCAATCTGGCCATGGACGATCTTACCTACGATCAATATATGGCGGTGATCGAAGCGGTGGGCGCACCAGGCGTTCTTTTGTCGAGCGACGTCGGGCAGATATTCTCGCCGACTGTCGGGGACTCGCTGCGCGAATTCTTCGGCGAGTTTCAAAAGCGCGGCATCAAGGAGGACGACATAGTGCAAATGTCGGTTCTCAATCCGAACCGGCTCCTGTTCGAAGCAATGAGCTGAGCGCCGCCAGAGTGCCTCGGTGACCCCAGCCACGTATCCTGCGGCCGCGGCAAAGGCCCGCTTGAGTGCGGTAGCGGCGAGTTCGAGCGCGGTGTCGGCCGCGCGTCAGTTGAATCGTCATGTCCGCGCTTGTCGTCGCTTGTCGCAGGCACCCACGTCTTAAATGGCGAGCCAAGTCAAAGACGTGGATGGCATCGGACCTCGGGCTTGCCCGAGGTCCGCACTATTGAGTGACGCAAGTCGAGTAAACTCGACTTGCGTTGACAAGCCCGGCCATGACGCAAAGAGATGCCGGCCGGCTATGCGTATTCGTCGCGCAGGCGCACCCATTCCATGTGGTATCCAAGCTTGTCCTCGTCGCGACCCTTGGGGACGATATCGAGGTAGTGATAGGCGCCGTTGAGCATGTCGAGGCCGCGCGAGTAGGTCGAGTACGTGTGATAGAGGCTGCCGTCGGCATCCTTGAAGAACACGCTGATGGCGGGCACGTCCTCGATATCAAACCGGCGGGTGCCATAGTTGGAATTATTGCCTTCCCTGGCGAGATCTTCCTTCGTCAGATAGGCGCCGAAATCGTGATTGAACACGCCGTCGGGGCCGCAGGAAACCCACTCGAAAGTCCAGCCCATCCGGCTCTTGAACCTGGCAATCGTATCGATCGACGCGCGCGACACGGCCGCGAGGTTGACGTCGCGGCCGCGCAGATGGATCACCACCCGCTCGAAATTGTCGGCCCAGAACGAGCAGCTTTTGCAGGCGACACTCCAGTCAGGGTGGAACATGAGATGATAGACGATGAGCTGGGACTTGCCGCGGAAGAGTTCGGAAAGCCGCACCTTGCCGGCGGGGCCGTCGAACACGTAGTCGTCGATCTTCACCCAGGGCAGATCGCGGCGATGACGACTGAGCGCGTCGCGCCTGCGGGTGAACTCCTTTTCCTCCGCCAGGAGATTGATGCGGGCGGCAATCCATTCCTCGCGCGACACGATCGGATGACTGGTCATCGATTGCTCCATCGCTTGCGGTTGGTTATATCCTCTCCGGAGGCGTCAGCAGGGGCTTTCACCTGGAAATCCTAGATTAGCGCAGGCTGCAGCCAACGCCATCCCGTGACCAAAAAGGCCAATATCGAAAATTGCTCCAGCCTCGACGACCAGGTTGCCCTCGGAACCCGCCGGAATGCCTCAGGCCCCCTCGACCGCGGTCACCAGCGAGCACAGCCGCCGGGGTGCGGACGGTCAGCCTAGCGTGCCAGTTAAACAGTCTTAACATTGTTCGCGGTGAGCGCCGCGAGTGCTACCCCATGCAGAGTGACCGTATCGTTGGGATCATGAGTGATTATCGTGTCCGCACCAACTTGTTTTGCATCAGCCAATACCGCTGTGAAGCTGGCAAAGAGTGCACGATTGAATTCGATTATATCGTTCTTTGGATTGAACCCATTGACGATCTCAGTGTCCATGATGCTTGGGCTTGGGCTCACTCCGAATAGCACCAGATCATGGCCGCTGCCGAGCGTTATGGTGTCGCCCGCCCCGGCGTAGACCGTGTCATTGCCGTTGCCGAGCGTTATCGTATCGCTTGCCCCAGGTGTAGACAGTGTCATTGCCCTTGCCGAGGGTGATCGTGCTGCCGGCACCCGCCGTCACGCTGTCGTTACCGTTACCCAGGGTCGCGGTGTTGTTGCTGCCTGATAACGAAACGGTGTCATTCCCGCCGCCCAGTACCACGGTGTTGTTGCTGCCCGGCAGCGACATGCTGTCGTTGCCGTTGCCGAGACTGACTGAGTTGCCGCCGGTCCCGCCGGTGATGGAATAGTTGCCGTTGCCGGCGACAACGGAGTTTCCCGAACCGGTCAACGCAATGCTGCCACTTGTGCCGAGGAGAGAGACACTGACGCTACCGATCGCAGTCTCATGCAGCTGGTCCGACACGGTATAGGTGAACGCATCGCTGCTGCCGCTTGTGGGCGCGGTGTAGCTCAAGTTCCCCTTGCTCAACGATACGGTGCCCCGTGTGCCGAGCGTTCCGACCGCGCTCAGCGTGCGCGTCACCCGGAAGCCCAGGTGTGTCCAGGGCAAGAAGAAAGCTCGTCAGATTGGCGCTCTGGGCGGGGCTGAGGTAGAGATGCGTGTTGCCCGCGGTGGGGCCGGGATCGACCGCCAGCGTGTCGGAGATGACGGGGGAGACATCGCCGAGCTGATCCCTGATCTGATACGAGAACGCCACGTTGCCGTTGGCATTCGCCGGCGCGGCGAAGCTCACGATACCGTTGCTGAGCGTCACCGCCCCGACGGGACCGCTCAGCTCGTGCAGGCTCAGCGTGTCACCCGGCAATCCGGGCGCCGCAGTTCCGACCGTGACAGTGGTGCCATGCGCGACCTTCTCGCCGGCCGTGGTGGTGTTGGTGACGCTCGGGCCGGGATCTACGACCACCGTGAGGAACACATCGTGGGCGTCGTAACTCAAACTGAATGTCGCCCCACCATTGCCAACATGCGTGAGGCTGGAAAAAGTGCCGGACAACAGACCAGTGGAATGGAGCACGGTATAGGTGTGCATCCCGGAGTAGCTGCCCGAGATTGTGTCGGCCGTGAACGTTCCCGCAATGCTGGCGCTGCCGGTGACGATAGTTTCGCTGGCAGCAGATGAAGATACCTGGACTGAATAGGTCGCGCCGCTGTCGAGCACCAAATTGCCGGAGACCGTTAGTGTGCCGATTGAGTCGCCGGGCGCGAGTGTCCCTCCGTCATTAATAGTGGTCGCGGCGACCGTGCCTGTACCGTCCAGCGTACCTCCTGCATCGACCGTCACACGGCTCGACGATGCGATTGAGTCATTCACCGACAGCGTGCCCGCTGAAATGTCCGTGCCACCGGTGTAGGTGTTGAGGCCGGCGAGCGTGAGCGTCCCTGGGCCGACCTTGGTCAGCGCGGTGCTGCTGGTGCCGTCCTGGATGGCGCCAACGAAGATCGTCGAGGTGCCGTCGGCGCCGTCCGTGAGTGTTGCGGGCGCGGAGACGCCGCTGTTGGTCACCGTGCCGGAGCCGGTGAGCGAGCCGATGCTCTCGTTGAAGCCGTCAAGATCAAGCGTGGCATTCACCGTGAATGCCGAACCGGACGCAAACCCGCCGGGTGAACCCGCCGTCAGGGTGCCGCCGCTGACCCTGGTCGCGCCGGTGTAGGTGTTGGTGCCGGCGAGCGTGAGCGTCCCTGGGCCGATTTCCCCACTTCTTGCTGAAGGAAGACGAAGCGCCACATCTCAAAGGCCCACCAATCCTTTGCGAAGAGCGACTGTTGGAGGCCTGTGCGCTCGAAGGGGTCTAAGCGAATATTCACCAGGATCGGCCAGTCGACCTTAACCGTGCCACCGAACCAGCCGTTCGGCTGATCCGTCAAACGGTACTTGAAATCACCAATGCGGATCGCGCTGAGGGTTCCTTCGGTGAAGTAGAAGACTTCGTTGCGCTTCGACTTGCCCTTCCCGGTGATCAGGTCGGTTTGGTCGTAGCCGTCGAGATGCACCTTGTAGGTCCGGTCGCCGACCTGCTTGCCCTTCTTGAGTTCGTCGGCAATGTTCGGATTGCCGGCCGCGGCGACAAAGGTTGGGAACCAGTCAAGCCCTGAAATAACGCCATTCTCGACCCTGCCTGCGGGCACGTTGCCGGGCCAGCGGATGATCGCCGGCGCGCGGAAGCCGCCCTCGAGCGCCGTTCCCTTGCCACCGGCGAATGGCGTCTGACCACCGTCCGGCCACGTAAAGTTCTCAGCACCATTGTCGGTCGAAAACGCGATGATCGTGTTGTTATCGAGTCCGTTGTTTTTCACATATTTCATGACCGAGCCGACGATATCGTCGAGTTGTGCCATTCCGGCTTCTTCGAGCGACCAGCCATTCTCGGGCGTGCGCGTCTTCTCGTATTTCTCCGAGAGATGCGTGATGACATGCATCCGCGTAGGATTGAGCCAGAGGAAGAACGGTTTGCCATCCTGTCTCGCCTTGTCGAGGAACTTGAACGCGTTCGCCAGTATCTCGTCGTCAACTGTCTCCATGCGCTTCGGACAAAGCTCTCCGGCGTCCTCGATCCTTTGTTTTCCGATCTTGCCCCAGCGCGGCTGCTCCGTGGGGTCATCCCTGTCGGTCGCCCAGCTATGGATCATGTGGCGTGGGCCGACTGTCTCCTTCATCGCCGGTGGGTAGTTGGGGTGGCAGGGGTCCTCCATCGCGTCGAGGTGATAGAGATACCCGAAGAACTCATCAAAGCCGTGCATCGTGGGCAGAAACTTGTTTAAGTCGCCCAGATGGTTTTTGCCGAACTGCCCGGTGGCGTAGCCCATTGATTTCAGCACGGTGGCGGTGGTCGGCGCTTCGTCCGGCATGCCGATTGGAGAGCCTGCTTGCCCCACTGTCGTCAGCCCGGTACGGATCGGCAGCTCGCCGGTGATGAAGTTGGCGCGGCCCGCTGTGCAGCTCGCTTCAGCATAGTAGTCGGTAAACATCATACCTTCGGATGCGAGCTGATCGAGATTCGGCGTCCGGCCGGCCATGATGCCGCGGTGGTAGGCGCTGATATTGAACCAGCCAATATCGTCGCCCATTATGAAGATGATGTTGGGCCTCTGTTGCTGCTGCGCAGCCGCTGGCATACTCACCACTGTCAAGGCGACAAGCGACGCCAAGACACCTAGCCAGATAGTCCTGGTCATTCTCATCGGTCACTCCCTCAGCGTGACTGCCTGAGTTTGAACGGCAGTCCGCACAATGCATTATGCGCGCAATCCAAGATCGGAATGAACCATGTGGCCGACTTGGGTAACGCTTTCGTGACAAGGCTTACACCAGCCTAAACTCTGGTGTGCCTACAGCAGGATCAATCCTCGCGCGTCAGCGATGACACAGGCATGCGGTTTGGGGCTGCGGACACGCGCGCGGGTCGGCAACCTTGTACGGCCATGAGAATGAAACCGAGAGAGGGGACCGCAGATTGCCTTTTGTAGAGTCGAGCCCCGCGCTGCCCCGACCGGAACTAATCCCGCTCTCGGCACTGTATGTTTAGTCCGAACTCACGCACAGCGGAAGCGCGCCGGTATACTGCAGACCAAGGTCGCTTATGTCCGAATCGGGTCAATGCACTAAATCGCTACGCGATAGTGGCTCGGTGCAGCGCCAGCGCGAAAGCATCGGACGTCCGCGCGCAAGTTTTTTGCGCAATTTCCGAACTGGCGCGCGCAAAAGGCTGGCCGCAGAACCGCTCGATGAAATGCCCTCAGGTCGCTGGAGGGGAAAGTTCGGTAAAAGCTACAGAGGAAGTTGTTTTGTTTCTTCTCCGACCAACACCGAACCACGCTAAACACGCTAAAAATGACGTCGCCACTGCACCTAATGCTACGAAAATTCCTTGAACGGTGCCAATCTCTTTGCCAGCTGCTTCCAACCACTCACCCCATGTCTGCTCGCGAACGCTCACGCTGATCTTGTGCTCGTAACTCGCAATACGCATTCGGTCTGATTTGTCCCCTGAGGTGGACCCCATCGTTAGGACCATCTGAGCGGCTTTCTTAATTGGAAATCTCGGCCGTCTCCGTCTCTGCT
>Ga0306922_10008366_pt1 | contig 10037 bp, 8 predicted proteins | sample sta12Cox44000082_FD_203758 | JGI IMG/M metagenome (GOLD analysis project Ga0306922, IMG submission 203758) | Lab enrichment of tropical soil microbial communities from Luquillo Experimental Forest, Puerto Rico - statoxic.12C.oxic.44.000.082 (v2)... | ecosystem: Environmental > Terrestrial > Soil...
TCACTTAAGTTTCTCCAACGGCAAAGTTGCCGCTAAAATTTGTGATCGAAGCGGAGTTTGCTCCTTTGGATCTTTCCTGCGTCGTCAGCGATCCGCCAGCTTGACTAAGTCAAATTTTTGAGAAGGTCAGGCTAAAACTTTCCATATCTGAGATACGCTTCCTTGGGCGATACTCCGTTGAGAATTGCCTTTCTCACAAGATTTTCGGTGTTCATCACCTTGTCTACCTCGGCGATGACCGCTTCGGCTTGTTCCTCTGGGATGACGACTATGCCGTCGATATCGGCAAGAACAAAATCACCGGTCCGGATCTGGACGCCCTCGATCTCGATCGGTTGTCCAAACGATTCGAGCGTCCAAGCACCGGCGATGTCCCGGGGTGTCTGGAACCTGGCAAATACGGGGAAATTCAGCTTTCGGATAAACGCATTATCACGGCACCCGCCGTCAACGATGTAACCTCTTATTCCCCGGAGACGCAGGGTTTCGGCCGAGAGTTCGCCCATAAGAGCGAGGTTGTGATCTTGCGGTTGGCAAATAATCACATGTCCTTCGGGCGCAACGCTCAGGAATTCAGTCCATCGCAATATGCTCTCGTGCACGCTGCAGTTTGGATCCGGTCGCCCCTGCATTGTGAACACGCGCCCTGCTAAACCAACTTCCGGATCGAGTGCGCGAATTGCGTGCGGCAATACGCAGTTTTTCAAGCCGAAGTCGCGCATTACATCGTAAACAGCGCCTGTATAACATTCTCCTAGCCGGTTTGATAAGATTTGCCAATCCTTTGTGCCGTCTCGCATAGGCTGATGATGTCGTTGGGACCTTATAACCATCCCGCATCGATCACGAAGGTCTGATTTGTGATTGACCTCGCCTCATCCGAAGCGAGGAACGCAACCAAAGTCGCAACGTCTTCCGGTTCAACGAAGCGTTTCAAACATTGTCCATCGAAGATGGTTCGTTCAAGCTCGGGCGTCAGCCAAAGTTCTACCTGCCGTTTTGTCCTGACAAATCCAGGTACGACACAATTGATACGGATATTTTTGGGGCCCAGAGTGCGCGCCAGTCCCCTTGTTAGACCTTCGATCGCGGCCTTAGCGGTCGCGTAGGCCGGGAGCCCTGGAAAACCCAGGCGCCAAGAACCCGAACCGATGTTGACGATCGATCCGGCGCCCGCCGCGGCCATGCCTGGGGCTACGCCCTGGATACAAAAAAAATAATGATCCAAGTTGATAGCGAGCCGGTCGCGCCAATACTCCGGAGTTATTTCCTCCATCTCATGCCGATCGTCGTTTGCCGCATTGTTCACCAATATTCTTACAGGTCCGGCTCGCTGTTGAATTGACTCTATCGCGCCCTTTAAGGAGTGCAGGTCTTTGAGATCGGCATAGACAAATTCCGGGCTTATTTTCGCGCCAGGTCCCAATTGAGCGACAAGCTTTGCGGCAGCGTCCGCATTGATATCCAAGAAAACGACACGGCTGCCTTGGCAAACAAAATTCTCCACAATTGCACACCCGATACCCGTCGCACCACCAGTCACCAACACCGAAGCGCCATTGAGTCCGGTAAATTTGGTAAATGATTGCATCTCGTTTGGTTAGTCGTGCAGAAGGTGACGGGCCGCCCCCTCAGGGCCCGCTACGGTACCTCCGTCATCAAAGTAGGATCATAACCTCCGACTACCACCTGCACATCCGGCTTAAGTTCCCGGATAAGGTTGTTGACACAAAGAATACAGTGGGATACGGATTCGGCAATCGATTGCGCAACCACTAGCCACCACCCACCCCCTTGCCTCCGCACTAAACCTGCGAGGCTGTATTTATGAGTCTAATTTCCCTCCAGAGCCTCAGAGCTTTGAGCATCGCGCTGCTTGCTGTACTTCCACTTTCTGCCGTACACGCGCAAAGCGCGAGTAAGCCAAGAATCGCATTAATTATGAAATCGCTTGCCAACGAGTTCTTCCAGACCATGGAGAAAGGAGCGCGCGATTATCACGCTAAGCACTCCAGTGAATTCGATCTCATCTCCAACGGGATCAAGAACGAAACTGATGTAAGCCAGCAAATCAACCTGGTCAATCAAATGATTGCCCAGAAGGTCGATGCCATCGTCCTCGCGCCCGCCGATTCAAAGGCGCTGATCCCGGTCTCTAAGAAGGCCCAACAGGCGGGCATTCTGGTGGTCAACATCGACAATAAGTTTGATGCTGGCACCCTGGCTCAAGAAAAGGTGAAAATCCCCTTTGTCGGCCCCGATAATCGCAAGGGCGCAAAGACCGTGGGCGAATATCTAGCAAAGCAGCTCTCGCCGGGCAGCAAGGTTGCTATCCTTGAGGGCATTCCAGGAGCCTTTAATGGTATTCAACGGAAACTCGGGTTCGAGGATGCTATCAAGGAAGCCAAGCTTGATCTTGTAACCTCCCAATCGGCAGATTGGGAAACTGCGAAGGCAAACCAAGTCACCTCGTCGATTATCACCCAACGTCCTGACATCGTCGGTATCTTCGCTTGCAACGATAACATGGCCTTAGGAGCAGTTGCAGCTTTGAAAGCCGCAGGCAAAGAAGGGAGCATAAAAGTCGTAGGCTTTGACAATATTGCGGCGGTACAGCAATTGATTAAAGAAGGCAAGATCGTCGCCACGGCAGACCAGCACGCTGACGAGCTTGCGGTCTACGGCATTCAGTACGCCCTCGACGGCCTGGCCCACAAAGAAGAAGCTGCAGATCGCGAGACCAAAGTGGATCTTATCACGAAAGACAACCTCAAGTAGCCTTGTTTTTCCGCTGGGGGGGCGCCCTGATGCGCCCTTCTCAAAACCATTTTTTGTTCAATTCCGATGACTGTACTTCTGCAGACTCGAGGATTGGCCAAAGCCTATGCCGGTCCGGTACTGTCGGACGTTAATTTCGAGCTGCGGGCCGGCGAAGTTCACGCGTTGGTCGGCGAAAATGGGGCCGGCAAAAGTACTCTTTGCAATATAATCGCCGGGCTACGCCAAGCGGACGCCGGGGAAATGATTCTTCAGGATAAGCCGTATCATCCTCATAACAAAAAGGCGGCCGAGCTGCGGGGGGTTCGCATTGTTCTTCAGGAACTCAGCGTGATTGATAACCTTACCGTTGCAGAAAATCTCTTCCTCGATCATCTCCCGAATCGCCTGGGATGGATCAGTGGCGCTCGACTTGCAGAAGCTGCCCGCGAAGCTCTCGATAAAGTTGGACTAACCGAACTGGACCCCAACACTCCGGTCCGCCAACTAGGGATCGGGCAGAAGCAGTTAGTGGAAATTGCCGCAGGTATTTCTCAGGAGTGCAAGGTTCTAATCCTGGACGAACCAACAGCCGCGCTTACGGTCGCCGACGCGAAACGCTTGTTCATTCAGGTCAGGAAATTACAGGATGCCGGCGTCGGCATTATTTTTATTTCTCACCATCTCGAAGAGGTCCAGGAGATATCCGATCGGGTTTCGGTCCTCCGGGACGGTCGCATGGTCGCTGTCAAGGAACGTGGAACCTATAGCATTGACGATATCATTCGCTTGATGGTGGGCCGCGATCTGAGTGAAACTGTCGAAAGGCCAAGCACAACCTCCGTCGACCGGATTGCGTTCCGCGTAGAGGGCTTGAAAGCTCCTCCGGTCGTTCGGGAGGTAAGCTTTAAAGTTCATGCCGGGGAAATTCTGGGTTTTGCCGGTCTCATGGGCTCTGGCCGGACTGAAACAATGCGGGCAATCTTCGGCGCCGATCCGCGAGCCGGTGGCCGGCTCTTCCTTGACGAAAAAGAAATTCAGATCGGAAAGCCTGCGGATGCGGTGAAGTTGGGAATTGGATTTTTGACCGAAGACCGAAAGGCTCAGGGATTACTTCTGCCAAAACCCTTGCGAATGAACATCAGTCTTGCGCGTCTGCGAGATGAAATCGCCATTTTTGGAAGCTGGATCCGGAGGTCAATCGAAGACACAGTTGCGGCTCGGTGGATTGAACGACTCCGTGTTCGTTGCTCGTCCGCGGAGCAATCTGCGGTAAACCTAAGTGGAGGTAATCAACAAAAGGTGGTTCTGGCACGTTGGCTATATCGAGATTGTAGTGTCCTGATCTGTGACGAACCAACTCGGGGTATCGATGTAGGTGCAAAGTTCGAGATCTATCAATTACTCGGGCAATTGGCTGCAGCGGGCAAGGCCATTATAGTCGTCTCCTCGGATTTGTACGAACTTTTGGCCCTTTGTGACCGGATCGCTGTGATGTCCGCCGGAAAACTGGCCGCTATATTTCCCCGCGGGGAATGGACTGAGGATCGCATCATGGCTGCAGCTTTCAGTGAACTTACCAAAGCGGCAAACAACTAGCCTGACGGCTTCAATTCTTTTTGGCTATGAATTCAAAAAACACGCCCTCGATCCCAGCTGGTTCGCCTGGCGGGGCTCCTTCCGTTGCAGCCGCGACTAAAGTACGGCGAACGAGTCAGGTCAGGGAAGTTGTCGAAAATAGCCTTGGTTTAGTCGTCGTGCTAATCCTTCTCGTTGCACTCTTTAGTTTTCAAACCGCGCACTTCTTTTCTGCGACCACTTTCAAAGCCATCGCCAACGAGATTCCGACGGCCATTTTTATAGCAATCGGGATGACGTTCGTACTCATCATTGGCGGCATCGATCTTTCCGTAGGGTCGGTACTCGCACTGGGAGCTGGAATTCTTGGTGTCGCAATTGTTCAATGGCACTGGCCACTTTGGGCAGCAAGCCTGCTCTGCGTTCTGACTGGGGCACTCTGCGGTTTACTTAATGGATTTCTCACCATCCGTTTCCAGCTGCCGTCTTTCATCGTCACGCTCGGTCTGTTGGAGGCAGCTCGAGGAGCAACCTATCTTGTCACCAACTCGCAAACGATGTACATCGGATCAGCTGTCGAAGCGATTGATAATGTATCGTTAGTAGGCCTCTCTTTACCATTTCTTATCGCGATCGCCTTGGCAATTGTCGCCCAACTGGTGTTGAGCGGCAGCGTATTTGGACGCTATCTGATCGCCTTGGGTACCAATGAGGAAGCCGTACGTCTCTCTGGAATTGACACGCGCCCTATAAAACTCGCAGTGTTTGTCATAAGCGGGGCGCTAGCGGCCCTCGGAGGGATCTCTTATTGCGCCGAGCTATCCTCTGCCGATCCAAACGCAGGAAGCGGTTTTGAGCTGGCTGCGATCGCCGCCGTCGTGATCGGCGGTACCAGCCTCATGGGAGGTCGTGGTTCGGTCATCAACTCTCTCTTTGGCGTTCTCGTCATCGCGGTCTTGGAAACCGGGCTGGCTCAGATAGGCGCTCAGGAATCCGTAAAACGAATGGTCACCGGTGCGGTAATTATTATTGCGGTAATCGTGGATTTCTATCGCACCCGTCGCGCCGAGCAAAAAGCGCGCTCAGGCAAATAGCCACAAATGGAAAACCACAGCAAACATTTCTTTCGCTCAACTACTTTTAGCCATGCTTTTCTCGTTGCGATCAGGTTCGCTCTGAAAAGCGTGGCGCAGAAAAAAAACCTGGGGGGCATATTTCCCCAGGGCATAACGAGGGAAAAACACACAATGATTCTACGAAAAATAACTACGGCAACGGTTCTGTTCATCTCCTTGCTAGGTTCCAGCTTCGGTGGGTCAGCGCCCCCGCCAAAGGTGATCATCGACACCGATTTCAACACCATGAGCGATGATGGACAGGTCGGCGTCATGGCCGCCCAGCTCTATGCTCAAGGCGTCATCGACCTGCTTGGCTTCACTATTCCATCAGGAAATCAGTGGAGAGATCAAGGGGTGTCCGATTGTCTGAAGGCAGTAGAACGTCTGGGCATCGAACATAGGGTCAAAGTCTATGCCGGCGCTCAATATCCGCTGCTTCATGATTATAACTCTTATTTGTATGAACAAACGCTATTCGGGCCGCCGATTAATTATGTAGGCGCTTATTCGAAGCCGCAACCCGATCCCAATAACCTGGTTCCGCCGCCCGATGGGTTCGCTACACATACTCGGCCGGCAAAGAAAGATGCTGTCCGTTTCATTATTGATACAGTTCATCGCTATCCTCACGAGGTTACCATTCTCGCTATAGGACCCTTCACGAACATTGCTCTTGCGATGCGGGAGGATCCCACGATTGTTCCTTTAATTAAGCAAATCGTAATCATGGGAGGTCAGATGTTTGCGCAGGGAAATGCGTATAACAACGCAGGAGAGTTCAACTGGTGGTTTGATCCTGAAGCTGCACAGGTGGTATTGCGGGCGGATGCTCCGAAATTCATTGTTCCATTGGATGCCACGAATACCGTTCCGCTACCAGCGAGCGTCTATCTCCAGATTACGCAACATCAGCCGCCCACAATTGTCACGCAACTGTACACAGACGAGAAATTCAATCGTCCCGGCCAAACCGTTTTTGATACTATTGCGTTTGCATGTTTTGTTAACCCATCGTTTGCGACAGATGTGCGGGATCTATGGGTCGATATGCCCACCACCTTTGACAAGAATTATGGAAAGTCAATCGTATATCAATCTAATCCCTTCCCCTCCATCAACCTCTTGCACCAATCAAAAGTAGTTTTTCACATCAATAACGACCAGTTTTTTGTCTTTTATGCCGACCTGTTGACACGTCCCGTGCCCGTTCACTTTGCACATAACGACGACGATGCCTCACAGAACGATGATTGATAACACCGTTTTGTGGATCTAGTACGGCGTTCAAGCGGGACATTCTGGTAATCGGCTATTCGAACATAGACATGGTCGTTTTCTGGGACCGTTTGCTGAATCCGGGAGAGACCATGCTCGCAGGGCAGTTTCGTTGCGTCGAGCAACGAATGCCTCGCCTTGCAGAACGTGCGTGAACGTAAGGTTCCGGTTGTACTATTAGATCGGGAACTAAAGGGCGTGGCATGCGATTGGCTAACCACGGTCATGCAACCCCGCCGCGAAATGGGCAAGTTGGCTACCGAACTGCTGGTGGCGCGTGTGAATGGAGACAATAGAAAGCCTAAGAAACATCGTTTGAAGACGAAGCTTATCATCCGGGGTTCCTCCGGAATTAGTCCCATCCAGTTCACGAATTAAGTGCAGTAAAGGCAAAGCGAGGACGCTTCGCCTACTTTGCGCTTAAACGCGGATTGTTTTTAAAACGGATAAGTCTCACACGGTGGCCACGGAGGTCACGGTGGACGGATCGATCCGCTAATCAGGCGCTTAATGCCATTTTTAAAGTGTGCTTCAATCGGCCACGCGCGGCCGGTTTCGTTCGCAATCTGAAAACAGTGCGGTCATCGCTACGGACGGTGTCGGATTCGAAATCGAGCGACGGCGTACGGCGGCAAGATGAGCGCCTCATTGGTGAATCGGCGCTCCAGCGAATCCATTGTTGAAATATCCTGGGTTGCTCGTTCAAACTCGAGCGCGGACAAAACCGATAGAACACCGGCCGATCCAGGCGCTATTTCGACGCTCTTCGTTTGGTCCGTCAGGTTGGCAACCCAAATCTCAAGCCCACCATCGCGGGCAGCCGCGATTGCTTGAATTTCGCGAGGCTTGGAAATGACTAAATCGATAAGCGGCCGGCCGCGCAACGCGGCAAGGCCTTTGATCGCATGGTAGACCGGATATACCCCTCCATTCTCGTCGAACCATGGCTGCGGGTAATCCGTCTTCCCATACACGATCCCAAGCTCCCCAACAACTTCGCCCGGTGTTATCGCGGATGCACCGCATTTCGCGAATTGGGCGATAAATCCGACCGACCAAGCCGCCGCAAACAGCCCGCGCTGCCGCGGATCCATTCGATTCATTGCCTGGCGAATATTGTGGGGATTTGCCATCGGCGCTTCTCCGTATGGATTCATGCGTAATCCGATGGCACTCGGACCGACATGGTAGGGCTTTCCGTCAATGAAAGCTTGCAGGCTCCTCGCCAGATAGGGAAGGGATTCCAAACCCTCCATCGCCGAGCGATCGTCGCCAGCATGAAAAATCGCGACTGTCGTGAAAGTCACGAAATCGAGCAGATCGAGGGGCGGCCGTTTTCGATTCAGTTCGGTAAAAAAGCTGAACATGCCCCCACCGAGTCGTACCCCAGGGAACGCTGTGCGGCTCGCCCGATAACAAGCGTCAAGCGGTGGACAAGGAGGCCAGGGACTGCCGGGCAAGGTGCACTTGAGATCCGGAGCCGGCGAGACCATGACAGCGGCAAAAGGATTGCCTAGTTCACTGATCGCGCGACCGACCTGCTGGATGTCTTGTTCAAAATTGTCCACGCTGGGGATGACAAACTCTAACCACAGTTCGGTTCCGATCGCTTTGCCTAAAGCTGCCATTCGCTGCCAGTCGGCTTGGCTATGACCGAAGCGCGGATCGTAATGACAGACCAGTTGAGAAGGTGCGGCCTGTCTCAGCGCATCGATATTTTGCTCGGCTGCGTCCAATTGCTTGGGATGAAGACCTAGCCCAAGCGGCGGCATGGAGCTGCCGGCAACGTGCTCCCTAATTGCTATTGAGAGATGGTCGTCGACTGATTCGATCTGACCCATCGACCCCGCGACTGTCAAAGTGACCGTTTGATCGATCCTATCGCCCTTGGCAATCAGGTAAGGCCAGGGCAAAGCCAAAGGCCGAACATAGGTCTTGTACGAAGCGTCCGTCCAATTGCGCTGGTCCTCCATCTCGAAAGTGTCACCTTCCATTCTGCACGTCACCTTCAAGCCAGGGGAAAACTCGTGCGTGATCGCGCGCAGCGCGGTCATTGGCTGAACGGGGTCGATTAAGAGCGGAAACCGCGTTTCTTCGACCGTCCCATTAACGTGTTCTACGGTGCAGGTTGCGCCGGCGACGCCATCGATCGGATGGAGCACGACAAATCCTGTACGATTGGTGAGAAAGTCCGAGATTGCGACTCCCTGAGCAGAGAAGCTGAGAGAACCATCGGACTTGCCCACGATGACCACAGAGTACTGAAATTCCTTGTCCTTCCCGCTGACAGTCGCCTGATATGAGACGCCAAACGAGTCAGGCTCTTCCTGAAAATTGAGATCGGTGATTTGTGGCGCGTAAGTGCCCCAGTTTTCGTCGCGTACGACGAATGAAACAGCTCTAATCATTTCACGGCCCGTGATAACGAATATAACGAAGGTTACCCGCTTCGAGTTCTGCTCTTAGCAGACCGGCCCGGAGAATTCGCGGGGGCTCGACCGATTCATCCGTTCCATATAACCGAATCGAATCCGGGATGATATTGGGCATAGGCATACTTCAGAGGTTCAATGAGAAAAAGCTCGGGAGGAAAGGAGACGTTCAATCAAAACTGCGGTGATGATCACGGCGCCGATCGCCGACCCTTGCCAGAACGGCGATACGTTCAGGAGATTAAGACCGTTACGGATCATGACCATAATGAGGACGCCAATCAAGGTTCCGAAGATAGAACCACGTCCTCCGTACAAGCTCGCTCCACCAATCACTACTGCCGCGATGGCGTCCAGTTCGAGCCCCGTTCCGGCGACTGGATCGATCGACATGACCTGCGCTGATGCAAAGGTGATCGCAAACGCTGATAATCCGCCTGAGATTGCGTATGGAAGGATGCTGAAGGCCAATACGTTCAGACCTGCGGTTCGCGCCGCTTCTCGATTAGAGCCGATCGCGTAGACCGTCCGCCCGCCTTTAGTGAAGTTCAGGTAGGCCCAAGCCAATAGATACAGCACGAGCAACGTGAGAACATTGGCATGCAAACCAAGGATATTCGTGTAAACGATATTACCGAAGGCTTCCGGCAAATCAGCAATTGCCGACGCTCCTGAAAGGATATAAGCGAAGCTCCGCCCGATCGCCATCACACCGAGAGTAACGACGAAGGCGGGAAGACCGAATCGAGCAATCAAAACACCCGAGAAAAAGCCGACTCCTATGCCGGCGAGCACCGCCAGAACAATGGCGACCGGTATCGGGAAATGCTCGAGTCCTCGTCCTAGTAAAACTCCCGTCAACCCCGCTACGGACCCA
>Ga0306922_10008371_pt1 | contig 10034 bp, 11 predicted proteins | sample sta12Cox44000082_FD_203758 | JGI IMG/M metagenome (GOLD analysis project Ga0306922, IMG submission 203758) | Lab enrichment of tropical soil microbial communities from Luquillo Experimental Forest, Puerto Rico - statoxic.12C.oxic.44.000.082 (v2)... | ecosystem: Environmental > Terrestrial >...
TTCGATCACAGCAGTTTGGCACTCAGGTGCCGCAAGGGGACCATCCACCCCATCATTCAATCGCCTCGTCGGCGCGGGCGAGCAGCGTCGGCGGCACTTCGAGGCCCAGCGCCTTGGCGGTCTTGAGGTTAATACGCAGCACGCCGCCGCTCCCGCATGCGAGAAGGATGCGCAACTTGCGCAACCTTCTCCACCCGCACGCCACGAAACCCACGGAAACGACTCGATCTGCGAGACCACTACCCGCCCGCGCCCGCGCCGATCGTCACGCCCGAGATTCGAAGCCCCCCTCTCTGGCCGGTTCCAATCGCGCAGACTGAGGACGGCGCATAGACCGGGGCGATCGAATTCGTGCTGTGACATCAACCGATGCAGCGGCGAACGGTCTCGACACCAACACCGAACTGTGCAGCAACGGCTCGCAGGCCAACCCCGCCGGCCTCGTAGGCGGCGCGCGCCGCGCTGGATGGATTGCTGGCCGACCGATCGGCTTGCCACTCTTGGTGCCCTTGGCCTTGGCCCGTGCCATGCCGGCGACCACCCGCTCCTGGATCAGCGCGCGCTCAAACTCGGCGAACGTGCCAAGCATCTGAAACATCGCCTTGCCGGCCGGCGTCGTGGTGTCGAGGCCCTGCTGATGCAAGTACAACTCGATCCCGAGCGCGTGCAGTTCGGATAGGAAGCCGACGAGGTCCTGCAGGCTGCGGCCGAGCCGATCGACCGACCACGCCATCACGATATCGAACTTGCGGCGCGCCGCATCGCGATGCAGCCGGTCGAACTCAGGGCGCCCGTTGCGACCCTTGGCCCCAGAGATGCCGTTGTCGCTGTAGACCTCGACGATGGTGTGGCCCATGCGCTTGGCGGCGACGCGCAACTCGCGCTCCTGCGTGTCGGTGGTTTGGCCGTTCGTGCTGACCCTAAGGTAGATGGCGGCGCGCATAGGGCCTCTTCCCTAGTCGTCTCGATAACAGTCGGTTTATAGACGATTACGGCGGCCCGAGAACCCCTGGCTTTACAGGGCCGATAATGCCGAATTACAGGAGGCCTTTTGAGACACTAGCCCGGAGACAGCAAGGCCGATGCGGGCCCGGAGGCTACGAGGCTTCACCGCTGTTACCGTCTGCCGGCCCGCCCGAACCATTACCGGCATTGAGCAACGCTAACACCGTCTCTGGATCCAGCTGCTCCAGCCGCTTGCGTAAGGCCTTCTGCGCTGGAGACGCCTGCTCGACTAACCCCTCGATCGCCCGCTTGATCCGGTCGTAGCTCGAGGGCGCTTGCTGCGCCTGCACCGAGATGACGTCGAGCTTCACAGGCTGGTCGAGGCCGAGCAATGCCGATTTTCGCTCCATAATTTTCACACACAACAGCCCAGCCTCGGCATCCTCCTTCTCAATCGCGAGGGCGAAGAACACCTTCAGCAACTCATCGAGCCGAGATAGGTCGAGCGAGATGTGACGCAGCCGCGCGGCATTGTCGAGTATCGGCAGTGTGCGGTCGAGCGCGGCATTCACCTCGCCAACCGTGCACCGCAGCTGCTTGCTAACGGCGCGCGCGGACTTGCCGGACAATCTTTCCTGCAGGATGAAATCATCGCGACCGTCATCGGATGTGAAATCGTTCATCACCTGCCTCGCTGCTTGCTTCGCTTGGCTCTCCGTTCGAGGTCAGAGACTGTAGCACGTAACAGGCGGGCAATCTCGACCTGAGCGATGGCGGCCTCGCGCGCGAGGGCGCGGGATGGCAAGCCGGCAACTCTCGCTCCCCGGGGCCGATCGCTGCACCCTGACGCACAAGCCCCCGGAGGTGTCGATTGAGATCGAGCGATCGATGTTCAGCAAGTGCACTTGCCCGAGTGGCCACGTGCACCCGGCCCACGGGGCTGGACCTGATAATCAATCAGTGGGTCGAAGCGAGACAGCGATGTGCCTTCAATCACTTGGAGCGATCAGGCTCTTCCGTGCCCGTCACCTGCCCGTCCGGCGCTTGACCGTTACCGGCATTGATCAACTCCAGCACTTTCTCAGGACCGAGTTCTTCCATCTTTTTGATTACGGCCCGCTGCGCTGGCGGTGCCTCGTTCACCACTCTCATAATCGCATCGCGGATTCGTTCGTACTGTGTCGGCTGCTGTTGCGCCTCGACCTGATACACATCGATGCGTTGGTTCGTCGGCGCATCGGTCCCGAGAAGAAGGCTCAGACGCTCTTCCAGTTTGCAGCACAACGTTCCCGCAGCAACATCCTTGTCCTTCACGGCCTTCTCGTAAAATGGTTTCATCAACGAAAGAATGCGCTCGGTGCTGACCTTGACGAGGCGTAGCCTCTGGCGATTGTCCAATTCGTAGTCGAGCTTCGCATCAATCATCCGCTCGATGTCGCGGCTTGTGCAGCCGTATTGCTTCGCCAAAGCACGCGTAGAAGTGCCCGCAATCTTGGCCTCAACGATTGCCTCGTCGCGCTCGTCATCCTGGTCCATCAAGCCTCGCTTTCCGGCGCTTCACATCGCGCAGTATAGCACCGAGAAGGTCGGTAATCACGCTCTCCGCCGCAGCAAGCTCGGCAACCGTCCGGTCCCAATAGTCCGAGCGCCAATGCGGCGGTCGCGACGGGAGCTTCGACATCAGGCCGAGCGCAGCACCGAGCTTACGCCGGAGCTTCGCAGCCTTCGTCAACGCCGGATGCAGCACGTGTCGGCTCTTGTAGTCGAGCCCACCGCATATTCTGCACCGCAGACTATTCCCGACGACGAAGAGATCGAGGCAGGGCCGGCCACATCCGGGACCAGGGCAAAGCCAGTGCGCCTGCGCGCCGCCTCGGGGGAGCGCCCGGCGGACGACCTCGACCGGCACCTTGGTCCCACCGACGACGAGCGTCAGCGTCTCGCGCGCGAGGCTGCCGTCGGGAGCGCGAGCAGGGGGTGCTGCGACCCGCTGGACGTTATCGACGAACCGCTTCCGGGTTCGGGGCGGACCGTTCGACGCTTGCAGGCTTGCTTCCATCCGACTTGAAATGGGGGTTCCAGACTTGCCGTTGAGGGGAGTTCTCAACTTGGAAAAAATCGAAAGCGCGGGACCCCCTTTGGGAGGGCGGGGAGGGGGGCCCCCTCAGGCCCCTCCCGCCCTACCAGGGGGGTATGGGGGGTTTGAACAGGGAGGTTTGAAAGGTTTGAAGATTTTTTGCGGAGGTTTGAAGGGGAGGTTTGAAGGGGTTAAGTGCCGATGGCGTCAGCATAAAAGCCGTTTCCCGTACTAGTTGTTCAAACCTTTTTCAAACATACCGCAGATAGTATGAAGGGGTTTGAAGGAGGTTTGAAGGGAGGTTTGTAGCCCATCCCGATACCAGCAGCGCCCGAGCCGGTCGCGAGCAGCTATTTGGATTTCTTAACCTAAAATCTTAAGACTTGGGGCGCTCAAATCCGGGGGCCGGGGCTCAGTCCGTGCTGCTCCCTCTGTCGGGCTCGACCCGGAGTTCCAGCGTCCATTGCGGTCGGCCGTCCTTGTCGGGACCTGCCTCGCGCAGCATGAGTTGATTGACCTCGATGCCGCTGTTCTCGCGCAGCCATTGTTCCAGCGAGTTGTCGGCACCGTTCGTCACGGCCGCCAGCGCGCGCCTGAGTTCGTCAGACGGTTCATCCTCGTTCGTGCCCGCCATCTCAGCAGTCGCCAAAACCTGTTCGACGGTGCGCGGTTGGCCAACGCCAATGGTGGCGCTCCAAGCAGTGAGCACGCCAGCGAGCTTGCGTCTCCGCGCGAGGATGTCTTGCCCCTGCTGTGGGGTCATCTCGCGAATTTGCTCGTCGCTACACCCGAGCGCCCCAAGCTCGCGCTTCTGCGCAGCCGTGAGCATGAAGGGCACGGAGGCGACAGTGCCCGGCTCACTATCATCGCCTTGCGGCTGCTCACTCGCTGGCGCTGATGGCGCTGGCCCGCCGCCTCCGGGAAAATCCACCACCACCCCCCGCACAACGCGGCGGAGGAGCGAAGTGGGCCTGGACTGCGGACCTGTCTCTACGACCTCAATCACGCCCCTGGAAAGCAACCGCTCCATCGCGGTCTTGAGCCTGTTGCGAACGCCCTTTCCCGTGAGCTTGCAGCGGCTATCCTCAGCAAAAATCTTGGCCGCATTGTTTTGCGCTGTCGGCCAGGGGCTCAGCTTTGCGCCCTTGAGAAGGTCGAGCATGCGCAAGAACTCGTCTTCGTCCTTGAGCAGCGCAGCAACATCACCGAACGACCAAGTCGGTTTCTCGTCGTCCCCGGCGTCGAGGACAAATAGACCACGTGACCAGCGCAGCTTGATTTCGTTCTTGTCCAGTCCCCAATTGGCCTTCTTGACTTGTAGCACGCGAGCATCCTGGTCGGGCTCCCCGCCGTCGTCCTTGGTGACGCGGTCGAGCAACAGACGCGCACGACAGCCGTTCGACCACTGCACCGTGCCACTGTCTCCGCGCCCGGATGCCATGCCGGAAAGACTGACATGCCCCGGCATGATGACCGTGGTTCCGGGAAAATCGGTGGTGAGCTTGAACAAGAGCCCGAGGCATTGGCGCGCCTGAGTGTCGCTGTTCTGGTCTACGCTGAAGATGTTGACGCGGTTGCCGACGATGACCACCGTTGGCTTGAACGCGGCAATCTCCTGTCTGACACTCTCGAATAGCAGCGTAGGCTCCACCACACCGGCGCGCGAGTTGAAGGCCGCGAGCACGGTGTCTTTGCCAACGAGCGGGACAATCTTGAGCCGCTCGGAAAAGTTCGCAAACGTCTCGATGCCATAATAGTCCGCGATTGCCGCCCGTCGCCGGTTAAGCTCCTTGTCATCATCTTCAACGTTAAAGTAGAGCGCGCGACCGTGCTTGACCTTCTTGCCGAGCCAGTACTGATCACAAGCCACAGCCGCCGCTAGCAGCAACAGCGTCCGGTCCTTGCCGGTGCCGCCATCACCGAAAAATCCAGTAAGCGTATTGGCAGGGATGAAATCCTCAACCAGCCACTCAACCGGCTCGACCGGCTGCTTCTCAAGCTCTTCGATGAAGTACGACCGCAAGACAGGAATTTTGGGCGCGGCACTGCCGCCATCATCATCCGGCGGCGGACCCGAGTTGCCCTGCTCCTTCTTGGCGCTCGCTATCGCCTCGTTGAAGGTCTCGCGCGCACTCTCTGTACCCTGCTCGCGGAGAACGTCGTTCCAGTCCTTGTTGTCAGTCATCGGGATTTCTCCGGGAGTTTTGCGGTCGCGGCAGACAGCCCACGCGCGCGCAGACGCCGCTCAAGCTCGGCAGCGTGATGCATGCCGTCAGTGTCGGTGTGGGCAAAAATCGTGACGTCGTTGGTGTAGTCGGGGACGCGCTCAGCCAGCGCCGGCAATCGCGATGCGGAGCCCGCGACCCACATGCCGAGCCCGGTCACTGAAACGATCGACAATCCGCACTCGATGCCCTCGACGACACCTAGGCCGCCGCTGTCGTTGACCGGCGCCAGCACGATCGGCCAGCCGAGTGACTTGCCGATCATGATCTTCGCGGGCTCGTGCGGGTCCTTGCCGGAACCGTCCGGTTTCAACCGGGTGATGTGCACGCCGCTGATGTCAGTATCGGCAATCGCCAGCACGCCGGGCTCGGGCTCGGTCGGAATACCGAACGCCGCAATCACGGCCGGCGAATAATCACCCCTTGCAGGGAGGAAACCGAGCGTGCTCGGTAGTGGACCGGAGATGCCGCGCGGTTTGCGCAAATAGCGCTCGGCAATCGTCCCGGCGATCGGTCGTCGCGATCGCCACAGCCAACGCGCCTTCGCCAGTTGCTTGGCTGCGTGCTCACGTCCGAACGCCTGCGCCTCGCGCCGCGCTTTCTCGAGCACGGCACGAGAGACCGGCGCGCGGCCGTCATCGCTGGCATAGCCAGCGATCCCACAACGCGCGCAACCGTAGGTGATGAAGCCCGGTTCAGAATGCCAGATGCACAGCACCTTGCGCCGCCGGTTCGCCGCAGTGTGGCGTTGCGGTCCGCAGTGCGGACAGCCGATTTCATGCTTGCCGAAGCGGCCGCCGATGAGCGCAATAAGCTCGTCGAAGGAGAGGGCGCTCATGGCGACGCCCTCCCGCGTTCAAGAACGCGCGCGCCTAATCGCGATGGCGGACCGTCGCCTTCCCCACCGCCGCCGTCGTCGTCGCTGGGCGGGCCACGCTCGCTGCCACCACGCCGCTGCGACATCGCGCGGTGTTCGCGTGGGCGCGGCTGCGAGACGAGTGCAAAACTCACGCGCACGCTCGGCCGCCGCCGCCTGGGCGGCCCGGCGCGGACGACGCGCGGGCGCGGTGGCCCAGCGCGCAGTCTGTCAAAGGCGGCCCCGACTTGCCGTAATCCTTTTTTGCTCATGAGCGGGTGGCCGGGCGCCGCGCATGGCGGCTGGGCGATATACTGCCCGTCAACAAATCGGAACCACGGCATTGCGTCCCTCCACATTGGGGGACCGCAACCGAAGAAGGGCTTTGTTGCTACCGGGGGCGTAGACGTGGTATAGGCGGGGCGTCGTTGTCGCTCTACGCGATACCGTTTTGTCTACGTGCCCGGCCGCGCCCCTCTTCGGCGCGGTCGGCTCTTTTTGTACTCTGGCAACATGCAGCCGCTAGACAGAACATCATCTCAAAGTCAGTCATTGCACTCTCATCGCCTGCAAACGCGTTGGCAACCCCATTCGATCAGTGCGACCAAATCAACCGCGAGCGCCAGCAACACGACGCCGACAACGATCGGAAACAGAACCTCACTCATCGCGGCTCCCCTTGCCGCCAGGCGGCGTCGTGGGCGGGCCGCACCAGCCTGCGATACTCGACCGGGCGCCCGATCTCTTGCGCGCGCGCAATGCCGGTGCGCATGCCAGCAGAGATTCCGCGATCGGTGTAGACCACGGTCGCTTGCGCCCATTCCCCCCACGCCAGCCCCGCGCGAATCCCCTGCTCGCGCTCCAACGCCACCCCATCGCGCAGCACGCCCGGCTGCGTGTAAAGCAGATGCGACGCAAACGGCGCCTCGCCGCGCCGCAAGCAGTCATGCAAGCAGGCGCGCGCGTAACGCCGATTGAACCAGCGCTGAATCAAGTTGCCCTTGTAAGGGCTCTCCACGATCACCCGCCGCATCGGTCACAGCTCCGGTTCACCCGGTTGTCGTTGAGGCTGTCGGCGAAATCGGCCTTGGCATCGTAAGCCGCGATCTCATTGCCCCATGTCCTCCATCCTGCGCGCGGCTTGCGCGCGAACAGTTCGAGGTACGGGCCGGGGTAGAGGCGTTCGATACGGCGGTAGACTTCGTCCGGCTTGGCGCTGTGCTCGGCGACTGGCGCGATCACGATTTGATGCACATCGTTCGATAGGCGTCTGGGCGCTCCGCGCGTCGCGAGCAGACACGCCTCGGTGTTGGCGCGGGTGTGATAGCCCCCACCCCAATGCAGGCCCTCGCCGGCAAGCGTGATGGCCTTGGCTCCCGGATTCGTTTTTACCCAGACGAACCCGCCGGTCTTGTAGTCGAAGCCGCACGCCGCGATGACTTCGAGGGCGCCGGGATGCTCGGGCCACACCGACCAAAGCAGCAGCGCACAATCCTTCGCAGCCAGTCGCGGGATAAACTCGCGAGCAAAAGCCTTGATGCGCTCTAGCGGCCAAGTGTCGTAGTGGCGCTCCGCGCTGCGCTGCTTGCCCTTCCCGCTGTAGACCTCGAACTCCCACGGGAAGTCAGGACAGATGACGCCGAACGTCTTTCCAGCAGCGAGTAGCGCTTCCAAGTGGTCGATGGTGCTGCCTTGCTCGGTCCGAGCCGCGTAGGACTCGCGCTCGGCGCGCTGCCTGATCTCACGATGGACCGCGTCAAGGCCATTGCTCGCCCGCTTCCGCGCGGAGGCGACCTGCGACTCGAAGGTTTTGGGGTCGAGCCCGGCGAGGGTCTGCCACCGGCTCGACTGCGTCTTGCTGACACCGAGGTCAGCGAGCTTTGGGAGTTGGGTTGCGGCGTGCGACCCAACTCTCGGGCCTTTACCGCCGCCGTCGCGCTCGCCGCGCTTTTTCATTTCGGCAAGCAAAGCGCGACGCTCGGCGCGCATTCGAATCTCGGTGGCGTCTTCGATCAGGCGGCGGTCCTTGGCCTGTTCGGCGTAGACCTGCATCGCAACCGCTTTGTCACGGATGGACTTGACCTCGTCAACGCGTTTGGCCTCGGCCAGGGCGCGGCGGGCGCGGTCGTAGCGGATGAGCTGCTCGGCGCCGTGCTTAGCCATGCGCAACCGTCCTCCGACGCAGGCTTTCCGGGATGTCGAGCCCATCGTCGGCGGCCGGCGCGGCCTTGCCTGTGGCATTCGCGAGCCGTTGTTTGAGCCCTTCGACCTCGTTTCGGAGCGCGAGATTTTCGCGTCGCAGGCGGGTGCATTCGTTTTCCAGCTCTTCATTGCGCGCGCGCAGGCGCTCGGCCTCGCCGCGGCTGTCGAGGCCGATGTCGTCGCGCGGTTTCGGCAGACGTTCGGAATTTCCCTTGTGCGCCGCTTTCGTTTCTGCCTCAGTGGCCCTCCGTTGCGCGGCACGCGGGAATTCGCGCTCCTGCTCAATCTCGATCTCGCGCACGGTGTTGCGCACCGCGCGAGCGACTCTGTCGTGAGCATCGGTGACCGCCGCTTCGAATTCCTCTTCCGACAACGCGCCCAACGCGCGCGCCTGCTTGGCGAGGTTTTTATCGACGCCCTGCATGCCCAATGTCGGGCGAACGATTGATGGGGTCTTGCGCACCCCATCAATTCGGCCGCGGCCGCCATGCTCGCCACCGGTGGCGAGACCCACCGTCTCTTTCTGCGCCTGTCGAAGTTGGTCGAGCCGTCGCGTGGCGCGCATGCGGATCGCGACGGCATCGGCCTCTACCTGATGGTTCTTGGCTATTCGCGCACAGGCAGCCATCTGCGCGGCCTTGTCACGGATGGCCAAGACCTCGTCGACCGAGCGGGCCTCGGCGAGGGCTCGGCAGGCGGCGTCGTAACGAACGAGTTCGACGTTCATGGCATCGCCCCCGCGCGACGGCCCTGCGCGACGTCCTCGTCCGGCGCTTCGCTGGCGTAATCGGGCCACCGCTCGCAGTGTTGTTGGCCGCCGTTCTGACAACGGAAAATTCCCGTTGCGACGCAACGGCGCAAAAGCAGGCAAAATGTCAGAGGAAGCCTTGCAACCGCGGGCTTGCCGGGGGCCTTCCCAAGGACGGACATGCTGATTATCTGACAGACGGCAGGATTGCCGGACCGTCGATCGGTGCTTCACTCGGGAGCGGAGTTGTCATGGAGCGTCGGCTCGCCGCCATTTTCGCCGCCGATGTCGCGGGTTATTCGCGTTTGATGGGCGTCGACGAAGAGGGCACGCTGGAGCGGCTCAGGGCGCATCGACGCGAGTTGATCGACCCCAAGATCGCCGAGCATCAGGGGCGCATCGTGAAGACGACGGGCGATGGCGTGCTGGTCGAGTTTGCCAGCCCGGTCAAAGCGGTGCGCTGCGCGATCGAAATGCAACACGGCATGGTCGATCGCAACGCCGATGTCCCGCGCGAGCAGCGGATCGAATTCCGCATCGGAATCAATCTCGGCGACGTGGTCGTGGAGGACGGCGACATCTACGGTGATGGGGTGAACGTGGCCGCGCGTCTGGAGAACATCGCCGAGCCAGGCGCGGTCTACATCTCGCGCGCCGTGCGCGATTTCGTCGACGACCACGCCGAGATGACACTGGAGGATTTGGGCGAAAAGCCGCTCAAGAACATCGCCAAGCCGGTGCGGGTTTTCCGCATCGCCGCGCCGGATCGAGCGGTGGCTGTGCCAGCGCCGGCGGGATCGCCAGCGCTGCCGCACAAGCCGTCGATCGCCGTGCTGCCGTTCACCAACATGAGCGGCGATGCCGAGCAGGAATATTTCAGCGACGGCATGACCGAAGACCTGATCACCGACCTCTCGAAGGTCTCTGGCCTGTTCGTGATCGCGCGCAACTCCTCCTTCGTCTACAAGGGCCAATCGGTCA
>Ga0306922_10008372_pt1 | contig 10034 bp, 11 predicted proteins | sample sta12Cox44000082_FD_203758 | JGI IMG/M metagenome (GOLD analysis project Ga0306922, IMG submission 203758) | Lab enrichment of tropical soil microbial communities from Luquillo Experimental Forest, Puerto Rico - statoxic.12C.oxic.44.000.082 (v2)... | ecosystem: Environmental > Terrestrial >...
GGCCGCGAAGGCAGCCCGCATCGCGCCGTCTTGCATCAATGCGGCGCGTCTCACCAATTCCATTTCTTCGGCGCTTTTTATGACCTTGATCCGGTCGACCATGTCCGTCGCATCGACGAAGCGCGCCTGCGGAAACGTGCACTTGATGTAGTCGAGCAACGCGTAAGACATCTGATAAGTACCGACGTAGCCGATCGTCGCTTGCGAAAATGGCTTGAGCGCTGTCGCTGCAAGCTCGGGGTCGTACTCTTTGGTGTAGTGGGCCGAGGCATAGCTTGGCGTCGTGAGAATGCGTTTGACGCCACGCCAGTTCTGATCGCCTTGCGCGGTTGCTTCGCTGCCACCGAATGGGCCCTGGCAAACCACGGTCATCTCGTCGTCGCGGGGGAAGACCACGGTGTTGGGATAGCCGTTGGTCGCCGGCATGTCCGTGAAGTAACGGACATAGCCGCCCATGTGATCATTGTTGTTCTGCATCAACAGAACGTCGATCTTTTCCTTTTCCATGGCCGCACGCACCGCGCGCCAACGGCGCTCAAGCTCGGCATTGGAGATCGGCGTGTTCAGTCGTTCCGACAAAGGCATGGTTCAGTCTCTCCAGGATGCGGGCTTTCGCACGATGTTGATCATGGATTTTAGATCGCCGGATAGGAACTTGGCCATGTTGCCGACGATGGTCGGCATCGCACGTTCCTCGTAGCCCTGCGAATAGCCGCCGAGGTGGGAAAAGATCGTCACATTTTTCGTTTTCCATAACGGGCTATCGGCGGGGAGGGGCTCCTGCGCGAACACATCGAGCGCGGCGCCTGCAATCTTTCCATTCTCGAGCGCGGCGATCAGCGCCGACTCGTCGACGACGCCACCGCGCGCCACATTGACCAGGTAGGCGGTGGGCTTCATGGCGGCGAGTACTTTTACTCCGACGATGCTGCGCGTTTCCGCGGTAAGAGGCGTCAACGCGACAAGAAAGTCGAGCTCAGGCGCGATCTTCTCTATTGAATCGCGATGAACCATGCGATCGAATCCATTGGCTTCACGCGGACTGCCGCTGATCCCGACAACCGTCATGTGAAGTGACTTGCAGATCGGCGCCAGATATTCCGCGATCAGACCAACGCCGAGAATGCCGACGGTTTTTCCGGCCAGCAGTGCGGCCGGCCAGCGTTCCCATTGGCCCTTGGCCTGCGCGACACCGGCGCGCGGCAGATCGCGGGCGAGCGAAAGCATGTAGGCGATCGTAGCTTCGGAAACCGGCGCCCCATGAATGCCGCGGACATTGGTCACGAGCACGTCTTTGCCAAGCGATGGAAGGTCGACGATGTTGTCGACCCCTGTCCCGAGCGCCTGGATCCATTTCAATTTTGGCGCGTCCCGGACGACGTGGTCAGCCATCGGTGGAGAAAAGCATAGGAGAACGTCGATGTTGGCAACATACGGACCGACGTCATTGTGGTGGCCGACGACATTGATGGTCAGTTGCGGAAACCGTTCCAGAAGCAGCGCCCTGTAGCGTGCGCGCATCGCTTCCTGGACTTCCGTGAGGATGAGGACGTTGGACATGGGCGGGGAGGTATAGCGTGATCCCGAAATGTTGGAACCCGTTTTCGGTCGGATTTTCTTCTGCGGCAACATTCCACACCGGGGGTGACCCGCATCGCGGGTCTGCGCTAAACTCCGGTGCGCTAGTGGGGCCGATTTATGCCGATTGATCTGAGCCAGGTGGACTGGCTGTACGTCGTAGTATTGGCAATTCTGGTTTTTGTCGCGACCTATGTCGGCGGCCTATTGTCGTTCGGGCGCCGTTTGATGGGCGCAGCGCTCTCGACTCTGCTGTTCGTGGCGCTGTTCGTGTTCTGGACTTATTACCCTCACCGCGTGCCGTTACTCCCGAAAACGATCACGCTTCCGAATGCGCCGGCCACGACGGCGGCTCCGCCGCAGCCCGAGCCCGCCGCTCCCGCGGCGCCGCAGAGGCCGAAAAATCCGGTCACGGATATTACGCCGCGCAATCCAGTCACGGACGTCACGCCGCCGGCCGCGGCGCCAACGCCTTCCACGCCGGCCACGCCCGCAACGCCGCCCGCGGCCCCGGCTCGTTAGGCTTGCCAGCGACCGGCATTGGTGTTTCTCATGATCCTCGAAGTGTAGCCGGAGAAAAAGGCAGTAGAGCTGTATGAAAAAAGTTTATCCCGACGCAAAAACGGCGCTGGCAGGGTTGCTGAAAGACGGCATGCTGATCTGTGCCGGAGGCTTCGGCCTTTGCGGTATTCCCGAAGAGCTGATCAAGGCGATCCGCGACTCCGGCGTGAAGAACCTCACCATTGTGTCGAATAATGCCGGCGTCGACGGTGCGGGCCTTGGTCTTTTGCTTGAAAGCCGGCAGGTCAAAAAGATGATCTCGTCATATGTCGGCGAGAACAAGCTGTTTGCCCAGCAATATCTCGCCGGTGAACTTGAGATTGAATTCAATCCGCAAGGGACGCTAGCCGAACGCATCCGGGCTGGTGGGGCGGGAATACCGGCTTTCTTTACGCGCACCGGTGCCGGTACCGATATTGCCAAAGGAAAAGAAGAACGCGAGTTCGACGGCAGCCGGTACATCATGGAGCGAGGCATCGTTGCCGATCTGTCGATCGTGCATGCGTGGATGGCCGATACCGAAGGCAATCTCGTCTATCGAAAGACGGCGCGTAACTTCAATCCGATGATGGCGACGGCGGGGAAGGTCACAGTCGCGGAGGTCGAGAACCTTGTGCAGCCGGGCGATATCAACGCCGACCACATCATCACGCCGGGTATTTACGTCAAACGGCTCATCCACGTGCCGAACGCGGTCAAACACATTGAACAGCGCACTGTGCGCAAGCGCCATGCCGCGCCAGCCGGAACAGGAGAGGAAGTCTAATGCCCTGGACCCGTGATCAGATGGCCGAACGAGCGGCCAAGGAATTGCGCGACGGATTTTACGTCAATCTCGGAATCGGCATTCCAACATTGGTGTCGAACTACATTCCCGATGGAATGACCGTTCAGCTGCAAAGCGAGAATGGCATGCTCGGCTTCGGGCCTTTCCCATATGAAGGTGAAGAAGATCCCGATCTTATCAACGCTGGCAAACAGACGGTGACGGAGCTGCCGACCACCAGCTTTTTCTCATCGGCGGTTTCGTTCGCGATGATCCGGGGCGGACACATCGACCTGTCCATTCTCGGCGCCATGCAGGTTGCCGAAAATGGCGACCTCGCCAACTGGATGATCCCCGGAAAGATGGTCAAAGGCATGGGCGGGGCCATGGATCTCGTCGCCGGCGTGAAGAAAGTGGTCGTCGTGATGGAGCACACCGCCAAGGACGAACCCAAGCTGCTCCACAAATGCAAATTGCCCCTAACCGGTGCCGGAGTAGTGGACATGGTCATCACCGATCTCGGCGTGTTCAGCATCGACAAGAAGGGTGGCAACATGACGCTGAGCGAACTCGCACCCGGCGTGACCGTCGATGAAATCAAGAAAAAGACCGAGGCGAGCTTCAAGGTCGACCCGAAGCTGAAACACTAGCAAGGGAACAAATCGCGAGCCCGAACCTTTGCTCTGGCATGAGTGACAAGCCTGATTTTGACGAGGAAATGGACCGACTGCAGGGTCACATGCCAGACGGGCAAGTCGCAATATCGACCGACTGCGCCAGCCGGAGGCGGTATGGGTTCGTGTCCCGGCTGGAATCGCGTTGACCGGGGGCGGAGTGTTCGGCTTCTTGCCGGTTCTCGGCTTCTGGATGCTTCCGATCGGGCTTGCGCTTCTCGCACAAGATGTGCCGCCAATGCGGCGGCCAATGGCCCGCGCCCTGCGGTTCACCAACAGCAAGATCGACCAACGAAAAAAGCGGAAAGCCGACAAAAAGGCGGACTAGGCCTGCCCTTTAATTTTGTCGTGCGAACCGTTACAGCTTCGAACCGAGGGGGACGACCCATGCTGTCCGAAACCGATCGCAGAAAAGCCGCCGACATTCTGATGGCGGCGCAGAAAGAGTGCAAACAAGCGACTCAGCTGCACATTACATTTCCTGGGATCACGATCGAGGATTCCTACGCGATCTCGACCGAGGTCGCGAACCGCAAGATCAAGGTCGGCGCGCGGGTGATCGGTCACAAAGTGGGTCTCACATCGAAGGCGATGCAGCGCTCGTCCATGATCGACGAGCCCGACTATGGCTACATCCTCGACGATCAGCTAATTGCTGATGGCGCTAAGGTGAGGCACGCCGACTACTGCAAGCCGCGCGTCGAGGTCGAGCTTGCGTTCATCATGGGCAAGAAGCTGCAGGGGCCGGGCGTCGGGCTGACCGATGTGCTGCGCGCCACTGAATACGTGGTTCCGGCGATCGAGATCGTCGATGCGCGGCTCCAGGATCAGCGCAAGATCGTCGATACCGTTGCCGACAACGGCGCCGCTGCAGGCATCGCCATGGGCGGACGGCCGGTCGGACCGATGGATGTCGATCTGCGCTGGGTCGGCGGCATCATGTATCGCAATTCGGAGATCGAGGAGACAGGGCTCGCCGCCGGCGTGCTCGGTCATCCGGCGCTCGGTGTTGCGTGGCTCGCCAACAAGATCGGTGCGCACGGGCATGCGCTCGAGCCGGGCCATATCGTGCTCGCGGGCTCCTTTACCCGTGTCGTTTTCGCGCAGAAGGGTGATACGCTGCACGCCGATTTCGGGTCGCTCGGCGGTCTTGCCATTCAATTCGTATAAGAGTGAGCCATCATGGTTGAATTTCAGACGAACGCATTCAAGCGCGCGCTCAAGGAGGGGAGGCTGCAGATCGGTCTGTGGTCGAGCCTGTGCAGCAACATCGCCGCGGAGATTATTTCCGACAGTGGGTTCGACTGGATTCTGCTCGACACCGAGCATTCGCCGAACGAGATTCCGGATCTGGTCTCGCAGCTGCAGGCGGTGCAGCGCGGGACGGCCACTCCGATCATCCGGCCGGCTTGGAACGATGCGGTGCTGGCAAAGCGTGCGCTCGACATCGGCGCGCAGACTCTGCTCTTTCCCTATGTGCAGAGCGTCGAGGAGGCCAAGCGGGCGGTGGCCTCGACGCGCTATCCCCCGCAGGGAATCAGGGGGGTCTCGGTAGCCGCGCGCGCTAGCCGATATGGCCGGGTTCCGGGGTACCTGACCAAGGCCAATGCCGAGATTTGCGTGCTGGTGCAGGTCGAAACGCGCGCCGCGCTTGACCAGATCGACGCAATCGCCGCCGTCGACGGGATCGACGGGGTTTTCATAGGTCCCTCCGACCTCGCCGCGTCACTCGGTCATCTTGGCAACCCGCAGCAAGCCGATGTGCAAAAGGCGATGGAAAATGCGGTCAAGCGCTTGAAAGCTGTTGGGAAGCCAGCTGGGATCCTCACCGGCAACGAGGACGAGGCGCGTCGATATATCAAATGGGGTTATCTTTTTGTGGCAGTCGGCGCCGACGTAGGTCTGCTCGCCCGAAACGCCGATGCCCTGGCAAAAAAGTTCAAACCGGCCAACTGAGGTCGAACTAACAGACTTAATGTTATCAATAACTTAGACGAACGTCCGAGCCTTTCGTAGGCCTTGCCGCACGGCGCGAAAACCTGTCAAGAATGCGCGACGAGGGGCTGCTGCCGATGAGTGAAGAGATGATCCTCGAAACCGAGGATCTCACCAAGGAGTTTGCCGGCTTTGTCGCCGTTAACGGCGTCAGCCTGCGTGTCAAGCGCGGGACAATCCACGCTTTGATCGGGCCAAACGGCGCTGGCAAGACCACTTGCTTCAATCTGCTGACCAAGTTTTTGAGCCCAACGCGCGGACGCATTTTGTTCAAGGGTAACGACATAACCGCGATGCAGCCCGCCGACGTCGCCCGGCTCGGCTTGGTGCGCTCGTTTCAGATCTCCGCAGTTTTTCCGCACATGACAGTCCTCGAGAATGTACGTATCGCGCTGCAGCGGCAACGGGGTGGTTCATTTGACTTCTGGCGGCCGACCTCGGTGCTCAACGGCTTGAACGAACGCGCGATGGCGCTGATTGCGGACGTCGGCTTGTCGTCCGTGACCGATTGGCTTGCGGTCGAACTTCCCTATGGCCGCAAGCGCGCGCTGGAAATTGCCACGACGCTGGCACTCGATCCAGAGATGTTATTGCTTGATGAGCCAACGGCAGGAATGGGTCACGAGGACATTGACCGCGTCGCGCAGTTGATCAAGCGCGTTTCAGCAGACCGAACTGTTTTGATGGTCGAGCACAATCTATCTGTGGTGGCCGATCTTTCAGACCACATCACTGTGCTTACGCGAGGCCGTGTTCTGGCGGAAGGTGACTACGGCACGGTCTCGACCAACCAGGAAGTGCGCGAAGCCTATATGGGGGTCGGGCATGCTTGACCAGCGCACGCCGCTTCTTGCCGTGAAGGACTTACAAGCGTGGTACGGTGAGTCGCACATTCTGCACGGTGCGACATTCGATGTCCGCGAAGGCGAGGTTGTCACGCTGCTGGGGCGCAATGGCGCTGGCAAGACAACGACACTCAAATCAATCATGGGGATTGTCGGGCATCGTACAGGTTCTGTGCGATTTGAGGGAGAGGAGCTTATTGGCCGGACTTCTAACCAAATTGCGTGCGCAGGCATCGCATTCTGTCCCGAGGAAAGAGGTGTTTTTTCCAGCCTCACCGTCGAGGAAAATCTGTTGTTGCCGCCCGTGATCAAGCCAGGGGGCCTTCCTCTCGATCGCATTTTTGATTTGTTTCCAAATCTCAAGGAACGGCTTGGCTCAAGCCAAGGCACAAAGCTTTCCGGGGGTGAGCAGCAGATGCTCGCGATTGGCCGCATCCTCCGAACAGGTGCCCGGTTGTTATTACTTGATGAGCCGACTGAAGGACTCGCTCCCGTGATCATCCAGCAGATAGGCAGGACCATCCGCGCGCTCAAAGAGCAGGGCTTTACCATTCTACTCGTCGAGCAAAACTTCCGTTTCGCTTCGACGGTTGCGGATCGCTACTACGTCATGGAACATGGACGCATCATCGACCAGTTCGCCAATGCTGAATTGGACGCTAACGTCGAAAAACTGCACGACTATCTCGGTGTCTAAAAGAAAACGGAGCAGGAAATCAGAGAGGATACGTCAATGAAACGAATATTAGGTTTGACGACTCTTGCTGTTGTTTTGGCCTGCGGCGTTGCGAACGCTCAGCAGATCAATGTCAAGGTCGGTGTGCTGACCGACATGTCGAGCCTTTACGCCGATGCAACCGGTCCGGCTCCGTGATCGCCGCCAAGATGGCGGCTGCGGATTTCACGAAGGATCACCCCAACGTCAAGGTCGAGGTGATCTCCGGCGATCACCAGAACAAACCCGACATCGGAACTCAACTCGCAAACCAATGGTATGACGTTGAGAAGGTAGACATGATCGTCGATGTGCCGAACTCCGGCGTGGCTCTGGCGATCAGTCAGGTGACCCGTGACAAGAACAAAGTCTTCGTCGGATCGGGTCCTGCGACTTCGGATCTCACAGGGCCAAAGTGCAGTCCCAACACCGTGCACTGGACCTATGACACCTGGATGTTGGCTAACGGGACCGGGAAGGCCGTAGTCAAAACTGGGGGCGATACATGGTTCTTTCTGACCTCTGACTACGCTTTCGGTCATGCGCTTGAACGCGATACAATGGCGGTTGTTGAGGCGAACGGTGGCAAAGTACTTGGCAAGGTCCGCCACCCGATTAACACAAGTGACTTCTCGTCGTTCTTGCTGCAGGCGCAGTCCTCGAAAGCCAAAGTCATCGGGCTAGCGAACGCCGGCGGCGACACCATCAATTCGATAAAACAGGCGTCGGAGTTCGGCATCGTAAAAGGCGGTCAAAGCCTCGCCGGGCTTCTGGTGTTTGCTACCGACGTCAATGCCCTCGGCTTACAGACAGCCCAGGGTCTCGTTTTGACCGAGACCTTCTACTGGGATCTGAACGACTCTACTCGGGCATGGACCAAGCGGTGGCATGCCGAACGCAATGCGGCGAACAAATATCCGGCAATGAACCAAGCCGGCGTGTACGCAGGCACTTTGCACTATCTCAAGGCGGTCCTCGCGTTGAAGAGCGCGGCTGACGGCAAAGCGGTGGTCGCAAAGATGAAGGAAATGCCGACCGATGATCCATTGTTTGGCAAAGGGACGATACGTGCTGACGGCCGGAAGTTGCATCCGGCGTACCTCTTCGAAGTGAAGAAGCCCGAGGAATCGAAGTATCCGGGAGACTTCTATAAGCTGCGCGCGACCATCCCTGCGGATGAGGCGTTCCGACCGCTCAAGGAAGGCAACTGTCCGCTGGTCTCGGGCTGAAGATTTGTACCTATCCAAAACAACAAGGAGGATGCACTGATGAGAAAAGCCTTAGGACTTGCGGCGTTTGCCGCGGTTCTTGCCTGTGGTGCAGCAAACGCCCAGCAGGTGAATGTCAAGATTGGCGTGCTCAGCGACATGTCGAGCCTCTACGCCGATATCGGTGGACCGGGTTCGGTCGCGGCCGCGAAAATGGCGATCGCAGACTTCACCAAAGACAATCCCAATGTGAAAGTTGAGATGATCGCCGGCGATCACCAGAACAAGCCGGACATTGGGTCGCAAATCGCCAACCAATGGTACGATGTCGACAAAGTCGACATGATTATCGACGTCCCTAACTCGGGCGTCGCGTTGGCTGTCAGCCAGGTTGCCAACCAGAAGAACAAAGTCTTCATCGTGTCTGGTGCGGCCGCGTCCGATCTCACCGGGCCGAAGTGCAATGCCAACACAATCCACTGGACCTACGACACATGGATGTTGGCCAACGGCACAGGCACCGCGATTGTGAAAACGGGCGGTGACACTTGGTTCTTCCTAACGTCGGACTACGCATTCGGTCACGCGCTGGAACGGGATACGATAGCGGCAGTTGAAAAGGCCGGCGGAAAAGTGCTCGGCAAGGTACGCCATCCACTCAATACCAACGACTTCTCATCATTCTTGCTACAGGCGCAGTCGTCCAAAGCAAAAGTCATCGGCCTTGCGAATGCCGGTGGTGACACCATCAACTCGATCAAGCAAGCGGCCGAGTTCGGCATCGTGAAGGGCGGGCAGAGTCTCGCCGGCTTGCTTGTGTTCGCTAGCGACGTCGCCGCACTTGGTCTTCCGACAGCGCAAGGTCTGATCCTGACCGAGACCTGGTACTGGGACATGAATGATACCAATCGTGCTTGGACCAAGCGTTGGCAGCAAGAGCGCCAGGGAAAGTGGCCGACGATGATTCATGCCGGCGTCTACGCCGGTGTGTTGCACTACCTCAAGGCCGCGGTCGCGCTCAAAGGCAACGTCAGCGACGGCAAAACCGTTGTCGCACAGATGAAGTCAATGCCGACAGATGATCCGCTGTTCGGGAAGGGGACTATCCGTGCCGATGGTCGCAAGATTCATCCGGCTTACTTGCTGGAGGTGAAGAAGCCTGAGGAATCGAAGCACCCGGGCGACTTCTACAAGGTCCGCGCAACCATTCCGACAGAGGAGGCCTTCCGGCCGCTAAAGGAAGGTAACTGCCCGCTCGTCAGCGGCTGATGTTGATTGAAGTGCGAGGGGCGGGCTGGTGCTCGCCCCTCGGTTTGGCGGTGACCGGATGTTCGAGATCTTTGGCATACCCTCGACTGCGCTGTTCGGTCAGCTGTTGATCGGTTTGATCAATGGCTCGTTCTACGCGTTGTTGAGCCTGGGGCTCGCCGTCATTTTCGGCATGCTCAACATCATTAATTTCAGTCACGGCGCCCAGTATATGATGGGCGCCTTTACGGCATACCTTATTCTGAAATATTCGGGTCTTGGCTATTGGCCTGCCTTGATCATCGCGCCGATCATTGTCGGGTTCACCGGCATAATTGTCGAACGGCTTTTCCTTCAACGACTTTACAAACTCGATCATCTCTATGGACTGTTGCTCACGTTTGGGCTGGCGTTGATCTTCGAGGGTGTGGCGCGCAATTATTT
>Ga0306922_10008375_pt1 | contig 10032 bp, 8 predicted proteins | sample sta12Cox44000082_FD_203758 | JGI IMG/M metagenome (GOLD analysis project Ga0306922, IMG submission 203758) | Lab enrichment of tropical soil microbial communities from Luquillo Experimental Forest, Puerto Rico - statoxic.12C.oxic.44.000.082 (v2)... | ecosystem: Environmental > Terrestrial > Soil...
CGCACTTATTTTTGCGGCTTGCCACTGGCTCGGATTTGCAGGCTTAGGTGCTGTTCACAAGCGAGGCGTTACCAAGAGCATTCTCGCACTTATCTTGATCAGCGTCGCGATGTTCGCACCGTTTTCAGGCCAGAGCACATTTCTTTTCAGAGTTACACTGGCAAGCGCATCGCTTGTTTGCTACCTAGTTATTCAGTGGTATTGGGCCTTTGATGAGCGTGACCGGCAGTTCCTGTCAGCGACGAGTAAACGGTTTGGGGCGACCGTAAGAGGTCGCCAAAACCTCGGAACCGAACGCTACGGCCTTGTCCCTCCGATACGAAGTTCTGAGAGTGAATGAATCAAAACATGGCCGCAAGACAAGTTCGTTCAATGCAGGGTTTTTCCCGTGATGCTAGTCGGTACGAATGTGTTATTCCCGATTACCAGCAGCATCCCGACAAATACAGTCGCACATGTATTCTGCTGGACTGGGTTGGTACCGGAAAACGGGTTTTGGAGTTGGGCTGTGCGACTGGTTACATGTCCCAGTACATGACCCAGAAGCGAAATTGCTCTGTCACCGGCGTCGAAATCGACAAAGCCGCCGGCGGCCGAGCGGCAAAATTCTGCCGTGAGGTGTTCGTACGGGACCTCAATCGTCAGAATTGGGTCGCGGGACTTCCCAAAGCGGGATTCGATGTCGTGTTGATGGGCGACGTTCTGGAGCATCTGGTCGATTCTCGTGAGTTGCTGGTTCAAGTTCGGGAGCTGCTCGATCCGGACGGGACTGTGGTCATTTGCGTGCCCAATGTCGTGCACTGGATAACCAGGCTAAAAGTCTTATTCGGCCGATTCGATTACGAGCCAGGTGGCACTTTGGATCACACGCACCTCCGCTTTTACACGGTGAAAACCGCTTGCCAGTTGATAGAGAGCGCGGGTTATCGAATCACTAAGTTTCATCCGGTATTCGGTGGAAGGCTGGGCGGACATGTCCGGCCTGTTTGGCGGTTGCTTTCGCATTGGTTCCCGGGGCTATTTGCTTTTCAACTCTTATACGAAGCGAGAGCGGAGACGCAAGAAAGGACTCAGAATCTCTAACGCGCCGTTGCCCTGGGCGCAGTGGCCTTGGCTTGTAAAGCCTGATCGTCACGATTCGGTCATTCGAGGTGCTGGTCAAACAGCTCTATGGCGGAAACCACATTAGCCGCGATATGGGACTCAAAGGTGGTTCGGCGTCTGGATTGGCTCGGTGGTGTGGTAGCAATAGCGCTATTCTGCCGACTGGCGCTGGAGGAGGATCTCGCTTGGGTTGGCTGGCTGGCCCTTGGCATCGCAGTCGTCTCTCTGACACAAGCTCGTTGGCCCTACGGAACAATTCTTGTACTCGTCGGAATGAGCGCGATGCCTCGGTTTTTCCTGGAAGTCTTTGGCTGGAAGGCGCGGCCAGAGCACTTTGCCGCGATCATTGTTTCGGTAGCCGTTGCTCTTTGGCTGCATTTTCACCAGCGTCCAGTGCGACTCGGCAAGCTGGACTATTGGATCTTGGCTTATGTGGCGATCAATTACCTGAGTTCCCTTGTCGGATCCCCCCAACCATCTTCCACCTTGAAGTGGGCGCTACAGAATAATCTCGCTGTGCTTCCTTACTTCCTAATACGCTTGACGGTGCAAGATCTGGAAACTCTTCGAAAAGCCTTTCGGATTCTACTGGGTGTGGGAGTCGCTGAATCGATCTACGGGATTCTCTGCTATGCCTCGCATCATGCTTTTGGTACCACGACCGGAATGGAGATTGGGGCGTATCTGGTGAACGTAGCTGCTCCTTTCGGTTCACTATATGAACCCAACCTGTTTGGGGCCTACACAGCATGCTGTGCGGTGCTGTTCTTGGCACTATATCTTGCGGAACGGCAGCAGCGTCTCAGCTATCTGATTGGTTTTCTTGTTGCTTCACTGGCTGCAGTCCTTAGCTTCTCTCGCGTCGCATTGTTTGCGCTGGTGTTAGTGGTTGGCTGGCTCTTCTGGAGGACTCGACAACTCTGGAAGCATGGCGGCGGGCGCAGCAAATCGGGCATTTTCGTTTTAGGGCTTGCGCTGATTATCGTTACTTTTGTCAGTGCAGGCGCCGTATTGCGTGAAAGATTTAGTGACCTCTATTATCTGGGTTTGACCGAGCAGACGACCATTTCGCGATTCATAGTGATTCTGCAGGCGCTCCAAGAGATTCCGAAGCACCCTCTCCTCGGTAGCGGCACGGCCAGCTTTAACCTCTCCTTTGATTGGGCGAACTATATTCCGGAATGGTCCAGTGACAAGACTTGGATCGCCAACGCGCCCCTTCGTATTCTGCACGATTGCGGTGCGCTCGGACTGACTGCACTCCTCGGCTTCCTCGTCGCGGTTTCGTGGAAGATTCGGCGAGCATGGGGGGGACGCGATCGGCCGGTTGCCATGCTCCTTGCGCTCGTAGCAGGAGCCCTGCTTTATGGCATTTCTTTCCAGGCTACAGACGGAACCATTTTAGCTTTCTGTTGGGTTCACCTGGGATTTCTCGCCACCGCCGCAAGCCTTCTGCCTCATGAGACGCTTTCTAATTAGTGCCCAGGCCCGCACCGTCTAAATCGTGGGAGCACTAGCTATTAAAAACGGACCCCAGAAATGAGTACTTTCGATCTAGCTATCGCATATCGAATCTGCCCTAAGCTGGCAGTCGCTGCTTCGACGCTCCCTTTCGGCGACGACAAGCTTCGGCTGTCTGAAGCCTGTCTCAGATCCCTTAAGGACTCGCTCGCAGGATTACGAGTTAAGACTTGGGTTCTTCTCGATGGTTGCCCACCGGAATATGGGAAGCTCTTCAAAAAATATTTCGACGAGCAGGAGGTGGTTCTGTTCGATCTGAACGGGATTGGGAACGAGCGAACATTTTGTAAGCAGATCGATATTCTCGTTGAGCAGCGGGATGCTGAAGTGGTCTATTTCGCTGAGGACGATTACTTTTACCTTCCAAATCAATTCACAACGATGATCAATTTTCTACTTGGGCACGAAGACGTAGACTTCGTTTCACCTTATGACCATCTGGACTGCTATATGTTGGAACTACACCGACAGCCCAAATGGTTAAGATTACATGGCGGCCGGCACTGGAGAACTGCCTCATCGACTTGTCTAACATTTCTCACTAGACGGGCGACACTCGAGAAAACGCAAAGTGTTTTCCGGAAATACAAGCGAAGAAGCTTTGACTGTAGCCTTTGGTTGAGCTTAACCAAACACCGGGTGTTTAGCCCTCTCTTTTTTTGTCGGCAGGTGTTTCGGGAGCCGTTTTTCTGCAGGATCATCATCAAGTCTTGGTTATACTGCTGGCGGCAGATTCTTTTTGGAAAGAGGCGGGCGTTGTGGGTCCCGATTCCGGGTATCGCCACGCATCTTGAGATTCATTCACTTTCCCCAAATATTGACTGGTCCGCGATGATTCGCCAAGGTATGGACTCAAAAATCTCGACGGCCTGCTAAGTCTCTCGGATTCGGACCAGCGGCGAAAGTACCAACGAGCTCAATTTAACTATCTAGGATCAGTCTTGTCCTTGGACTGTGCCAAGAACAGTAATCCCGGGGAGAGTCATGAAATCTGCCGTCAAGCTTCTGACCGCGTTATTCGTCACGTTCCTTGCATCCCTTTCTTGCGATGCTCAGTGCACGAATGACATGAGCGCTTGCACGCAAGGGGTGCCGCGGTTCGTAAAGTTCTCGGGCACACTCAAGGCTGCCCTAAGTCCATCATCTCCAGGTGTTGTGGCACTTAGGTTCGTCATCTACGGTGATGCTACCGGCGGCAGCCCTCTGTGGCTGGAGGTGCAGAATGCCCAATTGGATCAACAAGGACACTATGAGGTGATGCTCGGAGCAGCCTCAAACGGGGGAATGCCGACAGAGCTGTTCAGCTCGGGAGAGCCACGCTGGTTGAGCGTTCAGGCATTGCTGCCGGGGGCAGAAGAACAGCCCAGGGTACTCATGGTCAGTGTGCCATACGCATTGGAAGCGGCGGACGCTCAGACTCTCGGCGGATTGCCAGCCTCTGCGTTCTTGAAGACTCGCTCGGCCGCCGCGATGGAAAAGACACCTGGCGTATACGTTCCGACTGGGACTATAGCACCGGCGGACGGAACTGGGGCCGTTGCGCCGGGTGCAAGTCCGGGAGCGAACGTTGCCGCAGCCGACGCTACCCCTTACACAATCCCGAAGTTCTCGACCGGTCGGTCTCTCGTGGACTCGCAGATAACAGACTCCGGAGGAGCCGTGAGCCTGGAGAACCTATCAAACATTTTGTTTGCTGATCGTTTCCCGGGCGGCGTTGCCGACGCCGTGGAAGCGTGTCCCGCATCAGGATGTGTTATTTATGCCTATTCGCCGAACGCGAATCGTAACTTGGGTACGATTGATCCCGGAACCAAAGCCATAACGATCTATTTAGGTCCATACACCTATACAGTCAAGCAGATCACCTTGCGCAAGGCCCTGAAGATCATCGGCATGGGCGCCTCGGGCGGAGTGAATGGGAGTGCAACTTGCACCGAGAAGTTGCCTTGCAACGGAACCACCCTGCAATCGACCAACGGAAATAGCCCCGTCTTTGTCATTCCACAAACCAACAACATGCCGGCTACAAACGTCTTTCTTTCCGGCTTTCGCGTCTATGGTTCTCCCGGGAATACCAGCGAAGATGGCTTTCTCTTGGACACCAGCTCCGCCATAAATTCAGGTCTGTGGTATTCCACTTTCCATGACATTTACTTAGAGGGATTCGCGGGCATCGCCATACATGTAAAGGGGCGAGCCAACGATTTTCAGTCAGCAACTCAATGGGTTCTTTTCGACAACATCGTCGTATACCGTACTCGGGGAGGCGGAAACGCCTTAAGACTGGAAGGTGCCGTCTTTCAATTGCGCTTCCGGAATTGCGAGTTTGATGGGCAGGGGGTCGGTGATGGAACAAATATCTATATGGGAGGACGCGGCGGTGGCGTAAGCGGTTATCCCATCAGTATCGTATTTGAGGGTCTTGTATCGCAGATGGCCGCCAGCGCCGTGCAGATGGACGGGGTTGTCAATATTACGTTCTATGCGTCTCACCACGAATTGCTATGGGGAGGCTATCAGGTAGTGAACACAACCGGAATAGGGACGATGGGTTTGACAATAACGGATTCCTATTTTGCTGGCAATGTGGGGAGTAACGGCGGGGCCGGTTACGAGCTGAATATTGCGACAACTTTGGCGACGGGCGTCGTCTTTGCCCACAACCAAATATTTGGCAATCCTGACTCGATCATCAAGGCAACGAACCTCGCCAGCGTGGCCTACCATGATAATCTCTATTTTTCGGGACTTTCTACACTCCCTCCGACTTCGGGCATCACTCCTCAAATGTCCCCCGCCCCTTCTATCAATACCTTGGGAGTTCATACCGTCGGCCTGAATACGTCGGTGACGCCGATTGGTACGATCCAAAGTCATCTGGGCCCCGGGGAGATGATCACATTCTTCACGATAGGAGGGCCGGTCACGTTTGGCGCTGGAGGGAACGTCGATTTAAGAGGGCTAAATTCGCTCACCGTGGACGGTACGATAACGTTCGTTAGGACTGACTTGGGAAGCCCGCAATGGCAGGTGGTATCGCAATGGAGCCCGCAGAATTCGGTCACCTCGGCTATGGTAACCGCGCAGTCCCGAGACAGCCGCACCGCGCGAGCCCCCACAAGGGCTCGTCAGTGAGCGTGCCCTGTGTCAGGGTCTGAGGTGGTTCCATAGCGAAGCCTGCGGCGGAGAAGTTTCACAGCCAAAAATTCGTAGAGTGGCGTCAGCGATTCCGCGAATTTGGCTTTCGTTATCCGAAGCACAAAGGTCGGAAACTGTGGTTCCCAGTTGCAAGCCGCGCTGCACTGTGATTGTGTTGAATTTCAATGGCGAGCGCCTGCTGCCTGCGTGTTTGGACAGTCTTGCTCGGCAGACGGGGACGGACATTGATACGGTAGTCGTCGACAACGGGTCTAGCGACGGGTCTGCGGCCCTCATATCCCAAAGATATCCATGGGTCCGTTTTATTGCCCTCGATAAGAATTCTGGGTTTAGCCTCGCGAATAACATTGCACTGCTAGACGCCCTGGATCGCGACAGCGAATATGCTCTATTGCTGAATAACGATACCTTCGCGGCGCCAGACTTTGTGTTTCAAATGCTTGCGGTTATGCAGGGAAATCAAAGCACTGCCGCCGTTTGTCCGAAGATCTTTTTTGCGCACCAGCCGGATAGGCTTTGGTATGCCGGCGGTGATTTCAGCCCGTGGACGAGTAGAACGAGGCACCGCGGCTGGAAGGAGATCGATCGCGGACAATTTGACCATATCCAAGATATTACTCAAGCCACAGGCTGTGCCATGCTCGTTCGCTGTGATGCGATGCGGGAAGTGGGCCTGCTGGATGAGCAATTTTGGGCGTACGCAGAAGATCTTGATTGGTCGGCGCGATTCCTCGGGCGAGGCTATCGGCTGGCATTCGCTCCCAAAGCGCATCTTTGGCATCTCGATGGCACCACTTCCGTGAAATTATTGGGTTCAGGAAGCGAGGCTGTGCGCCAGTTCCTCAGCACTCGCAACATGGTCTTTGTGTCGCGCAAGCACGTGCGCTGGTACCAGCTCCCGACATATACCTTGGGATTCATCTGGAAGCACATTGCCTTTTACACGGCTCTGCGATTGTGGCGCCGCGATTTTCGGGCGCTGTGGGCCATTTATCGCGGTATTAGCCAAGGACTTCGAACACCGCTGACTTCAGCGAACCAGACCTCTGAGCATCTGCGCAAGGCTGGGAAGAGTCGATAACCAAGTCCGTTCCATCTTAATGAACCAGACGAAAAATGCGCCCGCTCGGGACCACTATGGGGCCGGCCATACTGCGTTGGTACGACGTATGCAGGAGGCGGCACGAGACTATTCCATGGCGGGCCCGTGGAAAGTCCGTAGGGCCCGAAATGCGCTGGCCAGCGCCTTGTGCGAGGAATTCACATCATATCTCGCTGCAGAAAAATTCCGGAAGCCATTCCCGCAAAAATTAGCTTGGTTAGGATCGTGGCGAACGCGGTTCTCGAAGGTGGGTTTCGAGTCTGATGAATGCAGTCAGGATCTGGGGAGGAGGGGTGCAGCACATGAGCCGCTTGCTAGCCGGCCTTCAGCCTTTTGACTCTTCTCGCGTTGCTGTCATCGGTGATCTGATGCTCGACGAGTACCTCTGGGGCCACATCGAACGTATTTCTCCGGAAGCTCCAGTCCCAATTTTGAACGTTATTCGACGCGAATTCATGTTGGGGGGAGCAGGCAATGTAGTGGAAAACCTTCGCGCGCTCGGAGCGCAGGTCACCGTATTCGGAGTGCTCGGCGGAGATTTTACCGGCACGCAGGTTCATGACTTGCTTAGAGCTCACGGGGCCGATTTAGCAGAGGTAATCATCGACCCCAGTCGGAAAACGACACGAAAAGTTCGCTTGATGTCCCTTGAGCATGGTCAACAGGTTTTCCGGTTCGATGACGAATCAACGCACACAATTTTGGGCGAGATCGAGGATCGTTTGGTCAGCGCTATTCAAGCGCACCTAGCCGGCGCCCAAGTTGTCGTTTGCTCGGACTATATGAAAGGTGTGCTTACTGGGCGTGTTCTGAATGCCATATTTGCGAGGGCTCGCAAACTAGGCATTTCGAGCATTGTGGGCCCTAAAGATTCAAGCTCACAGAAATATCGGGGTGCCGACATCCTGATGCCGAATTCGCGGGAGTTGGCTCAACTAGTGGGGAAGCCAGTTGATGGCGACGTTTGGCTCTGGGACTCTGCCGGGAGACTGGTTAACGAACTAAGTTTGGAAGCACTGGGTGTTACCCGCGGCAGGGACGGTATGTCGTTATTCGAAAACGTGAGGACCGGTTTGCGAAGGGTGGACGTTCCCACCATGGCGCGCAGTGTATTCGATGTGACTGGCGCCGGAGATACAGCCATCGCTACCTTCGCTGCCGCAGTCGCGTCGAGGTCCGATCGGGAGACCGCTGCACGTCTGGCCAATCTCGCGGCAGGCATCAAGGTGGGCAAACGGGGCTCTGCCTGCGTTACGTTTGAGGAACTCAAAGAATCAGCGCAAGCCCTTTGAGCAGAAATATCAGCCAAGTACTGTTGAAAGGATTCGATGTGATTCGAGTCAAACAACCCGGTATCTTTGCTCCTGGTGTCTCGAGAATAGCCGACGTGGCGGCCCTCGGTGTTTTAGTGAAGATCGGGCCGTGGAAACGCTTTTTCATTCGCCTGATTGAAACAATCCTGCGACCAGTCGTGTCCTTGGTGGAACGGCTGCGCTCGCGCGAGATCCACATCTCCAGGGAGGTCCGTAGCATCTTGGTCCTCGAATACTGGAATTTAGGCGATATTGTGATGCAATCGCCTTTTTTGCAAAATCTCCGGATTCACTATCCCAATGCCCGCATCGTTCTCCTGACAAGCCCCAAGTGCGCTCCGCTCCTCGAACACCAAGATGTAGTAGATGAAGTGGTCACGGTGAGAGTCCCATGGGCGCAGCACTACTCCCGCTGGCGAAAGTACAACCCCTTTTCGCTGCTGTGGATCGAACTTCTGCGAACCATTAAGCTCCTTTACGCGCGGCGCTTTGATCTTGCGTTCACGGCGCGAGCCGACATCCGAGAGAATCTTATTATTTGGCTTCTGGGAGTCCGTCAGCGCGTGGGCTACTCTTTTGGTGGCGGAGGATTCCTTCTTACCGACTGCGCCACAGCTGATCTGGAACGCGTCCACTTCTCGAACCGGTGGCTACGACTCCTTGAGCACGTCGACAAACCCGTTTTCGGCCGACAGCCTCGCTTGCGGCTCAGCCAGGAAGAGCAGGACTGGGCTGAGCTGCACCTCGCCGAGCGCGGCGTTCAGGACGGAGACATCTTGATCGGCGTACATCCGGGTGCTCGCAGTGCTATTCGGCAATGGGGACGGGAGAACTTCGCGATCGTCGCGCAGCGCTTGCGAACAGAATGTTCTGTAAAGGTATTGTGGTTCGAGGATGGCGGCCAGACGACTCCAGCTAAGGATCAAGATCAATTTATCCGGGTATCGCTGCCCTTGCGGCGGTTTATGTCGGTCCTCGCCCAGTGCCGGATGTTGATTTGCAACGACAGTGGCCCCATGCACATAGCCACGGCTTTGAATATACCTGTTGTCGCTGTTTTTGGCCCCACCGAGCCGGCATGGTTTGGGCCGCTTGGCCAGGACCACCAAGTCGTTATCCGCCCCGAATTTTGGTGCCGTCCCTGTTTCGACTACTGCCTTTTTGACCAGCCTTACTGTCTCCGCCTTATCAACGTGGACTCGGTTTTCGAGTCGGCTGTCGAGACACTCAAGCCGATGCTTCGAGAACGGAGACGAATCGTAACCAGGGAAGTACCGGCCTGTTAGAGACAGGCCGAATCCTCAACTTCAGGATACTTGGCGTCCTTCCTTGAACCAGCCTAATTAAGAGGTGTGGAGCAGCATTGATTCGCGGAGAGTATTACTAGATCGAACCATGCAAAAAAGACTCAAAATTGCAATGATCGGAATCAAAGCGATTCCCGCCCGCAACGGAGGCTTCGAGACCGCAGTCGACGAAATCTCCCGCGGGGTAGTTCGCTTGGGCCACGAGGTCGTGGTTTACAACCGCTCGGGAATGAGCGAGCAGTACGGAACAAACTACGAGGGTGTCCGACTAGTTGCTTTACCCACTCTGCGGTCGAAGAACTTGAGTACCATCGTGCACGCCTTCCTGTCTACACTGCATGTCATCTTTCACCGCGTTGATGTAGTCCACTATTTCATTGCCGGTACCACCCTTTTCGCTCCAATTCCGCGGCTTCTCGGCATGAAAGTTGTTTGCTCCGTGGACGGTATGGACTGGCAGCGCGCTAAATGGGGAAGGTTCGCAAGATGGTATTTGCGAACATCCGAACGCATGGCAGCTTGGTTT
>Ga0306922_10008376_pt1 | contig 10031 bp, 5 predicted proteins | sample sta12Cox44000082_FD_203758 | JGI IMG/M metagenome (GOLD analysis project Ga0306922, IMG submission 203758) | Lab enrichment of tropical soil microbial communities from Luquillo Experimental Forest, Puerto Rico - statoxic.12C.oxic.44.000.082 (v2)... | ecosystem: Environmental > Terrestrial > Soil...
CGGAGGACCAGGAACGCGGCCCCGACGAGTTTCACGGTGTCGGGGGGCCGCTGCACGTCTCGAACCCGGTGCGCACGCCGCTTGGCGACGCGATGGTCAAGGCCTCCATCGAGGCCGGCATCCCGGCCAATAACGACTTCAACGGCGCTCGGCAAGAGGGTGTCGGCTATTATCAGACGACGACCACCAACCGCCGGCGCTGGAGCTCGGCGCGGGCCTATCTAGGCCCCGCCCGCGGCCGCCAGAACCTGACCGTCGCGACCAACGCGCACGCCACCCGCATCCTGTTCGACGACGGCCGCGCGGTCGGCGTCGAATATCAAACGCCGAGCGGGCATATGACCGCGCGAGTGCGAGGCGAAATTATCGTCTCCGGTGGCGTCTACGGCTCGCCGCAACTGTTGCAGCTTTCTGGGCTCGGCCCCGCCGAGCTGCTCGGCGAGCTCGGCATTCCCGTAGTCCGGGACATGCCCGGCGTCGGAAAAAACCTGCACGACCACTTCAACACCTATCTGGTCTGGCGTTGCCCTCAAAAGATCACGGTCAACGACATGGCGATGAGCCCGGCGCTCAAGCTCAAGGCGGCGATGCAATATGCGGTCAGCCGCTCGGGTCATCTGTCGAATGCCGGGATCTATGCCGGGGCGCTGGTCCGTTCCGACCCGCGCCTCGAGCAGCCCGATCTGCAAATCAACATGTCGGGCTGGAGCGCTATGGAGCGGCTGCGTACCGGCCTCAAGCCGCATCCGTTCTCTGCTTTCACCTTTAGCCCGGTGCATCTGCGCCCGGATGGACGCGGCTGGGTGCGGCTCAAAACCCCGGACCCTCTCGCACCCCCGGCGATCCAGTTCAACTTCCTGGCCAGCGATTACGATTTTCAAGCGCTGATCTACGGCGCAAGGCTTAGCCGCAAGATCGCCGCACAGCCGGCGTTAAAGCCGTTTGTTGGCGAGGAGGTGTTGCCCGGCACCGAATGCCAGAGCGACGACGAGATGATCGAAGAGATCCGGGTGCGCGGCGTCTCTAACCTGCACCCGGTCGGTACCTGCCGGATGGGGCGCGAGGTCGACGCGGTCGTCGATCCGCGGCTAAAGGTCTACGGGGTCGACGGGCTGCGCGTTGCCGACGCCTCGATCATGCCGCAGGTGCCCGGCGGCAACACCAACGCGCCTTCGATCATGATCGGCGAAAAATGCGCCGCCATGATCCTTGAAGACGCCATGGCGGCGTAGGCTGACCCGAGAGCCGCGTCAGCCCAGTTCCGCCAGCAGCGCGGTGGCGTCTTTCAGATCGGCGGTGTCGAAGCCTTCGGTGAACCAGCCGTAGACCGGCGCGAGCAGATCGCGCGCCTCGGCCCGTCGGCCCTGATCGCGCCACAGCTGCGCCAGGCTCGTCGCGGCGCGCAGTTCCCAGGCTTTTGCGCACATCTCCCGCGCCAGTGCGATCGCGTCGCGGAAATCGACTTCGGCCAGCTCCTCCTCGCCTTGCTGGCGGCGGATGTCGCCGCGCACCCGCAGCGTCTCGGGACGCCAGAACCGCTCATCGGGGTTCAGGGTCAGCGCTTCGTCGAGCGTCCGCAAGCTCTCGGCCGGCGCGCCGCCCAGCGCTTGCGCTTCGGCCAGAAAGGTCAGGAACACTGGGACCAAAAAGAGGGAGCCGACCGCGCGATAGGGAGTCAACGTCTCGCGGATTAGGCTCGCCCCCTCGTCGGGGTGACCCAGCTGCGCCTGCGCCCAGCCGTGGGACATCCGGATCCACCAGGCGACTTGGCGAAATCCGTGCTCGGCAGTGGTCGCGATGCCTTGCGCCGATAGGACCGCCGCTTGCTCGGGCTCTATGAGCATCACATGGAGGTATGAGGACATCAACTGTACGACGGCCCTGGCGTATGCATCGTCCTCAATCGTGGCGGCGGCGCGGCGCATCCGCGCCCGTGCCTCGTCGGCCCGACCTGTGATCCAGGCATTCCAGCTGGCATAACAGAGTGTCCGGGCAGCGCCAGAATATCGGCGCAGACCCTGATCCGACAGGAATGCTTCGCCCGCGACGAAATACTCCTCGGCCCCCATCAGATCGCCAATATAGAAGCGGGTTATTAACTGCACGCTGCTCGCCAGACCGCGCGTGAACGCGCCACCGTCGCGCCGCGCGACATCAAGTAATCGATCGGCCAAGGCCATGCCGGAGGGATAGTTGCCCGCGATGACCGCCGCCCAAAATGAAGCATAAATCTGCTCGGCGAGATGGCCGAGATTGCCGGTCTTTTCGGCGAGAGCTTCTGCCCGCGCATTGGTTTCGGCCAGATCGGGTGAGGCATACCCCAGGGTTGCGATGATCATCGAGGTCGTGACCATCAGCAGCTCCAGTTCCGTTGTGTCACGCTGCGGCGACGGCCGCGTCATGGCGAGCCTGTCGAGCGCGTGCCGATAAGCGGCGCGCGCCTCGACAAAGGCATTGCGCGACCAGGCGACATCGCCGGCTTTGCGCCACGCCGCGAACGCGCGCTCGGCATCGCCCGCCCCGCTCCAATGGCGGGCGATCAATTCGGGCTGGGATTCGGCGAGTGCCGAAAAGTCGGCGGCAATCGTTTGCGCCGCGGCGCGATGCAATTCCTGGCGGCGCACCCGCAGCAGCGTCTCGTAGGCTGCATCCTGGATCAGCGCGTGCTTGAACAGATAGGAGGACCGCGGCGCGACCCCGCGGCAAAACAACAGGCCGGCGCCGGTTAGCGCGCCCAGCGCCGCTTGCAGATCGGCCTCCGCCCGCTGTGGCTGCGCTACGCGTGCAATCAGCTCATAGGAGAATTCGCGGCCGAGCACCGCACCAATCTGCGCGGCTTCGCGCGCCTCCGGGCCGAGCCGGTCGAGCCGGGCGACGAGCGAGGCATGCAATGCCGGGGGAACGCCGGAGGACGGCAACGGCGCCGCGCCGGCCAGCGCCTCGCCGCCGGGACCGGCGCCGGCTTCGATGACCGCGCGGGTCAGCTCCTCAACAAACAGCGGCACCCCATCGGCCCGCTCGACGATCTCCGCCGCCAGCGACTCTGGTAGCTTGCGATTGCCGGCGATGCGCTCGACCATCGCTGCGCCGCTGCGCCGGTCGAGCCGATTCAACGTCAGCGCGGTGACCTGCGGCTGCCCGCTCCACGGCGCCTGGAATTCCGGACGGAAGGTCAGGATCAGCAGCACCGGCAGGCTGGCCGCCCGCTCGACGGTCAGGTCGAGCAGTTCGCGCGAGCTGGGATCGATCCAGTGCAGATCCTCGACCACCATCAGCACCGGCTGTTGACGGACGAGGTCTTCGAGCTGGTGCAGCAGCGCCGCGAGCAGCTTCTCGCGCTTGTGCTGCGGAGTTAGGTCGAGATCTGCCGCGCTGCTCGGCAGCGACAGCAGATCGGCGATCAGCGTAACCTCGTCGCGATCGCGAGCGCCCGGCGCGATCAGGGCCGTGAATTTGTTAAACCGCGCCTCGGCGCTGTCGTCGTGGGCGAAGCCGGCGGCGCGTTCGAGCTGCGCGATGAAGGGATGAAGCGCGCTGTCCTGGTGGTGCGGCGAGCAGAAATAGCGCAGCCAAGTGTGCGGCTCGCCTTCCAGCAGCTCGCGCAGCGCCGCGGTCAGCCGCGATTTGCCGATGCCCGGCTCCCCCGACAGCAATACGACCTGCCCGTCGCCCGCCGTGGCGCGCTGCCAGCGGCGCAGCAGCAGCTCCGACTCCTCCTCCCGCCCGACGAGCGGCGTCAGCGCGCCGGCGCGCAACGCTTCGAAGCGGCTTTCGACCGCGCTCGGCCGCAGCGCCTGCCAGACAGGGACGCGAGCCGCGAACCCTTTGACCGCGACCGCGCCGAGGTCGCGCAGCTCAAAGAGGTCGCCGAGCAGCCGTCGGGTACCCTCGACGATCACGACTCCGCCAGGTGGCGCCAGCTCCTGCATGCGGGCGGCGAGGTTCGGCGTCTCGCCGACGATGCCGCGCTCCTGGGCCTCGCCCTGGCCGATCAGGTCGCCGACGACGACCAGCCCGGTCGCGATACCAATCCGGGATTCGAGCCGGGCATGCGTTTTGAGCTGCGCGACCCGCTCGGCGAGGGCGAGGCCGGTCCGCACCGCGCGCTCGGCGTCGTCCTCATGCGCCTCCGGATAGCCAAAATAGCTCAGCGCGCCGTCGCCCATGTATTTCGCGACGAAGCCGCCGAACCGGCCGACCTCCTGGGCCACCGCCGTGTGATAGGCGCCGTAGACCTCTCGCAGATCTTCGGGGTCGAGCCGCGCCGACAACGCGGTCGAACCCACCAGATCGCAGAACATGACGCTCAGCTGCCGCCGCTCGGCGCCGCGCACAATTGTCGATTGGGGTGCCGGGACGCTTGCGGTCGCCGCTGGCTCGGAAAGCGCGGCAATCGCATTCAGCAGCTTGCGGCGGTGCCCGACCGCGGCGACGCCTATGTCCTGGAGATCGTCTGCCGTCAAGCTCGGCAGCACCGACCAATCGATGGCGTTTGCGGCGAAAGCCTCGACGTACTGCGCCAGATCCAGCCGACGCAGCCATTCGGCGATATCCATGGCGATGCCCCGGACCCGCCTCCCGCGGGAAAGCAAGCTTACGCCGCTTGCCGCGTTGGTTAAAGGAGGCGGAGCATGGTGGCGGTTTGGAGAGCGGGTCTTGACGCCCCCAGACTGACTTGAGACGGTTAGTGCCGTTGGGACGTCTTGACCCCAACCCAGTTCTTCGAGAGCCCGGCCCTGGACAGGGCGCTTCAACCGAAGGATGATCCGTTCGGGCCCGTGGAGCGCGGCTATGGATGGGTTGGCTGGTGCTGCCCTTCGCGGCGATAGTCGCGGCGGCGATCTTCGGCCAGGTCACCGTGAACGAGACGATGACCGCGCGCTACATCTCGCCGGCGCTGCGGACCCGGATGTATTCAGTGCGGTTCTTCGTCGGGTTCATCGGCGCGGCGGCTGCGGCGCCGATGGTGGCGTCGCTGCACGAACGCACAGGGAGCCTGGCGACGGCGACGCTGGTGATGGCGGCGCTGGCGATCGTCACGTTCCTCTGCGCGCTGGCGTTTCCCGACCGTCGGGAGGAACTGCGACCCGAGCTTTGGGGCGTTGCTGCAGCCGCGGCGGAATAGACCTCGGATCTTCGCGGGGTGCGACGCTGTGCCCGCCTTCCCGTCGTCAATCGGGCGATCGGCGATTGCTCAGAATTGCCTCAAGGCGCTCCTCCTGAGCAGCTGCACGGGTCCGCCAGGACCCGCTGAAATGCTGTCAATTAGGTCTGCGGTTACACTTGCACCGGGAATTCCCGGCTACCTGCTGCTTGCCAGTCGGAGTTCTTGAAAGAACGCTGCGTGTGTCCAGCTTCTTCCTCAAATGCAAATCGGAGCGACGCTCATGACAGACACGCACAATAGATTTCTTGGGAATCACGCTCTGTCACCGGAAACCCTAATGATGGGCTATGGCTACGACCCGTTTCTGTCCGAGCGCTCGCTCAAACCGCCGGTCTTCCATACCTCGACCTTCGTGTTTCGATCGGCTCGGGACGGGAAGGATTTCTTCGAACTGGCCTACGGCTTGCGGCAAAAGCGCCCGAATGAAGAGCCCGGATTAATCTATAGCCGGATCAACAATCCCGACCTCGAGATGCTCGAGGACCGATTGGCCATCTGGGATCAGGCCGACGCCAGTCTCGTCTTCGCCTCGGGTATGGCGGCGATCTCGACCACGCTCTGGGCCTATGCGCGTCCGGGTACGGTGATCGTTCATTCGGGCCCCGTCTATGGCGGCACCGATTTCCTACTGAAGAAGATCCTGCCGCAATTCGGCGTGACCTCGATCGGCTTTCTTAGCGAGGGCGGCAACAAGGCGATGGAAGAAGCCGTTGAGTCGGCGCGCGGCAAGGGACAGATTGCGGCCCTTTATATCGAAACACCAGCAAACCCCACAAACGGAATGGTGGACCTCGAGCATGCCCGGGAGATCGTAGCCGGCCTCCACGGTCGGGGCGGCAAGCGGCCGCTTATCGTCGTTGACAATACGATGTTGGGACCGATCTATCAGACCCCCCTGGCACATGGCGCCGATCTGGTCGTCGCGTCGCTTACTAAATATGTCGGCGGTCATTCCGACCTGATTGCCGGAGGATGCTCAGGAGCGGCCGCGATACTCGAACCGATCCGTGGCATGCGAACGATCCTGGGCACGATGTGCGATCCGCATACCGGTTGGTTGCTGATGCGCTCACTGGAGACCCTGAAGCTCAGAATGACGGCCGCGGCGGAAGGCGCACGCAAGGTCGCAGCCTTTCTCGATACTCATCCGAAGGTCGCGTCGGTCTGGTATCTCGGATTCTTGCCCGACGGCCATCCCGATCGTCCGGTTTTCGAGCGCCAATGTAAGGGTCCAGGCTCCACTTTCAGCTTCGAAGTGAGGGGAGGTGAGGCCGAAGCCTTTGCCGTCCTGGATCGGCTTAAGGTGATCAAGCTCGCAGTCAGCCTGGGTGGTACGGAGACGCTCGCGTCGCATCCTGCGGCGATGACTCATTCGGACATCCCGCCAGAGGAGCGGTTGCGGCTGGGTATCACGCCCGCGCTTATTCGCATTTCGGTCGGGATTGAGGATCCCGACGACCTAATCGCGGATCTGAACCAAGCATTGGGCTGAGGCCTTCGTTCTTTATGACAAATTGACGGGTTGCCGCATTTTTCTTGCTCGAACCTTTATGCACCCGCGACCACCTATGTCCCATAGGGCCGGGATAATTTCAATTGTGAGAGGCAGATATTTTAAGGGCAACAATATTTCAAATGATTGAAGTTCTTTTATAAAAAAACCTTGTTCAGCAAGCAACATCAACTAAATAGGGTGATAGAGCCTCGAGCTTGTCTGATATCATGCTTCACTATGGCGCTATCCTTCTGCTGCAGATCGCGTGTCTGATTCACGCGGGGCGTACCGAGCGTCCCTATTACTGGTTCATGATCATCCTGTTCGTGCCGGGACTGGGCATTCTCGCCTACCTTGTGGTCGAGGTGATCCCTGGTCTGTTGGGCGGCCGCGCGGCCACCCGGTTCTCCCGGACCGTGGCGGCCGGCGTCGATCCGACGCGTCAATACCGCGCGCTCGCACGCGCGCTCGAAACAGTACCGAGTGTCGCCAATTTCCGGGCATTGGCGGACGAGTGCCTCCGTCTCGGGCGATACGTCGAGGCCATTGAACTCTATAAGAGCGCTCTCACAGGGATGCATGAGACGGAGCCCGGTGCGATGCTTGGCCTCGCCACGGCCGAATTCCGAAAGGGCGATGCCAACGCGGCCGGTGCCACTCTCGACCGCCTGTTCGCAGCGAACCCCGAGTTCAGCTCCACGGAAGCCGATCTTCTGGCGGCGCGGGTTCTCGAAGCCAAGGGTCGCCTACCCGAGGCGCTCAGCGCCTACGAGCGGCTTACGGCAACTTATCCCGGTGAAGAGGCGAAGGGCAGGATGGCGCTGCTGCTGCAGAGGACCGGGGCCGAACAGCGGGCGCGTGCAATCTTCGCAGAAATCCGCAAATCCGTTGAACGCAGCCCCGCTTTTTATCGCCGGGCGCAGCGCGAATGGTACGAGATCGCGCGGCGCCACGCGTGAACTGAACCGCGGCCATTGACCCGGTTACTGTCCTGCGGTCCCGGCTCAGCTTGGCGGGACCGCGAAGCTTATGGGCAATGGGGATAGCCTCTCACCCGGAGGTATCGGAGCTATGCGCTTTGTGTGACGCTCGCGCTCCGCAGCCCGGCGGAAATCTCGCGCGGCGGGCGGAAGGTCAACGCGATGGCGACGGCGCCGAGACCGATCCCGAACGAGCCGATGTAAAGCCAGAAATAGCTGCCGTAAGAGTCGTAGAGCCAGCCGCCCGCCCAAGGGCCGAGCGCCATGCCGAGGGTGGAGGCCATGTTGACCGCCCCGAACATCGTTCCCATGATCCGGGCGCCGAAATACTCCCGCACGAGGATGGCGTAGAGCGGCATCACCGCACCGTAGGAAAAGCCGAACATCATTGCGAGGCCGTAAAAGCCCGCCAGATCACGGGTGAGCACATAGAGGCTCACGGAGAGGGCTTGGAGCGCGAGGCCAAAGACGAGCATGCGCTTGGCGCCGACTCGGTCGGCGGCGAGCCCGCCGATGACGCGCCCGCTCAACGACGCTATGCCGGCTGCACCAAACACGGTGGCGGCGGCCATCGCCGGCACGCCGCAGTCGATCGCGTAGCTGACCATGTGAAAGATCGGCCCCGAATGCGCCGCGCAACAGGCGAAGTAGGTAAATGCGATGACGGCGAATTGCGGCGTGCATAACGCTCGCGCCACGGTGAATTCGCGCTCAGCGGGGCCTTCCCGCGCCGCGGCGTCGCCGGCGTGCGACGGCAATGGGGGTTTACGCACCAACAGCGCGGCAGGAAGGATGAGCAGCCACGACAGAGCGCCCAAGGTCAACATCGCGGCGCGCCAGCCGTAATCGGTGATGAGCCAGCGCGCCAGTGGCGATATCGTCATCGAGCCAATCGCGAAGCCGGCCGAGACGAGCGCGACCGCGAGGCTGCGATGCTGGATGAACCAGCGGGTCGCGGTGGCGGTCAGCGGCGCATAAAAGCTGCCGGCCGCCACACCGATGAGCATACCAAAGACAATTTGGAATTCGCCGACCGTAGCGGCCTGGCTCGCCGCCACAAGGCCGAGGCCCAGCAGCGCTCCGCCCGCAAGCACGACCGCGCGCGTTCCGAACCGGTCGGAGAGCGCGCCCCAGAGGAACGATGCCGGGCCCATGAACAGGAAATTCAGCAGTGCGGCAATCGAAATGCTCGACCGCGACCAGCCCGTCGCCGCCGACATGGGCTGCAGAAAGATGCCGAGCGACATCATCGTGCCCATGCCGAGGCAGGTGATTACAATGCCGGCGCCGACGATAACCCAGCCGTAGAAGATCGGCACAGATCCGAGCGCAAGCCCCTTTGCTCCGCGTGCGGGTGAGAGGGACATGTTTGTATGCCTTGGCGGGAGGAGCTTCATCGCCGAGCGCTCATAAACCGTTGTCGGCGGTGTCGGAGATGTCGTCGGTTTCATCCTTGTTGAAGATGCGGCCGGACAATTCCGTCGGGTTTGAACGACTCGTGAAAGTCATAATTGAAGTCGGAGCCGTATGACGACACCCATTTGAAGCGGCGACCCATACGCTTCTTGGGCTCGGCGCAGGAGCAGGCGGTCACGGGCGAGACCCCCAACCTCGCCGCGCGCCTGCAGGCTCTGGCGGAACCCGGGCAGATCGTCCTCGCCGGCGCCACCCGCCGCCTGATCGGCGACCTGTTCCGGCTGCGCGACCTCGGGCGCCAGACGGCAAAGGGCTTCGCCGAGCCGGTCGAAGCCTTCGCGGTGGAAGGCGTCGCTGTGACGGAGAGCCGCTTCGAGGCGGCGCGCCGCGGGCTTACCGACCTCGTCGGCCGGACGGCGGAGAGCGCCCTGTTGCGCGACCGCCTGCGCACGGCCTGGGCCGGCGCCGGCCAGATCGTCTTGCTCTCCGGCGAGGCCGGCATCGGCAAGTCACGGCTCGCCGCCGAGGTCGCGAGCGAGCCGCACACGCGGCTGCGCTATCAATGCTCGCCCTATCACCGCGACAGCGTCCTGCATCCCTTTGTCGTGGCGCTGGGGCGCGCGGCCCGCTTCGCCGCCGAGGACCCGGCCGGGACGCAGCTCGACAAGCTCGAAGCCATATTGGCGCCGGCCCGCATCGCGGAAACTGCACCGCTCTTCGCTTCCTTGCTGTCGATCCCGACCGGCAGCCGCTATCTGCCGCTCGCACTGAGCGCCGCGCAGCAGCGGCGCCTGACCCTGGCGGCCCTGCTCGACCAGCTCGAAGCACTGGCGCGGCAGAAGCCGGTATTGATGCTGTTCGAGGACGTCCACTGGGCCGATGCGACCTCGCTCGAAGTGCTCGATCTGACGGTCGAGCGCGTCCGCACCTTGCCGGTATTGGTGCTGATCACCTTCCGGCCGGAATACGAAGC
>Ga0306922_10008379_pt1 | contig 10030 bp, 11 predicted proteins | sample sta12Cox44000082_FD_203758 | JGI IMG/M metagenome (GOLD analysis project Ga0306922, IMG submission 203758) | Lab enrichment of tropical soil microbial communities from Luquillo Experimental Forest, Puerto Rico - statoxic.12C.oxic.44.000.082 (v2)... | ecosystem: Environmental > Terrestrial >...
ATCTCCCGCGAGGTTGTCGAGGGCAGCGCCCGGCCGCTCTACATCTATGCGGACCGGTCGGACCGCGCCAGCGAGACCGGCGGGGCGAGCGCCTGAGATCGGGCGCGCTACACCGGCTCGATTCGCCGCGCCCACCACGGCGGCATCCTGCGAATGTGACGTTTTGTGCGGAAAACCGGCCTTTCTTGACACGCCCGCGGCGCAACGCCACCTATAGCGGGCGAAAGAAAAAGCCGTACGATAATTCGCGTCGCCTACCCGGGAAGGTCCTCCCCTGATCCGATCCCGGGCCCACCGGCAGTTCGTCGTGGCAGCGCATGCTGCGGGTCATGACGAAGGTGCACAACAATAAGGACGTGGGGCCTATGACAAGTGCCACCAAGCCAAAGCCACTCCCGGCGTCCGGCGAGAGCCGGGCCTATCCTGTGCTGCCACTGCGGGACATCGTCGTCTTCCCGCACATGATCGTGCCGTTGTTCGTCGGCCGCGAGAAGTCGATCAAGGCGCTCGAAGAAGTGATGCGCTCGGACACGTATATTCTGCTGGCGACGCAGAAGAACGCTTCCGACGACGATCCGGCGACCGACGCGATCTTCACCGTCGGCACGCTCGCCAGCGTCCTGCAATTGCTCAAGCTGCCCGACGGCACCGTGAAGGTGCTGGTCGAGGGCGCCGCGCGCGCGCGCGTCAAGAAATATACCGACCGCGAGGAGTACTACGAGGCCGAGGCGACGGTGATCGCCGACTCGATGGGCGATCAGGTCGAGGCCGAGGCACTGGCGCGCTCGGTCGTCAACGAGTTCGAAGGCTACGTGAAGCTCAACAAGAAGGTGTCGCCGGAAGTTGTCGGCGTGGTCCAGCAGATCGAGGACTACGCCAAGCTCGCCGACACGGTGGCTTCGCATCTCGCCGTCAAGATCCCCGACAAGCAGGTCATCCTGGAGACGCCGATCGTCACCGAGCGCCTGGAGAAGGTGCTCGGCCTGATGGAGAGCGAAATCTCGGTGCTGCAGGTCGAGAAGCGCATCCGCACGCGCGTCAAGCGCCAGATGGAGAAGACGCAGCGCGAGTATTACCTCAACGAGCAGATGAAGGCGATCCAGAAGGAGCTCGGCGACGAGGACGGCAAGGACGAGCTCGCGGAGCTGGAAGAGAAGATCAAGCGCGTCCGGCTGTCGAAGGAGGCGCGCGAGAAGGCGCAGCACGAGCTCAAGAAGCTGCGGCAGATGTCGCCGATGTCGGCCGAAGCCACCGTCGTGCGCAACTATCTCGACTGGCTGCTCTCGATCCCGTGGAACAAGAAGTCCAAGATCAAGAAGGATCTGCCGCTCGCCCAGCAGATTCTGGACAACGATCACTTCGGCCTGGAGAAGGTCAAGGAGCGCATCGTCGAGTATCTCGCCGTGCAGCAGCGCGCCAACAAGCTGACCGGGCCGATTCTTTGCCTGGTCGGTCCGCCCGGCGTCGGCAAGACCTCGCTCGGAAAGTCGATCGCGCGAGCGACGGGGCGTGAATTCGTCCGCGTCTCGCTCGGCGGCGTGCGCGACGAAGCCGAGATCCGCGGCCACCGGCGCACCTATATCGGCTCGATGCCCGGCAAGGTCATCCAGTCGATGCGCAAGGCCAAGACCTCGAACCCGCTGTTCCTGCTCGATGAGGTCGACAAGATGGGCGCCGATTTCCGCGGCGATCCGTCCTCGGCGCTGCTCGAGGTCTTGGACCCCGAGCAGAACCACGCCTTTAACGACCACTATCTGGAGGTCGACTACGATCTCTCCAACGTGATGTTCATCACCACGGCGAATACGCTGAATATTCCGCCGCCGCTGATGGACCGCATGGAGATCATCCGCATCGCCGGCTACACCGAGGATGAGAAGGTCGAGATCGCGCGCAAGCATTTGATCCCGCACGCCATCGTCAAGCATGGGCTGAGCCCGAGCGAGTGGTCGATCGACGACGAGGCTTTGCTCACGATCATCCGCCGCTATACTCGGGAAGCGGGCGTGCGCAACCTCGAGCGCGAGCTGTCGACGCTCATTCGAAAGGCCGTGAAGGAGCTGACGATCTCGAAGCAGGCGTCGATCGCGGTCACCGACGAGGTGCTCGGCGACTATCTCGGCGTGCCGAAGTTCCGCTACGGCGAGGTCGAGGACGAGGACCAGGTCGGCGTGGTCACCGGACTTGCCTGGACCGACGTCGGCGGCGAACTGCTGACCATCGAGGCGGCCATGATGCCCGGCAAGGGCAAGATGACCGTCACCGGCAACCTGCGCGACGTGATGAAGGAATCGATCTCTGCCGCGGCTTCCTATGTACGGATGCGCTCGACCGCCTTCGGCATCGAGCCGCCGTCGTTCGACAAGCGCGACATCCACGTCCACGTGCCGGAAGGCGCAACGCCGAAGGACGGTCCGTCCGCGGGCGTCGCCATGGTCACCGCCATCGTCTCGGTGATGACCGGCATCCCGGTGCATCGCGACGTCGCCATGACCGGCGAAATCACACTGCGCGGCCGGGTGCTACCGATCGGCGGCTTGAAAGAGAAGCTCCTTGCCGCCCACCGCGGCGGCATCAAGACCGTGCTCATTCCGGAAGAGAACGCCAAGGATCTGGTCGAGATCAACGACAGCATCAAAGGCGGGCTCGACATTATTCCGGTCTCGCGCATGGACGAGGTCTTGGCGCGCGCACTGACGCGTAAGCCCGAGCCGATCGTGTGGGACGAGAGCGCGGCGAAGCCGGTGGATGTTCCGGAGGCCGCCGTCGAGGAAGACGCTTCCGGCCTGACCGCGCACTGACGCTCGCAATATCCAGAAAGCGGCGCCCTGGGCGCCGCTTTCTTTTTTGCAGGAGGCGATCGAAGACCGATCGTGCCGGCGCGCAAGACGTCAGCGCTCTTTTAACCCATCTTGGCAAACCTGATGGTTGACCTTCCGCTTGCCGGCACGATCGTGGGGATCCGTGGCCGCGGGGAAGACATCGCGAGCCGACGCCGTATGATCCGCCGTGTCCACCGAAGCAAAAGCTGCGACGGCGTGCGTCAAATCGCTGCGGTGGTCGCCGTCGGCGCGTCGCTCGGCGGCGTCCTGTTCGCTGCCGGCGAGTACGTCGCGGCACCGCCGCCCGGCGGCCGCCTTGCCATCGCCGCCGGCGCCCCGGCAATCAGAGCAGCAGCAGCCGGTACTGCGGTAGGCGACGACACCATCTAGACCGGCTCCGATCCTCTATATGCCCCAAGAGGGCAGGACCTGCCGGCAGTTTCTGTTCAACAACCACACCGGACATTTCAGTGACAACTGCTATGTCGACTGCGTCAATGCCGCCTATCGCAGCCTCGGCTAACCGAAGCTTTGGTCGGCAGCCCGCGCGCGCGTCATCTCAAACAGCTTCCGCAACGACTGACCCCCAGATAGCGATTGGCCGGCCGCGCGACATTGGCTACAGTCGCAGCGCCTCGCGTAGCAGAAGCTGGGAGTGTTCGTGCGTAAGATCGTGCAACGAATTGGTATGGGCGTTGTCGCCGCAGCGCTTGTCGTGATGGCAGATGCGGTTTCGGCGACCGCGGCCGATGATAATTTTCCGCTGGCGGGAAATTACACCCAGAACGTCGCTTGCAAAGGCGACGGCAGCGATCCGGTCGCGGTCCAGGTCAAGATTTCGCCCCAAGAGATCGTCTCCAATGTGGGCGTCTGCATCTTCATCGACACGGGACGTGAAGGCGACACCATTTCCGCGCGGGTCGAGTGCAAGTTTGCCTCAGGGCCATTGATGGGCAACTTGAGTTTTAAGCTGCTTCCCGACCACACGATCGAATTCGTCGATCGCGACGGCAACTACAAGGCGATCTTGCATCCCTGCCCGGCGAAGTAGGCGATACCGCCCCTGCTACTGCGTCCCGGGCACGGCGTGCTAGATTGGCGCCAGCGACGGAATAGCGAACAACAGGGAGAGCGTGATGAGCTTCTACCAGGGCCTACAGTCGGAGACAGTGCCGTTCCGCGGCCATAACGACGATCAGGGCGAGGCCTATTACGCGTGGCCGTCGCGCGCCGGCAAATTCCCGGGTGTCGTCGTCATCCACCACATTCCGGGCTGGTGCGAGTGGACCACCGAGGTGGTGCGCAAGCTCGCCCATCACGGCTATGCGGCGATCTCGCCGCACCTCTACTTCCGCGAAGGCAATCCCGGCGAGGCGCCGGACGAACTCGGCGCGCGCATCCGCGCCGTGGGCGGTGTCGCCGATGCGCAGGTCATGGGCGATGTCGCCGGCGCCATGGCGTATCTGCGGGCGCAGCCCAACGCCACCGGCAAGATCGGCGTCATCGGCTTCTGCTCCGGCGGGCGCCACACTTATCTCGCCGCCTGCACCGTGCCCGGCATCGATGCCGCGGTCGATTGCTGGGGCGGCAATGTCATCGTCGACAATCCGAAGGATTTGAACAACAAGCGGCCGAAGGCGCCGATCGACTTCACCGAGAAGCTGAACTGCCCGCTCCTCGGCATTTTCGGCAACGACGACCACAACCCGACCGCCGATCAGGTTAACCGCACTGAGGCGCTGCTGAAAAAGCTCGGCAAGAACTACGAGTTCCACCGCTATGACGGCGCCGGTCACGCGTTCTTCAACACCCAGCGCGACGCCTATCGGCCGGACCAGGCGCAGGACGGCTGGCGCAAGGTGTTCGACTTCTTCAATCGCCACCTGGCGGCGTCCGCTTCCAGCATCGCGGCAGAGTAGGGGAGAAGGACCATGTGCTCCTACATCGTCGAAAAGACCCCGCTGGTCGGCAGCGCCAAGGGCCGCAAGGGCTGGATGCGGATCGATACCGCCAACGTCTATTTCGATCATCCGTATCACTCCACCCTCGACCACGTGCTCGCCATCGACTTCACCAATGAAGGCGAAGGCGGGCGCGACCGCGTCGCGGTCGAGCTCAGCGCCGAATCGGCGCGCGCTTTGGTCGACCGCATTCTGGCAGCGCTTGCTTCCGGCGAGATCGCCCACGCGACGCCGGCGCCGGCCGTCGCCGTTGCTGCGGAGTGAAGCAGCAAGATAACCGGAGGACCGGCCATGTCGCTCGCAACGCAAGGGTCTGCGCCCGCGAAGGCGTGCGGCGCCGGTTGTTTTGAGGTCGTGCCGCTGACCAGGTACATCGGTGCCGAAATCCGCGGTATCGACCTGCGGGTCGAGCCCGACGCCGCGACGGTGCGGGCGATCTACCAGGCCTGGCTCGACCATGCGGTATTGATCTTTCCGCAGCAGAAGCTCGAGCAGGAAGCCCTGCTCCGCGCCACGCAATTCTTCGGCGAGCCCGGCAAGCTGTCGCGGCCGCCGAAGTACTTTCCCAAGGGCTATTCCAGGCTGCTGCCGGGCATCATGATGATCTCGAACATCCGCGAGAACGGCGAGCCGATCGGCGCGCTGCCGGACGGCGAGATGATGTTCCATCACGACATGATCCACGCCGCGATACCGAGCAAGGCGACGATGCTTTATTCGGTGGAGATCCCCTCGACCGGCGGCAACACCCTGTTCGCCAGCGGCTATGCCGCCTACGACACCCTCGATCCGGCGATCCGCGATCGGCTCGAGGGCAAGAAGGCGCTGCATCATTATAATTACGGCTCGACCATCCGCGGCGACAATCGGGGCACCGAGGCGTTCGCCGAGCAGGTCCATCCGGTGTTTCGAACCCACGAAGACACCAGCAGGAAGGCCGTCTACGTCAATCGGCTGATGACGGTGAAGGTGCTCGACTTACCGGAGGACGAGAGCGATCGGCTCTTGAACGCTGTGTACGACCACGCGGAAAAGCGCGAGTTCGTCTACGAGCACGTCTGGCGGGTGGGCGATCTTCTGCTCTGGGACAATCGCTGCTCGTCCCACGCGCGCACCGATTTTCCCTCGACCGAGCGGCGGCTGATGTTCCGCACCACGGTCGAAGGCAATGTGCGGCCTTACTAGCTCGCGATGACGGCCCTTCAGTGCGCGGCGTTGCCGGCGATTTGAGGCCGCGGCGGCACCAGCCGCGCCAGCTCTGGCAGGATCGTGCTGCGCGCCGCCACGAACGGGTGCACGTCGCCGCGGTTGGCCAGGATGACCAGGCCGATCTTGCGATCGGGGATGAGCCCGACATAGGCCGACGCATTGTCGAGACCGCCGGGCTTGTCGACGATCGTGACGCCCAGGGAATTTTCGATCTCCCACGCCATCGCCTGTCCGTAGCGCGCGCTGTCGCGGAATTGCTCGCTTTGGGCCAAAAGCAGCGCCTTGCGCAAGTCGGGATCCATCGGCCGCTCATCGAGGCAGGCGGCGAGCAGGATGGCGAGGTCATGGGCCGATGCGAACATCTGCCCGGTGCCTGGAAAATCGAAATAGCTCTGCTGATTGCCGGGCCGGCCGATCGCTTCGCCATCCAGTGAATAGCCTTGCACGGCACGCCGCAGCAACTGCGGGGTCATGATGGCCTGATTGTCGGGGCCGCGCTCCGGCACGATGGTCGACGTCATGCCGAGCGGCGCGATGATGCGGCGGTCGAGCAGTTCGGCGATCGGCTTGCCGTAGCGGCGCCCCAGGACCAATTGCAGCAGGACATAGCCGGCATGAGTATAGATGCGCTGGTTGCCCGGCCGCTCGCCGCCGGACGGCGTCCAGGCGTTGAGCGCATCGTAAAAGCCGGCAAGCGAAAAGTGCTCGCTCGGCCACGGCGGATGGTCGGTCGGCAGCAGCAGTCCGGAGGTGTGACTCGCCAGCTGGCCGATGGTGACCTGCCGGATGTAGTCGCCGTTGAGCTCAGTGACATATTTGGCCGCCGGTTCCTCGAGCCCGATGTCGCCGCGCAGCACGCCTTGGGCCAGCAGGGTGGCCTCGAACACCTTGCGCACCGAACCGACATTGAACAGCGCATCCGAGGTGATCGGCCGCTTCTCGGCCTGGTCGGCGTAGCCATAGTTGAAGAACAGGCTGCGGCCGCCGATGCGGGCCACAGCGGCGACACCGCCGGCGCTGTTCGCGTCGACCATGGCGGCGGTGCCGCCGCCGATGATGTGATCGATCTCGCTGTCCATCGTGGGCCGCGCCGTGATCGCCGATGTGGCGAGGATTGCCGAGAACAACGGCAGCGCGATGAAAAAAGTTGCCGATCGTCTTGTCAGTTTCGAACGGCGCGGCGGCATGGCAGCGGTTATCCTGTCGGCAAAGGCGCACCCCTGACAAAGATGGTCGAGAATTTTGACAATATCGCGCCAGAACCGGGCCCTCCGGCACCAGCAGGGGCGTAACGCGCTCGTAAATTTTCTCGCGCTCGCTCAAGTGAGCGCGAATCTCCTGCGCGTAGTCTCGAACGCCGGGAGTTAACCTGCGGTTGCCGGCTAGCGCACGCCGCCGGCGTTCACGATCGGTCCGCTATAGCCCTCGAACTTCTTGCGCAGCTCAGCGATCTTGTCCTCGTCGCTGAGGAAGTCGCGGTAGTCGTTTGCGACGTTGTAGGACAGGATCGGCTTGTAGCCTGCTGGCGGCGGCACGTCGCTGCGCGGCGACCAAGTCGGCATCTTCGCCTGCTGCTCGGGCGCCAATAGCCACGACATAAACAGCTTCGCCGCGTTCGGATGGGCCGCGTCTTTGAAGATCGTCCCCAGCAGCGGCCAGATCGGCAGCGGGTCGACGGTCGGAATGTGGGACTCGATCGGCTGGCCTTGGCGCTTCAAGGCTTCGGTGATCTCGAGGATCGAGTCGAAGGTAACGAGATTCTGGCCGGAGCCGATGCTGCGCTGCTCGCCGAGATGGCCCTGAATGAAGTTCGGCTTCTGCGCCATGTATTTGTCCATGTAGCTCCAGCCGTATTTCTGCACGACGTGATTGAACACCCACAGCGTAACGTCGTCGTCGGCCGGATAGGCGGTGACAACCTTGCCCGCAAATTGTGGTTTCAGGAGATCGGTCGCGGCGTTCGGGATGTCGGCGGCGGCGACCTTCTCGGTGTTGTAGGCGTACGGCACGGCGTTCACCATCGAGGCCCAGAACACGCCGTCGGTGTCCTTGAACGCTGCGTCCATCTTGTCGAAGCCGTCGGGCTTGAACGCCAGCAGGCGGCCTTCGCGCTTCCAACGCACGAAGTCGGCAGCGGTCTGGAAGATGACGGCGTCGACTTCGAGCTTGCCGGCGGCGAGCTGAGCATCGACCTTCTTGTCGAGCACGTTGGAGAAACCGCCGCCGATCGAAATCTTTATGCCGGGATAGCGCTCCTCGAATATTTTCGCCCGCGCCTCCCAGGGTGCCGTCGGCCCGCCCGCATAGAACGCAAGCGCACCTTCGACTTTGGCCTTGACGTAAAGCTCGTCGAGCGATTGCGCGACAGCCGGTGGCGGGGTTGCGGCAAGCGCGGCGAAAGCGGCCCCGGCTGCGAGCCGGCGCCCGGCGATAACGGGCATGCAAATCCTCCCCGACCCAGGTTGTTTTGACGGCATCATCGCACCGGCAGCGATGAATACAAGCAACTCAAGGTGGGATGGTGCCCGGAGAAGCCCCTCGCCAAACCGCGCGCGGCCGTGCTAACGCAAACGCCGCCACCAAGTGCGCCGGCTTTGGATGAGGGGAATCTGCCGATGAGAATGCTCGCCTATATACTCGCGATTATATGCGTCATCGCCGCCGTGATGTATTTCACGATGCCGGCCGGCCAATTGCCGACCTTCATGCCGGGCTATCTTGCGGGCTCCGACCACATCCACAAGACCCACGCGCTTGCCGCCGTCGTTGCGGCGGTCGTGCTGTTCGTCGCTGGCTGGTTTGTCGGTCGTCGGCGCTGAGCGTCTAGGTTTCGCCGCGCACTTTGCGCTGCACCCGCTCGTCAAAGCGCGCGACGCTAACGACGACGCGCTGGTGCGTGCCGCCGCCTATGGCCTCGATCTCGTCGCGCGCCTCGACCCGGAAGGTCACGGTGCGGCCTTCGACGCCGGTGACTTCGGCAGTCGCGGTGACGCGCAATCCCACCGGCGTTGCCGCGACGTGGCTGACATTGAGGTGAGTGCCGAGGCTCTGATGGCCGTCCGGCAGGAGGTGCTCGATGGCCGCCAGCGCAGCCGCTTCGATGAGATTGATCATGACCGGTGTCGCCAGCACGGCGATACGGCCGGAGCCGACGAACGGGGCAGTATGTTCGGGCCCGACCACGAGCGTGTCGCTGCCGGTCATGCCGGGCGCGATGCGGGACAGCACGGAGCTGACGCTGGCAGGGGACGCCATGCCGGTTATTTATGACGTTTAGCGCGCTGGTTCCAAGCCTGTGCGGCTGTATCCCGGTCCGCTCGCAAACCGCGCCCGCTTCTTGCTAAGATGCCGGCCGACAATCGGGAGAAACAGATGCCTCGACGCCGTTTCACGGCCACCGCGCTGATCGCTGCGCTGCCAATGATAGCGCTGGTGACCACGCCGTCGCTGGCGGTGACCTCCAAGGACAAGATGGCGACGTGCAAGTTCGGTGCCGACGATCGGAAGCTCAAGGGCACGGCGCGCACTGCTTTCATGGCCAAGTGCATGTCCAACAAGAACGATCCGCGCGGCACCGGAGGCGACGCCGCGCCGCCGCCGAAGAGCTGATCCGCGTTCAGGTGCGCCGGGCCGTCTTGCGGCGACTGCCGCCCTGCGCGACTATCGGTAAAATCTCACAGGGAAGGAAATCGCCATGACCACCGCGACGCTCGAAGCCCCGACCACCGCCTATGACGTCGAGGACGTCGAATATTTGCGTCACGGCGATAAGCCGCTGTTGGCAAGAATTCACAAGCCGCACGGAACCGGGCCGTTCCCGGCCTTGGTCGAGTGCCATGGCGGCGCCTGGTGCCAGAGCGACCGGCTGACCGAGGCACTGCGCCACAAGCACATGGCGTCCCACGGCATCGTCTCGATCGCGCTCGACTTCCGCTCCGGCAACGAGGATCCGTATCCGGCTTCGGTGCAGGACATCAATTACGCGGTGCGTTGGGCCAAGGCCCATGCCCGCGAGCTGATGACCCGGCCCGATCTCGT
>Ga0306922_10008382_pt1 | contig 10029 bp, 13 predicted proteins | sample sta12Cox44000082_FD_203758 | JGI IMG/M metagenome (GOLD analysis project Ga0306922, IMG submission 203758) | Lab enrichment of tropical soil microbial communities from Luquillo Experimental Forest, Puerto Rico - statoxic.12C.oxic.44.000.082 (v2)... | ecosystem: Environmental > Terrestrial >...
GTCATTGGATCAGCTTGTTCTATCGCGATGCGGGCTGCAAAATCAGCCGTGGTCATTGGAATTTATCATATAGCATATTTCAGAAGTCCTTGAAAGTGGAAATGCCGAAATCACTTTCTCTAGGCATCAAATCGTCGGGTTTCATGGGGCCAAACCCAAAATCCAACTCTTGCGGGAGTATATTGGCAATGCTCCCTCCCACACTAAGGTCGGTTATTGGGCCTATTGTGCGTAGGTCAGCTGCAATAGACGCATAATTGTCTGCATGGCGATAGTGGTCAGGTCCAGTTTTCACCCAGACGACCCTTGCAATACCTTTGGAATCTTCCTGGATGTCCCTAACCATCGCCGCCATCTGCTCGATGAACTCTTGTACGTCTTCAGCCTGAGAATCACGAGGACGAGCAAGATAAGCACGACCATCTATCCATTCTTTAGCACTCGTATCCAGAGTTTCAGCTCTATCAAGGAGCAAAGTCTGGGTTTCTTGCTTACTGTGCGAGTAATTGGTCGGCTTATCAGGCTTTTTATCTTCTATTCTCTCCTTACTGGCCTCGTTCTGGTCTTTATAGTAAGCCATATAGAGACGCTTGTGCGACTTCTGTACCAGTTGTCGGGCAGAATGCTTGTTTGGCAGAGCGTCAATCACGCCAAGGCGACATGCAAACTCCACAAAACGAGTATAAGCCTCTTCAAAACTGTTGGTAACCCCGAAAGCCACAATAGGACGAGTCCCGTCAGGAGAGATATGCTTTACAACCCAATGCAATATGTCACCCTGGTCACAGCCAAAGACGTTGAAACCCTGCACATCGAAGTCGGGTTTCATGGAGTTTCGTATTGTATCGGTTGTAATCAGGCTCTCGCCAGAGACGTAAGGCACTCCCAAGTCAAAGTTATAGAAGTTCTTGATTGCTGCGGCTCTACTACTATGCTCTGCTTTGACCCAGGTTTGCCACTTCTTCTCTGCTGTGATAAATGTAAACGCCAATGGGTTCACGAAGTAACCGCGCAGCCCGCTGGCAGGCTCGTGGAGATATCCACTAGCGTCGTAGACTGCATCGGTAGCCCGGGTTGGGTACTTTGCTACCCATATGCCGCTGCGACGTTGTAGAAGCTTACCACACTTCCAACAGACAAAGCGGTGTATCCCCTTACGTGCCCGAACGTTACGCCAGAAGTCAATACGCTGCCATCGGTTGCATCTATCACACTTGACCAGCCAATGTCGCTGATCCGTCTGCTCGAACCAAGCATTGATACCATACTTTGGGATCGTGGGGGTACTGAAGCGCCACGTAAGGGGAGTACGACTAGCTTCAAGACGTTTGGTGAATACATCCAAGATGTCCGGCGGTGCGAAGTCGAATTCATCTATCACCAACCCGTCCGCAGGGATAGAAATAGCCTGGGTCTCTTTCTGCGCGCCACGAAAATATATCCAAGAGTTAGCAATCTGTTTCTGGGTAGCGTTATCGCTACTGCGCATCCGCTTTCGGAGGTAGAAGTTGCCCTTGATAACTGGATTGAATCTTCCCTGGCTGAATTTATAAACATCGTCAGCCGTCGGGAAGACGTAAATGAAAGTGAGATTACGGTGATCTCCCAGCCAAAGAATCTTATTGATCGCCGTCTCAGTGATGCCAATTTGCGCCGCTTTCTGGTATACTTGATCGGGATGGAAATCAGAGTATATCCCGATAAGCGGCTTGTGGTCCCGGAACTCAATCGGCTCGCCCTTCTCCGTCTTGAGCTCTATATGGTGCATCCAGCTTATGGGATCAATCTCAGCTAGAAACTCGGCAGCACCCTCCGGATCAGCGCGTATAAACTCCGTAGCGTCAGCTAGGATCTGTGGGTTGATTTGCACCGAGCTCACTAACTATATCCTCAGCTACGCTACGCAATAACTCTAGATGCTTAGGATTCACATCACCCACCACATACTTCTCTACTATCAGGAGAAGTAAAAGCTCAAGGTTCCTACGATGAGTCGCTGTGCGACTCATGTAAGTATCCCGATTCTCACTAAGATGCCTCATCATCAAACGCTTCCTCTCGAACCGGAGCCAGTTGCTTTTGATCCATTGTCGCCCCACGCATCTGGTCCACTATAACTCTGCGCTGTGCCGAAGGTACAGCCGCCAATCGATCTCGCAATATGAGACGGCGATTATCAATCGTGATGTTCGTGGTTCGAGAGGGATTGGAATCACGCTCTTGCTGTGCCCCCAATATGCGGGATTGATTTTCGCTGATAAATGTAATAATCTGCATAAGCTCACGTATATTACGCGGTTGGAACAGTTGGCGGGTCGATCTACGGTTCAATTGCTCGGAGACCATGCGAGTAAGGATCCCTAAGAACTTCATCACCATGACGTCATCCATTGCCATCTCGTGGAGAATAGGATCGTCACTGGCTCTTAGAAGCCGCCGGAACTGGTTCTCTCTCAGCAGCAGCTTAGCTTCCCAGTCCATGTTATCTCGCCAGGTCAGGATGGCTTTGACGGAGACCTTGATCCCGTACTCATCAAACATTACCTGGCAGACTTTAGACATATTCTTGCCGTTCTCGCACCACAATCTAAATGCGAGATTACGCACCTTCAAAGGGTGAGCCTGTTGGACTGGCATAGTATACAATATAGCATCATGGAAACAACCCAAAACGTAGACTTTACTGTGTCGGGCGTCGCACGCCCCAACCGCAAAACTCCAGTGAAGCTCCCAGGACCCGTATGGATCAACGGCATAGAAATCGACGGCCAGTTCTCTGAGTACAGCTTATATGAGGGTAGTAAGCTCACTACACGCGAGAACGTGAGTATGGAACTACCCGCGCCTATATATGCAAGCGAGTGTTATATCGAGATAACTAGCGACCAGGCGTGTCGCTATCGTTTTGACGTCACAAAGGCTAAGGAGTGGTGATTCGACATTCATTTAGCTCCACTTTCCAGGGGTTTTCACGTGTGGTATAGTACGCGCGCGCGCTCGCGCGTTACATTATTACGCCGCCGAACGGCGGCCAAACCATGAGCCTCCAAGTCTGTTCCCAATGCCTGAAAACATACCCCAGATGTGAGAAGGGCGATGTCTGCACAGTCTCGCATACAACAGTCTTCGTCCAGCACTACCATCACATCTGCGAACAACGTTCACGTCCTCCAACTATCCTTGCTCGGCGCAAGCCTTGAAAGCGTTGTTGAGTTGACTGATCGTGGATCAGTCCTCTATTCTATCCGGATCCCGTCTCATCGAAGGGATAAGATCGAAATAGCTGAAGTAGTCAAAGCCCGCGTCCTAAGTAGTACTAAGCCAGAGTTCCTTTATCTACATATCCGGGAGTTGATACGTGAAGTCAATGACCGCGGATGGGTGATCCGCAAACTATAGTTGTCCTCTTTGTGCTTCTTATCGTAATGCTGATCATAATCACTATCCGTGGACATTAGATACGGGTTCGGTACCTTCATAGGTCTTAGTTAGCTTCTTACTTGCATAGCCACACTCTTAGCTCGTCGATAAGAAGTCTTCACAAACGAGAGAGAGAACGTACTCCAGTACAGTTTGCCGAATACTTGATAAAGAAGACTCAGTATCTCTTCCGATGTGTCAATCTCGCGGCTCTATGGTGTGCTCCTGATAGCTACTATTTCCAGTACGATAATGTTATCGTCTATGATGAGACTCGTAATGCTCATACGTACGATGGCCCGTATCCGATAATAGCTCATCCTCCTTGCGGTCCATGGGGCAAGTTACGGTACTTCAGTGATGAGGACTGTGAACATGGACTGAAAGCAATGGAGCTGGTCCATAGATGGGGTGGGGTCGTTGAGCAACCAAAGGGGAGCCAGTTATTTGTCCAGTATGGGAGAGGTGGAGCAATAGAGGAAGTGAATCAAGGGGACTACGGGCACCGGGCACGGAAGCCTACCCTGCTGTACTGGTATGTCCCTCCTAGAATTACTCATTGGGTTGATCAAGTTCATCTAGAGCCGGTACCTAAAAGACACTTCATAGAGACCTGGATATCTGGACGTCCATCTTACCTTGGGTCTCCATCCTAACTTGGGTTCCAGTCTCTAGATCTCCATCTAGAGTGAGGGTCTCTCCATCTAGAGTGAGGGTCTCTCCATCTAGAGTGAGGGTCTCTCCATCTAGAGTGAGGGTCTCTCCATCCTAACTTGAGGTACTGTGCGCCTAACCGTTGCGCCATTGTGCCAGCAATCCGTGGCGGTACCTTGCGCGTAGCGCCATTTTGAGGCATTGTGGCGAGTGTCGCCATTGCGTAGTTGTGGTCGATTGCGAACCTGGCGAACCGCGGCTAGCTGTCGCAATGGTGCCGACGTCGGCACAATAAAGACTTGTGCTCCGCGCAATGGTGGCGTATATTCAATTTGCCGCGAGCGACACAACGGCTCGCGAGTAACGCAACGGGAGTAGCACAATGGCTACTAAGACAATCGCACGCAAGAGTGCAACGGACACGTTCGGCACTCTTGCGGTCGAGCTAGGCGACAAGGCGCACAAGGCGTGGGTCGCCGATGTTTGGCAACTGTTGGGTATCAAGGATCGCACGGCTACGCAACGTGCCGATGCCAATGGCAAAGGCGGCACTCGCGCTGCAATGTTGCAGGTCGCTCAGGTAGGCTCAGACAACGTAACGCTGCTGGCGCAAGCGGCCGCGTACGTTCGCAATGCCTACTATGGCAACACCTCGCTGAACACCTCAGGCATTAGCTTCGGGTGGCTTGCAGTGTCGAGCAACCTGGCCACAATCGCACCCAACGCGCAATTCAGCGCTGATAGCAAAGGCTACTGGCAATTGCGAATCAAACCTCGCCAGAAAACCATTGCGTCGAGCTCGACGCGCAAGCCTAGCAAGCCTACCGTTCGCAACGATTCGCGCAATGGCGAGGTGAAGATCGTTCGCGAGTCGGACGCAAAACTCGCCTCGGGTGAGGCGGCTATGGCGCAAGCGCTTGCTGATATCGCGGCTGATATCGCGGCTCAGAACGCAACGGATGAGGCTAGCAATGGCTAGCCTCAAACCTCGCGTATGCGCAACGTGCGGGGCCATTATGGCCCCGCGACAACGTTGTCAGAGTGAAACGTGTTTCAAGCTTGACTGGCGCTCACCGTGGCGCAATGCGGCAACGGCTCAGGCCAGCAATGCAATGCGCATCGGCAATGGTTACGTGCCGCGTGAGGCTATCAAACGTGCTGATGAGCGCTTGAGAGTGCAACGAGGCTATTAGCACATACTAAGGGTAGGCGCAAGCCTACCCTAACGCGCAACGTTAGCGCGTACGTCCGTCGCGGGTTAGTCTCGTCTCGGTGGCGTTCTGCGATCGTATAATCATGTCGTCTCCAAAACTCCCCCGATCCAGGATCAGCAGATCGTATAATCATGCCTCTTTTTAGTATACCCCAAGGATACAAAGTCTTGTACCAATGTACTATCTCTTGTACTAAAAGGCCCGGGGCAAAATGGTACAAGATCGTAGATCTCAAGATCAGCGATCGCACGCTAAGATTTGGTATTATTTGCTCTAAAGATGGTCCTGAAAGTAAGGTTGGCGCCATCTATACTTGATCAGCGATCGACGATCATAGATCCTCGCCACACGATCGTATAATCATGATCATATTGCGAATCCACCAGCGTTACATACAAGATGCGTAGGATCATTGATCAAGAGTGTTGGAATAAGTTCAGAGAGGTGGCGTAGACGCCCTTGATAACGATAGGGAGAAACGATCCAAATTCAGTAGTATACCATAGCTAGTAAGTAATAACTGAACAATGATCAAGGGTAATCTAGAGTTGTACCAGGCGGTCTATAGTTCGGATTTCAAGGATGGGCGGGCCGCCGGACGGTTAGATGGGACGAATTGGAGGGTGGATCGTGGACGGTTGGACAAAAAGGAGGGGGACTAACCCTCCACACCATCCAGGTGTACGTAAGGCGGACAAACACGACCCTGGCAATCGGCGGCCATATGAGCACCGTTCATACGTACATCATGGGCCAGGTTATAATCGAGAAGACCTAGTTGATCAAGCAGTTGTCGCACGGCTGGTATATCACCCTGACGTACCAGGCTGGCTAGCGCGTCGCTAAGTGGGCTATCGGTCATTTCTGCACCGTCCTTGGTTTTGTCCCCGCACCCTGCGGGGCAAGTACATTATAGCGTCGTCGTTATCGCTCAAGCAAATTGTCTACGATTGTACGGTCTTTCGCCGCCACTTAGATCGGCGATCTAATGATCGTATAAATAGAGAAATTCCAGATCACAGATCAGTAAGTAAAAGGGCTGTTACCAGCCCGGAGCGTAGACCACACGAATGCGCGAACTAGGAGCAGCGCGAAACATGCGCGTTAGACGCCTGAACAGGTGACGCATTACTCGTAGCAGCAGTGCGTAACAGGGTCAATGTCGGTGTCGCCACAGTCCATGCAGGCCCAACCGCTAGACAACCGAACGGCGCCGTCACAGGTGTCGGCCACCCACTGGCGATAAAAGTCACGCTCGCGGTCTGCGTGGTAGCGGGCGGGCAGGTAGAGAACATTGTCCATGTGTGTCTTGCAGGGGTACGACCCGCCGACGGTTGCCTCAAGCAACTCGTAGCTGCCTGTGCGGTCAACAATCGTGCGGTACGTGTCCTCAAGGTTGTCGCCGCAAACGCAGGACAAAACGAATGCGCTGTCGTTGGCAGCGCTGGCCCCGTAAGGGGCGACTGTGGTGTTTGCCATAGGCAAACTATACCGTCCTACGCGTCTTGAGACACATTATCTAGACTACGTTGATCGCTGATCTCGTATATATAGACCGAACTCAATGGTTCGGTCCGCCGCAATGCTGGCAATGATCTGCTGCTTGGTCCGCGGTTTCGTGTCGCTTGTGGATCTCACACCACCTGACGTACTGACAGCCGCATGGTACTCTGCACTCAAGGCAATACGGCTGTCGGCAATCATTACAAATCAGCGTTGGATGGTTCATCGTACCTCCTGGGCGCGCCCGCAATGACAGCACACCCAAATCTCATCTCGTACTCAATGCGTCCACACCAGCTAGGGTGCTGCGCTAGCGTCGCTTTGGTGTATGCCATACCTATTTATAGGCTCTGGCCGCTCTAAAGAGCAAATTGTCTACGACTGTGGGGTTAGTCGTTAGTACCAGGATCGACGATCTATAGATCTGCTAATCATGATCGTTGAGAAATAAATCCAAAGGAGAGACTAACCCTCCTGAATATAGCCACCGCATTCGCTACATCGCACTCCATGTCTCTTGTGGATTGAGTTGCTCGGCGTATCCGGCCACCAGTAAGCAGCAGGATCTGTAACTGTGCGTCCTTCGTGGGTACACCAGTAAGGAGTACCCGCTGCTCGTAGCTCTGCCCAATACTGTCGCGCCGCTTGGAGCCGCTGACGCAGCTCCTCGGGCATCGGGATAGTCACTACTTCATGCATTAGTTCTCCCTTGCCGCCTGCTCTTGCGCGGTCATCCATTTCGTAAAGGCTTCAATAGCCTCTACGTACACTTCGTGCCTCACAATTAGTCCGCGTTGGTACAGCCTGCCCAAGCTCAGCACAGTATCGGTCAGAGCGTTCTCTGCAGCGTCTTTTACGGCTTTGGCTGCGGCACTATCTGTATGGTAAGCCATACCTACACTATGCGCTCTAGCGCATCGGTAGAGCAAGCTGGACGAATGTCCTTGATTGCTGTCATGACAGCAGTTTCCCGATCGCTGATCTCACCAGGCATAAGGGGCAAGACGCCCCGATATTAGTTGCGGCTGAACTGAATTGGGAATGGGTGAAAGCACTGGTCGACTGGATTGGTGACCACCCACGCGGGGATGGGCAGCGCAGGCTTGTCACACTCGCAGCAGCGGTCGTCGCCGTGGCAGTCATCGTCGGTGCAGCAGGCCAACACAGGCGCGAGGCAACACTCGCTTACAAACTCGACGCCCGCAATGTGGTGGCTTGCGAGCGGGCTGGTGAGGGGTACGTTTTGCATAGTACAGTATTGCGTCTTCAGTATCTATCGGGCAAGCCTCGGCGACGCCAGGTTAGATTTACGATCAATGATCTCCGCGGGCATGAGATCCACAATCTCTAATCATAGCTCTAGATCAGCTATCGCAAATAAAATGACGCCTAAGCGTCAAGTGGATGGGTGCATTCGTAAATCACTCTGTCTGCCCACGGCAGTTGGTCTGTACTTAGCTGATAAGCCAGCTGGAGAAACGGGTCGTCTCCGTTGAACGGGTGCTCAACCCAATATCGGCCTTTCTCACTGGTCGCGTAAACCCCATCGCCGTAATCGTGGGCAAAGCCAATCTCGGCAAGCCAATCGGCTAAAAAGCAAGACGCCTGATAATACCCGTACTCGGCCTGCTCGGCCGTTGCGCGCTCCCAAAAGGCTCGCATGTATGCGCCAACAGGCGCGATTTGGTTGGTAACCATGCTTACAGTATGCCCTCGTGGGCCTCCCTCGGGCAACCCATACAGCTAGATCGTTGATCATAATGCCTCCAATCTGTTGATCCCAATACGCGCAATCATGGCTCGCAGAGAACTAACCCAAAAGAAAAGGGAGTGGGAACAAGCCACTCCCAGCGGGATTAGCTGCCCGCCGCAGCCTCGGCCAGGGCCTTGTCGCTGGGGCGAACCACCACGACAGGACCGTTGGCAGATGGCAGAGCCTTGGGCTTGACAGCCTTGCGCTCGGCCACCTTGATGCGAGGCTTGATTACCATGCGCATCGTGCCATCTTTCTCCGCGCGGAACACCGCGTTGGGAGCAACATCGGCCAGGTTGGACTGGACGGTGAAGTAGGCGAACGAGATGCCGTTGGTATTGGTCGCCGCGCAACCGAGGTAGGTGTGGCGAATGCAGGCGACCACTTGAGCGGCGATAGCTGCATCCGTGTAGCCGACCGCCATCTGGGCCAGCATCGCGGCTCGGGTACCACCCTTGCCATCGGTGCCAGCTCGCTTGGTGGCCGTCTTGACCTTTATCCCCAAAGGCTCAAACACCTCTGGTTTCCAGGCCGTCCACACGGCTTTGGCGGAGGCCGTTATCTCGGCGCTCCAGGGGCTTTTGACGGTGATTTTGGTTGGGGGCATCTTGCCTGGCCCTCCTGTAGAGATTAGTGCCAGCTTGCGGAGCACTTGCCTGCGACCACTTACCTGCACAATTACAGTATGCTGTCTGGGGCGTCTTAGCGCAAGTCTTTTTGCCAATCAGTTTCAGAGAGACACACAATCCTAATACTGTGTTCGCTGATCGCTTTACCATAATACACCCACGCACGTGAGATCGGCGATCTATGGGTTGTAGCCTGGAGACTACAGACGGTATAACGTAGTATGCCTAACAAGGTAAAGATTATTGTGGTAGAGCGCCCAGGCGACCCGCGCTTCGATCCACGCGTCTGCGGTGGTTGCCAGATTGAATGTGGTATTATCCACCACGTAGGATGTGGGGATCCTTGCCCCAAATGCGGCCATTAGGCCGCAACCCCACCCCTGGATCGGCGATTATAAGATCGCATAATCATGATCACTGAGAAATAAATCTAAGGGACGGAGCCTATGGCTCCAATCCCGTCCACTCCAACCATTCCTGTATCTTGGCATCCACAGCATCAGGGTCACTAAACTCCGTGCTGTAGTAGGTAGTTGGTCCCTGGTCTATGTGGCACCCACAGCAGTGAGCGCCATCGCAGTCATGCCAGTCAATAGTGGCGACCATTTGACCAGGCAGACAGACATAGAGTGCATAGTTATCGTGCATTTCACCGCAGTCGTGGCAACGAGCGCTGAATGTGTATCTGCCCTCTTGCTTGTTGAGCAGGGCAATAACGCGCAGCCAACGAGGGGTGGGTGTGGTGGTTACCATACCTACATAATAACGTCTAAACAGTCTATCCGCCAAGGGCAAACTCCCAAGCGTGATCATCAGTTCGATCACTGATGTAACAACGTCTGTCGCCTGGAAACCA
>Ga0306922_10008385_pt1 | contig 10027 bp, 8 predicted proteins | sample sta12Cox44000082_FD_203758 | JGI IMG/M metagenome (GOLD analysis project Ga0306922, IMG submission 203758) | Lab enrichment of tropical soil microbial communities from Luquillo Experimental Forest, Puerto Rico - statoxic.12C.oxic.44.000.082 (v2)... | ecosystem: Environmental > Terrestrial > Soil...
TATTACCTCTGTGGCTGGCTCTGCGACCTCTTCGGCCGGCGCTATGTGATCCCAAGCTTTGTTCTGCCTGCAGCGATCCTCCTCGTCGTGATGGGGTACCTCGACACCCCGGCGAGCCTTTTTTGGGCGGGATTGGTGCTCAACTTTTTGATCACCGGAAGCTTTGGCGCCGGCCTCGGCTACAATACCGAACTGTTCCCGACGCAGATCCGCGGTACTGCAGTAGGGTCCGCCTTCACCTTCGGCACCGCCGCCGCCTCGTCCGCCCCGGCAATCGTCGGTTGGATTGCGACGTCGCGTTCGATCGCAGCAGCATTGCCGCTCCTCGCCCTCTCTTTCTGTATGATCGTACCGATCTTCCTGTTCGTCGCCCGCGAAACGACACGCAAAGAGCTCACCGATTTCGTCGGCCAAAAGAGCTAATCCGAAATTTTCATCACCGGGCTTGACCAAGGCTTGGCCCGGAGATCCATGGTGCCGGATCCGCTCGGGCGCGATCCCACAGCCCCGAGCCGCATTACCCGATGGCGGTGGCGCATCCGTCGTGACCGAGACCGGCCACCCGAGCGCGTCTGGCGCGCCTTCTGCAAGCGTGCGTAGGTATCGAACGAGGCGGCTGAGATGTGGTAGGACCGTACCGGAGAGCCGCCTCTGGCAGTCGCGCCGTGCCCCATAAGCTGCTACTTCTGGTTCTTTCGATCGCCTTCGCCGCGGCGGTGTCCGCGCATGAGTTTGTCGTCGACGCCGCCCCGCCAGAGCCGCCGGTGATCATTAAAGCCCTGACGGGAGACACGATCGTACAGCCGGATGGCAGCTACACGACGATCACTCATGGCGAGATGCGCGCGACAAATGAGACTGCGGCACATAGCATCGCGCAGCATAGGGTCGAATACAGCGAGAGCATGGAAACGGCGGAGATCCTGGAAGCCTTCACCCGGAAGGCTGACGGCAAGATCCTCGAAGTCGATCGGACACAGATCTTCCCGCAGGCGCCGCCCGGCTCCTCGCAACTGCCATTTTCAATGACCGCAAGCAGAAGGTCATCGTCTTCCCGGACCTGAGAGCAGAAGACACGTTGGTCTACACGATCAAGCAGACCCACAAGGCGCCCTTCGCCGGGCAGTTCTTTTTCGGCGGCGTCTTTTTACGTGGGGTCGCCTTCGAGGATGTGCGGGTGAATGTTACACTACCCCAGGCAATGACCGCTCATGTCGAGGTGCAGGGTGTCGAGCACCAGGTCGAGGAGTCCGGAGAAAGCATTACGCACAAGTTTCTCTATCGGAACCCGCGGCCGCCGGTGGCCGAGCCCGCGGCCCTGTCGCCTTGGGACACCGAGCCGCACTACATCATCTCGACCTTTCCCGATTATGCGGCGGTCGCGGCCGCCTATCGCCGGATGGCCGCCGGAAAGGCGGCCGTGACGCCACGCATTCAGGCATTGGCCGACGAAATCACGACAGGCACTTCCGACCGGCGCGAGCAGGCACAACGGATCTATGATTGGGTCTCCAAGCATATCCGCTATGTCGCGGTCGTCCTGGGTAATGGCGGTTACGAGCCGCACGAAGCCATCAAGATCCTCGAAAAAGGCTATGGCGACTGCAAGGACCATGTCGTCCTGCTCGAGGCGCTGCTCAAAGCCAAAGGCATCGCGAGCCGGCCGGTGCTGATCGACAGCGGCAACCGATACCGGGCGCCTGAGACGGCCACACCCGCTGTTTTCAACCACGTCATAAGTTTTCTGCCCGAGTTCGATCTCTATGCTGACTCGACAGCTGGCGTGGCACCGTTCGGGATATTGCCCGTGACCGAATACGGCAAGCGCGTTGCGCTCGCGACCGAGCCGGGCGGTTCCCTTACCATGCTGCCGCTGGTCGTAGCCGAGGACGACGAAGAGAAGCTGCAGACCACGGCGCAGCTCATGGCCGACGGCACAGTATCGGGCCAGTCCACGACCGGCGCCTCGGGGCCGTTCGGAATTAAACTTCGGGGGCTTGCCGCCAGTGTCGAGGTTGGCGGGCCAGAGCGATGGGCTCAGTCGTATTTTAAATCCCTTGGCTGGCGCGGCAAGGCGAGTTTTCAATTCGATCCGCCGCGCGACCGGCTGGCCCCCGACTACGCGTTTTCGGCGTCCTTCGAACTCGAGGCACGGCCGGAATTTCTGGACAGCAAGCCGTTTGGACTACCCGAAGGGATCCGGATGCTGGTCCGCCCGGGCGAGTTTCTGCTCGGTTCCTGGACACTATCGAAGACCGAGCCGACGCCCTGCTTCTCCGGCCACCAGACCGAGGAATTGTCGCTGACCCTCCCGCCGGGCCGGGATATCGAATTGCTACCCAAGGGCAAGACCGTCGAAAATCCTTATCTGCACTACCAGTCGGAGTGGAGGCATGACGGCCAGGTCGTGACGGTGCGGCGCGAAATCACGGTCAACCTGCCGGTTGCCGTATGCCGTGACGAGATTCGGGCGCAGCTCGTCGAAGCGATCGCCGAAATCCGCGGTGACTATCGCGCCGAGATCATCCTCAAGCCACTCGTTCGCTAGGAAGGCCCCGCAAGAAATCGATCATCGCAGCGTTGACCTCCGCTGCCCGCTCCTCTTGGGTCAGATGGCCGCAGCCCGGCAATATGATGGTGCGACGCAATTGCGGGACGAACTTCGCCAGCTCGGCTATGTGCCGGTCTATGCCGGGAAACTTGATGACCGGGTCGCGGTCACCGGCGATGTAGAGTGCCGGAACCGTCACCTTTAGCCCGTCAAACGGCGCCAGCAATTCCCAATTGCGATCGATGTTGCGATACCAATTGAGCCCACCGCGAAACCCGGTGCGAGTGAATTCCGCCGTGTAAAAATCGACATCGGCTCCGGTTAGCCAGCCAGGCAACGGCGGCGGAGTGGCGTTCCACCGGAACGGGCTCCCCTGGCGCGGCACCATGCCGAAAGGCCGCGTGCTGGGCAGCGCGTCCCCCGAGATCGAGATCTTGCCGGCGTGGAAGACCGCACGCACATTGCGGTCGTATTCCGCCTCGGCGACGCCCGGCTCCTGAAAGTAGAGCTGGTACCATATCATGTCGCCGGTCTGCGGCATGATTGTGGTCGGCCGTGCCGGTGCACGCGCCCGGAACGGCACGCTGAGCCCGATGACGCCGCGAAAGCGGTCCGGGCGCAGCTGTGCGGCCTGCGAGGCCACCGCGGCACCCCAATCGTGGCCAGCGATGATGGCCTGGTCGGCCCCGAGCGCGTCGAGCAGTCCGACCATGTCGCCGACCATGTGGAACACAGTGTATTGGTCGATCGCTTCGGGACGATCGGTTTGCCCATAGCCGCGCATGTCCGGGGCCACCGCCCGGAACCCGGCCTCGGCGATTGCACTCAGCTGATGGCGCCAGGAATACCAAAGCTCGGGAAACCCGTGGCATAGCAGGACGAGTGGACCCTCACCCACTTCGGCGAGGTGCATGCGAATTTCGTTGGTCACGACGGTGCGGTGCGCCACTTCTGTCATCATCAACGTCCACCCGCCCTGCAGCACTCAGAGATGCCGCAGGAAGTCGATCATCGCGGTGTTGATCTCCCCTGCCCGCTCCTGCTGGGTCCAATGGCCGCAGCCCGGCAGCATGATCGTTCCGCGCAGCTGAGGCACGAAGTTCCCGAGGTTCGGGATTAGCCGATCCATGCCGGGGAACTTGACCACCGGGTCGCGGTCGCCGGCGATATAGAGCGCTGGCACCGTCACTTTCAGGCCGCCGAACGGCGCCAGCAATTCCCAATTGCGGTCGATGTTGCGGTACCAGTTGAGCCCACCGCGGAACCCGGTGCGGGTGAATTCGCCAGCGTAGAAGTCGATATCGGCCTCGCTGAGCCAGGCCGGCAAAGTCGGCGGATTGATGAACTCGGCTGCCCAGCGGGCCTGAAGACCCCCCTGCCGCGGCACCATCAGAGCGACGGTTTTCTCGCGATAGGGCATGTCGCCGGAGATCGAGTAGAGGCTGGCGCGGATGAAGCGGCGAACATCTTGCTCGAATTCCGCCTCGGCCGCTCCTGGGGTCTGGAAATAGAGCTGGTAGAAGATTGCGTCTTCGGTCTGGGGCATGACGGTAGTGGGCCGAACCTGGCCCCTCGGCCGGTACGGTACGCTGAGGCCGATCACACCCCGGAAGCGGTCGGGGCGCAGCAGTGCGGCGTGCCACGCCACCGGCGCTCCCCAATCGTGACCGGCGATCACCGCCTGGTCGGCCCCGAGCGCATCGAGCAGCCCGACCATGTCGCCGATCAGGTGGAGCAGCGTGTACTGGTCGATCGCCTCCGGCCGGTCGGTCCCGCCATAGCCGCGCATGTCCGGCGCCACCGCCCGGAACCCGGCCTCGGCGATGGCGGGAAGCTGATGGCGCCAGGAGTACCAGGATTCTGGAAAGCCGTGGCACAGAACGACGAGCGGACCGGTACCCGCCTCGGCGAGGTGCATCCGAATGCCATTGGTTTCGACGGTCCGGTTCGTCACTTCTGCAGTCATCATTCAAACTCCCATGCTCGAATACCCGCCATCGACCGGGATCGCCGCCCCGGTCACGAAATCCGAGGCGGGTGCGGCCAGGAACACGGCTATCCCGGCAAGATCCTCCGGTACTCCCCAGCGGCCCGCCGGGGTGCGGGTCAGCACCCGGTCGTGAAGCTCGGGGACGTGGCGTCGCGCCCCCTGGGTGAGTTCGGTGTCGATCCAGCCGGGCAATACCGCGTTGACCTGGATGTTGTCTTTGGCCCAGGCAATGGCCAGCGACTTCGTCAACTGGACCAATGCCCCCTTACTCGCGGCATACGCTGCACCGTAGCTGGTGCCAAAAATCGAATACATCGAGCCGATGTTGATGATCTTGCCGCCGCCGGCTTCCTTCATCGCCGGGTAGGCGGCCTGCGAGCAGAACAAGGCGCCGGTCAGGTTGGTGTCGAGCACTGCATGCCATTCGGCGGCGGTAAAGCTTTCCGGCGGCTTGCGGATCGAGGTTCCGGCATTATTGATCAGAATGTCGAGCCGCCCAAACCGCGCGACGGTTTCGCCGATCAGCGACCGGCACGAACCCTCGTCGGCGACGTCGAGCGCGATGAACGCGCTCCTGACGCCGGATGCGGCGAGTTCGGCTGCCGCCGTCTCGCCCTTCTCGGCGTTGCGCGCCGCCACCGCGATCGCTGCACCCGCCACGGCGAGCCCCTTCGCCATACCGAGCCCGATCCCGCCATTGCCGCCGGTGACGACGGCGACCCGCCCGGTGAGATCGAAGAGCGTCATCGGAAACCTCCACATTGCGGGCGATGCCGCACTCTATTGACAGCGATCGGGCCCGCGCCGCAATGGTCTCGATCGATGAGCCCGTGGAGTGCCACGATGAACGATGTGAGCCGATCCGACCCGCTGACACGGGCCCGCGAGCTGGCGCCGGCGGTCGCCGCTGCCGCGGACGAAACCGAGCGCATCCGGCGTATCCCAGAGCCGTTGGTCGACGAACTGCACGCGGCGCGACTCTTCCGCATGCTCTACCCGCGCTCGGTCGGCGGCGACGAGGTCGCGCCCGCGACCTATATTGACGCGGTCGGGGAATTGGCGAGGGCCGACGGCTCGGTCGGCTGGTGCGTGTCGATCGCCAACAGCATCGGTCTCTTTGCGCCGTATCTCGATCTCGACGCGGCGCGCATCGTGTTCGGCGATATGCTGACGACGTGCGCTTGGGGTCCGCCGAACGATTGCCGCGGGATCGCGGTTCCAGGCGGCTACCGGGTCACCGGCCGCTGGGATTTCGCCAGCGGCTGCCGACACGCAACCTGGATGGGTGCGCACGGTACGGTTGTCGAGCCCGACGGCTCGTTGCGCCTCAACGATGCCGGCCGGCCGACGGTGCGGACCTGGCTGTTTCCGGTCGAGCAAGCCGTCTTGCTCAACAATTGGGACCCGATCGGGCTGCGCGGCACGGCGTCGGAATCCTACACGGTCGAGGACCTCTTTGTGCCGGAGGAATTCACCGGCACCCGCGAGGACCCGAGCCTGCGCCGCGAGCCGGGCGCTCTCTACGCCTTCCCGCAGCAGACCCTCTACTCGGTCGGCATCGCCAGTGTGGCACTCGGCATCGCCCGCGGCATGCTCGACGCTTTTGTCGAGCTTGCATCGCGCAAGACCCCGCGGGGCACCGGGCGGCTCGCTGACAATTCGGTGATCCAAGCAAAGGTGGCCCACGCCGAAGCCCGGCTGGGTGCGGCCAGCATCTACCTGCTCGAGACAGTCGGTGAGATCTACCGGCGGGCCGGTCCGACGGCACCCATCGACGTGATGGACCGTGCGCGGGCGCGGCTGGCCGGCTCGCATGCGATTTCGAGCGCAGTCGCCGTCGCCGATTATACTTACAAGGCCGCCGGCGTCGACGCGATCTTCCCCGGCAGCCCGTTCGAGCGTCGCTTCCGCGATATCCACACGCTCTCGCAGCAGATCCAGTCGCGCGACGCGCATTACGAAGCCGTCGGCCAGGTATTGCTCGGCCACCCGCCCGAGGTGTTTTTTTAGCCTCTCCGGGGCCACAGCGGTCGGCGGCGATCCCGCCAGCGGGCGGTGTGTTATATTTCCATGCCTAGTTTTCGATCAATTCGTAGTAGGGATGAAATCCTGTCGAATCCGTGATGGTGGTATAGGAGTACGGTGAAGACGAGATATCAGGTTTCAGTGTGGTAAACGGCCCTGAACAAGATCTCCCTGCGATCAAGGAGTAAGGAGTCCCTGGTCTAAGGATGCTCGTCTTAATCGAGAGGACGCCGTGGGTAAAGGATGCCTCTGTACCAAACGGACGCGCGAGCGGCTCGCCAACAAAGACGCCCTGATAGGGTATCAGTACTGATTTATTAAATGCTTCCAATGCGGTATTCCCGTAGAAATATTGGCGCACCAAGACCGTCGCTTGGGGGAATTTGAACCGGTTGCAGTCGGTTCGGTCACCGTACCATAGCTCGCAGTGGTACCCGCCCTGATCCAATCCAAAATACTCATTTGCGAGCTCGCGAGCAGGTCTCCGCCAAACGAGGTCAGGTGATCCGCGAGCGCGCCTGGAACATATTGATTGGTGTTGATCGCCGGCACTTGTTCCAGGCCGGTCTCATAAAATAAGACGTGTGGTGTATTTTGCATGTAGTCGCGCGTGGGCCCTGCCGAGTTGTCGACAAAGGCCATCTTCAAGCCGTTTTGATGATTCCATTGGCTAACCACCGCGCGAAAATCGGCATATCGGGGATCGCTGCGCCGGGCATCTGTGGTCCGGATAAAATACCCGTCTCCCGGGGGGAGGGTCTGTTGTGCCAACGCTCCTCGGTCAATCAGCGATACGATGTCTTGGGGGGTATACCCGGCGAGCATCATCGCCGGACGGATATGGAAATCGGTATAAGGCTGGTACGTCGCGTTGTTGAAATAGTGCGTCGACTGGGTCGCAGCACGGTCATATCCGTACGTGAACGCACTGGTTATTCCTACTTTTCCCGCAGGCCCTCCAAAAACTATGTAGGGCTGCGTCCAGGTAATCACATACGCTTGAATATTGGTACTTAATTGCGCGTCCACCTGCGTCTTTATATCGGAAAACGCTTGTACCGATATTGCATAGTTCGCCCCCTTCGTTGGAATAATCGGAAGACTTACATGGATCATATTAGCGTCTGGGATGGTGTGTCTGAGTTGAAAATATTGTCCTGCGACGATGGACTGCGGATCGCCATCGTTAATCAGAACCGCTACATCCGAGGGGATGATACTGCTCCGCGGAACGAGCAGCGAAATCTTCCGGCCCGAGTCATTGCTGACGATGGGAGCCGCTTCCATCCCGGCAGCAGAACACGTCGGCAACGGTGGAGGCGTCGGAACAACCTCAGCTGCTATCAAGACACTCCCCGGCGTACTTCGCGCTGCCGGATTAATGACTGTATATGCGAAGATCGATGCTGTCGTCATCCCGGCAGACGGCACGAACTTCAAGCCCGTCAACTGATCAACGGTCAAGGTTTCGTGGATCCTGACTGGCGTCACACCATCTGAAAGCGTCACTCTGCCGCCGTAAGGAAGAGCAGCTACCCGGACACTGAGTTGCGACGCGGAGTAATTGGGATCGCTCGGAGCATGAATTCCGATCGGCGTCGCCCCGGCCCTCGCCGGCACGGGTCAAATGCCCCGGTACAGTCAACGGTGACGGCGGATCGAAAAAGAGCCCATTCACGATCGCCGGTGTCGGCAATGTGGTGCCTCTGACCACAATCGTGACGTGGCCGCTGATTTCCCATGTTTGATAGACGCCATTAAAAAAGCTGGACAAGTCCTGTGAAGAGAGGATCGCGCTGCTGTCCTCGGCTTTAATCGTAAAGTTTTGGACGTTCTCAGTTTGGAGGAAATTGTAAGAATACAGACTAATATTATGAGTCTTTCCATCGCTGAGGTTGACATCGATAGTAACAGTGCTCGCCTGCCATGAATTCCGTGTGCGGGACAAGCGATCAGAGGTTTCGAGGCATCGGCTATCAGAGCATGCGTCATTGGCTATGTCGGCGGTGACGCGCAATTGCACATAATTGGGCAAATTGGTGGAAGCGCCGGGTATTATGTGACCTTCTGATCCATAATGGCCGATCCAGTCTCCCGAAGTCGTGGTGTCGACGCCAAGGTAGGTTGCGCTTGCCTGTGAGCCGGGGGCAACGACATCTGCGAGAGTTAACGGTCCCGTCAACAGCCATAAGGCCGCGGCAAAACACCACGCAACGAAGCAAAAGCGCCCCCGCTTCATGACCTTCCTCTCGCCTGCATCAGCGTATCATCGCCCGGTGTACGAGCAACCGCCGCGCCGACATGCTGCTGATTTGGTAGTGCGGGTTCCAGAGGTAAGTTCGGTGGCAGATTCACGTGTTGCCCACGCTAGGGGATCGATTACATCGGCGAGCCAGCTTGCTGATCGAGGTCCTTTGAGTTCGGCGCTGCCGGAGCGCGGCAAATAGAGAAAGGCCGGTGCGATACGCGGAGCCGTCGAGCCCGGCGCTCTCGACCCAGGGGCATGGACAATTCGTGCATATCGTCGTGTCGAGAGGTTTAAGATGGCGGCGGATACAGCCGCGAGGCAGATCATGGAAACCAAACCGAGGCCCGCCGCGAGCGCGGCCTTGCCGTCCGGCGCGACCACAAGAGAGGACCGGATGGCACTGACGTACCGCACTGCTGGCGAGCTGCTACAGGCCCTCGCCACTCGGCAGATCTCCTCCCGCGAGCTTGTCGACGACGCGATTGCGCGTATCGAGATGCTTGATCCAAAGATCAACGCGATCGTCGTGCGCGACTTCGACCGGGCACGCGCGGCAGCTGCCGATGCTGATGCCGCGCTCACGCGTGGTGAGCGTCGGCCGCTGCTTGGACTGCCGATGACCGTCAAGGAGCAGTTCACGATCGCCGGCCTGCCGACAACCTGGGGTTACCCGAATTTTCGGAATTGGGCCGCCGAATCCGATTGCCTTCCAGTGCAGAGGCTCAAGGCCGCTGGCGCGGTCATGCTTGGCATGACAAACGTTCCAATCGGGCTCGCCGATTGGCAGAGCTACAATGAGATCTACGGCACGACCAACAACCCCTGGGATCTTGCCCGCACGCCCGGTGGTTCGTCCGGCGGAGCCGCAGCGGCGCTGGCGGCCGGCTTCGTGTCATTGGAACTGGGCTCGGATATCGGCGGCTCACTGCGGGCACCAGCGCACTTTTGCGGCGTCTTCTCTCATAAGCCGACCCTCGACCTAGTGCCGCAGCGCGGTGCTGGTCCGCCGCAGACCCCGGTGGCGCCAGTGCGCGGAGATCTCGCCGTCGCCGGACCGATGGCGCGGAGTGCGGCCGATCTAATGCTCGAATTGGCGGTATTGGCCGGGCCCGATGAACTGGCCGAGGGGGTCGGCTATCAGCTCGCCTTGCCGCCGCCGCGGCATGATCGGCTGGCGGGATTTCGCGCCTTGGTCATGGATTCGCACCCGCTC
>Ga0306922_10008386_pt1 | contig 10027 bp, 11 predicted proteins | sample sta12Cox44000082_FD_203758 | JGI IMG/M metagenome (GOLD analysis project Ga0306922, IMG submission 203758) | Lab enrichment of tropical soil microbial communities from Luquillo Experimental Forest, Puerto Rico - statoxic.12C.oxic.44.000.082 (v2)... | ecosystem: Environmental > Terrestrial >...
GTTGCCCACAGGGTCCACAGGCTCTGGGATCGAATTGAGCATCCCGCCTGTGGACTTGTGGACAACGCGTTCCAGAATCTTTTACTTGGATGAGCCACGACCAAAAAGGTACAGGGGGACTTTCCCCCTCGCCGCTCCGTGTAAGGCACGATGCGGGGCGAGCGTCGCGTTGCTTGGGGGCAGGAGGTGCGGGGGTGGTGGAGTTGGTCTTCTCTACTTCTTCATTTTGTCCTTTTGGATTAGCTAATCCTGGTGTTCCGATACTGCTCGATGCGCAGATGCGGTTGATCGAACCGGCATGCGCGTGGTTTCTGCATCTTGCTCTCGTGCAGGGACGAACACGCAGTCCGGCGACCTGGCGGACCTATGCCGAAGCACTCTACGACTGGTGGCAGACCTGCGAGGCAAACGGCTGGGGTTGGGATAGGGTCGGCTACGAGGAAGTCGCGGCGTACCGGAACCGGATGCTGAGTGGTACCAGCGATCTGACCGGACGTCCGTACGCCCGCAGCACGATCAACACTCGCCTGCGGATTATCGCGCTGTTCTATGGCTGGTGTGCGCAGCGAGGATTAATCGCGACGGTGCCGTTCACGAGCGGTGAGGTTGCAGTGGGGCGGGCGAGAGCGCCCAGCATGCTAAGGCACCTGGATGCGAGCGGTGGTCGTCAGAAGGTCAACGAACTGACCGTGCGTCATACACGGCCATTGCCGCGCGCTTTGCCGATCGGTGAGGTCCGCCGGGTGATGGCGCAGATGGGTGCGCGGGATCGGCTAATCGTGGAGTGGGCGCTGATGACCGGCGCGCGTCGCATGGAGATTGCGGGCCTTAAGCTTGCCCAGCTTCCAGCTACCGATTGCGTGCGAAGTGAAGATGAGCCAGTCATCCCGATCCGATTAGAGTCCACCAAGGGCGCAAAGCCGCGCCAGATCTATCCGCCGCTCGCACTGATCGACAGAACCCGTGCCTACGTGCACGAGGAGCGCGCAATCGCGCTCCGCTCCTCCCGCACTAACAGTGACGCCGAGTCCGCCCTGTTTCTCACTGAGGATGGCCGTCCACTCGGGGCGTGTCGTATCGGCATGATCTTCAGCGAAGCGTGCAAGCGCGCGGGCGTGGCCGGAACGTTCCATGCCCTGCGTCATACGTTCGCTGGTGCGATGCTGGCGTTTTTGCAGCGTCAGACCCAGCGCGTTCCGGAACTTAACCCGCTGCTGACGCTGCAGACGATCCTGGGTCACTCCGACCCGTCAACCACGATGATCTACCTGCGCATGCTCGCGACGGACCTGACCGCTATCGAGAATGCCCTGGGCGATTTGTATGGGGCGCTGGCGTGAGCGGCTATGCCCGGCGCCGGAAGGACTACCGAATCGCAGCACCAGAGCGTTTATCGTCATCGCCGGATCCGCAGTTGATAGTAGAGCTCACCAATGAGCGGGGCGAACTGGTCCAGCGTTTCGATTTCGGTGCCCTGGGTGCGCCGCCGGCGATGGCTAGGGAGTTGGCACTCGCGTTTCGCGGACATTGTGCCGACAAGAGTCCGTCGGTATGGTCAGCAACCTTCGCCTTAGGCATCCGTCACTGGCTGCGTTTTCTTTCGGAGCGTGAGAGCTGGGCAGGGCAAATAGAGTCGCTGGGTGAGGTCGATCGAGCGTTGGTGGGCGAGTTTATCGCGTGGCTCGACCGTCAGCCACATCGAGTGGCAACGCGATACTCGCGCTGGTCGACCTTCAAGCAACTCCTGGCATGGCTCCACCACCACCGGCCGGAACTGGTGCATCCCGAACTCGAGCTGCCATTCAACCCCTTTCCGCGCAAGAACGCAGCGGCATGCCCACGCCAAGCGCTGTCGCGAGCGGAGCTCGATGCTGTGCTGGCCGCGTGCGCGCGAGATATTGAGTCTAGCTGGACGACCTTCTGTGAAGGCAAAGAGGCTCTTGCCCAAGTAGATCGAGCTGCTATCGCCGGGTTCGGCCTGAACCGCCTCGACCTCGATCATCTGGGCGTACTGCTGGCGGTGCTTCACGACCGCTTCGGCGGGATAGTACCGCTGCAGCGCGCATTCATTGGTCCCCGTGCCGGACACTGCTCATTGTGGCACGCGATCCAACGTCGTGGCGGCACGGGCGTGGTCAGCCGCTATCTGCACGCCGACCCTGCCACGTTGATTCCTTATATGATCGCCATCGCGGCGCAGACCTTTGCCAACCCCGAGGCATTGCGCCATATGCGACGCGACTGCATGAGCGAGCATCTGATGCTCAACGGCCGCGTAGTCGTGAGCTGGACGAAGGGTCGCGCCACGCGCGTACAGCGGCGCAGCTTTCTACGCGATCGGACGCTTTCGGTGCCGAACCTGATAGACCGGGTCCTCGCGCTCACCGAAGTGCTCCTTCCGCATGCTCCCGAGGCCGACCGCGACCACCTGCTTCTATGCGGCGAGGTGATGGCCACGCGGCGCGTCACGCTCATTCCCGATTATCTGGTGAGCGTCCACGTCCGCCGTTTCGTCAAGCGCCACGATTTGCGCGGCGCCGACGGCAAGCCGCTCAACCTCAGTCTGGCGGTGCTGCGCGCGACCGGCCTCACGCTCGCGCATGAGACGCTCGGTTACGATCTGCTCAAGACTCAGGCTCTCGCGAATCATGCATCGCCTGATACCACGCGGCATTACGTTGAGCGGCCCGCGGTTCGTGCCGCGCAGGAAGCGGAGCTTGCGCGTTTGCAGGGGCGCTTCGTTTCATGGGTGCGCGGCGATCCCGATATGGTTGCGCGCGAACTGGGTGTGAGCGCGGACGTCGCCGTCGACATCACCCTAGGGCGCAACGCAACCGCCAGCGGCTTTACCTGCGCGAACCCTCTCGCCGGAATCGGTCCCGGACAGAAGCCCGGTCGCTTATGCACAGCATGGCTGGGGTGCTTCACCTGCCCGAACGCGGTGATTCCACTCGAACCGGAGACTCTGGCTCGGCTGCTGCAAACACGCGCGGCGCTGGTCAAATCACGCGCGGTGATTGCCGACGATCGGTGGCGGGTCCTGTATGCGCCGAAGCTTGAGATTCTCGAACGCGATGTGTTGCCGCGCTTTCCGGCTGAGCTGATGGGCCAGGCGATGCCGTTAATGAGCGGGCTCGCGCCGCTGCCGCCAATCGAATGAGTACCGCTCTCCCATCGCCGACTCCCGCGTGTTCGGTGGCTGGCAACGCTGCGCGACCTGTGTCGCGGCACAGCGGCTGGAGCGATCCGGTATGGGAGCTCGATATCGATGTTGCCGGGCGGCGCGCCGATCAAAAGCGAGTGCGCTGGGGTATCGCGCTCCCAGACGGCTCTCGCCTCACCGATCCGCAGCACGCCCATCTGCTTGAGGCCGCCCGCCGTTTCCTGTGGTCGATGGGGATTGACCCGCCCAGCGGGCGTAGGCGTAGCTCGCCGTCGAGCCTGTTCACCAAGGCCGGCGTGCTGCTCACCCTGATCCGGTGGATGGTAGGCGAGGGCTTTACGACCTTCCGATCACTCGATCGCTACGCCGTCGAACGCTACCAGGCTTTCCTGCAACAGCGTCGCGGTTCACGGCCAGGAAAGACCAGCCCGATTACGATCGGCAACTATCTGCGCATACTAAAGGATCTGTACCACCAGCGCGCGAAACTGCCTGACGCGCTTGACTTCGATCCGTTCCCGCATACTACAGCCGGCCTGGTTGCCGGCGTCTGCCGCGCCACGCGCCGCTCGATCCCCTTCATCCCGGACGCTATTGCAATTGATCTGATCTCGAAAGCACTGCATTGGATCGAGTACGAAACTGACGGAATCCTCGAACAGAGTGACCGTTACCAGGACGCGCTGCAGCGGGCGCGCGCCCGTGGCATCAGCGAACGCGAGTCCCGGCGCTGCGCGTTCCACGCGATTCGTGCACGCCTCAAAGAGCCGCAGCCACCGGCTCCAGCCGGGCGCCTAATCACCACCAAGTACGATATCGACCGCTGCCTAAAACATCTGGTCGACGCCTGCTTCATCGTCATCGCCGGATTCGTCGGCATGCGCGCAAGTGAGATCCTATCGATCCGCAGCGGCGCGATCGAGTATTCACAGCTCGGAACCACCGGCGCACGACAAGCCTATCTGGTCGCGCGCCTGTTCAAGACCGCCGAAGTAGGTGGACGCCTCGAACGCTGGCTCGCGCCAGAGCCCGTGGTCACGGCAGTCAAGCTGCTAGAGCGTCTCAGCGAACCACTCCGCGTCGCTTCCGGCCGTGACGAACTCTTCCTGACGCGCAACACGCAGTATTGCGAGGTGATAGGCATCACCAACATGAATATTAACGGGCGGATACGGGAGTTTGCGGCATATAATAGTGTGCGCCATCACGAGGGACGGGCCTGGCCCTTCTCAAGCCATCAGTTCCGCAAGACTTTTGCACGCTTCATCGCCCGCCGCGATCGTTCGCAATTGCTCGCCCTGGCCGATCATCTGAAGCACGTCTCCGTGGCGATGACCGCCAAGGGCTACGTCGGTACGGATTTCGATCTCCAGCAGCTAGTCGACCATGAGGGACAGATCGAAACGGCCACGGCGCTCGACCGCTTTCTTTCAGCCGGTCAGCTCGCCGGCAAGATGGGCGAGCGTATCGCGGCTGGCAACGCTTCATTCCGTGGTCGCGCTGGTGAGCAGCTCCGTCGCGACTATATAAAGTTCGTGCTCAAGGAAACCGATCTGACTATCCATGCCTGCGAATACGGCTGGTGTGTGTTCCAAGCGGAGACTGCCCGCTGCGGCGGCAGGCTTGCACCCGACGCTGCGGGGCGCAGCCCCGCAGTCTGCGTCGACTGCGCCAACTTCGTGGTCGAGCCGAAACACGCGCCGTATTGGCGAGAGCGCCGGGAGCGCAATCTCGCGCTCATGGAGCAAGCCTCGCGCCTGACTCGCGCGGCGCTGGATGAAGCGATCGCTCAATGTGACCGGGTGTTGTCCCGGCTGGAGGGGAACAATGTCGAAGAAAACTGCGGAGGGCCGCCGCAACCGCGCCGCCCGCGCGTATCTCGCCGCACTCGACCGTCTGATCCAAGGCAAAACAACGCATCCCGATTACGCCGGACGCCCAGTTCGTATCACTCCCGCCGCCGTCGCTAAGGAAGCGCGGCGCAGCCGCAACCCGCTCTATACCACCCACCGCGCGCTGCTCGCCGAGATCGAAGCCGCCGCGTCGGGTCCGACACCGGTGACCGATCTTGCCGCAACCGTCGCCAAACTCGAAGCGAGCAGCGCCGGACTACGCCGGTTGGTTCAGCAATTACAGATAGATAAACGTAATCTCGCGACTGAGAACCTGTCGCTACTACATCGCGCCCGTCTCGCCGAGGAGCGGCTTCACGCTCGAGGCCGAGACCTTTCTTTGCTCAAGCGCTCTGGCGTGCGCGCGGTTTCCCCGCCTCACGCCCGCGCATAGCGCTAAAAGCGGAGTCGTCGCCCAGATGAAAGAAGAAACGGCCATGCAATTCGTCCTTGGCATCCAACGTCGCCCAGCCGCGACCGCAGCTTTGATCCATCTCCTCAGATCCGCACCACGAAAACTCCACGATCGGCCTGCCGTCGCGTTCGCCAAACCGGCAATCCATCTCGCCTTGAACCGCCATGAACTGGAACTCTCCGGTCCCATCGCGATTGAACCGAATGTGAGCGGGACGTAGCATATCGATATCGTCAGATTCCCACAGCTCCATCTCAACGATGCGCCACAAGCCTAAAAAGGGTTGCTTCATTGATGGCGTCCGTCGTCCAGTTCCGATGGGTAGCCTCTTCAACGATGTGATTCTGCGGATTCTGCACGAGTCGCTCGCGGCGCCGGTATGCCGGCTCAGCCGGCATGATTCTCAGAAGATTCATGATAAAGCGCGCCCGGGTTGCCAACGCGCTCTTTGAAACCCCGGTCAACCTGCTCAATTCGTCGAACTCGAGGTGAGGACTTTGCGCGGGGCTGAAAAAGAAATTTACCTCTCCGATCGCGCACACCACCGCACCCGCCCACACTTTCGTCTGCCCGCCCTCCAGCGGCGACGAGCGATGCCGTGCGAGTGCGCGAACTAGTTTCGCACAAAGCCGACTGTACTCCAGATCCAGGTGCTGGGCGCAGAAGCGCTGCGTGATTCCAATGATCTCTTCCGGGCGGCGGTCCAGTCGGCGATTCCGCGGTACTCCCATGCGCGTGTTTTCCCCCGACGTACTGACTGACGCAAGAATCCGCCTGGCGGTTTGTGCACAGCTCTTAGCTTGTGTCGTCCCGATCAGGGACCGGCCCGTATTTGAAGCCTCAGACAAGTACACTTGCGACAGTACCTATTTCGTGGTTCCAGGTCGCATGAAATTCTTCAGCGCTGGTAAAAAGCTCTCGCGGGGGCAGCGTTATCCGATCCGCGAGGGGATTGTAGAAGGCCTTCGATCCGGCGAACTCAATCTCAGGCGGATTCGGCATATTGGCCATTATCCGCTCCGCCAGCTCGATAGGATCATGCTGATAGGTTTCGCTCTTTGGCAGTTTGTCGATAACCGCTTGCGGCAAGCTACACTGTTCCACGTTCCAAACCCGGTAGAATCTGAGAATTAAGCGCTGGCGATTCTTTTCCTTCTCTGGCTGGTCCGGGTCGGATTCAAAGTCAATATTCGCGGCTTCATCAACTCGCCAAAACACGACGATCTCGCCACGCTTGCCTTTGCGTACCGATCCGCCAAGCTCGTTTGCCTGCTTGAGTGTGAGCCAGTGGGGCGAGACATACTTGCTCGCGGATAGCAGAAAGAAATTCACCCCGCGATAAACCTTCTTCGAGACAAGGTTGCGTGGTGCTCCCGCTGCGCTCCACGGGCGTCTCCACGGAATCACGCCTTGTTCAAGCAAATTGATGATCCGCTCGGTCACTATTTCATACGTGTTCATTGTTGCTCCGCTCCTTTTTGGGTGCCCGCTTGTATGAAGTGGTTAACGACAAACAACTTTTCCCCTCGTGCCCTCACACACTTCGGGGTACGAGGGGAAAAGTTGCTGGGTTGGGTCCTGGCGTTTAAGAATCTGCAGACGCGAAGGCGCGTCGTCTCTGCGGAGGAAGGCCAGGACTCCTTTTCCTGGCCGACGACGCCCGACGCGGCGAGCCTTCAGCTATTGATTGACGGGTGGGAGCTGGCCTGATCGCGGAGCTTGGTGGAGGAAATAGAGTCTGCTGCAGCAGATCGTGCGCCACTACTTATGGGGCTGGGAAGGAGGAGGCCGTCAAGTTAGGTCGGCCAGAGGATGGAGAGACTGTGAGACATCCGAGCAGGTCTTTATGGAGGGAGAAGGTGATGGTAAAGCGGAGCGGATTTCAAGGGTAGGGTAGGAGGGCTAGCGGTCGATGTTATGAAGTTGCGTGACTACTGCTTGAATCCGGGGCTTCCTGACGGCCGGCACAAAGCGCGAGTGTTTCGACCAATGCTCGGAATGGAACGGGAGGACGCGGAGGAACTGCGGGGCAGCGCTACTCGCTGCGGCTCGGGAACAAGATGCCGACGCGAGCGAAGCGGACGAATGCCGCGAGCGTTATGTAATGGAATGGACCCAGCCTCACTTCGAAACGGCCTCAATGAACGGGCCAGGATGGTAACTTCGATCATCGAACAAGAAGTGAGGAGGGTCCGGCAATGAAGGTTACAACGCTCGGCATCGACTTGGCAAAGAACATCTTTCGTTCACATGGAGTGGATGGCCGAGGCACGGTGGCGCTGCGAAGACAAGTCACTCGCCGGCAGCTGCTAGCGCTGCTGGCGAACCTACCATCATGTCTAGTCGGTATGGAGGCGTGCGCCGGCGCGCATTACTGGGCGCGCGAAATCGGAAAGCTCGGCCATACGGTAAGACTGATGAGCCCACATTTTGTTACGCCGTATCGCAAGAGCCAAAAGAACGACGGCAACGATGCGGCTGCCATCTGTGAAGCGGTCGGCCGTCCTTCAATGCGATTTGTGCCGGTTAAAAGTGCGGCCCAGCAGGACGTACAAGCGCTTCATCGAATTCGTTTCCAGCTCATCAAGTGGCGCACGGCGCTAGCCAATGAAATCCGTGGCCTGCTTGCTGAGTACGGAATCGTAATCGCCAGAGGTATCGGACCCTTGCGTAGGCAGCTGCCGCTGATACTTGAGGATGGTGAAGACCGCTTGAGCGGGCTGTTCCGTGAGATGCTGGGCGAAATGGCCGAACGATTCAAGCTCATCGATCAACGCATTCGCCAGTACGACCTTAAGGTCGAACATGTTTTTCGGCAGGACGAGCGATGCCAGCGTCTGGCCAGGGTTGAAGGAGTCGGTTCGCTGATCGCAACAGCGCTGGTCGCCGCCGTCGGTAATGCACACGACTTCAAGAGCGGACGAGAATTGAGCGCTTGGTTAGGTCTCGTGCCTCGCCAACATTCCAGCGGCGGTCGCAACGTGCTGTTAGGCATCAGCAAACGGGGAGACCGCTATCTCCGCACCTTGCTCATTCACGGGGCTCGTGCCGCGGTTCGTGTGGTTGAGCGCCGCAGGGATCACCGCAGCGTTGCGATAAACCGCCTTAAGCTTCGGCAGGGCCCCAACGTGGCGGCGGTTGCACTTGCCAACCATAATGCTCGAGTGCTGTGGGCGCTGCTCACCCGAGGCGAAGAGTACCGCCCGCGCTGCGCTTAGAGGCAGCGCCCTCGCTCAAGCCAGCTGAACGGCGCGCGCGGGAAAAATTTGATGACGTACTTATCCAAGATCGCGAAGGCTGCTCCGGAGATGATGGCGAACCGGTCAGACCGGCGTCTTCCGAACCTGCTTGTAGCACAGGCCCATCATGAGGCCGCTTATGTGATGAGGCGAAGATGCGCGGATTCCATCAGGACCAGGACCCGATTGCAGAGTCCGTCAAAGGTCGGATATATGCGAGCGACCGACTTCTCCAATTGTCTGCAGGATAAGCCTAGCGCCGAGGCTGGGTCCATATATGCTACACTTTTCTTTGCGGCGTAAAGGCCGCGAGGCGCGGGTCAGATCGGCATGGATCATCCGCTAGGAAGAGAATTTCCCACGCCCGACGAGTTGTTACGTTTTGTAGGGACTGTACGATGAAACTACTGGACGTGATTGCGCTGATCAACGACGCACCCGAGAAGGCGCTTCAGCGGGGACAGGTCGGTACCATTGTCGAGGCCTTGGCTCCAGGTGTTTTCGAGGTTGAGTTTAGTGACCTGGAAGGTCGGACCTACGCCTCAGTAGCCTTGCCGGAAAGCCGCCTCATGGTCTTGCGCCATGAACCGGTCGCGGCGGCTGCCTGAACATGCATTAATCGCGTGGTGACTTCAAACGGAGCGCCCGACCATTTTCTTTTGTTCGTGCAGGCGTGCGCGGTCTTCGAGGGAGAGCACCACATCGGGGCGGTCCTTGCGGAATCGCATGCGGTAGAGCTGCTCGATGAATACCGGTAGCGGCGACTTCCATGGCTCTTGGCGGTGGTTGTCAAGCTTGCCGAGCTTCCTCGGGTTCAAGCCAAGTTCGCGCGCCATCTGGACTTGCTCATGTGAAAGTCGATGGCGCTGGCGGGCCTGGATCCAGAGCTGGAGCCTCTTGGGTGTTCGTCCGCGCGACATGGGAACTCGAAGAGGCTATTTTTGCCAATCCTTCAAAAAGGTAAAATTCGGGTCGTCCTGACTCAACAACTACGGCAACCCACAGGACAGTCCATCGGCTCGATCTGCCCCCGTGGGTCGATCTCTTCCTGGAGGCATTTGCTTAACAGCCTGTGGGATTGCCATCGTACTTGCCCGAGACTTGGACCTCGGCATCCGCGATCTGCTCTTCCGTGGGTGAATCTGGATCTATATACCTGCAGCATTTGGCATAGAGCCAGATGTTCATGGGATTGTTCACAATCTCAATTTCATCGAAATCAAAATCCGCGTGACGGTTGGGATATTCTTAGATGATCCGCTCAAGGTCCTCTTCGTCGATTTCAATCTTGCGTTCTATGAAGCCCTCGTCGTTGTAA
>Ga0306922_10008390_pt1 | contig 10026 bp, 10 predicted proteins | sample sta12Cox44000082_FD_203758 | JGI IMG/M metagenome (GOLD analysis project Ga0306922, IMG submission 203758) | Lab enrichment of tropical soil microbial communities from Luquillo Experimental Forest, Puerto Rico - statoxic.12C.oxic.44.000.082 (v2)... | ecosystem: Environmental > Terrestrial >...
CGGGAACAGCTCGCGGCCGCGAAAACGCGCAAACGGAGCCGCCGCGATGATGGCGCGCGAGATACGTATTCCCTCGAGCAACACCTCGAGGTCGCGCGGCTCGCTGAGATAACGCGGCTGGATGCGCGGCGGATCCGCAGGCAGCGCCGAGCGCAGCGTGAGCCTCCCACGGCTCGCGGGCCGCAGCACGCAGGCGTGGACCGTGAACCCATGCCCGGGCAGGCGGTTGCGGCCGTGCTCATCGAGTTGCGCCGGGACGAAATGCAGCTGCAGGTCGGGACGCTCATCGGGAGCGAGCGCTGAGCGCACGAAGCCGCCCGCCTCGGCGACGTTGCTCACACCCGGCCCCGAGTGGGTGAGAAAGTAGCGCAGCCCCACGGCGAGCGTCTGCGCGCGCGAGAAGTCGTAGGTGACGGGCACGGGACACTGATTCAGCGTGCAGAAGTCGAGGTGATCCTGGAGGTTGTGTCCGACTTCGCGGCTGTCCGCGGTCACCCTGATGCCGTGGCCCTCGAGGTCCGCCGCCGGTCCTACACCCGAGAGCAGCAGCAGCTGCGGCGAGCCGATCGCGCCGGCGCACACGAGCACCTCGCGCATGGCCTGCGCCTGCTCGAGAGTGCCCGCGTGATTGAATTCCACGCCGCTCGCCTTCGTGCCCGAGAAGAGGATGCGGGTTGCGAGGCATTCGGTGCGGATCGTGAGGTTGCGCCGGTGGCGCACGGGGGCGAGGTACGCGGTGGCGGTGCTCGAGCGGCGGCCGTTGCGCTGCGTGACCTGGTAGAAGCCGACACCCTCCTGGTGGTGGCCGTTGAAGTCCTCGTTCCGCGGCAAGCCGCACGCCACGCCCGCCGCCACGAACACCGCGCTCAGTGGATTGCGGGACTTAAGATCCTCGACCGACAGTGGGCCGCCGTGCCCGTGGTAGCCGTGCTCGCCCTGCCCGTGGTGATCTTCGCTGCGCAGGAAATATGGCAACACGGCGGTGTAGCTCCACGTTGCCGTCGTGGCCGCGGCCCACTCGTCGTAGTCACGGGGATGGCCGCGCGTGTAGCACATGGCGTTGATGGAGCTGCTGCCGCCGAGCACCTTGCCGCGCGGCCAGTGGAGCCGCCGGCCGGCGAGCTCGGGCTCGCTCTCGGTGCGATAGCGCCAGTTGATGCGCCGGTTGCCGGCAAGGAGTGCGATGCCCGCCGGCATGTGGATCATCGGGTGGCGGTCTGCGCCACCGGCCTCGATGAGCAGCACACGCAGCTCTTTGCGCGCGCAGAGGCGGTGTGCGAGCACACAGCCGGCGGAGCCGGCGCCGACGATGATGTAGTCGTAGACCGTCGTGCGACTCAGTCAGCGTCGCGCGTAGCGCTCGAAACCGCGCTGCCCGATGAGCCACGAGCCGACCCAGCCGGTGAGCCATACGATGATCGAGGTGAGAAACGCCGGCATGAACCAGGGCGCATGGAACCCCGGGAGGATCGCAGCCACGAGCCACACCATGAAGGCGTTCAGCACGAACAGGAACAGTCCGAGCGTCAGGATCGTGATTGGCAGCGTCAGGATGAAGGCGATCGGCCGGACGATGGCGTTCACCACGCCGAGCAGCAGCCCGGCGAGAATCAGGGTGCCGACACTGTCGACGTGCACGTCCCTCACCCATTGGGTCGCCAACCACAGGCCGATGGCGGTGATCACCGCGCGCAGCAGAAATCCCATCATGGAGGTGCTCCAGTCCGCGCTTGTTTTTCGACAAAGACCTTCAGCCGGGTCATGGCCTGCTGCCAGCTGGTGCGCAGCCGCCGGTACTGAGTATCCCACTCCGGGCTCCCCGGCACACCCGAGCCGAGCAGCCGCACGATCGTACCGCCCGGTACCCGATCGAGAATGAAGTCGTCCACCATCACGGTGTCGGCACGGGGCAGCACGCTCGAGGGCAGGTACAGGAGGCGCAGCCGTCGTTCCGGCTCGAAGACATCGATCTGCGCCTCGAACTCGGTGACACGGTCGACGCTTGCACGGAACAATCCCCCCTGACGGGGGCTGATCACCGCGTTGGGCGAGCACCAGCGGGTGAGTTCGTTCGGGTCGGTGAGCGCGCGCCACACCTCTTTGGCGTCGGCGAGAACGTCGACGCGGTGCGCGTACCCCCGCTCCCTGTCAGCCATGGGGACATTGTGCCATCCTCGCCGCAAAAGCCGGAGGGCTCATGCCGTACGTTCATCTGGTGATCGTGCTCGCTCTGCTCGAGTTCCTGCTGTTTGGCTATGCCGTGGGGCACGCCCGCACCCGCTACAAAGTGCCCGCCCCCGCCATGAGCGGCCACGAGGTATTCGACCGTTACTTCCGCGCGCATATGAATACGCTCGAGCAGCTCGTGGTTTTCCTGCCCTCCATCTGGCTGTTCGCGCACTACATCAACGCCTGGGCAGCCGTAGCCCTCGGCGTGCTGTTCATCATCGGACGGGCGTTGTATTTCCGCGGCTACGTACAGGCGGCCGAGTCGCGCCACGCCGGGTTCGCGCTCTCCGCCATGCCGAACGTCGCGCTGCTCATCGGCGCGCTGATCGGAGTCACGCGCGCCGCCCTGTTTGCCTGAGGTCACCGCAAATCATGCTCGCCGCGAGCAGCGGAACTCGCAGCGCCTACTAAGAACCCTGCTTTCGCCGCAGCGTTGCGATCAGCGGAATCAGCGAGGCCGCCACGATGACGAGCGTCACGAGGCCGAAATGGCTCTTGACGAAGGGGATGTTGCCGAAGAGATATCCACCCCACACGAACAGCAGCACCCAGGCAAAGCCGCCCGCCAGGTTGTAGGCGCTGAAGCGCGCGAAGGGCATGCGGCCGACGCCGGCGACGAAGGGCGCACAGGTGCGCACGATCGGCACGAAGCGCGACAGGGTGACCGCCATACCGCCATGACGGCGGAAGAACTCCTCGGTGCGGCGCAGGTAGTCGACTTTGAGCCAGCGGTAGCGCCCCGAGAAGGCCGGCGGTCCAATGGCGCGCCCGATGCTGTAGTTGGCGGTGTTGCCCAGCACCGCAGCGGTGCCGAGGGTGAGGCTCGCGACCGGCGCGCTCAGGGTGCCGCTGGTGTCGACCGCGGCCAGCGCGCCTACCGCGAAAAGCAGCGAGTCCCCGGGCAGGAACGGGGTCACGACGAGCCCGGTCTCGGCGAAAATCACCGCGAACAGGATCGGGTAGACCCACAGGTCGTAGCGCGCGACCAGCTCGACGAGATGTCGATCGAGATGGAGGACGAGATCGATGAGCCACGCCAGCATGGCGCGGCAGGATATCGGTATGGCGGCGGTGGCGCTAAGGTGGGTGCCGCTAAGGGACGAAGGCGCGGCTCACCAGCGGCACGAAGCGCGGCGTGCGAGCGCGTTCCTTCAGCACCCCGAGTGCGAGGCGTACGTCCGCATCGCGCTCGGTGAGCGGCCTGTCGGCCTGACCGGCGCTCAGCTCGGCGGGTGGCTCGCCGGGACCGTCCTCGAGCACATCGGGGACGAGGCCCTTGCCGTGGATCGAGGCACCCGATGGGGTGAAGTAACGCGAGGTCGTGAGCTTCACGGCTCCACCGTGCGAGAGGGGCAGTACCGTCTGCACCGAGCCCTTGCCGTAGGTCTTCCGTCCGACGAGGAGCGCGCGGCCGTGATCCTTGAGAGCCCCGGCAACGATTTCGGAGGCCGACGCCGAGCCACCGTTCACGAGCACCACGAGCGGGGCGCCGTTGATCAGATCGCCACGCGAGGCGTCCATCCGGAAGCGTGCTTCGGGCGTGCGGCCGTCCGCAGTCACAATGACCCCGGAGTCGAGGAAGTCATCCGCGACGGCGACGCCGGCTTCGAGAACCCCGCCCGGATTGTTTCGCAGGTCGAGCACCAGGCCCTCGATTCCGCCCGGATTGTCGCGTTTCAGGCGTGAAATCGCCCGCGCGACGTCCTGGGCAGTGGTCTCGCTGAAGGTGGTGATCCGCACGTAGCCGAAACCGGGCTCCAGACTCTGCTCAAGGACGCTGTGCACCTCGACCTGCGCGCGGCGGAGCGCGAAGTCGAGCACCTCGGGGCTGCCCTCGCGGCGGACGGCGAGTGTCACGACACTTCCGGACACTCCGCGCATGCGGGCGATCGCGCCCGCGAGGTCCGCGCCAATGTCCTCGCCATCGATGCGTACGATCTGGTCTCCGGCGCGGAGCCCAGCGCGCTGAGCGGGCGAGCCGTCGATCGGCCGCAGGATCTTCACCATCCCATTGCTTGCGACCACCTCGATCCCGACGCCAGGGTACGAGCCCATCGTCGAGAGGCGGATCTCCTCGAATTCCTGGCTGTCGAGGTAGGCGGAATGGGGATCGAGCGCTGCGACCATGCCGCGGATCGCTTTCTCCATCAGGGCGTGGTCGTCGACTTCATCCACGTAATCGCGCTTGATACGCTCGTAGACCTCGGCGAACAAACTCGCTTCCTGCCAGGGAAGCGACTCGCGGTCGCGACCGGCGGTCGCCTCCCCGTGCAGCAGGGTGCTCGGCCGGTCGGCGAGCACGCCGCTGGTGAGAGCCCCGCAGAAGCCGAGGAACGTCCCCGCAGTCAGTGCGATGAGCGTACGTTTGCACGTCGACATGAACGGAGACCTCGCTTCGTCGTTTGCAGTGTGACTCGGATCGGTGGTGTCGCCGCCGGTTCCCTGCGCGCGGCTTCAGCGCGCCACTCCTGCGAACCAGGTCATATGCTCGTTCTCCCCGGTGGCCTCGGGGTCCTCGTGCGTGCCAGCCGCACTCGGTAGCGGAAGCTCGGTGAGCAGGTCCGCGAGGGGGATGGGCCTTCCGATCGCGAAGCCCTGCCCGTAATCGACTCCGAGCTCCGCGATGCGTGCGCTGATCGCCTCGGTCTCGATGTACTCGGCCACCGTGGTGATCGACATGCTGTGGGCGAGCTGCGCGATCGCACGCACCATCGACTCCGCGCGTGCATCCTTCAGCACATCCCGCACGAAGCTGCCATCGATCTTCAGCATGGTGACCGGCAGCTGGCGCAGGCACGAGAGCGAGGAGAGCCCGGTGCCGAAGTCATCGAGCGCCACCCCGCACCCGAGCTGCCGCAGGCGCCGCATCAGTGACTCGGTGCGGGCGAGATTGGCGACGGTCGCGTTTTCCGTGAGCTCGAAGCAGAAGAGCTCGGGATCGAGACCGCTCGCGCCGATGCTCTTCACGAGGTGATCGGCGAAGCCCTCATCATTCAGTGACTGCCCGGAGAAATTGATGGCAAACCCGAGTGCCTTGCCCTCGAGGATCCCGGCACGCGGCTGGAGCGCCTCGATAACGTGGCCGATCACCCAGCGGTCGATGACGGGCATCAGCTGGTAGCGGGTCGCCGCGGAGAGGAAGCTGTCGGGGCCCACGGTCTGCCCGCTCTCGTCCGTCATGCGCAGCAGTAGCTCGTAGTGCGGTCTGGCGCTCTCGGCAGCGGCGAACGGCAGGATGAGCTGCGCATCGAGGTGCAGCCGCCCGCACTCGATAGCTTCGCGCAACCGGCCGGCCATGCCGATGTCGGCATAGCGACGCACGATGCTGGCATCACTCGGCTGGTAGACCTCGACGCGGTTGCGGCCGCGGTCCTTGGCGGCCTTGCAGGCCGTCTCGGCCGGCGCCAGCACCTGCGCCAGCTCGCTCGCCTGGGCATCGACCGAGGCGACACCGGCACTGATCGACGCCGGCAGCCGCGCTTCGGCGCTCACCGCTGCGAGCCGCTCGGTACCTTCGCGCAGTGCCTCAGCGAAGGCTTCCGCATCCTGCACCCGCGCGGGCAGCAGCAGCGCAAATCGGTCGCCGGAGATGCGCGCCCCGAAGGCCCCGGGCGGCAGACGCTGGCGGATGAGCTCTCCGAGCTGCCCGAGAAGCGCATCGCCGACGTGCATGCCGGAGTTCTCGTTGATGGCGTGCAGCTGATCGACGTCGATGTAGAGCGCGCTCCAGGGGGTGGTCCGCGCCTCGGCCACCGCGGTTCTCATGCGCCGCTCGAACGCCGGTCGCGTGTACAGCCCGCTCAGAGGATCGTAATTGCTCTCGATGGCGGCGATCGCCTTGCGCGCGAGGATCTCGCCGACGTGGGCGTCGCGCGCCCCGAAGGCCTCGGCAATCGGCTCCCGCAGCAGCGCGAGCACACCGATGGTGCGCCCCGTGCGCGAGCGCAGCGAGCAGCACAGCACGCGGAAAGGGAACGCCTCGGGGGCCTCGATTGACTGCGTCTCGTTGAGAATGATCGGCTCGCGCTGGGCCTGGGCGAGTGGCAGCAGGCGACGGTGCGCACGCATCCAGAACTGGGTATCCGGCGGCTGCGCATCTGCCGACCGCACCAGCATTACGTTCTTCTCCGGCACCAGGAGCGCCCCGGTGCTGGCGCGCAGGTGCTCGATGGTCTGCTGCAGCAGCTGCTGCAGGTCCCCGGCCCCGGCCTCGGCGGTCGGCAGCTCGGCACTGTCCTGGGTGAGGAGCAGGTTCAGGTCCTTGTCGAGCCCGCCGACGGTGCGGGTGAGCTCCTCGATGGTCGCGCGCGCGACCAGCTCGCGTCGCAGGCACTCGACCGCAGGGGCGAGCAGCTGGCCGACGAAGGAGAAATCAAGGCCGCGCTTGTCCTGCGCATCGCTCGGGCGGCCCACCACGGTGAGGAGCGCTGTGAGCTGGCGTTCGCCATCGCGCAGCGCCCACAGGTACACCGGGACGTTCCCGCCGAGGAGCCGCATCTGGCCGGCGCTGTCGGGGTTGGCCCGGGTCGAGAGGAGTGCGTCATCGACGGCATTCATCAGGTCCGGGCCGGTCGTGGCATCGGTCGACCACAGTAGCTCCCCCGCGGGCCCGAACATCGCGACGCACGATGTCCGGGGCAGGAGTGACCGGATCAGCCGGACGTATGGATCGAAGCGATCACCGGGCTGGCCGGGAACGTATTCGCTGAACGGAAGCGCACTCATGGGTGTGGACACCATTGCGCTTCCCAGGCCTGCGGTCCTTGCTCAAGTTGGCGAATCCGTGCCCGGAGCCGGCGAGACCCGGCAAAATATTGACTCCAATCACACCCGGACCTCCTCACCGGGGTCCCCGCGTAATTTCGTGGGGTGCGGGCGGGGTCCTCGCGAAACCTCGTGGGGTCCCTTAGGGGTCCGGCGCCTTGAACCAGGGGCGGGGATCGACGGGTTTGCCGCCCTTGCGGATCTCGAAATACAGCTCAGGCCGAGGGCTGCCGCCGCTATCACCGGCGGCGGCGATGGTATCGCCGGCCGCCACCTGCTCGCCGGCGGCCTTGTAGAGCCGCTCGTTGTGCCCGTAGAGGCTCAGATAGCCATCGCCGTGATCAACGATGGCGAGGAGCCCGAGGCCCGGAAGCCAGTCGGCATAGATCACCCGGCCTTGGCACACGGCCTTGACAGGGGCCCCGCGCTCGGTGGCGACCAGCACCCCGTCCCAGCGCACCCCGCCCGCGCGCGCATCGCCGTAGCGCGCAACCAGGTGGCCGCTCACGGGCCACGCGAGCTTGCCCCGCAAGCGCGTGAAGGCGTCGTTGCCCTCAACCGGGAAGCGCTCCATGGCCGCACGCAGCTCACGGACCAGCTTCTCGAGCCCTGATTGTTGCGCGCGCAGGCGTTCGAGGTTCTGGGCGCGGCTGCGGGACTGGACCTCGAGGCTCACCAGTACCTGGCTGCGCCGCGCGCGCGCCTGCTCGAGGTCGGTGAGCTGCGCGCGCTGGGCTTTCTCGAGCTCGGCGAGCTTGGCGTCCGCGGCCTCGAGTTCGGCATCGAGCTCGGCGAGCCTCCGCACGTCGTCCTCGATGAGGCGGATCTGACCGGCGCGGGCACGGCCGAAGTAGCTGTAATACGCGAACATGCGGCCCACCAGTGCGGGGTCCTTTTGGTTCAGAAGGAGCTTGAAAGGCTCCTGTCGCCCGATGAGGTACGCCGCGCGCAGCTGCCCGGCGAGCGCGGCGCGGTTGTCTTCGAGCTGCGCCTGGCGGCTGCGCTTCTCGGCGGCGAGCGCGGCGCGACGCGCGGCATCCTCGGCGCGCTCGTGACGAATGTCGGCGAGCGCGTCCCGGGCGTGCGCCACCGCAAGCTCTGCGCCCCGCAGCTCGCGCGTCAGCCGGTCGCGCTCGACCTGCTCGGCGCTCACCTCACGCGTCACCCGCTCGATCTCCGCCTTCACGGCCTGCAGTTGCTGCTCGGCCTTGCGGGCATCATCCGGGCGGGCCGCGGTCGCCGGCGCGGCGAACACGGGGGCAGCGGCGAGCGGCGAAACGGCCAGGGCGGCGATGGCGAGCAGCGTGCTGCACGGTGTCGGGGCGCTATAATGCGCGCCCTTTTTCGCCCGTGGCTTCCGCTCCTCGCCCATGGATCGTGTCCTCGACTTCGCCAGCCACCACCCCTGGCTCGCCACGGCGACCGCCGTGCTCATAGCCCTGGTCCTTGTATACGAAATGCGCATGCGCTCGGAAGGCCTGCGCTCGGTGTCACCGCAGGAGTTGATCCGGCTGATGAACCAGGGGGCGCTGGTGCTCGACCTGCGGCCGGCCGAGCAGTACCAGTCCGGCCACCTGAATGGCGCCCGGCAGATGAGCGGCGAGCAGATCCTGAGCGCGGGCGACACGCTGAAGAAGCATAAAGAAAAGACGGTCGTTGTGTACGATGACAGCGGCTCACTCGGCTCCGCGGCGGTGCGCCAGCTCGCCGCCCAGGGCTTCACCCGGGTGTTCGCGCTGCGCGGCGGGCTCTCGGCCTGGCGCGCGGACAACCTGCCGCTGTCGCGCGCCTGAACGCGGCCTCGAGCCCCATGCGTGCGCCGAGGGTCGTCATGTATGTCAGTGACTGGTGCCCGTACTGTGCACGCGCACGGAGCCTGCTCGCGGACAAAGGGGTCGCCGTCGAGGAAATCGATGTCGAAGCGGTGCCCGGGGCGCGCGAGGAGATGCGCGCGCGCAGCGGCCGCGATACCGTACCGCAGATTTTCATCGGTGAGACCCACGTCGGCGGATCCGATGACCTCCAGGCGCTGGATGAGGATGGACGCCTGGATCCCCTGTTGAAGCAACCGGAGCCCTGAGACCATGAATGAGACAGCCGACGGCATGCCGCTTTCCACACCCGCGGATGCTTCCGTGGTGCTCGCACTGCAGAACGTCTACCTGAAGGACTGCTCGTACGAGTCGCCGAACGGGCCGCGCATCGATGGCAACTGGAACCCGCAGATCAACCTCGACCTGCAGACCAGCTCCACCACGCTCGGTCCGGAGGTGCGGGAGGTGGTGTTGACGGTCACCGTGTCCGCCAAGCACGGTGATGCGACCATCTTCCTCGTCGAGGTGAAGCAGGCGGGCCTCTTCGTCGTCCGCAATCTCGCCGAGCCTGATCTGAAGCGTGCCATCAGCACCGTCTGCCCGGGCGTGCTCTTCCCCTACGCGCGTGCGGCAATCTCGCAACTCGTCAGCCAGGGAGGCTTCCCGCAATTTCTGCTGCCTCCCGTGAACTTCGAAGCGCTGTACGCCGCCAACCAGGCGCAGCCGCCCGTCACCAACTGACGCACGGGCGAAAAGCAGCGCAGCGTCGCCGGTGAAACGCTCATGAGCGGACGATCCGCGGGCCTGCCGGTCGCCGTGCTTGGGGCTGGTTCCTGGGGCACTGCGCTCGCCATCCAGTTCGCGCGCGGCGGCCGCGCCGTCAGGTTGTGGGGGCGCAATCCCGAGCGCCTCGCCGCCATGGCCGTCGAGCGCTGCAACGCGCGTTATCTGCCGGGCGTGCCCTTCCCACCCTCCCTCTGGGTCGAGCCCGATCTGCGGGCGGCGTTGGCCGGCGCCCGCGACGTGCTCATCGTCGTGCCAAGCCCAGCGCTGCGCGAGCTTCTCACCGAGCTCGCCCCGCACCTCGCTCCCGCGATGCACGTCGCCTGGGCAACGAAGGGCTTCGAACAAGGCAGCGGCAAGCTCCCGCACCAGGTGGCGCGCGAGGTGCTCGGTGCCGAGCGACGCATCGCGGTGCTCTCGGGGCCGACCTTCGCAC
>Ga0306922_10008393_pt1 | contig 10024 bp, 10 predicted proteins | sample sta12Cox44000082_FD_203758 | JGI IMG/M metagenome (GOLD analysis project Ga0306922, IMG submission 203758) | Lab enrichment of tropical soil microbial communities from Luquillo Experimental Forest, Puerto Rico - statoxic.12C.oxic.44.000.082 (v2)... | ecosystem: Environmental > Terrestrial >...
TGCGCTTCCTGGGTCCATTCCATCCATCGCGGGATCGATGTCGCTCGTGCTGCCGGCCTCGGCCACATTGCTGCCGCGACAGGTACTACCTCGGAGCGGGCGGTTCAGCATCTTTACCGCCTCCCCGAGCATGCGCTGATCGATATGGGCGATTTTGTCGGAGCGACGTTGAAATATCTGCGCGCCCATCCGGTCGCACGCCTGACCCTCGCCGGTGGTTTCGCCAAACTCGCCAAGCTCTCCGCCGGACATCTCGACCTGCATTCAACAAGAAGCCGGGTCGACATTCCAACGCTCGCGGAAATGCTTGCTGATCTCGGCGCCGATGCATCGAGCGTGCAAACAGCTCGATCGGCCAGAGGCGCTGCCGAGATCCTCGCCCTCGCCGGCGACAGAAGAGGAGCATTGGCCCGCGCGGTTGCGGTGCGAGCGCGAGAGGTGGCGCTTGCCACATTGTCCGGTAGGACCGTCGTCGAGATCGCAATCGTCGACCGCGACGGTGGCTTCCTCGCTCGAGTTGACGAGTGAGCCCGCCGCGGATCCTGATCCTCGGCGGCACCGCGGAAGCAGCAGCGCTCGCACGCGGTGCTCTGGACCGGTTTGGTGGCGCGATGCAGGTCATCACTTCGCTCGCCGGACGAACCGAGCGACCCGCCCCTCTGCCCGGGGAAACCCGGATAGGCGGCTTTGGCGGCACATCTGGCCTCACCGCCTATCTGTCAGACCATGGCATCAGCCGCGTCGTCGACGCGACGCATCCCTTCGCGACCCGCGTTTCGGCCCAGGCGCGGCTGGCCTGTAAGCAGGCGGAAGTGCCCCGATTGATCCTGCTGCGCCCGCCCTGGCGGCGTCATCCGCTCGACCGGTGGATTGAGGTCGACAACATCGTGGCAGCTGCCGCGATTGTCGGGCGGGTTGGTCGACGTGCCTGGCTTACCATCGGTGCGAGCGAAATTGCATGCTTCAGCGGCGAAAGGGAAGTGGAGTTCCTGGTTCGGATTGTCGATCCTCCGCCCCAGAGCCTGCCGCTACATTCCTACGAGGTTATCGTCGGACGCGGGCCGTTCACCCTAGCCGGGGAGCGTCATCACCTGAAGCATCATGCAATTGACGTGCTCGTCAGCAAGGCGAGCGGTGGCGCTGCGACCGAAGCGAAGATCATCGCTGCGCGCGAGCTCGGCATTCCCGTAATCGTGGTACGGCGCCCGCCTCGCGAGCCAGGGGATGCGGTGGAGACCATCGAGGCAGCGCTCGAATGGCTGGCCGACCCACTCCTATTTTCGAAAACGATGAGGGTATCATGAGGTTTCGCCCGATTGTCATCTTCGAGCTTGCGTTAATCGCCTCAGTCATTGCCAGTGCCGCACTCCGCGCGCAGATCAACCCCTTCAGCGACTACTATGACAACGTTGCCCGCGCCGCGCGTCAGAATGATACCGCCCAGGTCCGCTCGCTCGCCGCCGATAGCGGTAACAACCCGAACCAAGTGGATGACCAGTCGCGAACCGCGCTCCACTATGGTGCGATGAACGGCAACCTCACGATCATTGCAATCATGGTCAAGGCGAAAGCCCACCTCGATGAGAAGGACAAGCTCGGCGATACTCCGCTGCATTGGGCGGCAGAACGAAACCAGGTCGACGCAGTGCAACTATTGCTCGATGTCGGGGCTCAGGTCGATCCCGAGAATAAGAATGGAATGACGCCGCTGATGGTAGCGGCCAGTCACGGCAATATCGAAATTGTACAGGCTTTGATAAAGAAAGGCGCGAGTGTCACTAAGACCGATTATACCGGGCGCGACGCTGCCGGCTGGGCGGTCGAGAGTCACCGCCCCGCGGTTGTTCAAGCAATCAAGCGGGCGCAAACCGCCAAGCATTCGTAGGATGCCCTCAAGTCGCGCGCGGCCGCAGCAAATGATGATGGTCGGCGGCGTAGAGCCGACTTTCAGGTGCGGGTTGGTCGCCTAGCGCCCGTCCCACGAGCACCAGAGCGCCGCGGACGATCCGCGCCTCTTTGACCTTGTCGCGGATAGTCCCGAGAGTGCCCTGAATCAAAAGTTCGTCAGGCCAGCTGACGCGATAGGCGACGACGACAGGGCAATCGCCACCGTAAACCGGTATCAGCGCGTGGATGACGCGTGCGAGGTTGGCGATCGATAGATGGATCGCCAAGGTTGCACCAATCGCGCCGAGCCGCGCGAGTGTCTCGCGCTCCGGCATTGGGGAGGAACGCGTAGCCGTGCGTGTCAGAATCACGGTCTGAGCGATCTCCGGCAAGGTCAGCTCGCGGCCAAGGGCCGCAGCCGCTGCGACGAAGGATGGCACTCCCGGGGTCACATCGAAAGGAATGCCGAGCGCCTGCAGCCGCCTCATCTGCTCGGCGATCGCACCGTAGAGCGAAGGGTCGCCGGAATGCAGCCGCGCCACATCTAACCCTTGTTGCTGTGCATCGACGAAATGAGACTCGATCTCGTCGAGAGTGAGCGCGGCTGTGTCGATTACGCGAGCGTCCGCTGGCGCAGCAGCCAGAATCTCGCGCGGTACGAGGGAACCGGCGTAGAGGCACACCGGGCAGCGCTCGATCAGCCGCAACCCGCGAACCGTGATCAAGTCGGGAGCACCGGGGCCGGCGCCGATGAAATGCACTGTCACAGCCGAGCGTCGTCGCAATAGCCACGTGGAGTGTAGAGGTAGGGCAGGGGAGGGTTAATGCGGCGCGTGCGGCTGCTGCCAATGAGGACGATTGTCAACATGTCGACATTGGCTCCCGCCAGTTCCGAAAGCCGGAGGATGTGCCGCTCTTCTCCGACGCGCCCGAGGTTGCGGCCGACAAAAACCGGCGTTTCGGGCGAACGATATCGCAGTAGGACATCGGTGGCTTCGCCGAGCTGCGTCGGGCGTCGCACGGAACGCGGGTTATAGAGCGCGATGACGAAATCCGCCGCTGCCGCGGCCTCGAGCCGGCTCCGAATGGTTTTCCAGGGGGTCATGAGATCCGACAGCGAGATCGCACAGAAATCGTGGCCGAGCGGTGCTCCGGCTCGAGCGGCAGCGGCCTGAATTGCCGAGAGGCCAGGGCAGACGTTTATCTCGACGCTGCGCCATTCGGGCTTTGCGGTGCGATCGACGAGTTCGAAGACGAGCGGTGCGAGCCCATAGATCCCAGCATCCCCAGACGAGACAAGCGCTACCGAGCGCCCTTCGGCAGCTAGGTCGAGCGCCAGGCGGACGCGCCTTTCTTCCTCGCCGATCGCGCTCTTATGTTGGTTCTTGTCGTCGATCGTATGACCGAGCAGGCTGAGATAGAGCTCGTAGCCGACCACATCGCTCGCCTGTGCTAATGCATTGCTCGCCTCCGGGGTGCGCCAGGCGGGATCCCCTGGGCCAATCCCGATTATCGTGAGCCGCCCTCGGGGACGGCCGATCGCGTCCGCCGCAATCGGCCGCAGGGCCCGTGCGATCGCGCAAGTTGCACGATTCGATTTGTGTTTTGGCACAACCAGAGTCCCACCGCTGCCGGCGGCAGCAAGTGCTGCGGCTTCGGCGACCCCCCAACAGCCGGTTGCGCGAAACACGGCCTCCGAACACTCGGAGAGACGTGGCGTTTCAGTGAGCAGGCGCGTGGCGGAAAAGAACCGCGCCGGCACCCCAAGCTCCGCCGCGAGCGCGTGAACCGCCAGTTCACCGAGCTTCAGGTCAATCGAAACGACCGCCGCAACCGCCGTGGCCGCAAGCCCTGCATCGGCGAGCGTCGACCGTGCTAGTCCAGATATCTCCTCGGCGGAGCAGCCGCGCTCGCAACCAATGCCGAGAGCCAAAACCGGCGGATGGAAAACTAAGACGTCAGGTTCTGCACGGACCTGCCTGTCAGTGACGACGACGCGCATATCGGCGTCTCTTGCCCAAGGAACCGCCCCCTCGTGCAACCAGCTCGCCCCTCCGACTTCTTCGATCAGCGCGACGCGATCACCTCTGAGCAGAGCGGCCGCGACTGGTTTCACGCGATCTCGATTGGCTATGCGCCAGCCCGGCGGCGGCTCGTCCAATGCCAGGCCGAGACGGAGATCCCCAGCCGTGGTTATCGCTGCGATCCCCCCTGTGAACTCCACGATCGCGCGGGCCAGAGCATTGGCGCCCCGATGCCCGCCGAGCAGCGGCACCGCTACGGAGCCATTCTCTGCGACCGCCACGACCGGCGGCTCCTCGCTTTTCGCAGACAGGAAGGGTGCAATCGCGCGAATGAGGATGCCGCTAGCACACAAGCCAATGATCGACTGTCCCGCTTGGAAAAGGCTGGCGAGGTGGAGTGATATTCGGTCGTAGCTCTCGTCCCAATTCCCCGCGTAGGCGCGTGGCCCATGCAACCGTGCGCCAGGCAGGGCTCCACGCAGATCCTGACCCAGCCTTGCGCCATGCCCGCCGAGTGTCACGATCGCGATGTTCTTAGGCAGTAACCCTGACACTATCCGAATACCTTTCGTAACCTTAAGGATATCTATCGGCTCTCGCGAGTTAACTGCGATTGCTGCAATTTGTCGATTGTCAGCGAAAATTATCTGCTAAAGTTGTTGGAGGGGAAAGTCGGGGGGTTTTCGAAGCATGCGATGCTTTCTGTACACCTGTTGCGTCGCAATGGTTGTCGGGATTTCTTCGGCGTTCGCCCAAGACGCAATCCCGAGCCAAACAACGGACCCGATCCCGGAAACGGTTTCATCCGCGGCGGAGTTGCCGCCCGGCATGGTCGGGCGCGTCAGCCTTGCTTCAGGAAATGTCGATCTCCGCATGTCTGGTGAGAGCAACTGGGCTGCCACGACTGTGAATCAGCCTGTTTACTCGGGGGAAGGGGTGCGGACGGGACCGCAGGCTCGCGCCGAGATTGAGGTCGGCGCGAACACCGTCGACCTCGCGGAGGGCACAGAGATCGTAATCACGATGTTGACCGACAAGTTCACTCAAATTGCCCTATCGCGAGGGCGCAGCGGGGTCAGCCTGCGCCAAATAGGTGACGAGGATACCGTCGAAATCGATTTTGCGCAGGGCGGTCTTTGGCTGCTCGGTCCCGGCCGTTATGACTTAGATGTGGCGGGCGGTGATCAGCCGACCCGGATCACGGTTTTCGAGGGTACTGCGCAGTTTGTCGGGGGCGGAAGCGAGACACGGATTGAGACGGGCCAAATGGCTGTTTTGGCCGGTGCCGACACCGTTACGGCGACAACCGAGGCAGCGAGGGCAGACGACTTTGTCGAGTGGTGCCGGTCGGTTGACTACGACCAGACCCGCCTGGCTGCGCCCCACTATCTCTCCAAATATATGACCGGCTTTGCCGAACTCGATACGGCCGGGATCTGGAAAATCAATTCGGAGTATGGGCCCATCTGGTTCCCAACCGACCCTGAATGGTCCCCATACCGCTTCGGACACTGGGGCTGGATCGCCCCTTGGGGCTGGACCTGGATCGACGATCAGCCCTGGGGCTTCGCGCCGTCGCATTACGGCCGATGGGTGATGATCGACGATCACTGGGCTTGGGCTCCCGGTGGCTCTACCGTGCACCCCCTCTTCGCACCTGCCGTAGTCGCGTTCTTGGGAACGCCCGGCATCGGCCTCAGTTCCGAAGATGGCACCACTGTGGCATGGTTCCCGCTCGCACCGGGCGAGACCTATTGGCCGAGCTACACCCAGGACATGGATTACATTCGCAGCCTCAACTTTGGGAATGTCCCAGACACCGAGGCGATCCAGATGCCAGCAGATGGCGCGCCGCGCTTGGAGTTCTTCCATGAAGACTTTGCCAACCGTCGGTTTAGCACTGCGGTTCCCCGATCTGTCTTCATCAATGGGCGCCCTGCTGCACCGGCGCGTGTCAGCCTGCCTGAGCAGCGGCTGCAGAATGCACCCGTATTAATGGGTTCACCTCAGATAGCGCCGCCCTCCGCCCAGCCGGTCGCTTCCGTTCCAAAACCATCACTCATTCGGGTAGTTGTCAGGACACCCCGAAAGGGCGGCGCGAAGATCATTCGCGCTGCTTTGCTTAAGTCGCGCGGCCACGACCAACCGGTCGTCCTCCGCGGCGCACATCTGCATGTGCCTTCCTATGCCGGCCAAGCTCGCGGCCGGCAGGTGATCATGCTCCGAGCAGCCCACATCGCTCACGGGGGAGCACGACATTGAGAGTGCGGCTGTCGAGGCAACCTCGATGATCGACTATCGCAGCGATAATACCGGCCGAGCCGCCCCGCAAATTCTAGAAGCCCTGGTCCAGGCAAATCAGGGAACTGCGTTGGGGTATGGCGGGGACGATTGGACCGCGGCATTGCAGCGGCGCTTTTCCGAGCTGTTCGAGACGTCAGTACGTGTCTTCCCGGTCGCTACTGGCACCGCGGCCAATGCTTTGGCGTTGGCGACCCTCGGCCCTTCTTGGGGCATCGTCTATTGTAGTGAGGTCGCTCATATTAATACCTCCGAGGCCAACGCCACCGGGTTCTTTGGCGGCGGTATCAAGCTTGCCCCAATCGGAGGCGAGCACGGCAAGGTCAGCGCGGATTTGCTCGCCGAAACCTTGGCTGGAACCTCGCCAGCCCAGTTGCACAGAGGCAAACCCGCCGCGGTCAGCCTGACCCAAGCGACGGATTTGGGTGCGGTCTATCGGCTCGACGAAATCCGCGCGATCACCGAAGTGGCCGCGCACCACGGCCTCAGACTCCATATGGACGGAGCGCGCTTCGCCAATGCTGTGGCCCGGCTCGGCTGCAGCCCCGCCGAGCTGACATGGCGCTCGGGTATTGACATCATGTCGTTTGGCGCGACCAAGAACGGCGGGGCGCTGTGCGATGCGATCATCGTCTTCTCGCCCGACCTCGCTGACAGTCTTGCCGTTCAGTTGCGCCGCGCCGGCCAAGTCTGGTCGAAGATGCGGTTCGCCTCGGCTCAGCTGATCGCCTATGTCGAGAACGGTCTCTGGCTCGAAATGGCGGGCGCTTCGAACAAAATGGCTGCGCGCATCGCTGCCGGGCTGCGCGAGATACCCGCTGCGCGGCTTTTAGCACCGGTCGAGGCAAACGAAATCTTCCTTCAGCTGCCAAGCTCGGCGATGGATGCGCTCGAGGTGGACGGCTTTCAGTTCTACCGCCGGAGTAAGACTCTCGCCCGCTTCGTCTGCCGGTTCGACGCGACGGAAGTAGAAGGCGACGCACTCCTCACAGCACTGAGAAGTCACCTTGGCACGGCTAGGGCGTCTGATGCCGCCGAGTGACGATCTCAGAAAGCCTGGCTCTACTCCCTTCACCGTCCGGCCGCGCGGCCCTCCCTCACCTCCGCTTGCGGGAGTGGATGGGGTGAGGGGCGTCCCTGCTACTCCGCTGCTTCGGCGCTAGCGGCAGCCTCGGGGAGCATGCCGAGCGCGCGCTTGTACAGATCGAGCAGGCTTTCCTGCTCATCGTGCTCGTCTTTGTCCATTTTACGAATCTTGATGATCTGGCGCATGATCTTGGTATCGAAGCCATTACCTTTGGCTTCGGCATAGATTTCCTTGATGTCCTCACCGAGCGCACGCTTCTCGTCTTCGAGCCGTTCGATGCGCTCTATCAGAGATTTCAGTTGTGCACCCGCGATGCCCCCGACATCCGGCATGATCCCCTCTCCCCAATGCGATGCCGCCCCCCGGCGGCAGCCGGACGATAGCGACCGCCTTCGCGGCGATCAATGCCCCTGCGAAGCGGCGAAGGCGGCCTTCTGCTCGGCGGTGGCTTCCTTCTGATATTTTGCGCGCCATTCGTCATAGGACATGCCGTAAACGATCTCTCGCGATTCGGGATCGGAGAGTGCGAGGCCGCGCTCTTCGGCTTCGGCGCGGTACCATTTCGACAGGCAATTACGGCAGAAGCCGGCCAGGTTCATCAGGTCGATGTTCTGGACGTCGGTGCGCTCGCGCAGGTGCTCGACAAGGCGGCGAAAGGTAGCGGCCTCCAGCTCGGTGCGGATCTTATCGTCCATCACAATCTCCTCATTGTTGGCAGGCTTTATGTAGCGCAGCGGCAGGCTCGATTGAAGCGCTACCCGCGCTGAGCCGCGGCGCGCCGTCGAATCTCGTCCATCGTCAAATCCTCCTTATGGGTGGCGATAAACCAGCGGTAGCCAAAGGGGTCTTCAATCCCGCCTACGCGGTCGCCGTAAAATTGGTCCGCAACCGGCCGGATGAGCTTCGCCCCCGCTGCGACCGCGCGCGCGACCGACGCGTCAACGTCTTCGACATAGAGATGCATCGATACCGGTGAGCCGCCGATCGTCTTCGGGCTCAGCGCTTGCATATCCGGGTGCTCGTCGGCCAGCATGATCCGGGAGTCGCCGATTGTGATCTCCGCGTGGTGGACCTTACCGCTCGGATCATCGAGTCGCATCACCTCGCTGGCATCCAGGGCTGCCTTGTAAAAAGCGATCGCATCGCTGGCATTGCTCAATATCAGATAGGGCGTCACCCGATGATAGCCCTCGGGGATGGGACGTACCATGCACGATCTCCTTTGATGTTCTACACTGGTAGACGAGCGAGGCCGGGAAGATCGTCGAATCGTACACGCAGATCCCTCGGAAAATCGCAAGGTCCCGCCGTCCTCGACGACCCGGTCGTGATACCTGCCGCACAGTAACAACTCGGAAGGACGATCGATCCGCACCCATTCTCGGTGCGGCAATCACCGCGCCTGACCTCATCTAAAAGTGCGGGTCATTCCAGTAAACGTGCAGTCGTGAGATCGTTGGTGGGTTCTTGACATTACTCGAACACGTAGCTGTAGGCGCTCCCCTGCCGGACAATGCGCCCAGCGGTAGGCGAAGGAAAATGTGCGGGGAGCAGGCGGGTTCCGCGCTCGGCGTGCTCTTCGATTAAGCGGGTCCGCGTTTTGCGCGAAAGGTCCCGATCGGTACAGGCGAGGGTCGACCATTCCGGCTTTAGGAGCTGCAGCGGGTGATGGATCACATCGCCCATAAACACGGCTTGGTCGTCGTGCGAGCGGGCGTGGATCACGACGTTACCTGGTGTATGGCCAGGCGCCCCTTCGAACCAAAACCCATCCTCGAGAGAGTAATCATCATCCACCAAGACGGACTGCCCGGTGCGCACGACGGGAAGGACGCTGTCCTCGAACGCAAGACGATGAGGTGTGTCTTCGCCGCGCCGGTGTACCCCCTCCCAGTGAGCAAATTCGCGACTCGCCATGATGTAACGCGCGTTCGGAAAGGTCGGAACCCAGCGACCGTTTTCGAGCCGGGTATTCCAACCAACATGGTCCCAATGCAGGTGGGTGCACATCACATAATCTACATCCTCGACCTTGACCCCGGCTTTGGCCAGATCTGCGATGTAAGGGGTGCGGAGGCGGTGAAACTGCGGGCGAGTTGGCCGCTCCTTGTCGTTGCCGAGGCAGGAATCGATCAGGATCGTGTGGTGCCCGGTCTTCACGATAAAGGTGTGAAAGCTGAAGAGCAGATGCCCCGTCGTCTCGTCGATTAGGCGCGAACCTAGATGATCGGGGTTTGCTCGCACCGCTTCCGGGGCGAAGTCAGGGAAAAAAGTCTCGGGAGAGATGAAGGGGCCTTCATATTCGGCGATCTTATGAACTTCGAAATCCCCAACGCGCGTCGATTGCATCTTCCGCTCCGCGTTCAGTCGATATCTTCCTCGCCGAAGCCTACGCCCGGAGATTGCTGAGGTCGATAGGCGCGAAATTGGCGCTTGCGGGCCCATCGACTATGGTTAAGAGTTGCAGCGGGTCGAGGGGGTAAGACCAGAGCGGACGCGCTATACCTAAAGGGGGAAGCCGAATGGCAAATCGCCTTTCGCTAAGATTACGGCGCCTCTTATCATGCTGCCTGTTGTTGGTCTGTACCTGCGTTGCGCAGGGGGCTCTGGCGCAGGCGGTCGTCGACGAGGCGCGGCAGGCGGGGCGCTCGGCACAAACTTTCCCGGCGGCCGACGAAGATTATTTCCGGGCCATGGACGGTGGCATCCCACTCGCTCCCGACGA